>VYLD01000330.1_pt1 | contig 22108 bp, 12 predicted proteins | sample 5114401 | NCBI WGS metagenome assembly VYLD01 (sample SAMN12291783, study PRJNA351875) | freshwater metagenome | isolation source: freshwater lake | place: USA: Michigan, Gull Lake | collected 2013-08-08 | reverse complement strand
AATTACCTTAACTAGCGATTCTGAGGCAGCAACATTCAAAAAAGACTCTGATAGATAAATTTTATTAGTGCTAACCGCATAAGCACCCTTCGCTGTCCCTAAAACTTCATCACTGAGTACCTCAATTGGGGGAAGTTGACTGAAATTGCGACTTTGCCACTGATTTCGTAATTCTGTTGCCTTAACCACATCATAACTTGTGCCAAAAGCTGTTGCCAAATTAGCATAAAAATCATCAGATTGAGCGAAATTAAACAAAATATCGTCAACAGCAGGAATAATCGGCAACAGGGAAGGATTCATGATATTCACCAGAAGGGTTTACTGCGACTATTTTATGCAAACAATCGCCAATTTTTCAAGGGTACTATAACATAAATTAACATTATACAGAAAACGGGTTTCTCAAAGAAACCCGTTTTCACAGTTTCTCGTAGTGTTCACCACCTGATGAGATAAACCCATCAGATTGAGCAAAATTAAACAAAACATCGTCAACAGCAGGAATAATCGGCAAAAGAGAAGAAGTCATTACATTGACCGCAAAGGTTTACTGCGACAATACAGTATAATGAAAAGCAGACAATAGAGAACTAATTATCAAGGTGAAACATAGACCAATTGCGATCGATTTATTTGCTGGCTGCGGTGGGATGTCCCTTGGTTTAGAAGCGGCAGGATTTGATATTGCTGTAGCAGTAGAATTTGATGCAGTGCATTCCTTGGTTCATCATTTTAACTTTCCCTATTGTCAAACTATTTGCCGGGATATAGCCAAAGTAACCAGTAGAGAAATATTAGAATTATTAAAACTCAAAGGCTATGCCACCGATGTTAGTTTAATTGCCGGCGGTCCCCCTTGTCAAGGTTTTTCCCTTATTGGCAAACGACAAATAGATGATCCTAGAAATTCCCTAGTATTTGAATATCTGCGGATTGTAGGGGAAATTAAACCCAAGTATTTTATCTTTGAAAATGTCCCCGGCATGGCTACGGGTAAACATAAACAATTTTTAGAGGAGTTAATCTCTGAATTTGAAGCTATTGGCTATACAATTAATCAGCCAATTAAAATCCTAGATGCTAGTGAATACGGCGCACCTCAAAAGCGCAGAAGATTAATCCTAATTGGTAGTCGCAAGGATGTGACAATGGCCACATATCCTGCTGTTTTGTCAGGAGAAAAATCAGCTTTTACCAGCGTCTATGATGCCATCTCAGATTTAGAATTAATACCAGCCTTTATCGGTACTGATTTAGGCATACCCGCATCAAAATTAGATTATAGTGGTAAGAGGAAAAAATATTCAGTGCAGCCAAGGAATATTTTTAAACTTTGCCATCAAAGAACAGTAGATACAAAAATATATGGACATATAGGCTCAGTTCATACCCAAAGATCAATTGATAGATTTATCTTAACCGAACCGGGTACAGTGGAGCGAAAAAGTCGCTTTTTAAAGCTTTCCCCCACCGGTTTATGCAATACTCTCCGCGCCGGAACAAATAGTGACAAAGGGGCCTATACTGCTCCTAGACCCATTCACTATTCTATTCCTCGTTGTATCACTGTGCGAGAAGCTGCCAGACTGCATACATTCCCCGATTGGTTTCAGTTTCACCGCACAATATGGCATGGTTTTCGCGAGATTGGTAACGCTGTTATTCCGATTTTATCAAAAGAACTTGGTTCCTCTGTGATCAGGGCAATGAATGTCAATACTGCCAATCTCAACCGAGTTATTTTAGAAAAAATGCCAGCCGAATTATTACTATATAATATGTCTCAGGCATCAAACTATTGGGGAATCTCTGATGATGTTATCCCGAAAAGAAAACGATGTGTCTCTCAAATACTGGTCAGTATTTAAATTATACCAAATCCGTTTTTAATAGTTTTAGAAGCACCGCGCTATAATTTGCCGTTAGTTCAGGTTCCTCCTGGTGAATTTTTGTCATGGGAGATAATCGTAATAATAGCAACGATTCCCATATCTGGGGATTTTTACCAGTCAAGAACGTGATTAGCCGTGCAGTTTTTCGCTTTTTACCACTGCATCGCTTTAGCTGGGTTTAATGGTTCTCATCTAACTTCTGACTGCTGTTTCCCCGCAACCTCAAATACCAGGATAAATGTAAACATTTCTTAAAATATAGTGTAGGATACAATGTTTGTGGCGGGGGGGTGTGTATCGTTGTATAGTGGAAAATGTGGTAGAGCGTCCCAACCCTGATCGCAAAAACCGCCACAAACGACTCCCAACTGTACCCGTATCTTTTAGAACGTCAAATAACCGTCGAGACTTGCTATGACTGCAACACCTGGTCACAACACACAATCTTCGTCAGCAACTTGCTTGAAAAAACCAGATTTTCGTAAGGAAACTCGCTTAGGATTAGTGCTTTATGGTGGGGTTTCTCTAGCAGTTTATATGAATGGTGTTTGTCGAGAATTTTATAATGCAACAAGGGGTCGGGGAATTTATAAATTAATTAAAGCACTGACCGATTCAGATATTGTTGTTGATATTGTATCGGGAACTTCAGCGGGAGGAATTAATGGAGTTCTCTTGAGCTATGCAGTTGCTAATAGCTACGAAAAAATTGTAGTTGACTTCAAGGAATTTGGAGATATTTGGCGAGAAAGTGGAGATATAAATAAATTACTGCGTCCGCTCAAAAAAGAAAATAATCAAATAGATGTTAATTCTCTTTTAAACGGCGAAGGCTACTATCAAGAAGAACTTTTTAAAGCTTTTGAAAAAGCTGGAAATAACCAAGAATCTGCTCCTGATGGAGAATGGTATTCAGAGTTTAACGAACTAGATTTATTTATCACTGGCACTGATGTTTTAGGAAGAATCTATCAAACCTTTGACAACACTGGAAAAGTCATCGAAATCAAAGATCATCGTTGCATTTTTCAGCTTAAATATCGAGAAGATCAAGATGTTGGAGATCCTTTTTCTACCAAAGATGCAGATACTCAAAAAGCCTTAGCTAAACTCTGTCGAATCACCTCTTGTTTTCCCCTTGCTTTTCCTGTAGTACCTGTCGAAATTAAGTCTGATAATAAGGTAGATAACAAACTACAAGAGTGGGGAAAGCTTTTGAGAAATCGCCTCCTTCCGCAAGAACCTCCAAAAGAGGGATATAAAATCTATTTTGTTGATGGGGGAGTTCTAGATAATCGTCCTTTTAGTTATACCACTGAAGCCATGTATTATCGTACAGCAGATCGTCCTGTCAATCGTCAATTATTTTATCTCGATCCCAATCCAGAAAGCTTTGTTAACAGTAGCAAATTTACAGAAATGGAGCAACCTACTGTTTGGGAAGTCATCACCGGTTCTCTAATCAGTTTACCCAGGTATGAAAGTATTGGCAAAGATCTTCAACAAATCAAAGATATTAACGACAAAATTCGTCGCTATAACTTGTTATTAAAAAGTGTTGATGAAGAAGTACATGAACAAACAACAGAAGCCAAAAATCGTTATTGGAGGTGTCGTTTAGTCAGTTTAAGAGATAGTATTCTCTTCGTAATTTTTGACAACCAATATTTCATTGGCAAAGAACAAGAACAGGAAGAACTATTAGAAAAAAGTGCTACTTTATTGACCCAATTTATTAACAATTTAGAGGAAATTAAAAATCGAGAGGAAACTTTAAATTCCCTAGCTCAAAATATTGAAAATCTAGATCTTCAATATGCTATTAGAAAACATAACTTTCTCTTATCTCAAATTTACTCTCTGATGTCTGATGCTATTACCAAAGATACAGATAATATTGCCAAATATACAGAGTTGAAAAATTTAGCCAATAAAATCACTTGGCTGCTAGAGTTGCTCAAAGTCATTGATCAGGTTGTCAAAGAAGTCATAAAATCCGAACCTGTTCGCCAAAAATTTTATCAACTCATTACAGAAGAGGAAGAAGACAATAATCAACAATCTGTAAATTTGAAGCGCAAAAAAATATATGATTATCTATTAACGTTGTTGCGTCTTATCTTAGATAGTCAAGATTTAGCCGATGTTACCGTAGAAAATCTCAAAGAGCTAGATTTTGACAAAATCGGTTCTATCCGGAGACAATTACGGGACAAGGTTAAAGTTATGGATCTAGATCAAGATTGGGAAGCATTAACTATAACCAAAGGTGAAACAATCTTAGAAAAAATAGAACAAGCTGCTGCGAAGTTGTTAACTGAACAATCGGAGAATATAGAACCAGTAATTGGCAAATTTGAGAAATTTCAGCTAATTGATCAAGTAATATATCCCTATCAATATTTGTCCGATATCCAAAACAAAAATCTAATTAAACTTGTTCGTATTTCTCCCAATGATGCTGATAAAGGATTTGGCAAAGATAAGGGACTTAAAGAAAAATTAGCTGGAGATCAATTTCGTGCTTTTGGAGGCTTTTTTAAGAAATCTTGGCGTTCTAATGATATACTTTGGGGACGGTTAGATGGAGTCAACCGTATTGTTGATGGGTTATTAACTTCAGAATCCTTAAAAGCCTTCTCTGGAGTTGTAAGTCGCCAAATTAAACTAGAACAATTCCCTGGAACTGAGGAAGAGAAAATTAAAGAATACGTCAAGCGACTTGTTGATGAATCTTTTCCCACAGAAACACAAACAGAAAAAAATGAGCTAATTCAAGACCTAATTAAACTTGCTCAACCTAATACAACCCTTGCAAAAGAAGAATTAGAAGAATTCTTAAATAAGCTTGTCATTTTAGGACATAGTGCTATTCTTAAGGAAAATTTAGGGAATGTATTCAAAGACGCAATTTCTGAACAATTGGAATGGAATCAACAAAAAATTGACTCAACTCCTGAACCAATCTACAACTATGTTGGTGGCTATTTTGACAAAGCAGTAACTCCCTTAGCTGCTGCAGAGCTTGCTCAACGTTTCCTAGAAGATTTCAAAGGGAAAGAAAAAGAATACTTCCTGGGTGAATATGGAGTTGGTTCAGAAACAATAGTGAAAGATATACCTTCTAATATTCTCAAAAGTTTAGGCGCTCGGTCAGCGATAATTTTAAGTTATATCATAGAATCTAGTAAGACTGGTAAACGACTGCTTAGACTTCAATCTTATCAGCTTCTCAAACAAATTCTGAATATATACTATTTCCTGTCCCAAAGAAGTAGTCCAAGCAGCTATAAAACACAAGCCTCTCCCCTAATCTCTGCTTTGAAATCATTGCTTCTTTTTATTATTGCATTTGGAGTGATAGCCTATCTACTAAATATCTTACCAAGATGGGCTGTGTTAACGATTGCAACCTTAGCATTACTCTGGATAATAAAAAGCTTATTGGGACTATTATTCGGGAGAACCTCTCAATAACCGCTGGAAGCTGTGCCAAAGAAAAATCAAAGTCCTGTAGGGGTTGCCATGGGGTAGAGAATCTGGCTTTAAAAACCCGCTCTTTTCTCCCCACTCTCCTATACTTTTTAAACAGGATTTACTATCATTTCTATTATTCGGGTACTGTCCACCAAGCGAGAGCAAAAGCCTGTTCTTTCTCGTTAACTTGCTGACGATATTGAACCCGAATTTTATACTTTCCAGAGGTAGGAATAGGACAAAAAATATGCTCTAAACTATCACTATCACTCAGGGAAGCACAGGTGTATTTAGTATTATTATCCTCTTGGGCAGGTAAAAGATAAACATCTAAATTATTCAAACCGCGATCTCGGAAACTTTCATCGATATCATAGAGATTATTGCGATTAGTATCGATTAATTCTACCAAACGATCCCATGCTAAAGTTATCGAGACAAAACTATTAGCTTTTAATGGCTTCTCTAGGGCATAATCTTGATAATCATTAGCGGTAACTGTACCGTAATCCCAACCAATAGCAGCAATAGATTCTGTGGCTGACCATTGACCATTACTAAACTGTGTGTAGGTGCGAAAAGTGTTAAGATGTCCCGTCCCCATCTGCATATCTAAAGGAATTTTCGGGTCTTTATAAGCATCGGACTCTAACCAAGTTTTTTGGTCCTTAGTTAAGACCGTCCGTCTCATACCTAATAATAAACCATCGCCCGTATCTTTAATTTTATCGGCAGCATTAAGCATCACTGCTTTCATCACCTGATGACGACGAGAATCGAGACTCCAATGGGGATTTTTTTGGTTAATTTGTTGATCGCCGTATTCTTGTAAAAGCGCCACGGATGCTGTAATATGAGGAGCGGCGAAACTGGTGCCACTAACAGTATTTAATTTACCTTTGAGGTCATAAAGCTCTATTTTATTGCCAGGGGCAACTAAATTAATTGACCGTCGCGAACCATCATTAATTTCCCGTTTAATTAAACTGCGGCCAATACCCACTGGTAAAGCACTAATATTAGCAAAATCAACTTTAGTAAATTTTCCTTCTCTTTTGGCTGTATAAGCGGTGGTAATGCCGTTAAAATGATCGGTGGGAATGGGAATTCCTCCCTTACCTTGATTGCCAGCAATTACATAAAGAACATCATCAACTCGCGATGACCAATCAACACATTGAGTTAATAAAGCTTGACCATCTAATTTTGCTTCCTGTCGCTGATCTCTTTGCAAAGATTCCCCAAAACTAAAGTTAATCGCGCGCACATCACCGCTATTTTGTCGGGCAATATTTTGACTAGCAAGACATTCTTCTGGTTGTCCGCCGCGTCGCAAAGAACCCACCGCACCCGAATATAATCTCGCTTTTGGGGCAACTCCAGGGATTTTTTTATCATCACTGACCATCACCGTTGCCACCATAGCGGCGTGATTATCGAGATAGGTGTTGGGTTTGGCAATTTGATCGCGAAAAAAAACACCGGCTAATTTATAGGGAGGTTGCCAAGCTGCCACTTTATCATAACCGAACTGAGCCGGTCGACCGATTTCCACTTGACCTATGGCAATTTTTCGTCCTAATAAATTATAGGGTTCCGCCCGCAGGCGATCGGCATAAATTCCCTGTTCACCGATGGAATTAGAAAGAACTAGGGAAGGAAGCAGAATTATCGTTACTACTAACCCGACGACAAACCAAAACCCTCTTTTCATCATCAGCAATCCTGCGGCGGTAAGGTGATACCGATCCATTCTAAGACAGAAATCTCAGGAGTGAATCTCAGATTTGCAGAAATACCGACAATCAGCAATTATTAGTAACTCTTATGGCGTTTCCTGTTCACAAGAGGTACATTCTCAATCCTGAAAAGCTTAATCAGCAAAGGTTAAACAGCAGCTGCGTGTAAGCATCCCACCGAAAAACTAATGCGCGGGGGGTTTGGGGGCGGCGCCACGCCCCCAACGGGGGGTTTGGGGGGTAGAACCCCCCAAAAGCTTGGATTGAGGGAAAAAATCGAAAGTAATGCGCGACTTTAGCAGAGAGTTTCCCTTTAAAAATCCCAACTTAGTAGATTTACAAAAATGAGATGCACCCAATCTTAGAAAATACCCAAATCTCTTTTTTTGCTAGGCGGGATGGTAATAAAAAGCCACTGCCAAGATTAAATAGGTGGCTAGTAATAGGGTTCCATCTAACCAATTGGAACGACCAGTAAAGCTGATTAAATTAGTGACAACCACCGCGACAATCAAAGCCACCACGTTAAAGGGATTAAAATTTAAATCCATCGGTTGCTGCCAAAATTGACCGATAAAAACTAATAAAGGGGCCACGAATAAAGCCACCAATAAACTATCACCCATAGCCACGGAAACCGTTAAATCCATCTGATTTTTTAGGGCTAATTGAGTGACGGTAACTATTCCAGAAACATCGCTAATTAAAGGGATGAAAATCACCCCGATAAAGAGAGGAGTGAGATTAAATCCTTCCATAACCGATTCCACTACATCAACAAATAAATCCGACTCATAAGCTACAGCTACGGTGGAAGTAAGCAGCACAAGTAACCAAATCCAGACTTGAGCTTTTTCTTCCTCACTAACCTGATTGTCAGGGGTATTTTCATTACTTAATCCCACTTCGTAGAGATAACTATGGGTTTTGAGGGAAAATAATAAAGTTAACCCGTAAACTATTAATAAAACCGTGGCGGTGACTAGGGAAAGACTGAGAATATCGGCAACTTCCACCACGTTAGAAGTATATATTACCAAAGTTGGTAAAGCGATCGCTATTACTGCTAAAGTCATAGAAGAACCATTTACCCGCGCTAAAATCGGTTTAAATTCTTGCTCTTTGTAGCGAATTCCTCCCGTGAGCATTCCCATGCCCATAAATAATAATAAGTCGCTGAGAATACTACCGGTAATACTGGCTTGTACGATGTCCACCAAGCCTTTTTTTAGGGCAATTAAGGCAATAACTAAAGTGGTGGTATTGCCGAAGATAGCATTAACTAATCCTCCCAAAGCTGGCCCGGTGACTACGGCAACTCTTTCCACAGACGTACTTAACCAAATTGACAGGGGAATGATCGATAAAGCGGCAGTGATAAAAATAGCTTGATCTCCCCAATTAAGACGACTAGCGACCACCGATAGGGGAATAAATAATAGGAAAGCAAAGGAGACAATTTTTCTTAAATTCATGGGTTATTAATGGCGATTTCTCCCACCATTCCCGCTGCAGCATGACCCGGAATAGTACAGATTAATTGATACTTACCGGTTTTGAGAGGAACTATTACCCATTCTGCTTGTGCATTAGGTTTTAATTCTAGTTCGTGAATCGCCCCTTTAATCTCCACTTTTCCCGCTTCAACTTTCTGCGTCCAACTAGCATCGGCGAAGTCTTTAGCGGTAAAATAATGTTTAGTGGGACTGGGATTATCGAGAATTAATTTGTATTTTTGTCCAGCAATAAAGTTTAATTGATTAGGAAAGAATTTTAATTCTCCTTGTCCGGATCCTAGACTAATTTTAACTTCTAGAGGGGCGGAGCCGGCGAAGGCCGGAAAAGTCACTAACCAACAACTAACTAAAACTATTACTACTGCCACAAATTTTTGATAGATATACTTGGCAGCGACGTAGGGATTAGAATTCATTTTGCTCCTCTGGCTTATAATAGAAAAAATCTGGCGGCTTTGACGATAATTTTAGAACAAGCGGTGATTCTTACCGGCTCTCTTCCTTTCCATCCCCTAAAAGTCCCTTGGTTATGGTTAAAACCGCAGGACTTCTAGCCACTGTCAGTTAAATCGACAAAATTAATCTAAGCTATCGGGAGAATGGGGATAAAGTTGTTCTGCTTCTGGACAATCTTCCGAGACATTAATATCAGGATTCGTCCGCGACACCGAGGCCAGTTTTCTGCTAACCGCACCAATACTTTCTAAACGCACCATTTCTTCCCAAGAACTAATCTCGTCTTCTTCTTCTGTTTCGTAGCGAATGGTGACGAGATCGCTTTCTAGATCGATAATACGAGCATTATCAATCCATCTTTGCTGATCGCGCAAGAAAATGCAGACTTCCTGACCATCCATACAGAATTGATAAATCTTGCGGTGTAACATATAATTGCTCCTAAACAGCTTCTTTTGTTGAATTCAACTAACGGGAAGTTACAAAATGCCAATCTCGGCAATAGCTCAAGAATTCCCGTGGATAAGACAAAAGGGAGGAAAATTCCGCTAGTAGTGGCAAGAATGGGTAAGAAAAGTCAGGTTTCCAGTTTGGGACTACGTTCTTCAAAGACATCGATTCGATTAATAGACGGCCTCGGCGATTCACTAAAAAACCGCCCTTATAGAGTCATTGTGACATAAATTTTCACTTCCTAACAGTATTCCTGGATGGAATCGGGAATAAGGTTTAGGGATGAGGTTAGAGGCCAAATTTCAACCCCCCGACATTTGAGATAAAAAATGGCTGTGAGCTTACAGCTACTTCAGGGTAAGCGCATCTTAACGACCCTTGACAAAATGAACTTTATGTGAGTTGCTTACCCTGAAAGCACTTCAGGCATATTTGAGGAGAATTTGCCATCTCAATTGTCAATAGCGTTTGAGATGCGCTCACCCTGGGTTGGGGAGTGGGGAGACGATGCCAAATCTGGTTATACTTCATATTTATGAGAAACGCTATATTCATTTCAATCAGTCCGAAATAACTAAATAAACTTCTAATCCTTCTTGACCTTCTTTGTCAAATTTTAAGCCTATTATAGAATCTTTTATCTCTCTTATTGTAATTCTTCGGCGAGGGGTATTTGTGTCATTTCTATTAATTTGAATACTTTCAATAATAGCATTTTGACATATTTTTCTCTTTTCACTGACTAAAAAAACTTTTTTACCGACTTCTAGTCTTTTATTGGATTCCTGTGGCTCATCTAATATTTTAACATCGCAAGCTTGTGGCTGTTGATACCACTTGACAACTTTACCGATCTTTTGAAGCTTTCCTATCTTGATCTTCCTAGAAACAAAGCAATAAAGAACTAATTCACTTATAGCTTGACATATAACTTCGACAAAATCACATAATTTTAGTAAATCATTGGCATTGAGGACGGTATCTACTTTACCATGAGCAGAATTATTGCGAAGTTCGATAAAATTCTTTAATTCCTTTTCCACACTACGCTTATCATTATTGTCAATAAAAATCTTAACTTTTTTATGATTTTCTATCCACTGCCAAGAATCAGTTGCCGATATGCCAGCATTGGCTAAAAGTTTGGTTAATTGCTCTTTTCTAAGATTCGCTTCATGTAACAAAAAAGCAGCTGATGTGAGATTATATCTGCTTGTATTTTCGTATTCAGTATCAAATAAATTTTTGATAATGTCCCTCTCTGAAAGAGAATCGAAGCGATTTCTTTTATATTCATTACCCAGTAATGTAGCACAACCTGTCTTATGCTGATTTCTTACAGATTCGGGTAAATCTTGATAGCAGCTATATAATTGAGGCATCAAAATAATCCAATCTCCCACTAGATTTTCGACAAAATTTTCGTAAAGAGCATATAACCTTGTGATAGATGAACAATGATCGTTAACTAGCCACTTGTCTCCTAAAGGAGCATTTGCTTGAATATATTTTAAATCTTCTGTGTTGAGTTGTGAAGAATTATCCGCAATAATTTCTCTAAGTTTTTCACTGATATTAATTATTGATCGAATGGTGTTTATATCATCATTTAGGTTATTTAAAAGTCCTTCAAACATTCTCAAATACTCTGCTTAAGAACTCGTTGAATCAGAGAATTAAAAATTTGAATACGAGCTTTAAAATCATCTTTAGTGCTTCCTTCTCCAGTGAAAAGTCCTTTTTTAAATGTTTTACCTTCATGAGTAATTCCGTGGTAATCTTGAGTACATAAGTTGATAGTTTCCTCAATTATCGCTGATTTTTTAGTAATTAATTCTTGACGATAAGATAAATGGTTACTGAAACTGATCATCACTGCATCATAGTAAACTTTATAAGCTCGCGATTTATACTTTTTGGCTTTACTATCGAAAGGCTTAAATAATTGATCCTGATAAATGCTAGATACTAACTCTATAGTCTGGTTAAATATTTGCTTGAACTCTTTGATGTTTTCGTCGGAAAAATCAAGACTTTTTTCCATCATATAATTATCCAAATATTTAGATAAGTTACCTGTATATTTGTCAATATCCCTTAGGGCAAAAAAACGGAGGATTAATTCTACATCTTCCATATTTTTATAAAATCCATTTTTTTTAAGTTCTTCTTGATTATCAATAGGAATATCCCAAGCTTTAGCAAAAATAGGATTCTCGGAAAGCTTGAATAAAAGTTCATTGAATTTCCCAGAGTAAATACAGTTTCTTATTTCTTGGCGACTCAAAGATACACCTCCTGTATTGAGGCGTTCAAAAACCAGTTGTTTTAAAGATAAAGCCTCCTCTGCATCCGATAGAGACTCGGTAATAACAACTATAGTTGAAATGGCGCGCCGATTGATACCATCTTTGATTTTTGCAGGAAGACTTTCGTAGTTTCTTCCTTCTAATTCAGGCCAGATCTCTAACCCTGTTAATTTTAATTTGTTGTTATAAAAATTCTGAATTGCTGTAATTCGTTGTTGACCATCCATTACTTCATAGGAGTTATAGGAAGCTTCGTAGAGAATCAGGGGAGGCACAGGAATATTCATCAAAAAAGATTCAATCAGTCTTGATTGTTTTTGTTCGTCCCAGCGATCTCGTCTCTGATAGAAAGGACGCGTTTCCATATAGTTAGGCTTATTTAAAGACTCAGCAAAACTAGGCAATTTTTCTCGATTCATTTCTAATAATATTCTTCGTTCACCTTGTTCATATTTTTCATTAATTTCATTATCTGATAATTTTTTAACATCCTTTCGGGAAGGTTTTTGCCAAGGATTTGTTTTAGTTCGTGAGATTGTCATAATTTCCCACCAGAGGCGTACAAATTGATATGACTGGACTTACCTCATTCATTTTTAAGCATAGACTGAGGATATATAGGAGAATCAAGAGTTATTGGTAATCTTCCCAGATAACTCTCAAAAGTTAATTCTCTTAAATTGGTAACTGGTCACTGATAACTGGTAACTGATAACTTAGGATTTTTGGCTGAAATAGGCCTCTAGCGCCTCATTGATGATTTGATTCATCGGCCGTTTTTCCGTTTCCGAAGCTTCCTTGAGACGGACAAACATTTCATCGGGGACGCTGACACGGTTTTGATTTTTACGCACGCGTTTGGGTTTTGATTCAGTAGTAGTAGTTTCGGTCATTTTAGGTGTGTAGGTGGCTGAAAATGCTTGTAAAGCAGGGAAATTGACTCGGTGACAGAATTCTCCGAAGGTTTCGTTATTTTGTTGATCCTGTTGGAAGTAAACAAAAATCGGTTCTAAGACCTTTTCTAGATCATCGATCGCCATTTTATCCAAATAGGGGCGCGCTAGTCGAGTTTGATCGGCCGTTCCCCCTAACCAGAGTTGGTAGGAATTGGGAGCGCTACCCACAAATCCTAATTCTGCCATATAGGGACGCGCGCAGCCATTGGGACATCCTGTCATGCGGATGACAAATTCCTCTTTGGTTAATCCTAAGCGATTAAGCAGAGTGCGAATGCGTTCAATCACGCTGGGTAAAATTCTTTCTGACTCAGTAATCGCTAATCCACAGGTGGGCCAAGCGGGACAGGCCATGGAATAACGGGTTAAAGGGTCAATTTCGGCGGGATTGGTGATAATTCCCTGTTCTTTCAGGATCGCTTCCACGGCTTCCTGATCCTTGGGTTCAATTTCGTAGAGAATGATATTATGGTTAGCCGTCAAGCGCATGGGCAACTGAAAACGCTCGATAATCACTTTTAAGGCGGTTTTTAGCTGAAAACTGCCCTCATTTTTGACCCGGCCATTTTCTACATGAAGACCATAAAATAATTTTCCGTCTCCCTGTTCATTCCATCCCAAAAAGTCTTGATATTTCCAATCGGGGAGGGGTTGGTAGGGTGCGATTTTTTGGCCGAAATAACCCTCAACAGTGCTGCGGAATTTTTCTACTCCCCATTCTTCGAGGATATATTTCATTCTGGCATGACGACGATCGCCGCGATCTCCGTAATCCCTTTGGGTTGCCACGATCGCTTTTACCAGATCGTACACCTCCTCTTTGCTCACATAACCGATCGCATCGGCCATTCTGGGGAAAGTTTCCTCCTTATTGTGGGTCCTTCCCAGTCCACCCCCCGCAAGGATGTTAAAACCCTGTAATTCCCCGTTTGCGTCGGTAATCACCACCAAACCGAGGTCATTGGTGTAGATATCGATGGAGTTGTCTCCCGGCACAGTGACACCGATCTTGAACTTACGGGGCATATAATGTTGACCGTAGATCGGTTCGATGGGATCATTTTTGTTAATGCCATTTGTATCTTTTTGTCTCGATGCCTTGACTTCTGGTGCTTCTTCTGCACTGATCACTTTTTCGCCATCGAGCCAAATTTCGTAGTAGGCTCCAGTTTGGGGAGTGAGCAAATCGGCGATATTATTGGCATATTCCCAAGCATAGCCGTATTCGGGGCGATTTTTGTAGGGGGCTGGCGGTGCGGTGACATTGCGATTAACATCACCACAGGCCGCTAAAGTGGATCCCATACTGCGGATAATTTCCCCGAGGGTTGCTTTGAGATTTTTCTTTAAAATGCCGTGTAATTGGAAGCCTTGGCGGGTTGTCACCCGTAAAGTGCCGTTACCATAGCGATCGGACAAACTATCGAGGGTAAGATATAGTTGCGCGGGAATAAAACCCCCCGGACTGCGGGTACGCAACATCATTTGATAGTCTTTTTCTTGACCTTTGGCTCTATTGTCGCGATTATCCTGTTGATAGGAACCGTGAAATTTAAGGATCTGCACCGCCGCATCGGTAAAATGGGTTGTATCTTCGAGGAGTTCACTGGCCAAAGGTTCTCGTAGATAATTACTGTGTTCTTTGATACCTTCGACTTTAGAAACCTTGGCGGTAGGAGAAATAGGAGTTGTAACCATCGTCTAACAGCACGATAACCTGTGGATAGGTCTTAGGAATAGGAATTTAGACAAGCTCGATCGATCCTAAGAAGTTTTACTAACATGATCTCTAGAGTTCGTTCCAGACTCTGAGGTTAACAGTAGCGATCGAGACATCAATTCTATCTTAGCTTCTTACCGTCCCCCGCGAACGCCACCCACCGATCAACTTTTTATGACCAATTCTCCCAACATTAAAACGGTTATTAGTCAAGAACCCTACATTATTCTTAACAATCAGGGAGAAATTCTCCCTTCTATTAATCTGAGTCGTCCTAATCATAAATTGGGACGGGATGGTCAACAGGTGGATTTAGTTGTTCCCCAACACTGGACGCTGGTGAGTCGAGTACAAGCTTGTTTTCGTCGTCAGGGAAATGATTACTATATCTACGATGGAGACGGGACTAATCCTAGTTCCAATAAACTTTTTATCAACAATCGCGTGATTACTCCCAAAGAGGGCTATCTTTTACGAAATGGAGATGAGATTAATATCGGTCAAGATGTCAAAAATTGGGTCAAGATCACCTATTATCATCCTAACCAACCGGTAAAAAGCCCACCTTTAGCTTTTAAATCGGTTTCCCTAGGCAATCGCAGTGTAGTTTTAGGACGAGATAATACCGCAACTGTGGTTTTAGACGCGCCGACAATTTCCCGACAACACGCAATTATCGACAGCGATAACCAAAATCGTTATATTCTCCACGACAAAAGCACCAATGGAGTCTTTATCGACGGACAAAAAGTATCGGGTAGTGCCATTTTAACTAACGGTTGTACAGTGAGAATCTGTCCCTATAGTTTTCGGTTGCAGGGAGATGAATTAGTTTTATTAGATACAGGGGATAATATCCGTCTAGATGCCGAAAATATCGTCAGGAGGGTGCGGGATAAAAAGAAACAACCCTTGATAATTCTCAATCATATCTCCTTACCGATCGAACCGAGTCAATTAGTGGCGATTGTTGGGGGAAGTGGTGCGGGAAAATCGACTTTATTAAAGACTTTATTGGGAATTGAACCCACCACCTCGGGAACTGTTTATCTGAATGGGGAAGAGCTGCGCCAGAATTTTAATATCTATCGCACCCAAATCGGTTATGTTCCCCAATACGATATCGTCCACAGGGATTTAACCGTGGGAGAAGTGTTATATTACGCTTCTAAATTAAGGCTACCTCCCGATCTTAATTGCCAAGAAGTGATCGAGAAAACCCTGCAGCAGGTGGAATTGTTAGAAAGAAGAAATACTTTAGTCAAAGACTTGAGCGGTGGTCAATTAAAAAGGGTAAGTATTGCGGTAGAATTATTAGCTAATCCCAAATTATTCTTTTTAGATGAACCCACCTCGGGATTAGACCCCGGTTTAGATAAAAAGATGATGGAATTGCTGGCAAAATTGGCCAAAGAAGGCAGAACAATTCTCCTAGTCACCCATGCTACTAATAATATCAATCTCTGCGATCAATTAGTTTTCCTCGGTCAAGGAGGCAATTTATGTTATTTTGGTTCTCCGGGGGAGGCCTTAAATTTTTTCTCTTTACCTCAGGGGGATTTTGCCGATATTTATATTCATCTAGAAACTAGGGAAAAAGTTGAGCAAGAATGCCAACGTTTTCAACAATCCGACTACTACAAAAATAATATTGAAGCAAGAATCGGTAAAATATTTCAGCAAAATAATAGTAGGCCGCAACAGGTTCAACAATCTTTCTGGCAACAACTACAGGTTTTATGTCAACGCTATAGCCAGTTAATTATCCGTGATCGATTTAGTTTAATTTTATACCTATTAACTGCTCCGATCGGAATTTTATTAATGGCCATGGTTTTAGGTGACAAAAATCCTTTATTTTTGGGAGATAATCCCAGTTTTGAGCAGGCCATCCAATCCGCACCTTTAGCCTTAAAAACTCTCTTTGTTTTTACCTGCGCGCAATTGTGGGTAGGTTTTGCCTGTTCCCTACAGGAAATTGTCAAAGAATCAGCAATTTATCAGCGAGAAAGATTAGTTAATCTGGGATTATTACCCTATTTATTCTCAAAAATTCTGGTTTTAGCAGCCTTAGCTTTTCTGCAAACAATTGTAATTACCTGCGTGATATTTTGGCGATTTACTGACCAACAACCGGAATTAATGACCTGGTTAATTGGCTGTTTTATTACCACATTTTTAACTATATTTGCGGCGATTAATCTCGGTTTATTAATTTCTGCTGGGGTTAGTAACATCACTCAAGCAAATAGTGCCTTACCTTTAATTTTAATCCCTCAGATTATCTTTGCTGGGGTATTATTTAGCTTAGAAGGTCTGGGGAAATATCTATCATGGTTGATGATTAGTCGCTGGTCGATTGGTGCCTACGGGGTATTAGTAGAGGTGGAAGACATGATTGCAGAAACGAAAGAACAAAATACTTTTAATTTCCCTTTACCCTTTGAGGATACCAATCAAGTTTATCAATTATCTATCAATAATTTGTTATTGAATTGGGGAGTATTAATTCTTCATTCCCTTATTTATTTTCTCCTTACCTATTGGTTGCAAAAAAGAAAAGATATTTTATGATCTAAATTATGAATGATAACTGATAACTGATAACTGATAACTGATAACTAACCCTACTTAAGTTAACTTCAGATCAAGAGCGATCGGACATTCCACTTTCGTTCCCCCTAAACCGCAGTAACCGCCGGGGTTTTTCGCTAAATACTGCTGATGATAAACTTCAGCATAATAAAATTCAGGTGCGTCGAGAATTTCCGTGGTAATTTGACCGTAGCTCGCTTGATTGAGAGCTTCTTGGTACATTGATCGGGATTTTTCCGCTAATTGCTTTTGCTGGGGACTATAGGTATAGATACCCGATCGATACTGGGTTCCCGTATCATTACCCTGACGCATCCCTTGGGTGGGATTATGACTTTCCCAAAAGACTTTTAGAAGTTGTTCGTAGGAAATCACACTGGGATCATAGACCACTAAGACCACTTCATTATGCCCGGTCATGCCGGTACACACTTCCTGATAGGTGGGATTGGGGGTGATACCAGCCGCATAACCTACGGCCGTGGTGTAAACTCCTTCTAATTGCCAAAATTTCCGCTCTGCTCCCCAAAAACAGCCTAAACCGAACATTGCGCTTTCCATACCGGCAGGAAAGGGGGGCTGCAAAGGATGACCGTTAACGTAGTGGGTGCTAGGTACGGGCATTTTTTCCGATCGCCCGGGTAGTGCCTCCCTTGCCGTGGGCAAAGTTAATTTTTTTCCGAATCCGAATAACACCATAATAAGAATTTGTCCAGAAAGTTTTACCTTACTTTACATTATCGCTTAATTTTAGGGATTTCAGTGATCGGTGATCAGAACCGAGGCTGCAGCTCAATTTTGTCAATCTACTGAGTTGGGATTTTTAAAGGGAAACTCTCTGCTAAAACTGGGCGTTATTTCCGATTTTATCACTCCATCCCAACCCCGGAGCGCATTAGTTTTTCGGTGGGATGCTTACAGGCAGCTGTTCATACATTTGTACCAGTTTAGGCGTTGCCGAATCAAGGTATGAATGCAAACTTTGCATCAGATGCAAAAGTTAGTTTGGCTCTAGGTTTTAAAAATACCAGAAAAGAAGATTCATATCTCAAATCAGCAACAGCCCAAATTGTTTTGGATGTCAGGCTATCATCAGATGAAATTAGTGATGGGTGTAGATGCTAAAACTGGTTCTAAGTAGGGAGGCACAATTATTTGTAGGATGGGTTAGCGGTAGCGTAACCCATGCGGGCGTTGGGTTTCATGCTTCAACCCAACATTCATTTTATATTTAATTCCACCCACCCACTTATATTAATCGTATATTTGATTTTACAGCTTAGGCAAATTCCTCAAATAATGGGGATACTTTACTTAATAAACTGCGCTATGTTAACTTAATTTTATCCCAAGAGGGAAATTTAATCTCTCTAAACGAACGCCTGTTCCCGTCAGCTTGTATGTAAAGTTTTATGTACGGATTCAACATTTCTGCTACAGCTAATTAAGTATTTTTGCTTATTGATTTGGCGCAGGCGAATGATTAAGCTATGGTGTATGAAGCGTTCAAAACTTTTACCACTATGCCTCTTGCACCAGCCGATTTACTATGGTCTCAAAACCTTTTCATCTCTGAAGACCTGAAAGATAACTTCCTCTATGAAAATGTAAAAACTGCATTTTCATCAGTGTTAACGCCTAGCTTCAGAGCTCGCTTTAAAAATATAACCTTGCCAAGTACTCTAGCAAATACACCTTACACACCAATAGCGGGTAATCAAACTGGCGGAATTAACAGCGTAGCCCCATATAACCCTCTTCTAAACGATACAAGGATTACAACTCTTGATTCTACAGAAAAAGGTTTACTTATCCACACATCTCTGAATGGAGTTGGTTCAACCAATGCAAATTTATGGGAAACTGCGGATATTGCTAATCTTAGTGCTGCACAGGTTTTTGCCGATGCGCTAGGAAATGCTACTGGTGGCAACCTATCCCTAAGTCAATTCCTGGTAGAGGATACCTTTAGAAATTCACGGGCAAACATGGGCAAGTTCTCTCGTTCTCCCAGTAGCTTTTTTAAAGTTACCTTAGTTTGGACAGGAACTCCTAGTACCAGTGATCTAGATGCTAACTTGGATCTTTATCTACAAGGAACGACCACTGGTAATATTTACACTGTATCTACTTTACCAGTTGGTGCTTCTAGCTTTTTCAGTCCTCCTGATGCCGTTGCTGATGACCCTGGCATGGATTTGATCACTGATTTGATCACTGGCACTGGTGCTGTAGAGTACATAGAGCAAATTTATCTTCCATCGTGGAGTGTTTCCCTGTCGGACACCAGTTTTAATGTTTATGTTAATGGTACACTGGGTTCAGTACCATCTGCTACAGGTCAAGATTTCTCGGTCTTTGTTACTTCTAACCCTGTAGTTGGTCAAGGCCACGGTTGGGGTGATGTACATCTTTCTACCTTTGATGGCAAACCCTATGATTTGCAAGCAGTTGGAACGTTCATTTATGTCGAGTCTCTAACTGATGATTTTCAAGTGCAAACCGTTCAAAAACCCTGGTATACAGGTGCTCAAGTTTCTGTCAATACAGCGTTTGCGATCAGACTAGACGGCCAAACTTTTGTTTATGATTCAGAGCTTGCCATTGGTCAAGAATTAAAAGTTAATGGAGAAACATATAATCTAGGCAGTGGCAGCAGCGCATTCTTTGGTAATAACACGAAAATCCAGCGTTCAGGGAATCAGTACACCTTCACTTATGCCGGACTAGACGGTAATTTCTCCACAGCCGAGGACAACGATGTCGTCATCGCCGCGGACAATGGGAGCTACGTTGATGTTTTTGTCAATCCATCTGATGATCGCGCCGGCTCCCTACAAGGGCTTTTAGGGAATGGCGATGGTGATAGCAGTAATGATTTTGCTCTGCGTGATGGCACAGTCTTGGATGCCAATCCCTCTGTTCAAACAATACATACAACGTTTGCCGACAGTTGGCGAGTTACTCAGGGAGAATCTCTATTTCAAAAACCTGGACCTATACCTGATCCCTTTCCAAAGAAATATATCTCCTTAGAAACTCTAGCGAAACAAAAATCCGACGCAGTGGTGGATGCCTTACCTGATCCCTTTCCAAAGAAATATATCTCCTTAGAAACTCTAGCGAAACAAAAATCCGACGCAGTGGTGGATGCCTTCGCCAAGGCACGAGCAATTGGTATTGCTGAAGGCGCGTTTTTAAATGGGGCCGCCTTTGATTTTCTGGTGACGGGGGATGAAACCTTCTTGCTAGGAGCAAAGCAGGCGGCGAACTTGGCACTGCAAGGTGAATTTAAAAATGGAGACGTAAAACTTCCACTGGGAAGCGGTGAATTTAAAAATGGAGACGTAAAACTTCCACTGGGAAGCATCGAAGGCAGTAAATGGAACGATGCTAATGCTAATGGTATCTGGGACAAAGGCGAAAAAGCCCTAGCAGGTTGGACAATTTACATTGATAGTGTTGCCAATGGAACACTTGATCCTTGGGAAATTTCCACAGTTACTGACGCTGATGGTCAATATACCTTCAGCAACTTAGGACCGGGAGAATATGCCATTCTGGAAGTGAATCAAACAGGCTGGATACAAACCTTCCCCACCACTCCCTATGCTCTAAACTTGAAAGCAGGGGAAAAATTGACTGGCATTAATTTTGGCAACTACTTTCAGTTACCCACGATTAATCTTAGTCCCAACAGTCAGACGATTGTTGAAGGTTTGACCACGCCTCAAAACGCCTCCTACACCGCCACTCTTTCCCAAGCAAGCAGCCAAACCATCAGCGTTAACTATGCTACTGCTAACGGCACAGCAACTGCGGCATCGGATTACACGGCCACCATTGGAACTCTAACCTTTGCCCCTGGTGTTACCAGTCAAGTCATCAATATTCCCATTCTCAATGATTCTCTTAATGAGGCAGATGAGACCTTTACTTTAACTCTGTCTTCTCCCAACAATGCCACCTTGGGTACAACCACAACTGTAACTACAGCCATAACCGATACCCTCACGGCTGGGGTTACTACCGTCCTACCAGCGAATGTGGAAAACCTGACACTAACAGGAGCAGCAGCAATTAACGGTACTGGTAACGCAGGTAATAATGTCATTACTGGTAATACTGGTAATAACATCCTTAATGGTGGTGCTGGTGTTGATACCTTAATTGGCGGTTTAGGCAACGATACATACATTGTTGATACTGCAACTGATACTATTACCGAACTTGCCGGCGGTGGTACAGATACCATTCAATCTAGTGTTACTTACACTATTGCTGCCTTAAATAACGTGGAAAACCTGACACTGACAGGAAAAGCCGCCATTAACGGTACTGGTAACGCAGGTAATAACGTGATCACGGGCAACACGGCCAATAACCTTCTCAACGGTGGTGGGGGCAATGATACCCTTAATGGTGGCTTGGGTGTGGATTCTCTCACTGGTGGTGTTGGAAACGATTTCTTCTGGCTCGACAACGTAGCGAACCGTGATCTGATCACCGACTTCTCTGTACCCGCTGACACGATTATTCTGGCGAACAGTCTTGACAGCACTTTAGCCGGATCCATTAATCCGGGGATCAAAGGTCTGCTCTTTAATAGTGGTAATGTGAACGGAAGTGTCCTTAACGCTGCCGGGTTCTTCAAGGGAGCGGGGATCACCGGGGGAGCATTGGGAAACCTCTCCGGCATCTACGTCAACACTAGCAACGGCGACATCTGGTATAACGATTCCAACCTCGTCGGTAGTTACCTAATTGCCAATGTTGTGGCTAGTGCCGCAGCTGGCATGACTAATGCTGACTTCGTTTACGGGGTGTAAGTCTTAGCTAGGCATCACAGGAAAACTATGCCATATCCCCCGCCTTTAGCCTATCCATTAGTCAGATCTTTCTTAACAAAAAGAGAAGAAACTTAAAAAAAGGGGAAACGATTGATAGGTATAGTTTTGAAAGAAGGAATTAAGGTGGAGGTAAGCAAAAAA
>VYLD01000194.1_pt1 | contig 22121 bp, 18 predicted proteins | sample 5114401 | NCBI WGS metagenome assembly VYLD01 (sample SAMN12291783, study PRJNA351875) | freshwater metagenome | isolation source: freshwater lake | place: USA: Michigan, Gull Lake | collected 2013-08-08 | reverse complement strand
CACCGGGTGCGCAGAGCTGCCCAACGGAAACTTCAGCTGCCGAGATGTGTTGATGGGCCCCTACGTGGGCGTCGGCATGGTGTTCTGACGCGCCGTGAACGGTCGACGCATCGGGTTGGGAATCCGTTGAGCTGATCCACGGGGCCGCGGCTCCCGGTGCCACCGTCGCGCGCCGCTCTGCGCCAGCTTCACTTCACACGCTCGCCGTCGACATCCGGCCGGCGGCGCCTTCCACGGCCAGCTCGAGCGTCGACGCGTGGGCAGTCACCGCCGTGGGGTGCCGGCCTTCGAGCCGAGCTTCCATCATGCACCCCTTGTCGTTGCTGCAGCCCTTGTCGACGTTCTCGTCGCTCTCGTGGAAACTGTCAGCGGGTTCGAAGCCAGAACGGCCGAAGTGACCGACACGCGGTCATTTTCACGAGGTCGCCGACCGGTGGTGACGCCCAACGGGCTGGAACAACGGGCGGCCACCGGTTGGCCAGCGGCGTGCTTTGGGCCTTGTACCGCGCGGCGAGCCACAGGCCTCTCCGCGCCTCCTCCAAGCCCAAGAGCCCCATGCACCTCTCGCCACGCCGCTCGTCGCTCATCGCCGTCACGTCGGCCCTCGCGCTGACCTTCGCCTCGCCAGCCAGCGCCGATGAGGCCGTGCCCCGGTTCAGCACCTCGAGCTCGAGCGCCACGCTGGGTGGCGGGCAGTCGTTGACGCTCGCCCAGAGCGCACCCAACCGGTTCGCCAACCTTCGCTTCGAGCTGCACCTCGACTTCGGCTGGTACAGCGCGGTCGGGGTTGGCGGCCGCGTGGAGTTTCCGCTGGCCCGCAACGGCGTCATCGAAGGCGTCGACGACGAGATCGCGCTCAGCGTGGGCGCCGAGGTCTACTATTTCTATTCGCCGTCATTTCTGGGGCTCGGGGTGACGCCCATCATCGCGGCGCAGTGGAACTTCTTCGTCAGCCCCGCCATTTCGCTCTTCCCCGAGCTGGGCCTGGCGTTCCTCTTCGGGCCGGGCCGAGATCAGTATTGGGGGGGCGTTCATCGCGCCGTATCTGGGCCTGGGCGTGCGCTTCCACTTCACCGATCGCAACGCCGTGCTGGTGCGCGCCAGCTGGCCCGCGGGCCTTCAGCTCGGCATCACGTTCTGAAGGGCCTGACGGCCGTCGTCGCCTCCCAGGCCGACGCGCCTCGCCAGCTCAGGGCGGCGCAGCTTCCAGATCACCCCGTCGAGCCAGTAGTGCGACAGGGTCAAGGTGATCCACACCACCCCACCCCAGGTCGCGAAGTTCCACCCGTCGCGGGTCACCAGCGAGAGCGCGTAGATCACCCCATACACCGAACCCGCCAGCGCGCCCAGGAAGGCCATGTAGAGCACCGCGCGGCGCCACCCCGGCTGAGACAGCCACGAGATGGTTTTCGCGTCGGGGTCGACGCCGGCCCGCCAGGTGTTGCGATGGTAGAAGCGCACCATGCCGAGGTACTGAAACCCGTGCCAGCAGGCCGCGGCCGCGAAGGCCGAGGTGTCGTCGGTGGTGATCATCTGAAACGGCACGAAGAACCCCAGGAACGCGCAGCCCAGGAAGGCGAAACGAACCCACGCGGCCCGCGCGTGAGGCGCGTTCCATTCCTTCAGGCGCTGAGCCAGGTACACGGCGAACACCCCCACCACCACCGCAAGCAGGGCCATCACCACCGCCAGCCCGGGCACGACGTGGAAGATCTCGGTGCCGAACAGGGCCCTGGGGCCGGTGTGCAGGCGATAGAGCACGCACCACATCACGAAGAGCAGCAGCAACGGCCGCTCGAGCTTGAGCGCCAGCGAGCTCGAGGGCTCTGACGACTTGCGCTGGTAGATGCGAAGAATGCCCCAATTCTGCGCCACGAAGTGCCACGTGGCCCAGTACAGGATGATCGAGTTGAGCAGCCGGGCGCCCGGGTACCCGGCCTTCCAGGTGGTCAACGCCACGAAGATGAAGATGACCAGGGGCATGACCAGCAGCGCGACAGGGCGCTCCTTCACTTCGCGGCGGTCGAAGTAGACGCGGCTCCAGGTGGCCACCAGATGGGGGCCGTTGGACACCACCGCGACGGTGGCCAGCACCAGGAAGGGCTCGACGTGGAAGATGGCGGTCGCCGCCCACGCCACCAGCACCGCCCCCGCCGAGAGGAAGAAGAACAGGAAGTCCTGCACGGGCGAGATGATCGACAGCCGAGCGACAGCAGCGGGAGACATGGGGACCGGGCCTCGTACCAGATGGGAACAGCCCGTTGAAGAAGGCGGCCCGAGCGCGTGCAGGCCGCTGGCGACGCCCCGCGGGCTGGGTCTGCGTCCGGAGACCCAAAGTGCTTTCTTCAACGGGCTGCTCTACGTGGCCCATCATGACGCCTCCGCGGCTGGTGCTGCTGCGCCCTCGAAACGCCGACAACCTGGGATCGATCGCGCGCGTGATGAAGAACTTCGGGCTCGTCGACTGGGTGGTGGTGTCACCCAACCCCAGGCTGCTCGAGGTGCCGGGGCTCCATCGCCTGGCCGTGAAGTCCGGAGACCTGCTCGAGTCGGTGGGCCGCGTCGACTCGCTCGAGGAGGCCATCGCCGACTGTTCGTGGGTGGTGGGCACCACCATGCGGTTGATCGATGGGCGTCGCCGGTTGACGCCCCGCGAGCTGCTGACCGAGGCCGCGGCGCGAAACGACGAACGCTGGGCCCTGGTGTTCGGAGACGAGCGCAGCGGGCTGACCAACGACGACCTGAGCGCCTGCCACGCCCTGTCGTTCATTCCTTCCGCAGACGAGCAGCCCTCGCTGAACCTGGCCCAGGCCGTGGGCGTGTTCGCCTACGAGGCGGCGATGGCGAAGCGTTGGGTCGGGCCCGCTCCGGGGCCGGCGCTGGCCGATGACGCGTCGTTGCGAGTGGTGCGCAGCGCCCTCGAGCAGACCCTCAGCGACGCCGGGTTTCTGCAGGGTGGCGGGCGCCACGCCGTCGACGATCTGCTCACCCCGCTGACCCGGTCGCGGCTGACCCGCAAAGAAGCCAGCCTGTGGACCGCCGCGCTCAAGGTGATCGGGAAGGCCCTGAATCGGACCGACCGGGCCGAAAATCGTTGACGCCCTGATGGGCAAAAGGGCTCGCTGCAGGGCGTCTCCACCACGCCCGAGGAGCAGCTGAGCCAGACCGCCAGCGCCACGACTTCGAGCGCTCAGGCGGCTTCAACGCCCTCAGCCGCTTCGTGATGGACCCGGTGGGGCCCTCCCCTGAACGACGTCGTGATGGGTCGTCGAAGGGCTGCGCGAAGCTCAGGCGGCCGTACCCGTGGCCTTCTTCTCGTCGTGCGCGTGCAGAATGACGGGTTCCTTCTTCTTGAGCACCACGTCTTCCGAGATCAACACCTCGCGCGCCGTCTTCCGCGAGGGGATCTCGTACATCACGTCGAGCATCACCGACTCGAGGATGGCGCGCAGCCCGCGGGCGCCGGTCTTGCGCCGAATCGCTTCCTGCGAGATCGCCTTGAGCGCGCCGTCGGTGAACTTCAGCTGCACGCCGTCGAGCTCGAACAGCTTCTTGTACTGCTTGCTGAGCGCGTTGCGCGGCCGCACCAGGATGTCGATCAGCGCCGGCTCGTCGAGCTCTTCGAGCGCAGTGACCACCGGCAGCCGGCCGATGAACTCGGGGATCATGCCGAACTTGAGGATGTCGCCCGGCTCGACGTGGTGCAGCAGCTCTGACAGCGACTTGGTCTCGCGCTTCTTGACGTCGGCGCCGAAGCCCAGCGACCGACCGCCCAGGCGCCGCTCGATGATCTGATCGAGCCCGCCGAACGCGCCACCGCAGATGAAGAGAATGTTGGTGGTGTCGACCTGCAAGAATTCCTGCTGGGGGTGTTTGCGCCCGCCCTTGGGCGGCACGTTGGCGACGGTGCCCTCGATGATCTTGAGCAACGCCTGCTGCACGCCTTCGCCGCTCACGTCGCGGGTGATCGACGGGTTCTCGGACTTGCGCGCGATCTTGTCGATCTCGTCGATGTAGACGATGCCGCGCTGGGCCCGCTCGATGTCGTGATCAGCGGCCTGCAGCAGGTTGACGATGATGTTCTCGACGTCCTCCCCGACGTAGCCCGCCTCGGTGAGGCAGGTCGCGTCGGCGATGGTGAACGGCACGTTGAGGATTCGCGCCAGGGTCTGCGCCAACAGCGTCTTGCCCGAGCCGGTGGGGCCCAGCATGAGAATGTTCGACTTCTGCAGCTCGACGTCGTCCATCGCGACGCGGGACTCGATGCGCTTGTAGTGGTTGTGCACGGCGACCGAGAGGGTCTTCTTGGCCCGGTCCTGGCCGATCACATACTCGTCGAGAATGGCCTTGATCTCGCTCGGGCGCGGAATGCGAACCTTGCTGTCCTTGGTCTCTTCGCGATCGATCTCTTCGGCGATGATGTCGTTGCACAGCCCGATGCACTCGTCGCAGATGTAGACCGTGGGCCCGGCGATCAGCTTCTTCACTTCCTTCTGCGACTTGCCGCAAAAGGAACAGCACAGGGTCTGGTTGCCGTCCCGCCCGACATTTTTCGTAGCCATAGCGCCCTCGAACCCTAATCAGGCCGCGCGCGATGTGCGAGAGAAGGCCCTGCCCGTTCACGACGCGCCAGAACCCTGACGGTGAAGCGCGAGCCGGGAAACGACGAAGGCCCGCCCCACCAGCAGCGTGATGGGACAGGCCCCTGTGCCGCAGCTGAGCTGGTGCGTCGCGGCTACTTCTTGTCGGCGGCGGGCGTGGAGGCCTTCTTCTTCTCCATCACGTCGTCGATCAGGCCGTACTGCTTGGCCTCGAGGCCGCTCATGAAGAAGTCGCGATCGCAGTCCTTCTCGAGCCGATCGTACGTGTGGCCGGTGGCCTTCGAGAGAATGTCGTAGAGGGCCTTGCGCAGGCGCACCATCTCGGCGACCTGAATCTCCATGTCCTTCGACTGGCCGCGGGCGCCGCCGAGGGGCTGGTGAATCATGACCCGCGCGTTGGGCAGCGCGAACCGCTTGCCCTTGGCGCCAGCCGCCAGCAGCACCGCGCCCATCGACGCAGCCTGCCCGATGCAGATCGTCGACACCTGCGGCTTCACGTACTGCATGGTGTCGTAGATCGCGAGGCCCGCAGTGACCGAGCCGCCCGGCGAGTTGATGTAGACGCTGATGTCCTTGTCGGGGTCTTCGGACTCGAGAAAGAGCATCTGCGCGATGATGACGTTGGCGACGTCGTCATCGATCTCGGTGCCCATCATGATGATGCGGTCCTTCAACAGCCGGCTGTAGATGTCGTACGACCGCTCTCCGCGGTGGGTCTGCTCGACGACGTAGGGCACTGGCATATAGGGCATGGCTCCTCTTTCCGGGTGCTGCGGTTCAACTGCGTGGACTCGACGACGCTCCGTGTTCAGCTCCAGGTGGCGTGCTGCTTCACCAGTTCGAGGGCCTTGTCCTCGATGATGCGGCTCTTCAGGCTCGAGAGGGCCTCGGCGCCCGCGTAGCTCTTCTTCGCCTGCGCGACCGGAACCCCCGCGCTGGCTGCGAGCTCGGCCAGCTTCTTCTCGACGTCCTCATCCGAGACCGAGAGCTGCTCGGCCCTGCCGAGGGCTTCGAGGATCAGCGCGCCCCGCACCTCGACCTCGGCGCGCGGCCGCATGTCTTCGCGCAGCTTGTTCCAGTCGAGGTTCAACGTGCGCGGGTCGACGCCCGAGCGCATCAGCGAGCCCAACGCGCCGTCGAGCATCGAGTCGATGCCCCGCTGAATCATCGAAGGTGGGCACTCGAAGGGGTTCTTCTCGATCAGTGCCTTGAGCACGTTCTCGCGGGCGTCGGTCTCCAGCCGGCTCTTGATCGCGCGCTCGAGGTCGGCGCGGATCTTCGCCTTCAGCGCGTCCACCGTGTCGACGCCCTGGCTCTTCGCGAAGTCGTCGTTGAGCTCGGGCAGCTTGCGCTCCTTCAGCTCCTTGAGCGTGGCGGTGAAGCTGGCCGTCTGGCCCTTCACCTCTTCGACGCGGTAGGCCGCGGGGAAGGCGTAGTCGAACGTGCGCGCCTCGCCCAGCTTCTGCCCTTCGAGCTGCGGCAGCTTGCCTTCGATCAGCTCACCCGGCTCGACCTCGACGCTGACGTTGCGGCCGGTGTTGCCGGGGAACGGCTGCCCACCCTTCAGCGCGTCGAAGTCGATGACCGCGAGGTCGCCGATCTTCGCCACGTCACGCCCCGAGACGGGCTCGGTGGTGGCGCGACCTTCCCGCAGGCGGGTGAGCTGCTCGTCGACCTTCGCGTCATCGATCGAGCTGTCGAGCTTCTTCAGGGCGAGGCCCTTGAACTCCTTCACGTTCACCTCGGGCTTGACCTCGAGGCGGGCGGTGAAGGTGTACGCGGTGTTGGCCAGGATTTTTCCGCCCAGGTACTGGGGCTCGCTGACGGCCTTCACGTCGTGTTCCTTGATGGCGTCGACAGTGGCGCGGGCCTGCACGCGGCGCACGACGTCGGCCTCGATCTCGGTGCGGTACTTCTGCTCGAGAATGCGGCGGGGCACCTTGCCGGGGCGGAAGCCGGGCACCTTCACCTGCTGCGACAACGCCGCGTAGGCCTGTGACAGCTCGCGGTCGACCACCTGGGCCTCGACCTCGATCGACAAGCGCTTCTCAATCGACGACACCGACTCGACCTGAACCTTCATTTCGTGAGCCCTCTGGGAAAAAGAAATCGACCCACCGCGTTTAGGGGACGCACTCTGGCGGGTCAACGAAGAGGGGCTGAGGCTCGACACGTTCGAGACTGTCTCTCGCGATCAGCCCACACGACATCACGCGAATGGGCGGGCCCCTGCGAGAAGGATTGGGCAAGGGGGGACTCGAACCCCCACTCCTTTTGGGAACCGGATTCTAAGCCCGGCGCGGCTACCAGTTACGCCACCTGCCCCTTCACCTTCATCTTCGATCGTAGCAGGCCGATCCTTCGCAGCAGCTGACGCACTGGAAGAAAAAGGCCCGGTCAGCTTTCGCCAACCGGGCCCTCGAATTTCAGCGTGTCTTGTTCTGCAAAACTGCGTGTGAGAGCGGGGGGAATCGAACCCTCAACCTATGGATTAAGAGTCCATTGCTCTACCAATTGAGCTACGCTCCCTGATGCGGCCGCGGCTCTTAAAGAGTCTGCCACAGCCTGTCAACGACCTTCCGCGAGCCCTGCCCCGACAGGTTTCTGAAGCGGCGGTGCTGGCCTCACCAACAACCAGACCCCCGCTGAGAAGAGCCCCACCACGATGAACTGTGCGGGCGTGAAGCCGGCGTACCGACGGTCGACGAAGCTCAGGTCTGACGCGCGCAGGAAGTCGAGGAAGAAGCGGCAGGTGGAATAGCCCACCGCCAGCACGCCCATCAGCCGACCCTCGGGCGGCCGCCGCTGCGCCAGCGCGTACAAGACCACCGTCAAGGTCGACAGCACGAAGATGTCGTACAGGCCCAGGTCGTGCCGCGGGCCGCCGGGGTAGTTCACCGCCAGGAAGAAGTCAGTCTTCACCCCCGGGTGATCGTGCACGAAGAAGCAGCCCAGCCGCGCGATCGCCCAGCCCGGCGCCGTGCCCAGCGCCAGCGCGTCGAGGTACGGGCCCACCGGCTGCTTGAGGCGCTTGAAGTAGACGAAGATGCCGATGAGCGCCCCAAGTACGCCGCCCATCGACGACAAGCCTTCCCAGAAGCGCAACACCAGGAACGGGTCGTCGGCCTTCAGCAGCTCGGGGTGGTAGCCGAACAGGTGCAGCAGGTGCCCACCGTACAGGCCGAACATCACCGCCCACGTCACCACCCCCCGCAACGGCTCGTCATCGCCGGGCCCGTACTTCCGCGCCGCGCGGGCCGCGAGGCCGGCACCAACGCCCACTCCGATGGTCGACAGCACTCCGAAGATGTCGATCTTCTGACCCAGCGGAAGGTTCAGCTGAGGCAGCTCGAAGTACGGAAGCATGAGCCCTGCCCAATACACCGCGAGGCTCGACATTCCACGACCTGGGCGGTGTCGGTCCACGGCGGCCCACAAAGGTCATGTTGACTCTTATTCGGGCATCGTTAGAGTCAACTCGACTCTTCACCCCAGGAGACACCGTGATTCGCTACGTCAAGGCAGCCCCCACCACGTGGGTCATGCAGTTCAAGTCCGGGCAGCTCAAGCGCGAGGGCCCAGGCCTGTCATTCCTCTATTGGGAGCCCACCACCACCCTGGTGCAGGTGCCGCTGGCCAGCGTCGACGTGCCGTTCGCGTTCAGCGAGGTGTCGGCCGATTTCCAGCAGCTCACCGTGCAGGGGCAGCTGACCTTCCGCGTGGCCGAGCCGAAGAAGCTCGCCGCGCTGATGGACTACTCGGTGGGCGCGAGCGGAAAGTACAAGAGCGACGACCCACAGAAGCTCACCGAGCGGCTGGTCTACGCCGCCCAGATCCTCACCCGCACGTCGCTGCAGCAGTGGGCGTTGAAGGAATGCCTGACGCGCTCCGAGGCGCTCGAGCGGGCGGTGCTGACGGGGCTGCGCACCACCGAGGCGGTGCAGCTGCTCGGGCTCGAGGTGATGTCGTTGGCGGTGCTCTCGGTGCGGCCCACGCCCGAGATGGCGCGCGCGCTCGAGGCCGAGGCCCGCGAGGCGCTGCAACGCGAGAGCGACGGCGCGATCTACGAACGGCGCACCGCCGCCGTCGAGCACGAGCGCAGGGTGAAGCAGTCAGAGCTCGAGACCGAGGTGATGGTCGAGCAGCAGCGCCGCCTCATTCGCGAGACCAAGATGTCGGCTGACATCGCCATGGAGAAGGAACGCGAGAAGCTGCTCGAGCAGAAGGCCGCCAACGAGCGCACCCTCGCCGATTCCCAGGCGTACCTGCTCGAACAGACCCTGGGGCCCATTCGGTCCCTCGACTGGAGGGTGCTGCAGGCGCTCTCGACCTCGAAGATGGACCCGGCCGCGCTCATCGCCGTCGCCTTCCGCGAGCTGGCCGAGAACGCCACCAAGATCGGTGAGCTCAACATGAGCCCCGACCTGCTGCGCTCGCTGATGCAGCCCCCTGCCCTGCCGAACGGAAAGTGAGCCTGTGCCATGTTCGACAAGCTGGTGCTGGTGACCCGGAAGACGCGGCTGCAGGGGCTGATCGAGCGGTTCAACACCCGCGCGCAGGCGAAGTTCTACCTCGAGCACGCGGGGCTGAACTTCGACGACTACGCCGATGAAGACGACACCTACCGCAGGGCCATCGACACGCTCGAAGGCAGTCTCGAGGTCGGCCTTCCCGTGCAGCGCCTCGATCGCGCGTTGTTGTCGACGTACCAGTTCGGCCCAGGAGATCTGGTGGTCGCTGCCGGTCAGGACGGGCTGGTGGCCAACACCGCCAAGTACATCGGGGCGCAGCCGCTCATCGGCATCAACCCCGACCCCTCTCGCTTCGATGGCCAGCTGCTGCCCTTCTCGATCGACCAGGCCCGCGCGGTGGTGACACGCACGCTGGAAGGCCACGCCGCAGTGAGCGAGGTGACCCTGGCGCGTGCGCAGACCAGCGATGGGCAGACCCTGCTGGCCTTCAACGAGCTGTTCATCGGAGAGACGACCCACCAGTCGGCGCACTACACGCTGAAGGTCGTGGGCGAGGGCGCGCCGAAGGTCGTCACGTTCTCGAAGCGCTCGACGAAGACCGCCGCCGAGAGACCGGCCGAGCGCCAGTCGTCGAGCGGCGTGCTGGTCTCCACCGGTGCAGGGTCGACGGGCTGGCTGTCGTCGGTGCGCACCATGGCCGATCAGGTCGGCCGGTTCTTCGGAGGCCGAACGCTCGAGCCCCTGCAGATGCCGTGGAACGACCCGAGGCTCTTCTTCGTGGTGCGGGAGCCGTTCATCAGCCGGCACTCGAGCGCGCAGCAGGTGGTGGGGTGGCTCGAAGGAAACGCCCAACTGCAGCTCGAGTCGTTGATGCCCCAGTCGGGCACCATCTTCAGCGACGGCATGGAGGCCGATTGTCTGCGCTTCACCTCGGGCATGACGGTGCGCATCGGGCCATCACCCCAGCGCGCCAGGCTGGTCGTTCAGCCCCGGGCTTCGACAACCCGGGGGCGAGGGTCGCAGCTTCACACCGGGGTCAAGGTGCCCCTCTTCGCCAGGGACTCGATCAGCTCGCCAACGGCGTAGGGCACCGACGAGGGCCTGCGCGCGGTGGCCTTGAAGTCGTGCTCGAAGCCCAGCTTGTGCAGCCACTCGTGGCCCAGGTGACCTGCGACCTCGGCCTCGCTGAAGCTGCCGAAGAAGCGGCGGTTGGTGGTGACGGTGTCGCTCGACTCGGTGGTGTAGCCGACCACGTTGCGGCGCAGCCATGAGAAGTTCTCGATGCGCACGTTGAGGTCGAGCTCCCCGTCAGCGGCCGGCGTGAAGTTCTCTTTCGCCGCGCGGATCACCGCGTAGATCTCGGCAGGAGTCCTGCTGTCGCTCGCGAACCCGGGCTTGCCCTGGAACTGCGCCGAGAGCACCCCGTCGCGGAACTCACGGCTGTTGAGCACCTGCTCGAGCTTTCGGGTGGCGCCGTCGAGCTTCTGCCGCTCGGCGACGCTGAACCCGGTGGCCCTGCCGAGCGACACCCGCATCGGCCCGGCAGGGTCGAAAGAATCGACCGGCCGGGTCGGCGTGCTGGGCGTGCTGGTCGACCGCGGCGGCGGTGACAGCTGCGTGGTGGTGACGGAACGGCGGTGGAAGACTCGGGACAACCAGGAAGCGATTCGCATGCAGAAGTTCTCGCCGCGAACAGAAACAGGTTTCCCTCATGGTTCTCTCGGTCTTCGAGAAGCGTGATGCCCACGGCGCTTCTCGATCGCGCCTTCTGTCATGTTGACGAGGCGGGAGCCGTCCGGTAGGTGCGCGCGTCGTTTTCACATGGGTTGAAGCGCGGTTGCTCGAAGATCGAAGCTGGAAGGACTCAGCCCGAAGCAGTGTCGGTCATGGCGGTGGTAGCTCAATTGGTAGAGCACAGGACTGTGACTCCTGGGGTTGCCGGTTCAAGCCCGGTCCATCGCCCAACGTCATCGCAGGTGGTCAGCGCCTATAGCTCAGCTGGATAGAGCATCGGCCTTCGAAGCCGAGGGTCGGGGGTTCGAATCCCTCTGGGCGCACTTGAAGAACCCAGACGTCGATTGGCTCGAGAAGGTCTACCGGCCGAACGAGCCGCAGTTGACTGTGCGAGCCGTCATCGTCGGCATGCTGATCGGCGCGGTGATGTGCCTGAGCAACCTGTACGTGGTGCTCAAGACCGGCTGGAGCATCGGCGTCACCGTCACCGCCTGCATCATGGCCTGGGCGTGCTTCTCGGGCCTCAAAGCCACCGGCCTTGCGAAGCGGGACTTCAGCCCCCTCGAGAACAACGCCATGGGCTCGGTGGCCTCGGCCGCGGGCTACATGACGGGCGGCGGCAACATGGCGGCCCTGCCGGCCCTGGTGATGCTGACCGGCGCGCGGCCCGACGCGTGGATCCTCATTCTCTGGTTTGCCGGCATCGCGGCGCTGGGCGTGTTCGCGGCGATCCCCATCAAGCGGCAGCTCATCAATCAAGAGCAGCTGCCCTTCCCCACCGGCACTGCGACGGCCCAGACCATTCAGGCCCTGCACGCGCAGAACGCTCAGGGCGCGCAGAAGGCCAGGCTGCTGGCCGGCTCGGCAGCGTTTGGTGGCCTCATCGCCTGGCTGCGCGACGCCACCGTCGGGTGGCTGCCGTTTCGACTGCCAGCCACCTTCAGCCTGCCGGTGTCGCTGGCCGGCAAGCCGCTGGTCTCGTGGACGCTGGCGCTCGAGGGCAGCGTGCTGATGCTGGGCGCTGGCGCCTTGATGTCCTTTCGGACCGGCTGGTCGCTGTTGCTTGGCGCGCTGGTGGCCTTCGGGGTGATCGCGCCACAGCTGTTCGAGGCCGGGGTGATCACCGAGGTCGGGTACAAGCCGATCGCCGCGTGGACGGTGTGGCTGGGCGCGTCGGTGCTGGTGTCGTCGGGGCTGGTCTCGTTCGCTTTTCAGTGGCGCAGCGTGGTGCAGAGCCTGACCGCCCTCAAATCACTGGTGCAGAAGAAGCGAGACTCGGACGTGGCCGACCCGATGGCCGACATCGAAGCGCCCGCGTGGTGGTTCCCGCTGGGGTTTTTGGTCTTCGGGCCGCCGGTGGTGCTGCTGGGGTGGTACGCGTTCGGCATTCCGTGGTGGGCAGGGCTGCTGGCGCTGCCGCTGTCGGTGCTGATGGGGGTGATCGCCGCCCGCGTGACCGGCGAGACCGACGTCACCCCCACCAAGGCCCTGGGCCCCGTGACCCAGCTGGCCTTCGCGGCCCTGGTGCCCCGCGCGCTGGTGCCGAACGTGATGAGCGCCAACATCACCGGAGGCGTCGGCCTGCACGCGGCCGATCTGCTGACCGATCTGAAGAGCGGGTACCTGCTGGGCGCCAAACCCCGGCAGCAGATCATCGGCCAGTTCTTCGGAGTCATCGCCGGTGCGCTGGTGGTGGTGCCCGCCTTCAACCTGCTGGTGCCGCGGGCGGACGTGCTCGGCTCGAAGGAGTTCCCCGCGCCCGGCGCGCAGGTGTGGGCGAACGTGTCGAAGATGCTGGTCAGCGGCCTCGACGCGCTGCCCGAGAGCGCGCGATGGGCGGCCCTGGTCGGGCTGCTGCTGGGCTCGGCGCTGGCGGTCCTCGAGGTGAAGCTGCCAAAGGCCGCGAAGGCCTACCTGCCCTCGGCGTCGGGCCTGGGCCTCGCCATGGTCATCCCCGCGTACAACTCGATCATGATGTTCCTCGGCGCGGCGCTGGCTGAGGTGCTGCGACGACGGCGGGGAGAGACGGCAGCGAACGATCTGGTGGTGCCGGTCGCCTCGGGCTTCATCGCCGGTGAGAGCCTGTTGGGCGTCGTGATCAAGATGCTGGTGGCGTTCGGGGTGATGGCGAAGGCCTGAACGGCCTGCTGCGCCAGTGCGTGCGTGGGGAGCCCGCGGTGGAGCTCGGGCTCGAGCGCACCATGTTCGCGATCCGCGGGGTGGCTCGGGCGAGGTGACCTGCACAAAGGCCACCAACCGACGTCCGCGGGGTCGTTGAGCCCGCCGAGACGAACGCCTCGGTGACGAGGCGCTCTGTCACGGCTCGCGTCCGCGGTTCGGGAAGCCGTACCAGGAGCTGACCTTCAAAGGAGTGGTCGTTGGCATGCTCAGACGCGAGCGAGCGGCACGACGCGTTCAACTGGCTGTTCGACGGCGCACCGTGGGACGAGGTCACGATCGATACCTGAGGACACGGGCCGAGGTTGAGAGGACCGTCTCGAGGGTCGACGGCGCGTGTCGGAACTGAGCTCGCGTCCCGCGACGGGTGGGCAGTGACGCTCGCACCCACGGAACCGCGCCGGTACACGCAGCCCACAGGGCCCACTCGGCCCGGGAGTCGCGCGCGACGGGAGCGCAAGAAACGCCGCGAGGGCTGTTATGAGTGCCGCTCGGTCTTCGGTGTCCGCGAAGACCAACCGGCCTCCATGACCCTTCGACTCGCGCCCCCCGAACACCCCGTGACCTTCGAGCTCGACGGCCAGCCCATCGCCGCTGACGCGTCGGATACCATCGCCTCGGCCTTCGTGGCCGCCGGGCGCAGCACCCTGTCGCGATCGATCAAGTACCACCGGCCGCGCGGCCCCTTCTGCTTCTCGGGCGGCTGCGCGCACTGCCTGGTGCGCGTCGACGGCGTGCCCAACCAGTACGCCTGCCAGGTGCTGGTGAAGACGGGCATGCGGGTCGAGCGCCAGAACGCGTTCCCCGACGCCAGCGTCGACTTCCTGCAGGCCACCGACTTCGTGTTCTCGAAGTGGTTCAACCACCACCAGTTCCTCGCCGGCGTGCCCATCGCCGAGAAGGTCATGCTCCAGGTCGCAAGACAGCTCGCGGGGCTGGGGCTGTTGCCTGAAACGCCGCCTCCAGTGCGCCAGCCTGCGCTGGTCGAGACGGTCAAGGTCGCGGTGGTCGGCGCTGGAGCGGCCGGCCTCTCAGCCGCGCGCCGCCTGCAGGAACGCCTGGTGGACTTTGCGCTGTTCGAGCGCGAGCGCGGGTGCGGTGGGCGCTTGCGCGTGGGGTGCGAAGAGGGCGCTCCGGCCATCGCGGTGCCGGACGCGCGCTTCGTGAGGACCGACGCGACCGTGGTGGGCGTGTACGCCGATGACGAGAAGCCGTTTCTGGCGGTGCTTCAGGGCGACCGGCTGCACCTCGTCTTCTTCGAGCGCCTCTTGCTGGCGAACGGGGGCCAGCCCACGCTGCTCACTTTCCCCAACAACGATCTGCCCGGGGTCTTCGCGGCGCGCGCGGTGAGCCGCCTGATTCGACAGCACCGGGTCTTGCCCGGGAAGCGCATCGCGGTGGTGGGTGAGCCGGACGAGGCGCGCGCGCTGGCGAAGTTGATCACGCAAGCCGGCGCCGAGGCCGTCGCGGTGGGGCAGACCCCCGTTCGCGCCCATGGCCTGCGCTCGATCGAGGCGATCTCGGTCTCGAACGGTGGGCGCATCGAGAAGTTCCCTTGCGACGCAGTCGCCTTGTGCGGGCCAGTGAGCCCGGCCTTCGAGCTGGCGAGAGCCGCGGGCGCTCGCGTGGGGTGGAACCCACGAGCCCACCTCTTCACGGTCGACGCCGACTCGAGCGGCAAAGCGGCAGCGCAGGTGTGGGTCGCCGGCGAGCTGCGTGGGCCCATGAGCGCTGCCTCCGCGGCCGAGCAGGGGTTGGTCGCCGCCCAGGCGATCGTCGCGGACCTCTCCCCGAGGGTGACGCCATGAGCAAGGCGCTGCTGTGCCCCTGTGAAGACGTCACCGTCAGCGAGGTCGAGCACGCCATCGACAAGGGCTTTCGCGACGTCGAGTCGGTGAAGCGCTTCACCGGGTTCGGCACCGGCATGTGTCAGGGCAAGCAGTGCCTGACCGCGGTGGCCCGGCTGCTCGAAGCCAACGGGCAACGACCCGAGCAGCTGGTCCCGTTCACGCCGCGCCCTCCCCTGTTCCCGACCGAGCTGTCGCACTGGGCCTCGGCGTCCTTCGACCCGCAGCACGCCCCGGCCGGCGGAGTGCCCGCTGCCCTGGGCCTGACCGAGGCCGCGCTCAAGCCCGAAGGCCCGGTGCCCTCACGCGCGAAGATCGTGATCATCGGCGGGGGGATCATGGGGCTGTCGCTGGCGTGGAACCTGACCCTGCAGGGTGAGACCGACATCGTGGTGCTCGAGCAGGGCTACCTGTGCGCGGGCGCGTCGGGGCGAAACGGCGGCGGCGTGCGCATGCAGTGGGGCACGCCGTCGCTCATTCAGCTGGCGAAGCGGTCCATCGAGCTGATGAAGCGCTTCGCGAAGGACCTGGGCATCAACGTGTGGCTGCGCCAGGGCGGCTACCTGTTCCTCGCCAAGTCAGCCGAGGTGGTCGAGCGCCTCGAGCGCAGCGCCGCCCTGCACAACGCGCACGGCGTGCCGACCCAGGTGATCACCGCTGACGCCGCCCGCGACGTGGTGCCACACCTGAGCCTGGCGGGCGTGAAGGCCGCCGCCTGGAACCCGCTCGATGGGGTGGTCTTTCCGTGGCCGTTCATGTGGGGCTACGCGCAGGCGGCGCAGAAGAAAGGCGTGCGCGTCGAGACCTTCACCCGGGTGCTGGGCTTCGAGCAACGTGACGGGTTGTTGCGCAAGGTGGTGACCGATCGCGGCGACATCGCCTGCGACACGGTGGTGATCGCCGCCGGCGCCTGGAGCCCCTCGGTGGCCGCGCTGGCGGGCGTGACGATGCCCAATGAGCCGCACCGCCATGAGATCTGCTCGTCCGAGCCGCTCAAGCCGTTCCTGGGGCCGCTGGTCTCGGTGCTCGACTCGGGGCTGTACTTCTCGCAGTCGATGCGCGGCGAGATCGTCGGCGGCATGGGCGACCACCGGGAGCCCGCGGGCATGAACCTGGGCTCGACGCAGCGCTTCCTCACCCGCTACGCGCAGGCGCTGACCGAGCAGCTGCCGCAGCTGGGGCAGATCAAGATCCTGCGGCAGTGGTCGGGCCCCTACGATGTCACCCCCGACAATTCACCGATCCTGGGGCGCACGCCGGGGCTGGCGAACCTGCTGCAGATGAGCGGCTTCGTGGGCCATGGGTTCATGATGGCGCCAGCCGTCGCCGAACGAATGGCCCGGTGGATGGCGACCGGCCAGTCCGACGAGCTGTTCGAGCGCTTCACCCTGTCGCGCTTCGCCGAGGGCCGCCTCGAGCGCGAGGACATGATCATCGGGTGAGCCGTCACCCGTTGTCCGACGGACCCAGGAAGCAGCAGCCGTCGGCGCCGCCTGCTGGTCAACAGCCAGCCCGAGGGAACGCGTGGCTGGTGGACCTCCTCGGGGCGTCATACCAGCAGGGAGCGCTGGGAATGGGAACGGGTCCGATGGGGGCGTTGCGTCCCGCCGGGCTGGGGGGAAGGGTCCTCGGGGCTGGCGGCGGCGCGGCGCCGGACCCTCGCTCAGGCCTGAAGGCGGCAGCGAACCGGTTTCATTTCAGCGAGCACGTCGACTGCCTCTCTTTCCCCTGGGTGATCCTTTGGAACCGTCGACGCCGCCCGTGCGCGGTCGACTCCAGGGGCCTGATCCCTCGCAGGTCCCGCCGAGAGAAGCGCGCGAGGTGGGGTGGCCGCTCATTCGTCACGCCGGCGTGACGTCGCGCTTCACGACGCAGGTGAGCACGCCGAGAGACACCTCCAGCCTTCCCAGTCGATGTTGCGCCGGTTGACAGGCCGATAAAAAACTCAGCAACTTCAAGGACTTGAGCCTCTCGCGATCGGCTCGAGCATCGCGGCACATGGGCCGCACAGGGCGAGGCCATGGCCTTCAGAGAACTGTTCGGGACGCTGGCGCTGCTGACCCTGGTCGCTTGTGGGGAGGGCGTGATCACCGACAGCGGCGACTTCGAGGCCGTCGACGCGGAGCAGACGGAGACCGCGACGGTGGGGCAGGAGGTGCGGTGCGCTCCGCGGATGTCGATCTTCCCGGTGCAGGCGGCCCACAACATTGGCTACGACCGGTCGTCGTGTGGGACCGGCACCTGTCGCACCACCTGCCCCGACCAGAACGCCAACTCTGACTGGAACCCGGCCGCGACCCACCACGGCGTCGACGTGTTCGCGTTTCAGCGGGCGCCCCTGGTGGCGGTCGCGAATGGAACGGTGGTGCAGGTCGGTACGCCAAGCGCCACCTCGGGGCTGAGGGTGCGGCTGCGCGACGACTGCGGCTGGGAGTACTACTACGGCCACCTCGATCAGGCGGTGGTGCGTGACGGGCAGCAGGTGCGCGCTGGCCAGCTGCTCGGCTTCATGGGCCGCACGGGCACCAGCGGCACGCACCTGCACTTCAACGTGTCACCTGATGGCCAGTACCAAAGAGACCTCAACCCCTTCGACCTCTTGCGCGCGACGTCAGCCACCGCCTGTCAGGCCGCGCCTGCACCCCAAGCTCCCGCAGCGCCGGCGCCACGGCCGTGCGGTCGCCTGGGCTCGGCGCAGGTGCTGGGGGTCAATGACACGGTCACCTCGTGCGATGGTCGGTTCTCGCTGGTGATGCAGGGCGACGGGAACCTGGTGCTCTACCAGGGTGGTCGCGCCATCTGGTCGACCGGCACCCCGGGCCGCGGCGGAGCCTTCGCAACCCTGCAGAGCGATGGCAATTTTGTACTGTACACAAGAAACTCGAAGGCCCTCTTCAGCACCCGCACCGCCAATCGCCCCGGGGCGATCCTCGCGGTCCAGGATGACGGGAACGTCGTCGTGTACCAGGGTGGTGTGGCCCGGTGGGCTTCGAACACCGGAGGCCGCTGACTTGAGGCGCGCGTGGCGATGCTGATGACGCGATGCTGATGACACGGCGCGCCGGGCTCGAGGGCAACCACCGTGACTCGCGGTTCGAGCCGCGGTACCTCACTGCCCGCGCACATCGCACTGCTCGTCCTGGCCGCGGCGCAGCCTGTCTTCTACCAACTGCAGCTCGAGCGCCCTGATGGCGTGAAGGGCCGCATCTTCTTGAACGGCGCCGCCGTGTTCACCTTCGAAGATCAGGGCATGGCCAACGCCGCGTTGAACCTCTGGCTCAAGCCAGAGGGAAATTCCCTCGAGATTCAGCTCGAGCGTTCCAAGAAGCCGCTCAAGAAGGACGCCAAAGTCAGCGCGTCGGTCGTCCACATGACTCGCTCTGAGCCCGATGCCGAGGCCACCTCGGCGACGCTCGCCTGGGCGGAAGCCGACGGTTTGCCGAAGACCATCAAGGCCCGGTTCGACGCGAAGGACGCTCCTCGCCACCTGCTGTGGGACAAGGCCGAGGCCGCGACGTTCGACGACGCTGCGAAGACCGAGATCACGCAGCTGCTCAAAGGCCTCTCGGCAGCCATGGCGAAACGCGACGTCCCCGAGATCAAGAAGCGGCTGCTGTTCCGCACCGAGGACACTGCGCGCGCGATCGGTGACACGCCTGAAGAGTCCAACTCGATGATCGAGGAACGGTTCAAGGCGTTCCCTGCCGGGGCGAAGCCCGCGAACCCGGTACTCGAGTTCGAGCCGATGGCCGAGGGCAAGCTGATCTCGGTGACCGGCGCCAGGGGCGCGAAAGCGGTTCAGGTCGTCAAGCAGGGCCGGCCGGTGATGGCCTTCGACGTGACCGTGGCCAGAGTCGACGGAGCCTGGTGCATCGTGCGGTGACGTCAGAGGTCTGCGGCGATGCGGCGAAGGGCCGGAGCGACGTCCACGTCCATCACCAGGCCGTGTGACGGCACCAGCCGGGTGAGGCCGGGCAGCGCGGCGAGCTGGAGCAGCAGCGCTTTGACGGAGGCGCGATCGCGCTCCACGCGGCGGCGAACCGGCGTGGGCAGCTTCGGGGAGGGCCCGGTGAAGCCGACCAGGCGCATGAGCAGGCCGGCGGCTCCGGAGCCGTGGGGCGCGTTGGTGACCAGATCGCCGGTGAAGAGCGTGCCGTTGGCGAAGAGCACCAGCTCTCTGGTCTTGAAGCCCTCGACGGTGAAGACCTTCAGGTCGTCACCGATGGGAAACGCAGAGATCGGTCGACACGCCAGCCGCTCGGCCAACCGCGGGACCGCGACGTCGGGAGCCCAGGCGGTCACGCCCAGCCGCGCCGCGAACGCCGCGGCGTCGAGCGCGTGAAACTGGTTGGCCAGCAGGACGTGTGTTGGCCGGCCCAACGTCGACAGCTTGTCGAGGATCGCGTCGGGGACCGGGACGGCGTTGAAGAAGGTGAGCTCTCCCGATGGCCTGCGGAGCACGCTCATGCGGCGGGTCGCGCCAGGCAGTCCTGGCACCTCGTCGTCCACCGTCCACAGTGAGGGGCCAAGCGGCGTGAGCGGGCCGGCTCGGTGCACGGTCCACGGACGGGGAGCAGCCATGCGGGGGTCATGCGGCACCAACGCGGTGGTGTCCATGATGTCGTGCAGCTCAGCAGCGAGCAGCTCGACAGTGCCGGGGATCAGTGAGCGGAGACGCAGCGGGCGGAGACGCAGCGGGCGGAGGCTCCTCGGGGTCCAGGGTTGGGCGCCACGACACGATCTACCGCGTCGCCCCGCTGAGCCGGTTGACCGATGAGGCCGAAGCGCGCGCGCGCCGGAGCCAGGCCGAGTTCAATGCCAGGCCCTTGGCGGAGACGCACGCAGCGGGCGGAGACGCAGCGGGCGGAGACGCAGCGGGCGGAGACGCAGCGGGCGGAGACGCAGCGGGCGGAGGCTCAATGGGCGGAGGCTCAACGGCACGCGGCTTCTCGGCGACGGGCCGCGGCTTCGACGGGGCCGTCCTTCGAGCGTCTGGTCGTTCGGCGTCGGCCCACGCCAGGCGCTCGGAGAGCGGCCAGAGGGGGCTTCCATCAAGAGCGCTGCACGCCACTGTGGGTCGACCCTCCTGAGGTTTGCCGTCATCGTGAGGGACGACTGGCCGCAAGCGAGGGGCTCCGCCACGACCGTGAGACTGGGGCGACGGTGGGGCGTTCGACCTCCCTCAGCGAACGATCGATCCCCTCGGGAGCAAATCAGCGCGAGTGGTGACCGGCGGCGAAGCGCTGCACGAGCACGGTGAGCCAGGTCTGCGCTTCCTGCTTCGATGAGGCACGCGCCACCACGCCATCGGCCGCCGCGTCGAGCACCTCGGCCAGCTCAGGGGCCTTTCGCTTGTCGACCAGCTCGGCCTGCACCAACAGCTTCGCCAGGTGCTCGCAGTAGAGCCCGTGCGCTTCAGCGACGGCCTTCGCCGAGAGCTGGTTGGTGGCCTGTAGCAGCTCGCGACCTTCGGTCGAGGCGTGCACCAGCTCGTACACCCGGACGAACTTCGTCTGCACCGACCGCTCGAGCGCCTTCAGCGGGTCAGGCGCCGCCTCGGCCGCTGCCTCGGCCTCGTCGAGCAGGCGCTGCAGCACGTCTTCCACCACCGCCGTGAACACTGCGTTCTTGTTCGGGAAGTAGGCGTACGCGGTGGCCTTGGCGACCTGCGCGTCGTCGGCGATCGCTTCCATCGAGGTGCGCCGCAGCCCGTAGCGCAGGAACAGTCGCAAGCCGGCGTCGAGCAACGCCCGCGGCGCCCGCTCCTTCTTCGCGTTGGCCTCGTTCACGAAACCACCCTCTTCCATTGGCATCTGAGAGCTATACGTTTTAGACGTATTTCGTTCAATTCGAACACGCGTCGTTCACTCCAGGAGAGAACCATGACAGCAGCGCTCACGAAGGTCTCGAAGGCGGTCTTGATCACCGGGTGCTCGTCGGGCATCGGGAAGGCGACGGCGCTGCGACTGGTCGCGAAGGGGCTGCCGGTGATCGCCACGGCGCGCAAGACGAGCGACCTCGCCGAGCTGGCGAAGGCGGGCTGCGAGGTCTTGGCGCTGGACGTCACCGACGAGGCGTCGATGGTGGCGGCGGTGCAGAGCGTCGAGGCCCGGCACGGCGCCGTGGGCGTGCTGGTGAACAACGCCGGGTACAGCCAATCGGGGGCCATCGAAGCGGTGCCGATGGACAAGGTGCGCCGACAGTTCGAGACCAACGTGTTCGGCCTGGTGCGGCTGACCCAGCTGGTGCTGCCGGGCATGCGTCGGCAGGGCGAGGGTCGGGTCATCAACATGAGCTCGATGGGTGGCAAGCTGACGTTCCCCGGGGGCGGTTTCTACCACGCCACCAAGTACGCCGTAGAGGCCATCTCGGACGCGCTGCGCTTCGAGGTGCAGGGCTTCGGCGTGAAGGTGGTGCTGATCGAGCCCGGGCTCATCAAGAGCGGGTTCAGCGAGGCGGCCGTGTCGGCGATGGACCAACGCGCCGATGCGCAGGTCTACGCGGGCTTTCATGAGGCGGTCGCGAAGTCGACGAAGGACGCCTACGAGAAGGGGCCCCTGGCCGCCCTGACCGGAGTCCCCGACGACGTCGCGGCCGTCGTCGAGAAGGCCATCACCTCGAAGCGACCACGGGCGAGGTACACCGTGTCTGGCTCGGCGACGGTGCTGCTGACCCAGCGCAAGCTGCTGTCCGATCGGTCGTGGGACTGGTTCCTCAAGACCAGCTTCCCGGTGCCGGGCGCGGTGGCTTGACGGGCCGCAGACCAGGCCGGGCCGACGCGCCACGACGCAGCCTCGCAGGTGTCGCTCGCCGAGCATCACCCCTCGCAGGTGTCCTTCGAGCACCGCGCGCTGCTGCCCCAGAAGGCCCGCGCCTCGCGGGGCGCCGGCGACGCCGCGGGGCCGTATGCGCCTGGCTCACGCTCGGGTCGACGGGGTGGCGAGCGGCAGCCGCCTGGAGTTCACCCTGAGGAGCTCACGCGTCGGGCATCAGCGCCTCCAGGTGATCGACCTTGAGGTTCACCACCTTGCCGCTGCGCTCGACCCGGCCTGCCGCGAACACCAGCGCGGTGCCGGTGATCTCCTTTCGGAACTGCTCGAAGCGCTTTGGCTCGATCACGAAGTTCGACAGACCCGTCTCGTCTTCCACCGACATGAAGCAGAAGCCCTTGGCGGTGGGAGGGCGTTGCCGGACGATCACCAGACCTCCCACGCGCGCCAGGGTGCCGCTCTTCGCCTGCTGCAGCTGCTGCGAGGTGATGGCTCCGGCCTTCTTCAACTGTTGGCGAA
>VYLD01000193.1_pt1 | contig 22410 bp, 20 predicted proteins | sample 5114401 | NCBI WGS metagenome assembly VYLD01 (sample SAMN12291783, study PRJNA351875) | freshwater metagenome | isolation source: freshwater lake | place: USA: Michigan, Gull Lake | collected 2013-08-08 | reverse complement strand
TGGGGTGGCCGGCGGAGGGGCCTCGGGCGGCGGCGCCACCGGTGGAGGGTCATCGGCGGGTGGGGTGTCAGGCGGTGGTTCAGCAGGTGGAGGCGCAACGGCAGGGGGAACGAGCGGTGGCGCCGCTGGCGCCCAGGCGCGCTGGGTCGAGGAGGTGTTGTCGGTGAGCGACCCGTCCCAGACGGAGGTCATCGGCATCTCGGGCACTGCGTCCGCGCTCTATGCCGTCACCGACCTCCGCCGCCTGCTCCTCGCGACCGATGGCGTGACCTTCACCACTGCCATCGCTTCGCTGCCCAACGCGCCGTCGTCGCTGCTGGTGACCGATGGCGGTGTCTTCGTGCTGTCGAACAACACGTTGGACCGCTGTGTTCCGCCCTGCAACGTACCGGGAGACTTCGTGAGCTTCAGCATTCCTTCGAGCCCCGCGGGCCACCGCTTCATCGGCCTGTGCGGCACGTCAGCGAACGACCTGCTGCTGGTGGGGAACGAGCTGGGGTCGGCGCCAGGCGGCCTGTGGACCCGCTTCACTGGCGGCGCGCTGCCGGCGCCGCAGACCATCGGAATCGACCTGGCGACTGGCTGCTCCGCTGAGTCGAGCCAGACGCGCTGGGTGACCGGTACGACCCGCGTGGCCGCAACGTCGGGGAGCGGCTTCACCTCGCAAGGCGTCAACCTCGCGGCCTTCAGCATCGACCCCGCCACCCAGCGCTGGCTGGCCTCGACCACCGTCGCGGGCACCACCTTCGTGGTGGGCACCGACGAGCGCATCATGCAGCGCACCGGCACCACCTGGACGCTGCCGGTCAACGTCGGCTCGGGCCACTGGCTGAAAGGGGTCGCGGGGACCGGCCCCACGCGGGTGGTCGCGGTCGGCGACCGGGGGTGCTCGAGCTGCGCCGACCCCATCCTCGTGTGGGACTTCGATGGCGTGACCTGGCGAAGGGGCCCCACGCTGAGGGGCCTGACCGCAGTTCGGGCGGTGGTGGCGGTCGCAGACACCATCTACGTCGCAGGCCGTGGCGTGAACCGGCCCGGCATCGTCCGGCTCGTGCCTCGCTGAGCTGAGCTCCCGTCGCGACTCGCCCACGTCCCGTCCTTCGCGGCGCCTCGTCCTGCACCCCACTCGACGAACCCACCCGGTCCGCAGAGCCGTTCGGTGCGGGTGAGCCCGCTGGCCCCTTCGTCACGAAGGGCCTTGACAGGTATTTGAACGTTCGTTCTATTCTGCGCGCTCATGGCCCGGCCGAAGAACCAGGACGCGCGCGACACGCGCCGCACCATTCTCGACAAGTCGCTCGAGCTGTTCGCCGAGCACGGCTTCACCGGGTCGTCGATGCGCGACCTCGCCCGGGCCGTGGGGGTGCGAGAGAGCGCGCTGTACCATCACTTCCCCAACAAGGCGGCCATCCTCGAGACCATTCTCACCGAGGCGGGGCCCGGGCGGCTCAACGCCTTCGTCGAGGGTGACGTGCTGCAGCGCCTCGAGACCGAAGGGCCTGAGGACTTCCTGCGCAGCGTCACCGAGACCGCCGTGAACGTGTGGGCGACGACCCAGGAACGCCGCGTGCTGCGGGTGGTGATGTCCGAGTGGCCCAGGCTGAAGGCGCTGGGGTTGTTCGACCCACAGGCGCAGGTGCAGCGGGTGCGCGCCAGGCTGGCGCAGCTGTTCGCCGAGCTGGTCCGGCGCGGCGTCTTCCGCCCCGTCGACCCGCACGCCACCGCCCTGCGCTTCATGGGCCCGGTGATGCTGTTGCGCGTGCTGTACCTCTCTGATGTCGACGGCGTGCCCGACCTCAAGGCCCTGCGCGCCGACCTCGCCCTGCACCTGACGACCTTCTGGGACTCGGTGAAGCCCGAGCGGCCGGCCAGGCTCAAGAGGCGCACGTCATGACCGCGGGCTCGCTCCTCGAGGAAACTGAACGACCGTTCTGTGGAGCCACTCCGTGAAGCTCATCACCCTCGCCCTGCGCAACCTGCTGCGGAACAAGCGGCGCACCGTCATCACCTTCGTGGCGCTGGTGGTGGGCGTGAGCGCCATGGTGGCCATCAAGGGGTTCATGATGGGGCAGCGCCGGCAGATTCTCGAGAACCAGATGAAGGGCAGCCTGGGCGCGCTGCAGGTGCACCGGAAGGGCTACGTCGAGAACGTGTTGACGTCGCCGCTCAGCCTGGACTTCGCCGACACGCCTGAGCTGCGCGCGCGCGTGGCCCAGGTGCCCGGCGTCACCGCGGTGAGCCCCCGCATCGAGTTCGGCGCGCAGGTCACCACCCCCGACCGCCTGCCCCCCAGGGACGACGGCGCCGAGCTGGCCGAGGCCGACCGCGGCAAGGCGTCGTTCCTGGTGCTGACCGCCTTCGACCCGGCGCTCGAGCAGGCCGTCACACCGAAGCGGTGGGAATGGGTGACCTGGGCGCGCGGCGCGATGCTCGAGTCGAAAGACGCCGAGCAGGTGGTGCTCAACGACGACTTCGCCAAAGGCATCGAGGTGCCGCTGTGGAAGCAGGGCACGCCGTTGCCCGAGGTCGAGCAGCGCCTCGCGGTGCTCTCGTCAGACCGCGACGGCTCGCTCAACGGCGTCAACGTGGTGATGAGCGGCACGTCGGCTTCGGCGACGCCCAACGACCGGCGGGTCGGCCTCATCTCGCTGGGCGCCGCGCAGTCGCTGTTGAGAATGGAAGGGCGCGTCACCGAGTACGGCCTGGCCGTCGACCCCCAGCTGCCGCTGCTGCCGGTGCGCGACGCGGTACAGGCGGCCGTGGGGGCCGAGTACGAGGTGCACACCTGGGAACAGCGCATTCCCTTCGTCACCGACATCGTCGAGACGCAGGACTTCGTGTTCGGCATCGTCAGCTCCATCTTTCTGGTGGTGGTGCTGCTGGGCGTGGTCAACGCGATGCTGATGAGCGTGCTCGAGCGGGTGCGGGAAATCGGCACCATGCTGGCCGTGGGCATGCGGCGCCGTCACATCGTGCAGCTGTTCCTCTTCGAGGGCGTGGTGCTGGGGCTGGTGGGCGGGGTCCTCGGGGTGCTGGTGGGCTTCGCCTGGGTGAGCTGGGCCGGCCGCAACGGCCTGGCCATTCCGGCGCCGGGCGCGAACGTGCCCAGCCTGCTGAGGCCCAACGTCGAGGTGTCGTTCCTGGTGAGGGTGGTGGTTCAGGCCACGCTGGGCGCTGCGCTCGCGTCACTCTGGCCGGCGTGGCGCGCGAGCCGCCTGCGTCCGGTGGAAGCGTTGGCCCACACATGAGCCGCCTGCCTCAACTCGCCTTGCGCAACGTCGGCCGCAACCGTCGGCGCAGCCTCATCACGGGCGTCACCATCGTCTTCGGCGTGGCCATGGTGCTCACCGTGCGCGGCTTCACCGGAGGCCTGAGCAAGCTGATGGTCGACGACGTGGTGCAGGGCCGGGCGGGCGCGCTGCAGGTGCACCGCAAGGGCTACGTGGACAACGTCGACGCGGTGCCCACGCGGCTCAACCTGACGTACACCGACGCCCTGCGGGCCACCATTCGCGGCGTGCCACACGTCGCCGGAGTCTCGGGCCGCATCACCTTCAACGGCCTGGTCAGCAACGGCGCCAACCAGACCATGTTCATCGGCCGGGGCCTGGACCTCGGCCATGAGCTCGAGGCCTGCCCGCGCGCGAAGACGCTGGTGATGCAGGGCGCGGCGCTCGAGGCCGAGGACCCGAAGGGCGCGGTGCTGCTCGGCTTCGAGCTGGGGCAGTCGTTTCACCTCACGCCGGGGCAGATGGTGACGCTGCAGTCGACCAGCCCGGGCGGGCGCTCGAACGCGCTGGACCTCACCGTCAAGGGGCTGACCGCCTCGTCGTTGCCCTTCGAGAACAAGCGGGTGGTGACGCTGCCGCTGTCGAGCGCGCAACAGCTGGTGGGCCTCGAGGGCCGCGTCACCGAGTACGTGGTGGCCATCGATGACCTCGCGTACCTCGACGAGACGGCCGAGGCGCTGCGGGTGGCTCTGGGCCCCGAGTACGAGGTGCACACCTGGAAGACGCTGCAGCCCTTCGTGCGCGACCTCATCGTGCGACAGAACTTCGTGCTGGGCGCCATCGCCTTCGTGCTCTTCGTCATCGTGTTGACCGGCATCATCAACACCATGCTGATGTCTGTCTTTGAGCGGGTGCGGGAAATCGGCACCCTGCTGGCGGTCGGCGTCAAGCGTCGGCAGGTGATGCAGCTGTTCCTCATCGAGGCCGCGGTCATCGGGGTGGTGGGAGGCCTCGCCGGCGCGGCCCTGGGCCGCCTCATCCTCTTCGCGGTCTCGCTCGAGGGCATTCCCATCAAGCTGTCGGGAGTGTCGGGCGCCAGCGTGATGTACCCGTTCGCGACGGCCTCGTTCACCGCGCTGGCGGTGGTGGTGGCGGTGCTTGGCGCCATCGTCGCGGCGCTGTGGCCAGCCGTTCGCGCCAGTCGGCTCAACCCCGTGGAGGCACTCCGCTCATGAATGCTCGTGTGTTGGTGTTGACAGTCATTGCAACCGTCGCTCAGGCGGCCGAGCCGACCGCGGCCGAGATTCTGGCGAAGTACGACGCCATCATGGGGCCGGGCACCTACGAGTCGCAGGCCGACATGACCGCCACGCGGGAAGACGGCACCTCGCGCACCTATGGGATGCGGTTCCTCAAGCGGGATTCCGACAAGTTCAGGGTGTGGTTCGCAGAGCCCGCCAGCGTAAAGGGCCAAGAGATTCTGCGATTGGGTGACAACTCGTGGGTGTATTTGCCCAACCTCAAGCGCGCCACGCGCATCGCCAACCGCGACAGCTTTCAAGGCGGAGACTTCAACAACGCCGACGTGCTGCGCGTGAACTACACGGCAGACTACGACGCGCAGGTGGTGCCCTCGGACACGCCCGACACGTACACCGTCGAGCTGAAGGCGAAGAGCGCCGAGACCGCCTACGACAAGATTCGGCTCACCGTGCGCAAGGCTGACCTGCAGCCGCTCAAGGGGCAGTACTTCGGCACCTCGGGTCAGATGCTGCGCTCGGCGACGTTCAGCGACTTCAAGGAATGGGAGAAGGGCTTCGTGCGCCCGGCGCGAGTGGTGATGCAGAACGAGGTGGTGAAGGCGCGCAAGAGCGAGATGCTGCTCAAGGTCTTCAAGTTGAACGTCGACGCTCCGCCGCAGCGCTTCATGCAAGCCGACCTGGGGAAGTGACCGTGAGAGCGCTCTGGCTGGTGGCGGCGCTGGTCGCGCTCGGTGCGCGCGCGCAAGCGGCGGTCGACGGAGGGACGGGCGCGCCGGCCGTCGTCGCACCCGAGCCCGTCGTCGAAGCTGCGGCGCCGGCGGAGCCCTTCTTCAAGAAGGTGCTCGACGTCACCGGTTACGGCATGTCGCGCACGCAGTTCACCCGCGCGCGCACCTGGGGGCTGGTGCCGACCGCAGACCTTCCCCAGCTGCAACAGCTGCTGGAGTTCAACACCCAGGTGAAGGTCAACGTGCGGCCGCACACGTTCCTGTCCAGCGACGTGTCGCTCATCGCCTCGTTCGGGGGCTTCTATCGGGGGCAGGACGCGGACGGGCGCGAGGTGGCGCTCGATGACAAGAGCTCTCCGCAGGTGCAACCCATCGTCAGCCTCAACGAGCTGTATGTCTTTCATGAGTTTCTGCCCGAGCTGAACCTGCTGGTCGGCAAGAAGCGCATCGTCTGGGGCCCGGGCCTGGCCTTCAACCCCACCGACCTGCTCAACCCGCGACGAGACCCGACGGACCCCACCTTCCAGCGCTCGGGTGTGTGGTTGGCGCAGCTCGAGGCCCCGCTCTCTTTCGCCACCTTCTCGCTGGTCTTCGCCCCCACCCAGCTCAAGCAGGTGTCTGGCATACCCACCCACTTCATGTTCTGGCCGTCGTGGGACGCGAGAGACTCACAAGCCCATTATCAGCTCGCGGCCCGGGCCTATGTGTTGGTCTGGGACACCGACATCAACCTGATGGCCTTCTTTGGCAACAAGTCCGTCGACGACTTCGAGGCCAAGCCGCGGGTGGGGCTGTCGGTGAGCCGGGTCTTCGGGGGCCTCGAGGTACACGCCGAGGCGCTGTTCCAGACCGGCAGCTCGCGGGACTTTCTCACCTCGGCCTGTCTCACCAACGTGGCGGCAGCGCTGCAGTGCTCGATCGCGAAGACGGCGTACGCCAGCAAGAAGAACCTCACCGACCTCACCTTGCGCCCCCGTGCCCTGGTGGGCGGCCGATACCAGTTCAACGACGACTCGTTTCTATCGGTCGAATATCTGTACCAGCACGACGGGTGGAACCGGGACCAGTTCCAGGACCTCGCCAACGGCCTGGGGCTCATCACCGAGGCGCGCGGACTGGGGGTCGACGTGACGAAGTTCCCCGGGGCGAGCTCCATCTTCGGAGGCTCGACGCCCGACGGCCTGCCGGTGCGCTTCAACTTCGACCCACGCGGCCGGCACTACGCGTTCATCACCTGGCAGAAGCCTCGGCTCTTCGAGGACTTCACCCTGCAGGCGGTGGTCATCGCGAACCTGGTGGACCTGTCGTCGGTGGTGACACCGTCGCTCAGCTGGTCTGCCACCGACTGGCTGAACCTGTCGCTGCTGGGCTTCGTGCCGATTCCCGGGCCTGACGCGCTGGCGGTGAAGACGCCCCAGGGCACGCCCATCGGTGAGTTCTTCATCTCGCCCTTCGCCTTTCGCGCGATGTTCGAAGCGCGCGCGTTCTTCTGACAGGCCACCGTTGCAAGGAAAGACGCCATGGCGCACCTCATCGAGCTGAAAGACCTCAAGAAGTCGTACCAGCTGGGACAGACCGAGGTGGTCGCCCTGCGGGGTGTCAACCTGGTGGTCGACGTGGGCGAGTTCACCGTCGTCACCGGGCCCTCAGGCAGCGGGAAGACCACGCTGCTCAACATCATCGGGTGCCTCGACCGGGCCAGCAGCGGCAGCTACGTGCTCGACGGGCTCGACGTGTCGAACCGCGACTTCGACGACCTGGCCGATGTGAGGAATCAGAAGATTGGTTTCATCTTTCAGAGCTTCAACCTGATTCCGGTGCTCGACGTGGCAGAGAACATCGAGTTTCCGTGTGCGGTGCGCACCAATGGTGAAGCGCCTCAGGTGTTGCGGGCGCGCGTCGAGCGGCTGGCTGAGGCGGTGGGGCTCAAAGACTATCTCAAACACAAACCAGACGAGCTCTCGGGAGGCCAGCGGCAGCGGGTCGCCATCGCGCGGGCGCTCATCACCACGCCGCGGCTGGTGTTGGCGGACGAGCCCACCGCCAACCTCGACTCGAAGACGAGTGAGCAGATCATCGACCTGATGCTGGCCCTCAACCGCGACCATGGCGTGACGTTTCTCTTCTCGACCCACGACCCGCGGGTGGTGAAGCACGCACAGCGGGCGCTGCAGATTCAAGACGGGCAGATGGTCGACGGGGCCATGGCGCACTGAGAAGCGACACTCGTCCTTGTCTGGTACGACGAGAGGCAAGCCGCGCTCGCACGGGCCGTCGGGCTCAAGGTCTTGTCGCCATGACGGGCTTCAGCGCACCTGCCACGCCGTAACAGCCGGCCTTGAGCAGGTAGTCGCCATCGGCTGGCGCGACGAACCTCAAGAAAGACAACCGTCCACACGCGTCGTCGTTCTGCGCGACGGTGGCGCTCGAGCCCCGGCTGACCAGACGCACGTACGTATCTCCCGTACCCACGGCGCCCGTCACCTGGCAGGTGCCCGCGGTCAGCGTCTGGCCCTTGCGCAGGGTGATGACCTGGTCCGCCGTGGCGCGCGTGGCGTTCATCGTGTTGCGGCCTGAATACGCGAGGGCCGGCGCGGTGGGCGTCGGAGGCGGAGTCGACGCTCCACACAGCCTCGTCGAGGTCGTCGCCCGACACGCCGCGGTGACCGCCACGTGCGCCATCACCACCGTCTCGCCGCTGCAGCCCGTCTCCCGGCACACGTTCACCACGTTGCACGAGCCCCGGCCCACGTAGTCGGTGTCGCCCTGCACCAGGATGCCCGCCACCGTGTAGCCATCGAGCTCGTACACGCCCGAGCCCGAGTTGCCGCCGAAGGTGTCGGTGGTTGCTTCGAACGACACGCCGTTGCCAGGGTCACGCACCGAGCCGCCGCTGTCGATCTTGAACGGCACGCCGCTGCCGCTGCCGATGACCGCCACCGCCTGCCCGGTCAGCAGGTTCGCCGTCGAGCGCCGCACTGGAGCCGGGGTGAAGCGCGGCGTCGCCCGCCGGTTGAGCCGAATCACCGCGTAGTCCACCGCGCCCTGAGCAGTCTGCGTGTCGGCCCGCGCGACGATGCCCGCGCACGAGAAGACGTCGTCGGTGGTGAGGGGCTCGAGCGTGTTCGCGTCGCTGCGCGCGTACTTGAAGACGAACCGCGCGTCGGCGCAGTCCGCCGCGGTGGTGAGGCAGTGGCCCGCCGTCAGCACCAGGTCGTCGTCAATCAAGGTACCCGAGCAGAAGGCCGCCGTCGGGTCGTTCGCGAACCGCTGGCCCGCGCACAACCCCTCGGCCTGCCCCAGCGTCGCGCCGAGCAGCTTCACCGCGGCAGGGTTGCGCGCGTCCACGTTGCGCGCCGACACCAGCGCCACCGTCGACTGCTTCGCGAACGTTCGCAGCGCCTGGTCCGGGTGCGCGAACACGTCGGTGCGGTTGTCGGTGCCGTAGACGACCGCCTTCTCGGTCGCGGCCGTCGCCTCGTCTCCCTCGCGCTGCACCGTCAGCTGTTGCTGCCCACAGCCCATCACCAGCAGAAGTCCAACCGTCGCAGAGCGGCGCATGGCGAGCCGGCTTCGCAAGGTCGAGGCCAGCTGCGCGAAACCGCACCGTCACGCTGGCAAACGACTGAAAGTGCAGCGGCGCTGGTACGTCGATGTAGGCGGTGCGCCAGCCATCGACCCACCTTTCCGCAGGCCAGAATGTCAAGCGACGACACAGCGCTGGAGTGACCGCGTTTCAGGCGATTGCAACGCTGCATGAGCACCGGCTGATCATCGGGGCGAAGCAGAAACGACGGCCGGAGCTGCTCCACCCGGAAGCGCATGCTGCTGAGTCGAAGGTGCGGTGGAGCAGCCCGGAGTCGGCGGCGGGAGTAAGGCCCGCCCTGCGCGCGCGCCACCACGAATCATCAGCCTGGGTTCCGTCACCTCGAGGCTCATGCGCTGGGCAGCTCGCGGCGGGCCCTGGCCAGCGTCAACACGAAGACCTGCGCGGCGCCGGCAGCCAGCAGCGTGCGGGTGCTCTCTGAGGCGGTGGCGCCGGTGGTGTACACGTCGTCGACCAGCAGCACCGACAGGCCCTTCACCGCAGCGCTCGCTGCAAAGGCGCCGCGCACGTTCGCTTCGCGCGCGTCTTCGCTCAAGCCCACCTGACGCACGGTGGCGCGCTCGCGCGTGAGCAGGTCATCGCGCAGCGGTCGCTTCAGCACGGTGGCCAGCTCGACCGACAGCAGCGTCGCCTGGTCATACCCCCGCTCGCGGAAGCGCTCGGTGTGCAGCGGCAGCGGCACCAGCGCCAGGGGAGCCACCAGGAAGTCGCGCGACGTCGTGGCCAGCAACCCCGCGAGCGGACGCGCGAGGTCTGAGCGCTGCTCGTACTTGAAGCGATGAATGGCCCTGGCCACCGCGCCCTCGTGCTCGAACGGCGCCCAGGCCTTGACGAAGGGCGGCGGCCTTCCTTCGCAGCGTGCACAGACTCGAGCCGCGAACCGGCCCGGCTCGGCGCAGCGGCGACAGTGCACCGACGGCGTCTCGAGCACGAACGGCTCACACGTCGCGCAGAAGAAGCCCGCCCCGGGCAACACCTCGTCGCACGCGACGCACGACGGCGGGTAGATGAGCTCGAGCAGGCCTTCCATGGCCAGCGAGTATCTCGGCGCAGGGGTGCCCATGGCCAGCCCCGTGACGTCCGGGCACCCCGTCAGCCCCACGTGGCGGCTGCTCGGCGGCGAACGCCCAGTGGGCGAGCAGCGTCACGTGCCGGCGGGTGAAGTCGACGTGCACCTCCTGAACGGGCCCTGTGGTGACGCAGCGCTCGCAGCGGCCGAAGGTGACGTGAACGGTCTGCCGCTCTCGAAGCCGCGCTCGCGCCGCCAGAGTCCCTGCCGTCAGCGTTCGTCGCTGAGCACCTCGACGTGGTCGTTCACCTGGTCGGGGAAGCGGGCGGCCGCGGCACGCACCCGCTGTTGATCAGCCGTGGTCTCGACCCACCCCCACAGCTCGACGTGGGCCTTCCGCACGCAGGCGGTCACCGTCTTGAGGCCCTTGAGCTCGCCCTGCAGGCGCTGCCGCAGCTTCACCTGGGTGCTGGTGCGGTCGGTGTCTTCGGCGCAGGCCATCACGAGCACGCGCGCGCCGTCCTTCTTCCACGCCAGCGTGGTGCGCACGCCGCTGCAGCTGGCCTCGAGCCAGAACGTCTCGGGCTCATCGAGCTCCAGGCCCTCTTCGACGCACCTGCCCGAGGCGGCGGTCACCCGCTCGAGGCCCGGCACGCGGAACTGTCGGCGCTGCCCAGGCTCGAGGGTGACCGCGCGGTAGCTGACGCCCTGCAACAGCTCGGCGGCCCCCAGCGACAGGAGCCCCACGGCCACCACCCCGGCATGCAGCGCCCGACGACTCATCGCGCCTTCAGGGAGGCCCGCAGACGTTGTTGTTGCACTGCTGGTTGCCCTGGCAGACGGTGCCGCACGCGCCGCAGTTGTTCTCGTCGAACCGCACGTCGACGCAGGTGTTGTTGCAGCGGGTCAACCCGACCGTGCACACGCACACCCCGTTGACGCACGCGTTGGCGGGCCCCACGCCGCACGAGTTGCCACAGGCGCCGCAGTTCTGCGTGCTGGTCTGGGTGCTCACGCACTGGCCATTACAGGAGGTGAGCCCGAACGGGCACTGGCACACCCCCGCCGCGCAGGTGCGCCCGCCGGGGCAGATGACGTTGCAGCCGCCGCAGTTCCTCTGGTCGCTCTGCACGTCGATGCAGGTGCCGTTGCAGACCGCGCGGCCCGCCGTGCAGAAGCAGATGCCGCCGATGCACTGCTCGCCCGTCGCGCAGGCCCGCCCACAGGCGCCGCAGCTGGTGGTGCTGGTCTGCAGGTTGACGCACGAGTTGGCGGGTCCCGAGGGCGTCGAGGGGCACGCCGACTGGCCGGCAGGGCACGACGTCACGCACACGCCGTTGGTGCAGGCCTGACCTGCCCCGCAGACCGTGCCGCAGGCTCCGCAGTTGGCGCCGTCGGTCGCGGTGCGCGTGCACCGATTGCCGCAGCGCACGAAGCCCTGCGCGGCGTTGCACTGGCATTGGCTCTGGACGCAGCCCGTCGCGCCGGTGCCGCAGGTGCTGCCGCAGCTGCCACAGTTCAACACGTCGAAGGCGGTGTTGGTGCAGGTGCCGTTGCAGTTGGTGAGGAAGCCCGCGCACTGGGTGACGCAGGTGCCGAACTGGCAGGCCTGGTTGGTGCCGCACGCTCGTCCGCACGCGCCGCAGTTGTTGGCGTCGGTCTGCACCCGCACGCACTGGGTGCCGCAGCGGGTGAAGCCCGCCTGGCAGGTGCACGCTCCGCTCACGCACTGGCCGTTGGTGCACGCGGTGCCGCAGGCGCCACAGTTCCCCGGGTCCGTCTGCTGGTTGACGCAGATCGAGCCGCACCGCACGAAGCCCGTGGGGCACGCCGTCTGGCACACCCCGTTCGAGCACACCCCGCCGGCGCCGCACGAGGTGCCGCAGGCTCCACAGTTGTTCGGGTCGTTCGCGGTGGTGGTGCACAGCCCGTTGCACGACGTCTGGCCCGGGGCGCAGGTGCAGGCCCCGTTGACGCACGAGCCCAGCCCGCACGACGTGCCGCAGGCGCCGCAGTTGGCAGCGTCCGCCTGGGTGTCGACGCAGGCGCCGCTGCAGACGGTGCCTCCCGTCGGGCACCGGCACACGCCCGAGGTGCAGCTGGCGCCGGCCGCGCACCCGTTGCCGCACAGCCCGCAGTTGGTGACGTCGGTCTGGGTGTCGACGCAGGTGTTGCCGCAGCGCTGGGTGCCCGTGGGGCAGATGCACTGGCCCGCGGCGCAGGTGGTGCCGGTGCCGCAGACGTTGCCGCAGGTGCCGCAGTTGAGGGGGTCGGTCTGCAGCGAGAGGCAGCGGCCGTTGCAGAGCGCGGTGCCCGAAGGACAGCCGCACACGCCGTTCTGGCAGCTGGTGCCGCCGCCACACACGATGTTGCAGCCGCCGCAGTTCAGGTTGTCCGTCGTGGTGGCCACGCACCTGGTCGAGCCGTCGGTGCCCGTGCAGAGCGACTGGTTCGCGGGGCACACACACCGGCCCATCGAACAGGTCGCGCCCAGGCCGCACACGTTGTTGCAGAAGCCGCAGTTCGAGAAGTCGCTCTGGGGGCTGACGCACACCCCGTTGCAGCGAATCTGTCCCGGCAACGGGCAGGGTGTCGCCACGCACGCGCCAGCCGAGCACTGCTGGCCGACGCCGCAGGTGACCCCGCAGGCGCCGCAGTTGGCCGGGTCGTTGAAGCGGTCGACGCATACGCCGTTGCAGCGCAGCTGACCCGTGGGGCACCCGGGCGTCACACAGGCCGCGTTCTGACACACCTGGCCGGTCGCGCAGACGGTGCCGCACGCGCCGCAGTTGTTGACGTCGTTGAAGCGGTCGACGCACTGCCCGTTGGGGCACCGAATCTGGCCCGGCACGGGGCAGTTCGGGGTGGTGCAGACCGAGCCCACGCACTGCTGGCCGCGGGCGCACGGGGCGTTGCAGGCGCCACAGTTCAGGTTGTCGATGGAGGTGTCGGTGCAGACGCCGTTGCAGCTGACCTGCCCCGGAATCGGGCAGGGAATCGGCTGACACGAGCCGGCCAGGCACTGGGTTCCGCTGACGCAGAAGTTGCCGCAGCCGCCACAGTTGAAGTTGTCGCTGGTGGTGTCGATGCAGAAGCCGAAGCAGCTCTGCCGGGGCGCCACGCAGACGCCACCGCACACCCCGTTGACGCACGACGCGCCCGCGCCGCACTGAATGCCACAGCCGCCGCAGTTGCGCGGGTCAGAGCCGACGCTGACGCAGCTGCCGTTGCAGAGCGTCTGCCCGGGCCCGCAAGCCCCACGACAGGCGCCGTTGGCGCAGACCAGGCCTGAGCCGCACGCGTTGCCACAGGCTCCGCAGTTCGAGCCGTCGGCCTGCAGGTCGACGCAGGCGGCGCCGCACTGGCTCAGGGGCGCGGTGCAGCTGCCCGGCTGGCAGCGGCTGGCGACGCAGATGGCGTTGGGCCCGCACGAGTTGCCACAGGTGCCGCAGTTGCTGGCGTCGGTGCGCGTGTCGGTGCACGAGCCGTTGCAGACCTGCTGGTTGGGCAGACAGGCGATGGTGCACTGGCTGGCCTGGCAGATGTTGTTGCCGGGGCAGGCCTTGCCGCACAGGCCGCAGTTGGCCGTGTCGCTGGTGAGGTCGGTGCACACGCCGTTGCAGAGCGTCTGGCCCGCGGTGCACGCCGGCGCGCACGTTCCATTCCTGCAGGCCTCGGCGCTGCCGCAGGTGACGCCGCAGGCGCCGCAGTTGAGGCGGTCGCTGGCCAGGTTGACGCAGGCCTGGTTGCACGGCGCGAAGCCCCCGCCGCAGCTCGCCACACAGCGGCCGGTCTGGCACAGCAGGCCCGGGCCGCAGCGGTTGCCGCACGCGCCGCAGTTGGTGGCATCAGCGTCGGTGTTGACACAGGCCCCGTTGGCGCACGAGGTCAGGGGCGCGCTGCATTGACAGCGACCGCCGGCGCACGACTCGAGGCCCGTACACGCCGCGCCGCACGCGCCGCAGTTGGCCTTGTCGGTCTGCGCGTTGACGCAGGTGCCGTTGCAGTTGGTGAGGCCCGCCGTACACCCGGCGCGACAGGCGCCTCCCTGACACGCCTGCCCCGAGGGACAGACGGTGCCGCACGCGCCACAGTTGCTGGCGTCGCTGCTGACGACGACGCATTGGCCATTGCAGCGGGTGGCGCCGGTGGGGCACGGCTGCGGGTTGGTGTCGACCAGGCACCGGTTGGACACGCACACGAAGCCGCTGGGACACGGAGAGTCGTCAGGGGTGCCACAGAAAAAGACCGTGGTGCGGGAACAGCCCGCGAGGAACAGGCAGGCGAGTGCGAAGCTTCGAAGGGAGATGCGCATGGGAAAGTCGGTCCGTCGAGTCAGTCGGCCCTGAACCCGGCAGAGTGTAGGGTGATCTCGCCGCGAAACGACAGAACGTCACCAGATTTCGCTCGGCCGGGAGACCCAATGGATGAGGCGCGGTGGTGGGTGCGGTTCGGCGCAGGTGCGCTGGGGCTTCTGGTGCTCGCCTGCAGCCCGACGACCTCGGGGGTGCCAGACGCGTCCGGGTCGGGCGACGCGGGGGTCGCGGACGCAGGGCGCGCCGACGGGGACGCAGGCCTGCTGGACGCGGGAACGCCCGATGCTGCGGTGGCCGAGGTCGAGCCCGACGGAGGCCCCCGGGAGCCGACGAGCTCGAGCCAGGTCATCCTGGTGGAAGACTTCGAGCGCTACGGCAGCACCGCGGCGTTGAAGGGCAGCTACGGCGACCAGCGTGAGGTGGGGGGCTCGCTCAACATCGACTCGGCCGGCGCGGCGGCGGGGAGCCGCTCGCTGCGCATCGACTATTTTGCGAGCACCGCGTGCACCGACGCCGACGTGATGCTGGGCAAGGTCTTCTTCGCCGACGTGCAGACCCTGGTGGTGCGGTACCGGTTTCGGTTGACGCCGGGGTTCCTGTTCCAGCAGCCGGTGTCGCGCTGCGGGGGCACGGGCTCGTCTTCGACCGAGTTCGTGCTGGGGCGCGCGATGAACGGGCGCGGCACGGTGGTGTTGTCGGTGGCTGACGACGCGCCGGTGCCGGTGTTGCTGGGGGCGCTGCCGCACGCCCGCTGGCAGGTCACCATCAGGGACGTGCGGGCCACCACCACGCCGGCGCAGCCCAGCGCCATCTATCGGCAGCACCTGCGCGTCAATCGCCTGGGGCCGGCGGCGATGACGGACGCGCGGTGGCATCGGCTGAGCCTGCTGGTGCAGCGTGAGACCAGCCCGGGCCGGGGGGACGGGGTGCTGCGCGTGTGGGTCGATGGCGAAGCGGTGCTCGACTACGACGGGCAGGGGCCAGGGCCGGCACAGGCGCAGGTCTTCACGGGCACGCCGGTGTTCGGCTCGTTCAACTACCCCACGGTGCTGGCCACGGGTGCCTCGCAGGCGCAGTCGCGCTGGTTCGACGAGGTGACCCTCTTCGAGCCCTGAGGGGCTTGGCTACTTGTGGTACGGCTCGCCGCGAAGAATGGTGAAGGCGCGGTAGAGCTGTTCCATCAGCACCAGGCGGGCGAGGCGGTGCGGCAGGGTCATCGCCGAGAGCGAGAGGGTCAGCTGGGCCGCGGCGCGCACCGACTGGTCGAGGCCTTCGTCGCCGCCGATGACGCAGGTGACGCTTCGTCCCAGGTCGCGGTGCTGTTGCAGCCACTGGGCGAGCTGCGGGCTGGTCAGGCCCTTGCCGCGCTCGTCCAGGGCCATCAGCACGTCGCCGGCCTTGAGCTTCGAGAGCACCACCTTCGCCTCGTCGGCCCGGGCAGCGGCGCCATCGCGCTTCGACTCGGGCAGCTCGAGCAGCTCGAGCTTCACGTGGTGTGAGAGGCGACTGGCGTATTCCTGCACGCCGGGGGCGAAGAGGCCCGAGCGGTCCTTGCCGAACGAGACGACGGTCAGCTTCACGGGCGCGCGCGGCGGTCAGCCGACGGCGATGCGCTCGGCGTCGCTCCACAGGCCTTCGAGGTCGTACATCTGGCGCTTCTCGGGCGTGAAAAAGTGGGCGACGACGTCATCGAAGTTGACCAGCACCCAGTCCGGCGCCGACTCGACCGACGAGGGCTTGCGCTGGGTGGCGCCCACCGCGTCCGCCACGCCGTTCTTGATGGCGTCGAGCTGCACGTCCGAGTCGCCCGAGGCGAGCACCAGGTAGTCGTAGCCGACCGAGGCTCCGCGGGCGCGCACGTCGAGAATGACGACGTCGGTGGCCTTCTTGTCCAGGGCCACGGTGGCGATGGCGTGGGCCAGCGCCAGGGCCTCGCGGTTCTCGGGCACCGACGAGCGGCTGACCGCCAGCACGCGCTTCTTCGGCGCGGCGGCTTTGGTCGAGGGTCGCTTGGACTTGAGCGGGGCAGCCTTTCGGCCGACCGTCGCGCGCTTCCTGGGAACGGCCGTCGACGCCGCGGCGGCTTTTTTCGCGGGGGCCTTCTTCGCGGGCGCCTTCTTGACGGCCTTCTTCACGCTCGTCGGAGCAGCCTTCTTCACCGCAGGCTTCTTCACGGCAGGCTTCTTCACGGCAGGCTTCTTCACGGCAGGCTTCTTCACGGCAGGCTTCTTGACGACGGGCTTCTTCTTCGGCGCAGCGCGGATGACTTTTTTCTTCACGGCCATGGGCCTGTGCTCATACCGAAGAAGTTCGCCCGTGTATGCGCTGTCGTGTGACGCAGGTCTCGCGGGCGCTGGGAACACGCGGGCTGTCGATAGGGCGGGACCCGCTGCAGGCAGGGGCCGACCATCATGGCCGGAGGGTAGCCAACCTCGACCACCTGATGCAGAGTCGAAAGTTCGAATGCGTCGCTCTGGCGCTCGCGGAAGCGGTGAGGATTCTGCTGGGCAGGGCCGAACAGGAGAAAGGCCCGCTGTTCGGTATCGGTCGTGAGCGCTCTGTGATGGTCGTCCATCAGTTGAAAGAGGGAAAGCTCACCCCGTTCGCTCGGGTCGCCGACCCGCGGGTTCGTCAGAAGAAGTCGCAGTCCGCTGATCAGCTGAACTACAGATCAGCCATGACGTTGCCGTTGTGTGTGCCCAGTCGAGACCTGCGTCGGTGATTCTCCGGCCCCTGCGCCCCTCAGCCCTGCTCGTCCATGACCTTGATGCTGCCACCCAGGACCAGGCTTCCAGAATCGCCGGGTCCTCGTCATACGCCGCAACAGTTCCAGGATTAGGGTCAAGACGAGAAAGCGCAAGCGTCGCTTCGAGGAGGTCAGCAAGGCCAGGGAGGCCGTCCGACGCACGAGAGAGGAAGTCAGGCTCCTTCGCGCCATCAGCGACGAGACGAACACCGAACATTTCGCCGCAGCGGCGCCGAGTACGCCGACGACTTTCGACGCGCGCGGGCCATGCTCGACGACGTCGCGCCGGGAAGCCTCCTGGCCGGACCGTCGAGTGCGTATTGGCCGACGCTGGGCGAAGTGAATCCCGTCTTGCCCGAGTTTCTCGCGGCGAGACCTCCGGTCGACGTGGTGACGTGGCACTACTACCCCCAGCAATCACGGCGATGCGGCGTCGCGGTGCGCCCGGCCGGCCCCGAGGTGCTGCTCGCCCGCCGCCCTCTCGACGAGGTTGCAGTGTGGGCCAGCGCCGTCGAGAAGGCCCGCGACGAGGGCGCGCCCGCGGCCCAGGTGTGGCTCGGGGAAACCGGCAACGCCCAGTGCGGCGGAGAGCCAGGCGTCAGCGATGCCTTTTCTGGCACCTTCTGGTGGCTCGACCATTGGGCGCGATGGCCAGGCGGGGACAGCGGGTCGTCGTTCGACAGACGCTCACCGGCAGCAATTATGGGTTGCTCGACGAGCAGACCTTGCGGCCCAACCCGACTACTGGGCGTCGGTGTTGTGGAAGCGCAGCATGGGGTCGCGGGTCCTCCAGGTCACAAGCGCGGACGCCCTCGTGCGGGCCTACGCCCATTGTGCGCCCTCGGGTCCGGGCGCCGGCGTGGTGGTGCTCAACCTGAGCGCCGAGGAGACGGTGCACGTGCCGCTCCCCTCTGCCGGGCAGGTGGCCGTGGCGACCGCTCCGTCATTGGACAGCCAGTCGGTGTCGCTCAACGGCACCCCCCTGGCCCTGGGGAGCGACGACGGCCTGCCCTCCCTCACCGGGCCGCGCGCGTCGGCGGCGGTGCTGCCCCCCCGAAGCTGGGCCTTCATCACCCTCGAACGACACCCGGCGTGCGCGCCTCGGTGAGCCCAGCCGTCATGCCCACTTCGAATCAGCCCATGAGGTCGAAGCGCGGATGTGCGTCATGAAGGAAGGGGACCCACATGGGCTCTGAGCCATTCGCGGAGCCTGGTACGACAGAGCCTTGATGGCGCAGCGGGCCCTCCATCTCGTCGGTGCAGCGTCGTGGGACGCGCTGGTGCGGGGCGCCCAGGCAGGCGTGCGGGCCGACCAGGAGCGTCTGCTTCGCGCGCTGGCCCCTCGCGTGGCCACGGTGTTGCGCCGAACGCTCGGCCACGACCCCGACCTGGACGACCTGTCGCAGGACGCGCTGTCAGAGCTGTTGTGCATGCTGCCCCGGCTGCACTCCGCCGAGCTCGGCGGGCTGAAGGTGGTGCGGCATTCTGACGGCGTCTACGCCACCGTGCCGGTGCAGGCGCTCTGCGGCGCCGAGGTGCGCACGCTGACGCTGTCGTATTCCCTGCTCTTCGACGTCGACGCGCAGCACCGCGGGCTCGTACGGCTCGATGGCCCCGGCGGAGGGCAGTGGCGGTCCTTCTCGACAGACACGCGCTCGTTGACGCTCGACCTCACGCCGCCGCCCGTCGGCCAGCAGACCTGGCTCGCGTTCCACGAAGGCGTGCACCACATCACCATCGGGTGGGACCACCTGTGCTTCCTCTTCGCGCTGCTCTTGCCCTCGGTGCTGCGCCGCGAGAAGGGCCGCTGGCTGCCTCGCGCGGGCTTCAAGGAGTCCCTCGTCGAGGTGACGAAGGTGGTGACTGCGTTCACGGTGGCGCACTCCATCACGCTCGGGTTGTCTGCCTTTGGAGTGCTCGCTCCCAGCGCCAGATGGGTCGAGGTGGCCATCGCCTTCTCGGTGGTGCTGGCGGCGCTCAACACCGTGTTCCCGGTGCTCACCGAGGGGCGCTGGGCCCTGGCCTTCGGGCTCGGCCTGTTGCACGGCTTCGGGTTCGTCTCGGCGCTGGCCGACCTCGGCGCCACCGGCTCGCGGGTGTGGGCCTCGGTGCTGGGCTTCAACCTGGGTGTCGAGGCAGGCCAGCTGGCCATCGTCGCCTGCTTCGTGCCCCTCGCCTTCTTCGTGCGCGAGCGGCCGTTCTACGGGCGTGTGGTGGTGCCCGTCGGCGCGGTGGCCATCACCGCCACCGCCAGCGTGTGGACGCTCGAGCGCCTGGGCCTGCTGTAGGCGCTCCTTCAGCGCCGCGGCGACGAAGGCCTCGAGCGAGATGACCCCGCGCCGCACCGGACCTTCGAAGGCCACCAGCCCTGAGTCCATGCCCGCGCCCGGCTCGGCTGGCCCGTCATTCCCTGAAAGCCGAGCTGGTCGTTCACCCGACGGACACCGCTGAGAGGTTCGTCGCGTGAGGTGGCAGCTTCACCAGCTGCGCGCTCTTCGCCCACAGCCGCTCAGCGAAGGCCTCGTCCCTGGCGCGCGCCGACGGCTCCTTCTGCGTGAACTTCTCGAAGTACAGACCAGTCTTGCCTTCGAGCTGTGGAGACGTCGCCAGGACGGACACGGTTCGCCCGCCCTGCTCGGGGGTCATCATGAAGCGCTTGGCCAGGGCGATGAACGGCTTCGTCCACGCGGGGGCGGTGTCGTAGATGCCGGTGGCCACCACGCCGGGGTGCAGGGTGTTGACGGTGACGCCGGTGCCGGCCAGCTGCTTCGCCAGCGAGCGCCCGAAGATGACGTTGGCCAACTTCGAGCGGCTGTAGGCCTTGGTCCCGCCATACCCGCCCTTCTCGAAGCCCAGGTCGTCGAGGTCGAGGGTGGCGCGGTAGTGAGCGGTCGACGCCGTGAGCACGATGCGCGAGGGCGCGCTCTTCACCACCAGGTCCTTCAGCAGGTTCACCAGCAAGAAGTACCCGAGGTGGTTGACAGCGAAGGTCTGCTCGATGCCGTCCGCGGTGACGCCGCGGGTCTCGAAGATGGCCGCGGCGTTGGCGATGAGCACGTCGAGGCGGTTGAACCGAGCGCGGTACGCGTCGGCCAGCGCGCGAATCGAGGCCTGGGAAGCGAAGTCGCACAACAGCGACTCGACGGTCTGACTGCCCGAGCGGCGCTTGACGTCGGCCACCGCCGCGTCGGTGCGGGCCGCGCCTCGGCCCACCATCACCACGCGGTGCCCTTCCTTCGCCAGGAGGACTGAAGCTTCGAGGCCGATGCCGCTGGTGGCACCGGTGATGAGAATGGTCTTCGGGTTCGAGTTCATGCGTCGCACGGTACGGAATCGCGGTCGAGGGTGTGCCCTTCGCGCGACGGACGGTGCATCGCCCGCGATAAGCGGAGCCGCCGCCCTTCACGCACCGCGGCCGTCGCTCGAACCCCGGCGCTGGTCGTCTGATTCACGCCGCTTGTCGGTCTCGAAGCTCGACTCCCCTGGCCTCGAGCACCCTGATTCGGAACCCTCACCCCAGAGCCTCCATGCGTCTCGCCGTGACCGCTGTCTTTGCCAGCACCTTGCTCGCGCTTCCCGCCAATGCGTTGGAGTTGATAAAACCTGTAGACCACCAGCCGAGGGTGCTGCTCGAAGTGACTCCCTGAAGACTCGGCTCTCGTTGGCGAGTGAGTGCCACCCGAGGTAGGCACAACATCCACAGAGGCACCGACCCTGCGGCCTCCTCCCACAGCACGGGCGAGGTGTGGCTGGCCTTTTTCTTCCAGGTCGAGCTTGACGCGGCGCCGAGAACGAATTCCAACCACGAGGGCTCATCCCCAGCAGGTCTCGCTCTCGTTTCGGTTGCTTGGTATTGGTTCATCGATTGATGCCCGGGTGAAGAAACATCAACACACGCGGCGGTCATCAACAGAGAGGCGTTTGTATGTCTCGAGTGCTTGTTATTGCTGTTCTCCTCGGCCTGGTCGGTTGTAACTGCACGGGGAAAAGGGCCGACCGGCGCCGACGGTGGGGAGGAGACGATAGACGGCGGCCGGATGGACCTCGAAGGGGCGACGGGAGGCGGCTCTGCGGGCGGCTCAGCTGAGACGGGAGGCGGAAGCGCCGCGGGCGGCGGCGGTTCAGCGCAGACCGACGGGGGAAGCGCCGGCGGCAGTGCAGGCGGCAGTGCAGGCGGCTCGGCTGGCATTGACGGGGGCAGCGCGGCGACGTCCGTGTTGGTCGCCATTCCGTCGACTGTCACGGCCGATGGAGCGGCGACGACGACCATCACCTTCACCCTGCTCGACGGCAACAACACCCCCAGCTCGGGCGAGTCGGTCAGCATCTCGGTGACAGGAACCGGCAACACGCTGGGCCGCGCCACGGGCACCACCGACGCCTCGGGCGCCTTCTCGACGACGCTTGCGTCGACGGTGGCAGAGTCGAAGACGGTCACCGCCGCGTCGGGCACGGTGTCGAAGTCGGCCATCGTCATCTTCACGAGCGGACCGGCCAGCGAGAAGACGTCGACGTTGGTGGTGACTCCCTCTTCGCTCACGGCCGATGGCTCGAGCCAGGCGGCGGTGGTCTTCACGCTGCTCGACGCCAACAACAACCCGGTCGCAGGAGCGTCAGTCAGCCTCTCGTCGACCGGCACCGCCAACACCTTCGGCGCCAGCACCGGCACCACCAACGCCTCAGGCGTCTTTGCGACGACGCTCGCGTCAACGGTCGCCGAGTCGAAGGCCGTGACGGCCACCTCAGGCGCAGTGTCGAAGACGGCGACGGTGACCTTCGTCCCTGGAGCAGCCAGCGCGGCGACCTCGACCGTGTCTGCGAGTCCCAGCACCGTGCCGGCCAACGGCACCTCGACGTCGACGGTGGCCATCACGCTGCGGGACGCCAGCAGCAACGTCATCGCCGGCGTGACCCCCGTCCTCTCGTCGACAGGAACCGCGACCTTCGTCTACCCCGCAGCCACCAACGCGAGCGGGCAGACCCTGGGGACCACGATGACCCTGGTGGGCTTCGCGCTCGACGGCTTCCCGGTGTACGCGCGCTATGGCTACACCACCCCGACGGACGCGACCTCGGCCGTCAAGGTGATGCGCGGCAGCTACCAGCTCAAGGCCAGCCCAGACACCGGCCGACCGTCGACCACCACCTACCCGCTGGGTGCCTTCACGCAGGACTACGAGTACGTCGCGGGCTCGGGCGACCTCGACGAGTGCAACGGCCGCACGGGCGTCACGCCAGAGTTTCCGGGCGGCACGTACCACTACTTCATCACCGACACATACCCGTTCATTCAGCGCTGCGTGAAGGGCACCGCGAGCGCGACCGGTGCTGGGGGCATGATGCCTGCTGGCGATGGCGGCATGGGCATGGGTCCTCCGATGTGCGCGGCGGGCCAGACGTCGATGTGCTGCGGCGATGGCCGGTGCGATGGCCCCGAGACGCGCGCCACCTGCGCGGCCGATTGCCCATGAGCCCGCGTCTGCTTGTACTCGCCGTCGTCGCCCTCCTCGCG
>VYLD01000190.1_pt1 | contig 22556 bp, 21 predicted proteins | sample 5114401 | NCBI WGS metagenome assembly VYLD01 (sample SAMN12291783, study PRJNA351875) | freshwater metagenome | isolation source: freshwater lake | place: USA: Michigan, Gull Lake | collected 2013-08-08 | reverse complement strand
GGCTCACCGCCCGCCGAGCCACCACCCGCCGAGCCGCCACCCGCCGAGCCGCCGGCGCTCACGCCTCCCACCCGACAGCGATTATCGCCTGCGCACGTCTGCCCGAGGGGACAGTCGTCGTCGCTTCGACAGACGGCCCCTTCGGGAATCTCGACCAGGCAGCCCACGGCGCTCAGCGCCATCAGAAGGACCCATCGCATGGACTTTTCGCTCATCGATTGCCTCGGGTTCTCAGGTTGAAGGGCGTCATTTGCCTTCGACGAACAACAACACGACGGCAGCGATGGCCGCGCCTGCAGCGACGCCGTAGGCCACGTTCGCTCCCGTGGCGAGGCCCTGCGCGGACTGCGCCTGTGCTCGAGCCAGACCAGGCTCGGCGGTCGGAATACCCGCCGCGGTGCTCTGCGCCACCACGCCCATGCCGACGCCCGCGCCGGCGCTCGCGACGGCCACGCCACCAGCCACCCACGTCCACACCCGGCCCTTCTTCGCCGGCTCGACGGGCTGCGTGACGCCGACTCCGCTCGAGGCGACCACGGAGTCCTCCGGCGTCAACTTCGGCGGCTCGGCCTGCTTCGGTTCGTCTTTCTTCGGGGCGTCGACCAGCGGAGGAGGCGGCGGCGGGGGCGGTTCGGCCTTCGTCGCGCTCTGGCGAAGGTTGATGGTCATCTCGGTCGCGCGCGCCGTCTGCATCACGAACGCCCGCTGGGTCGTCTCGTAGCCCTCGGCCTTCACGACGAGATTGTGAGGACCCGCGGTGAGCTCGACCGAGGCCGGCGAGCTGCCCAGCACCTTGCCGTCGATCTCGATGACGGCAGTGGCCGGGTCGGCGAACACCATCAGCTGCTGCAGGCCCTTCTCCTTCAGCCGGCGCGCGAGGTTCGCGATGGCGTCACTCACCGTGTCCTTGTCCTTCGCGTCTGGCGCCAGCCGCAGGTAGTCCCGGTACGCGCGCAGGGCCCTGGGGACGTCACCGAGCTGCTCGTGACACTTGCCGATGTTGTAGAAAAGAATCGGGCTGGGCTTGAGCGCGTTGGCCTCTTCGAACTTCACGATGGCCTCGGCGTAGCGCGCTTCTTTGTACAGGCGCTGAGCCATCTGAAAGGCCTCCTTCGCCTTCTGCGTCGAGTCCCCCGCTCCGGGTGCCGGGGCGGCTGGGTTCCTGGCTGGCGCTGAGACGACGAGCGCCACGCAGAGCGCATGGACCACCATGGAAAAATCCTCTCGAACGCCCGCAGGGGCGTCAGCTCGTTACTGGTACGGGTCTTTCAGGTCTTCGGTGGGAGCGTACGGGTCTTTGAGGTCCCCGCCTCCGGTCTTTGCTGGCGCAGGTCCGCCAGGGCGTTTCTTCTCGAGCTCGAAGGAGCGGCTCGTGTCGTCGACGGGCATCGCCACCTTGCGCTGCAGGTCCTGGTACCCCTTCAGCACGAACTTCAACTCGACGATGCTCTGTGCTTCCCGGCTGAGCACGAGTGGGGTGGTGCCCAGCGACACCTCTTTCTCGAAGACCTCGGCGCCGTCGGGCTTCGACTCGAGGGTGAGCTTCACCAGCTTCGGTTCGACCTTCGTCGGAGCTGGCTGCACCTCGACCTTCTCGACCTTCTCGAGCTTCGCGAGCTGCGGCTCGGGCGGCGACGGCTCGACGACGACGGGCGTCACCGGCTCGGGGCCCGGCTTGAAGAAGAGGACCCCGCCCCCGCCGAGAATCACCAGGCCGAGCACCAGGGCGATGACCATGGGCGCCTTCGAGCCAGCGGGCTTCGGGTACGAGTCTTCGATGGCCTCGGCCGCGGCAGTTTTCGCCACGCCAGTCGTCGCCACGGGAACCGAGGCCATCGACAGGCCGGCCGAGGTGACGCGGAGAGGGCTCAGGGTGTTGGGGGCCGTCGAACTGAAGCGGCCCGAGGTGGTGGCGTTGGGCAGCGTCGCGCCCACCTTCAGGTGCGCGAGCAGGGTCTCGAGGGTCTCGACGACCACGTCGAGGTTCGGGGGCCGGCTGTTGGGGTCCTTCTCGAGCATCTGGAAGATGAGGTCATGCAGCGTGGCCGGTACGGCGGCGGCGAGCTCGGGGGCAAAGGGTCGCGCGGGTTCGGTCACCTGCTTCACCATCAAGATGCTGGCGGTGTCTCCGCGAAAGGTGGGCGTGCCCGAGAGCATCTCGTAGAGAATGAGGCCGAGCGCGTAGGTGTCGGTGCGCGCGTCGACGGCGACGCCCATGGCCTGCTCGGGCGACATGTACTGCGGCGTACCCACCACCAAGCCGAGCTGTGTCTGGCCCCCCTGGCCCGGGCCGGTCGAGACCTTGGCGACGCCGAAGTCGAGCACCTTGACGAAGTCGGGCTGGCCGGGCCGCTGCAGCACCATGACGTTCTCGGGCTTCATGTCGCGGTGCACGATGCCCTGCGCGTGAGCGGCGGCGAGCGCCCGCGTCGTCTGCAAGGCGACGTTCACCATGCGCTGCACCGGCAGCGCGCCCTGCCGATGGAGCAGACTGGCGATGGTGACGCCGTCGAGGAACTCCATGACGAAGTAGAAGCGGCCGTCGTCGGTCTGACCGAAGTCCGAGATGTCGATGATGTTCTGCTGACCGATGCGGCTGGCCGAGATGGCCTCGCGCTTGAACCGGTTGACGAACTCCTGGTCGTTCGAGAGCGCCGGCAGCATCACCTTCACGGCGAACTGCTTGTGCAGCTCGACGTGTTCAGCCTGGTAGACCTCGCCCATGCCGCCCGCGGCGAGCTTCTTGATGATGCGGTAGCGACCAGCGACCACGGCCCCTTCGGGGAGCACCGTGCGCCTGATCGTCGAGTCGTCGGGCGCGCCTTGTGCTTGCCCGGCAACGAAGGCACCCGAGAGCTTCGTGCGGTCTTCCGAGCCCTGCGTTGCAGTGGTCGAGAGCGTGGCGAGTCTGGGCGAGCTGACCCGCCCCACCTGACTGGCCCGTACTGCAGGGGGGGCCTGGAAGGGCGTCGGCCGCTTGAAGGTGGAATCGACGGGCGGGCTCGCGAAGGGCGTCGGGCGTGTGGCGGTGGAGTCGAGCTTCAGCTCCCTGGTGCCCGCGGCGCGCACCTCGAGGTCGAGGCGGCCGAGACGAACCATGGAGCCGACGGCGAGCGCCGACCTGCTCGTCTGGGTCCCGTTGACCCAGAGGAGCCCCTGGTTCGTGAGGTCACGAATCCACGGAACGCCTTTGGCGTCGAGCGCCACCTCGGCGTGTTCTGCCTCCACGAGCCGGGAGTCGAAACGCAGACCGACGTTCGGGCCACAGCCGATGGTGAACCGGGTCGACGGGAAGCCATACCCGGGTGCTTCGGGGGCTCCCGGCAATGCGAACTCGAGAGCGCTCATGCCGTGAGGAAAGCTATCATGCTGCGGCGAGTTGGCCCGGATCATCAGGTGTCGATGAAGGAGTCACCTGACCTACCGAGTCTCGAGGCCCCCCAGTGGCCTTGCTGCGCATCGTCCGGGACAGGCGAGCTTTTGACGCCGAGCTTCGCGGAGTGACGATGGCGATCACCTGGCCGCCGGCCGTTGACGCCAGGCCCCTCGGGCGTCGGAGTGCTATGGCCCCCAGGCGATGTGGGCGCACGCGCTGGTCACCTTCCTCTGGGGCGGTCTGCTCGCCCTCGAGCGGCGCGCCTTCCTGCAGGCGGCGCTGAGTCGGCCCCTGCCCGCGGCGGGCATCACCGGCCTGCTGCTCGGTGACGTCGCGGCCGGGGTGATGGTGGGGTTGGTCTTCGAGCTGTTCTTCCTGGGCGGCGCTTCGCTGGGCGGCGCGCACCCCGACAACGAGACGCTGCCGTCGGTGAGCGCCGCTGCGCTGGCCGCCACCCTGGACGGGGCCGCCACGTCGACGCCGGCGCTCTGGGCGCTGTCCATTCTCACCTGCGCGCCCCTGGGCGTCCTCGGCCGCCGGGTCGAGGTGTGGCTCGACGCCCGAGCGCGTCGGTACTTCGGTCGCGCGGTCGCGGCCATCGATGACGGCGGGCTGCAGCGCGCCGCGAGTGAGAACCTGCGCGCCATGTGGCCGCACTTCGTTGGCTACGGAGCGCTGTGCGCGGTGGCTCCGGTGCTGGGCCACGTCCTCGCGCCCTGGCTCGTGCACCTGCCCATGGGGCTCACCCGCGGCCTGGCCTGGAGCTACCCCGCGCTGGGCGTGGTCTCGGCGGCCGTCGCGGTGCATGCCAGCCAGGGGCAGGGCCGCCTGAAGGTCGCGGCGCTGGTGGCCCTGGTGGTGGCCGTGGGGTCGCTGGCGGCCTTCGCGGTGAGGTCGACCCCGTGACGCTCTCGTGGCTCACGCGGTGGCGCTGCTTCTGGCGCAGCCTCTTTCTGCAGGCGGGCTTCAGCAGCGAGGGGCTGCAGTCGCTGGGGCTGGTCTACGCGTTGTCGCCGGCGCTGGCCGAGCTGTACCCCGACGACGCCGCGCGCAAGGCCGCGTTCAAGCGCCACCTGTCGCCCTTCAACACCCACCCCTACGTCGCCGCCGCCATCGTCGGTGGCATTCTGTTTCACGAGCAGCGCATCGCGGGCGGTGACGAGCCCCCAGAGGCCGTCGAGCGCTTCAAGGCCCAGCTGATGGGCCCGCTGGCGGCGCTGGGTGATGGCTTCTTCTGGTTGTCGCTGCGCCCGGCGGTCGGGGCGGTCGCAGCCTCGCTGGTGCCGGTGGTGGGTGGGTGGTCGGTGGTGTTCTTCGTGGTGGCGTACAACCTGGTGCACCTGGTGTCGCGGTGGAGGCTCTTCCGCCTCGGCGTGCAGCTCGGCGAAGCGGTGGTGCCACGGCTCGCCACGTGGCGGGTGCCCGCCTGGGGACGCCGGCTGCGGGTGCTGTCGGCGGGCGTGGCCGGCGGTACCGCGTCGTGGCTGGCGATGCACTTCGGCGTGCAGGCCGGAGGATGGCTCGAGCTCGAGCTGGGGCTCGGCTCGGTGCTGGTCGGGGTGTTGACGGTGTTCCTGCTGTCACGCCGGGTCAGCCCGTACCTGCTGCTCTACGGCAGCGCGGCCGCCGCCATCGCCCTCGCGGTGCTCGACGTGGTGTGAGCCGGCTCGAGAAGGCGCTCACGTCAGGAGGAACGGGTCTGAGGCGAGGCCGGCCCTGCAGCGTTCGCGGTGCGTCTTCGCGCGAGGTGCTCGAGCCCTCCGGCGAGCGCCAGGGCTGGCACCACCAGCACCACGGTGAAGAAGGTCAGCGCATACAGCAACCCGAGGAAGAGCCCGGCGCGTCCGCCCTCGAGGGTGCCGGACAGCACCGAGACGAAGCGCTGAGTGCCGATGGCGTGCAGCGCCAGGAAGAAGAGCACGGTGACTCCCGCGGCGCGCATCATCGCCGGGCCTCGTGACTGGGCGTCGGTGAGGCCGCCAGGTCCCACAGCGGGCCCTGCACCAGGGCGAAGAACAGCACGGCATCGCCCAGCTGGTTGCCCGCGGCGTAGCGAGGCTGGTGGTGAGGGCCTCGAGGTACGGCTCATCGTGAAAGGCGCTCGCGCCCAACAGGGCGAGGCCGCTCGACCCGGCGTTGGCGTCGACCAGCGGAACGGTCGGCCCCGAGTCGACGTCATCGGCGCTGCGCAGCACCTTCGGCCACTCGGCCGCCCACCCGAACCCGAGCATGGTGCGACCGAGCAGCGCACGGGCGCGTCGGTACTGATCTTCCGCGAAGGGGCGATCGATCAGCTGCAGCATGTGCGCGGACAGCCACAGCGTCGACCCCTCGGGCCCGGCGAGCGGGGCGCCCCCCATGCGAAAGCTCGAGATGAGCAGCCCCGTCCGCGGCTCGACCAGGTGGGCTTTGGCCGAGGCCAGCCACTGCTCGAGCAGCTGCTGGTGGTCGCGGCCGTCGACGCGATCAGAGAGGCGCAGCGCAGCCAGCGCGATGGTGTTGCAGAACGTCCACCCCTCGTCGGGGTAGCTCTCGGCGAAGAGGAAAGGAGCGCGCAGCAGCTGCAGCGTGACCTGGTCGACGTGCACGCGCAGCGGCTCGCGCAGGGCTTCGCGGGGCTCGACCAGCTGTCGCGCCGCGAGCATCAGCGCCACCTCGCCGTCGACGAACAGGCTGCGCTGCGAGTCGTCGACGAACGGGTGCCGACGCCCGTACGGCAGCAGAAAGAAGTGCGGCCCACGCTGCTCGTCGACGAGCGTGCGGTCGATCAGCGCGTCGGCGGCCGCGAGGTGCTGTTGCCGCGCGAGGGGCTCGGCCAGCGCCAGGTTGGTGAAGGCCAGCACGGCGAAGGTGCGGCTCATCAGGTCCCACTCGGGGTTGATGCGTCGAAGCAGCGCGCGCTCGGGGCTGTCGGGCTCTTTCGCGAGGGTGTGCTGCCGCTGGGAAAGGCCGCGGATGAGGTCGGCTCGAGGTGGTGGCGCGAAGGGCACGTGCACCAGGGGGAGCCACAGCGCGACCCCGAGGACGAAGAAGGCGAAGGGGCGAAGGCGGGTGAGCATGCGGGCAGTGTCGGGGCAACGGGCCGTGTGGCCGCGGCGAAGGGGGCCAGCGGTCGCCGAGGCCCGTTGAACGGTCGCGCGGACCGAAGCCCAGGGTGTCCCGGCACTCGCGCGGGGTCACCGAAGGGGTCGAGGTCGACCTGGTCGCGGTCACGCGCGGGCGTCGCGCCGGGGCTCTCCCGACTGGTCCCTCCTGGGTCGAGGGTGGTGACCAGGCTGGGGGCGGTCGCGGGGGGGCCCGAGGCGGCCTCGATTCGGGCGCACGTTCCGAACGTCTTGCGGGGAGCCCGCAGTCGATGGGCTGGGCGCTGAAGGCCTTCGCAGTTGTGCAAGAATTTCAGCCCTTCAAGGATCAATGCAACAGCTCGTCCCTCGGCCCATCACCCACAGACATGCACCCCACTTCGAGCAGCGTTCTTCGTTCGGCGATCAAGAGCTTCTTGTTGCCGGCCTTGTGGTTGCTGGTGTTGCCGGCGGCGGGACTGATCATCGCGGAGTTCGGCACACGCGAAACCGACCAGCTCATTTTGCGGGAGGTGGAGCGCCGGATCGACGCCGACGCAGCGCTCTCGGCCGCCGACAAGGCCGCTGAGAAGGCCTTCTCCGTGGCCAACCCTCCGTCGGCGGTGTGCACCTCGAGCGACCCCGCGCTGGCTCGGTACCGCGACAACGTCTGCAGTCCGGGGGACGATCTGTGGCAGTTCCTCTGGGCTTCGCGCGCGTCGCTCGCCACGCTGATCCTTGGAGCGCTCGCCATCATCGGCGCGTTGGTGCTGGGGCTGCTGGCCTCATGGGCTCCGTCGCTGCAGGTGAGCGTCTTCGTCACGGGCTGGGTGGGCCTGACGCTGCTCACCGCCTTCGAGGTCGTGGTGCAGGCCGTGCTCGCGACGTGGCTTTCGTACTGGGTCACCGCGCTCTTCATGCACGTCTACATCTTGAAGCTGATCTTCCTCATCGGTGGCGTCGCAGTGTTTGGGGCCTGGGTAGCGTTGCGCGGCATCTTTCAGCGGGTTCGCCTCAACGACGCGGTGGAAGGCGAGCTCATCAGCGAGCAAGCCAGCCCGGCGCTCTTCGCGAGGCTCCGGGAGCTGGCGTCGCGGGTGGGCACGCAGGCCCCGGCGGCGGTCGTCGGAGGCCTCGATGACAACTTCTTCGTGACCGAGGCCGGCCTGACGGTCGCCGGTCGCCGCGTCGATGGTCGCGCGCTGTTCGTCAGCCTGCCGCTCTTGCGGGTGCTGTCAGCCAGCGAAGCCGACGCCGTGCTCGCCCATGAACTCGCCCACTTTCGGGCAGGCGACACCGCCAGCGGCGCCAGACTGGGCCCGTTGCTGGTGCGTGCTGATCTGTACCTGGCCGCGCTGGGCTCGAACGTGTTCACACGACCCGCCTTCTTCGTGATGCAGCTGTTTCGCACGGTGTTCGACGTCGCCGCTCAGCGTCAGAAGCGCGGGCGAGAGCTGGAGGCTGACCGCGTCGCGGCACAGCTCACTTCGGCCGACGACCTCGCCCGGTCGCTGCTGAAGATCGTGGCGTATTCCAGCCACCGGCAGTCGACCGAGCAGAGGCTGTTCGAACACGCAGAAAAGCACGAGGGGTTGCTCTCGTTGAGGGCTCGCATCGCTGCGGGCCTTTCGGCCCACGTCGCGACCGCGCACTTTCGTGAAGTCGTCGCACAGGGCGAGGTGCCACATCCTTTCGATTCCCACCCGCCGCTGGTCGAGCGCCTGAAGAACGTCGGCTCGCGGCTGTCGCTCGACGACTGCGAGCGGCTGGTGAACGAGGGACCGGGGGTGACCTGGGCCGACCAGTTCGGGGCGGCGGCCGAGATCGAAGATCGGCTCTGGGCGGCGTACGAAGCGCGCTTCTCCTCGGACCACGAGCTGAGCCTCGCCTGTCGCTCCGCGCCCAGCAGTGACGAGGAGCGCGCGCTGATCGAAAAGCACTTTCCACCTCGGACGTTCACCGACAAAAGCGGCACCGAGCTTCGGTTGAGCTGGGCCGGGCTGCAGATCGGGGACCGAGCGCTGCTGTCCTTCGGCGAGATCTTCGCGGCCAACGTCTTCGCGGGCAGCCTGTCGACGACGCTGGTACTCACTCACACCGATGACAGCCCGGCGGGCCCGGGCCCCACCGAGGTCAACCTGGGAGCCCTCGGAGACGCGGCTCAGGCGGACTTCACCCAGACGTTCGCCCGCTACCGCGAACGGCACCAGCTCGCGGCTCAGTGGCAAGCCGCGCACGCAGTTGACCAGGCGAAGGAGAGTACGCCCGCGACCTGAGCCTGTTCCCATCGACGCCCATGACCGCAGACATCATTCGTACGCTCGACGTCACTCAGCACCCAGAAGGCGGCTGGTACGCCGAGACGTATCGTGACGGTGCTCCCGCAGGAGGGCGCGGGCGTCGCGCCGGGGCTCTCCCGAGGGGTCCCTACAGGCAGCGGCCGCCCGCGCACCTCACCGAGCAACACTGCAGCGGGGTGGTGCAGGCCGAGTTCACCCCGAGGCACGTCATCGCGGTGCAGCGGCCGTTGGGGCACTGGCCAGAGCAGCACTGCGCGCCAGTGGTGCAGCTCGCGTTCGTGGACAGGCAGGTGCCGCGACACTGGCCGAGCTGACAGAGCAGCCCCGCGCAGCAGTCGGTCGGCTGGGTGCAGGTCTCGGTCGCTTGCCGGCACTGCGAACGACACGTCTGCGTGGCCGTGCTGCAGAACCCCTCACAACACTGGAAGTCCTGGGCACAGGCAGCGCCGGCGAGGGTACACGCCGCCGGACGGCACAGGCCCGCCACGCAACGACCCTGGCAGCAGGCTGCGGTGTCGTTGCAGGCGGCTCCGGTCGCTCGACAGCTGGCCTGACGGCAGACGCCGCCTGAGCAGGTACCGCCTTCACAGCAGTCGGTGGTGGCGAGGCACCCCTCGCCGGGGCTCGAGCAGGCGCCGTCGCCCCCCGCGCACCGGTTCGACAGACAGCGGCCAGAACAACACACCGAGGGTGAGGCGCACGGCTCCTGGGCCATCGCGCAGCTGCAGCTGCCGGCCCGGCAGAGGCCGCTGCAGCACTCGTTCGAAGACTCGCAGCCGTCGACCAGCGCCTTGCACGGCTTCGAGCACACGCCACCGAGGCACTCGCCCTCGCAACAGTCGCTCGTCGTGGTGCACGACCCCGTCAGCGCGGCGCAGGTCGGCTTCGGCTGGACGGTGGGCCCACAGCCCATCGACAGGGTGCCCGCGACGCCGACCACCAACCTCAGGGCTCGACCCAGGTGCATGTGGGCACCGTAGCGCCGCGACCCGAGGCCCGCGAGCGGCGGTTCGAACCCGGCTCGAGTCGACGCTCGATGGCGCCCTCGAGCGGTGGACGCCACCCTGCTCGTCAGCGCTCCCCTGGATGACCGGCGTGCGCCAGGTGGGCTATGGCGCCTGTCATGGTCTCGAGACTCACCCGCAGCGAGTTCACCCAGGCGTTGCAGGGCAAGCAGATCGACGTCGCCGGCGCGAAGGCAGACCCACAGTTGGCCGGCCTCGAGGTGCAGCGGGCTGATCTCAACCGTGACGGGAAGCTCGGCGGCACCGCCGAGGCTGAAGCCCTGTTTCGCGAGGTCGACCGGTTCGATCGAAACGGTGACGCCTCGTCGGTGGCCTTGACCTCCTCCACGGGCGCTCCCACCCGGGCGGCAGCGCTGGCGTCTGCGCTCACCGCTCGCGCGGTCTACGACGTCTCAGAGCCCGTGCGTCCCCTGGCCGATGCGGCGCTCAAGACGGCCTTCGCTGCGGCCGGGGCGCTGCCGCTGGCGCGCGGCGGCTCGGGAGATCGCGCCGTCGCGGTGCAGTACGCGCTGGCGAGGCTGGGCGTCGCGGTCGGCAGCGTCGACGGCAAGTTCGGCCCCGGCACCGAGCGCGCCGTGAAGGCCTTCCAGAGCTCGGCGCAGCTGCCCGTGACGGGCGTGGTCGACCAGCGCACCCTCGCCGCCCTCGACGCGAGGCTCTCGGCCACCGATCGCCGAACGCCTGCCGAGCGCAGCGGGAACCCGCTGGCGTACCTGTCGAACCACGCGGCGCTGGGGTTGCCGAGGCTGGCCCCGCTGACCGATCGCTCCCGGCCAGCCGATTGGAACCACCCCGAAGTGCAGGCGGCGTACGGCGCCTTCGTGGCCAGCTACTGGGGGGTGCTGAAGGACAACCGGGTCGAGGCCGACTGCAAGACGCTGTCGCTCTTCATGATGGACCAGTTCCGCGCCAAGGTGAAAACGGACCTCGGCGTGCAGCTGCCCCGACCGGCGGGCCTGGCGGCGGCGACCTGGACGGCGGCGACGGCCGCCAGACCTTCGGGGTTCTTCAGTCGCTTCGAGACCCTGGGGCAGGTGCGGCCTGGCTACGAGAACGCGCAGGCCATTCAACGCCTCGACCCCGCCGCCTCGATGATCACCGGAGTCACCCTGCGCTACGCCGGCGTCGACGCGAACATGGCGTCCCGGTCGGTGCGGGTGACGATTCCCTGGTCTGCCGCGAGCGACAACGCCGGCGACGCCTCGAAGCCCGAACTGCCCGTGGCTCAACTCACCGCCGGTGACGTCATCTTCATGGACCACACCGGTGACGGGCGCGTCGACCACATGGCGAACGTCATCGCGGTGAACCGCGACGCGGCCGGCGTGGTGACCTCGCTGGTGCTGGCCACCGGCAGCTACGACGACATGAAAGACGCCGATGGCTCGACAGCGCCCAACTCCCTCGCCGAGGTGAACACCTACACCGAAGAGGTCACCGTGCAGGTCGACGCGCGCGGCCGTGTCACCAGCTCGGCGGTGACCGCCAGCTCCGAGCCGTCGTGGCTCGTCGACGGCCGGTACTCGGCGCGGAACCTGCTGATGGAGTTGAAGCCCGGAGGGACCATCTCGGTCGGTCGCTGGGCCCAGCCGGTTTCTTGAAGCACCGCGCGGGGCCGATACCGTCGGGTGAATGGACAAACACTTTTTGTCGGCGCAGCTCGTTCAGAAGCTCAAGGCCACCTACGATCAGGCGCTGCGGTACGCCGAAGACACGCGGGTCGACGCGGGCTCGGGAGCGCCGAGGGCCGTCAACCTCGCCGCCGCCGCGCGCAAACGCCTCGAGGCTGCCGAAGCTGCCTGGAGCGCCGCCGCGGGCTTCAACCCAGCGCCGCTGAAGAAGGGTGAGCGCATCGGGCTGGGGTCTCTCGTCGAAGTCGAAGACGGCGAAGGCGGCAAGACGCTCTTCGTGGCCCCCGCGGGAGCAGGCGAAGAGCTGACCGGCCCCGGCGGTGATGGCTTTCTGCACGTGGTGACGCCCGGCTCTCCGCTCGGCAAGGCGCTGCTCGGGAAACGCGTCGGCGACGTGGTCGAGGTCACCGTTCACGGAGAGCTGGCCGAGTGGGAAGTGGTCTACGCGGCCTGAACGCCTTCAACGGGCTGTTTTAGAAGGTGGCGCCGACGCCGAGCTTGAGGCGGGGGCTCCAGACCAGCTTCTCGCCGTAGTCGACGAAGCCGCCGGCCGCGCCCAACTGAAAGGTGAAGAAGCGGAAGAAGACGAAGTTGTACCCCACGCCGGCGCCCAGGCCCCACGACCAGAGCCTCGAGACGGCGCCGTCGGACCGGCCCAGCTGATAGCCAGCGCTAATGCTCGGGCCCACCCACAGCCCCCGGGGAGCGTCGCGAATGAAGTGAAACCGCGCGCCGAGCTCGGGACCAACGCCGGTGTAGGTGGGCTCGCCGAGCGGCGTGAAGACGCCCCGAAAGGTCCACAACGAGACGCCTGCGGTCAGGCCGAACCACGGCAGCAGGGCGCGCTCGTACTCCAGTGAGATGACGCCGCTGAAGAGGTCTCCGGGGTTCACCAGCAGCATGTTGCGACCCGACTGCTGGTTCTGCTGCACCACCATCACCTGCTGCTGGGCGCGGGCGTCTGTCGCAGCCAGGCACAGGGCCGCGGCCAGCAGCACACCGACTGGCGCGCGCTTCATCGCGGCGCTCCGGGGCTGCGCCGGGGTGACCGGAAGCGCTGAGCTGCCGCCTTCGCTTTCCCACGTCGAGAGCGAGGGCCGCGCCTTCGCCGCCTCGACCACGACGGGTGCGCTGCGAAACCCCGCCTTCACGTGGGAGCCATCACAGAAGGGCTTCTTCGACGAGGCGCCGCAGCGACAGAGCGCGACGTTGGGACTGCCAGGGAGCGGGCTCGAGACGCCCTGTTGATCGACCAACTCGGTGAGCCCCTCGACGAGCGCGGTGATTTTCACGAACCTCGGGCAACGCACGCCACGGGCCACGGCTCGAGCCCCAACAAGCCAAGCACCTTGAGGTGGCCGCCGTCGGGGGTTGGCGTCACCCTGAAGGAGGCGTCGCTCAGTGTGAGCCCAGAAATGACGAAACCCGCCCCTCCGTGAGGAGGCGCGGGTTCAAGTCAAGAGGACAGCCCCTTGTGAGGGCGTCGAGGTGACTTCAGACGGGACGAACGTTCGCCGCCTGCAGACCCTTGGGGCCCTTGTTCACATCGAACTCAACCTTCTGCCCTTCCTGGAGGGTACGGAAGCCCTGCGTCTGAATCGCGGTGTGGTGGCAGAAAACGTCGTCGCCCCCGCCGTCCTGCGCGATGAAACCAAAGCCCTTCGCATCGTTGAACCACTTCACGGTACCGGTAGCCATCTGTTCTACTTTCGTTTGAAGCCGCGTCGTCAATGAGCGGCATCCCACGTCCTTGTGTGGCGTGGGATGAGCCGCTCTTACACGCCTTCGCCCCGCGCGGAAAGCCCCACCTGGTCGATCTGTGCTGTCGTCAGGGAAATCAGCAGGTTCTGATCCGCGCTGACCTCAACCACCGCCCGTGAGCAGCTGGTGCAGCACCTCGAAGCTCTGCTGCAGCGCCGAGACCGAGGCGCTCTCACCGCGCTGGTGCGCCTGGGCGGTCTCTCCCGGGCCGTAGTTGACCGCGTCGACGCCCCACGCTGACAGCCTCGCGATGTCGGTCCAGGCCTGCTTGGCCTCGGCCGCGCGCCCGGTGAGCTGCACCAGGCGTTGCGCGGACGGGTTGTCGAGGCAGACGGCCCCCGACGGGGCGAGGTCGGTGAAGGCCACCTGACAGCGCCCCTTCACCAGCGCGACCACGTCTTGCTGTGCCTGCTCGAGCGACTTCCCGGGAGCGAAGCGGTAGTTCAGGTTCACCTCGAAGGCGTCTGGCACCACGTTGCGCGCGCGCCCGCCCTTCGCCAGCGTCGCGCTCATCACCTCGAAGAACGGCAAACCTGCGACGACGACCTCGGTGCGCTGGCGGGCGTCGAGGTCGACGAGGACCGCGCCGGCCGCATGAATCGCGTTTTTGCCCTGCCACGGCCTCGCCGAGTGCGCCGCCGTGCCGGAGAAGATGAGCGTCGCGTGCAAGGAGCCCACACAGCCGGCCTGCACCGCGCCATCGGTCGGCTCCATGGCGATGGCGAAGGCCACCTGGCGCAGCTCGGGCGCCGCGTCGAACAGCGGCCCCAACCCCGACTCGAGGAAGGGCCCCTCTTCGCGCTCGTAGAAGACCAGCCGCAGGTTGAAGGGCAGCTCGTCGAGTGGCAACGCGTCGGCCAGGGCCATCATCACGGCCAGCGAGCCCTTCATGTCGCTGGCGCCCAGGCCGATCAGCCGGTCGCCCTCGATGCGCGGCTCGGTGCCGTCGGGGTTGGCGGGCACGGTGTCGAGGTGGCCGACCAGGGCGATGGAAGGCCGGGGGTCTGCACGCCGCCCAACCGCCACCGAGTGTGAGACCCGAACCACGTCCTGCCGTGAGAATCGGGTTCGCGCCCAGGCTTCGACCAGGTCTGCGAGGCGCTGCTCGTGGCCGATGACCGAGGGCACCCGAAGCAGCTCGAGCGCGCGCTGTCCGAGGGACGAAGGGCTCACGACAACCCCCGAGGCACCTCGCCGGCGCCGAGCTGGCGCGGCACGCGGCGCTGCGCGGGAACCCGCCGTGACGCTCGCCTCATCAGACCGGCACCGCGAAGTCCCTCAGGACCTGGTTGAGCGAGGTCTTCTGGTCCGTCGACGGCGAGCGCTGCCCGATGATCAGCGCGCACGGCACCTGGTACTCGCCGGCAGGGAACTGTTTGGCCCGCGTGCCGGGAATGACGACGCTGCGCGGGGGCACCTTGCCGCGGTGCACCACCTCTTTGGGGCCGCTGACGTCGATGATGTGCGTCGAGGCGGTGAGCACCACGTTTGCGCCGATGACGGCCTCTTCCCCCACCACCACGCCCTCGACGATGACGGCGCGGCTGCCGATGAAGGCGCCGTCTTCGATGATGACCGGGCTGGCCGCGGTCGGCTCGAGCACGCCACCCAGGCCCACGCCGCCCGAGAGGTGCACGTTGCGGCCGACCTGCGCGCAGCTGCCCACCGTGGCCCAGGTGTCGACCATGGTGCCCGCGCCGACCCAGGCGCCGATGTTGACGTAGCCCGGCATCACCACCACCGAGCGCTCACAGAAGGCGCCGTACCGAATCGCGCCCGGAGGCACCAGCCGAACGCCGGCCTCGGCGAGGCCCTTCTTGAGCGGAATCTTGTCGTGGAACTCGAAGGGCCCGGTCTCGGTCACCTTCATCTCGCTCGAGGCGAAGAAGCACAGAATGGCTTCCTTCACCCAGGCGTTGACCTCCCACCCGGCGGGCCCCTTCTGGGCGACGCGAATCACGCCGCGGTCGAGCAGCGCCACGGTCTCTTTGACGGCCATCGCGTAGAAGGGCTCTTTGAGCTTCTCGCGCTCGGCAAACGCCGCGCTCACCCGGGTCTTCAGGTCGTCGAGGTTCATCTCGCCGTTCTACACCCGTCCCCTCGAGGTGCGAGCGCTTCACGCGCCCTCACGCGCGGCGGCGCAGCGCCAGCACCACCAGCGCGAGGCCGACGACGAGCCCGGGCGCGACGTCGGCGCCGCAGCCGTACCGCAGGGGCCCCACGTCCTCTTCCACGCCGCTCCCTGCCGCGCCGGTGGTCGAGCCACAGTCGCCTCTTCTGTTGGGGTTGGTGGGCAGGGGCATGGCCTTGAGCTCGGCGATGTCGGTGCACCCGTCGCCGTCGCTGTCGGTGTTGGCGGCCTCGATGGCCGTGAGCGCCCGGCGCAGCGAGGCCTCATCATTCGCGACGAGCCCGTTGTCTCGCAGGCTCTTCCCGAAGGGGGTGGTGACGGTGCCGTTCTGGGTCGAGCCGTTCCTGTGGCAGGCGGCGCACACCCCGGGTGGTTGGCCCGCCATGCTCAGCTCGGTCTGCAGCACGCCCGGGTAGCTCGGCGTCGCGTTGGCCAGGGCTGCGAGCGCCACCGCGAGTGTGAAGGTGAAGCGATTCATGGCGCGGCCTCTACAAGAAGACATGAAGCTGCCCGAGCAGGGTGGTGTCGATGGTCGGCGCGTCGGGCAGCGGCCGGCTCGTGCGGCGAACGATGGCGTCCAGGCGCACCTCGAGGTGCGGCAACACGTACCAGGCCACCGAGCCCCAGCCGCCCAACGACGGGCCGCGCTCTCCTGCGCCGGTGTGTTTGCCCTCGACGGACGCGATGACGTGCACGCCCTGCGTCACCTCGACGTCTCCCTGCACCAGCGCCGCGAACCCCAGCCGGTCGATGAGCCCCGGCTGCTGCCAGGCGAGGAAGTCGGCCTCGGCGAGGATGGCGAGGGGCTCGACGGGGCTCCATCTGGCGGTGAGGCCATGCGCGTGACGGACCTGCGGCAGCTGAAAGACCGGGTCTGCCTGCGCGGTGGTGATGAGGCTCGACAGCCCGAGGTACAGCTTCGAGGCGAGGCCATACTCGGCGAAGGCCGAGTACCCGCGTTCCCGGTAGGCGTCGGGCCCCAGCTGGTAGTTGCCGAACAGGCCCATCACCTCGCCGCGCAGCCGCTCGCCATTGTACGAGACCGAGAGGCCGACCTGCTGGTCGAGGTTGGTGTCGGTGTTGGTGAGGTCGCGCACCCAGGTGGTGTGCTCGTTGTTCCTCAGGCCGAACGGCTGGAACATGCGGCCTGCGCGCACCATCACGCTCTCGTCGGCGAAGGTGGCGCCAGCCCAGAACTCGCGGGCCAGCCACTGCACGCCGCAGGGCGTGTCACCGCCGCACTGGGGCAGAATCGCCGCCGCGCCGCTGTTGCGCACGCCCACGCCGGTCGTCGCGTGCACGATGAAGCGGTCGATCTTGACGGTGCCGTACAGGTCCGACGCCATGAAGAGCGGCCTGATGGTCTTGCCGACGGGTACCAGCACGCCACCGCGCAGGTTGCCCGACAGGTTCACCGCGTCTGGCAGATCGACGGCCCAGAGGAACCGGCTGGTCGGGCTGGGTTCTTCGTCTTCGGCCGGCTTCCTCACCTTCCACCGCAGCAGCACGTCGGCCTGGGCGCGCCCGTACGCCGTCAACTGCCCGGCGCCCGACGGGTCGACGTGACAGACGGCGCACGACTGGTAGTCGTGCTTCACCATCCACGGGAAGGCCAGGGCAGGGCCGCTGACCAGCAGCCCCGCGACGATGACGGCACCAGACAGGGGTTTCACTTCGACGACCTCGATCAGTTCTTCTTGGCGACGAACCGGGTGGTCACCGTCAGGTCGGGCTTGACCGTGATGCCCATGTAGCTTGGCACGTTGATGCCGAAGTCTCTGTAGTTGATGGGCGCCTGTCCTTCGACCGTGAAGGTACCCTTGGCGTTGGTGGCTTTGTAGGTGAACGACACCTCTTTGGTCTGCCCGTGCAGCGAGAAGGTGCCCTTCGCCTCGGCCTCGACGACCTGCCCATCGGCCGGCACCTTGAGCGCGTCGAGCGGCACCGACAGCGTCGCGTCGGGGAACTTGTCGACCTCGAGGTACTTGTCACGCATGTGCCGGTCGCGGAGGCCGATGCCGGTCTCGAGGTCCTTCAGGCTCACGGTGACGGTGAGCGCCTTGCCGTCGTCCTTCACGTCGACGGTCTGGGTCTTTCCGGTGATCTTGAACCCCGCGGGGCCTGACCCGCTGAAGTCGGCGGTCGACTCACCAGCCTTCGACCAGCCGGCGAGGGCGGTACCGCTGAACGCGAAGAGGACCAGCGGGAGTGAACGAAGCGCGCGTGTGATGGGCATCGGGGCCTTTCCGGGGGCTTGAAGCAGCCAGAGACTCTGCACCAGCGTGTGACATTCGAGAACCGAATGCGACGAGCGGTCGACGAACGGTCGACGAACGGTCGGTGCCGAACTTCGTTCCAGGCCCCGAGGCGGATTGTGGTCGGGGGTCGGCGACGGCTGACCGACCCCTTTGAGCTCCGAGCGGGGTGGTTGAAAAATGCGCAGAGGTGAATCGAGCGATTCGTGGTTGGATGCGGGCCCCTGATGACGACGAGCAGCCCCGACTTTGCTCATTCTGCCAGCGAGTACCTGCGGGCTCAGGGCGAGGCCCGACCCATTCGCTACGACGCCGAGCGGCACCGGTTGGTGGTCGGCGCCGAGGGCGACTGGGTCAGCTTCGTGTCGCTTGGCCACGCGCAGCGCGAGTACGAGGCGATGACGGTGCCCGAGCAGGCCCGGGTGCTGGCGCGGCGCTTCTGGAGCTCGGTGCGGCGGCCACACCCTCCGCTACCGGCCGAGACGGTTCGGTTCGTGGTGCCCCGCCTGCGAGACCGGGCCTGGTTCTCGGCGGTGCGTCGGCAGGCCGAGCTCGAGCTGGGCGCTGACGAGGGAGCGATCGAAGACGCGATTCTGCCGCACCACGTCGTCAATGACGAACTGGCGGTGCATCTGGCGTTCGACCTGCCGACCTCGGTGATGGAGCTCGCCAGCGACCGCATCGCGGCCTTCGGGTTGAGCTTCGACGAGCTGTTCGCGGTCGCGGTGAAGAACCTCAGCTCGCGGCCCCGCCTGGAGTTCGAGCGCCCGGACGCGAAGCTCGCGGCTTTCGTCTCCCCCTACCGTGACGGCTTCGACGCGACGCGGCTGCTGCTCGCTGACCGCTTCCTCGAGCTGCCCCTCGAGGGGCGTCCGGTGGTGCTCGCGCCGACGCACGACGTGGTGCTGGTCGCGGGAGATGAAGATGAAGAGGCGCTCGAGGCCATCGCAGGGTGGGGTGAGCAGGCGTTGCTCGAGCCGAAGCCGAACACCGCGCACGCCTTCCGATGGACCGACGATGGCTGGAAGCCGTGGCTGCCGCAGCGACCGCATCGCGCGTGGCAGAAGCTGAAGGTGCTGCAGCTGCAGTCGTTCGCGTCGGCCTACGCTCGCCAGAAGGAAGTCCTCGAGTCGCTGCTGCAGGCCAACGGCCACAGCCTGTTCGTCGGTACGTTGAGGGCCTTCAAGACCGCCACCGGCGACATCTTCACGTCCACCACGTGGACCGATGGGGTCGACGGGTTGATTCCCCAGACCGATCGCATCGACTTCGTCCAGCCCGGGGCCGACGGCACCGCCGCGTCCGGCAGGACCTGGTCGACCACCTTCGAGGTGGCGCGCGAGACGCTCGGCGAGATGATGGCCGCGACTGGCGATACGCCTGAGCGGTGGCGGGTGAACGGCTTTCCTTCTCCGGCCCAGCTCGAGCAGATGGCGCAACAGGGCCGACTGCCAGACTGAGGGCTGTACCCGTGCCCTTGACCGGGTGCGTTCGAGGGCAGCGGGGACCCACGGGGTGTCGGTCGACCGGGTGTTTCATGAAGGTCAGTCGCCGAGTTCCCCCGAGAACCGCTGGGTCAGACGCCCCGCAGTGATGGCGCGGCCCTTGCTCGATGCGTGGCCGTGTCTTCGAAGTTGATCATCGTCGTCGCTGTGCAGTCCGCGCTGGTGCTCGGGCTGCTCGGGACAGCGATTGGCGTGTCCATGGGCTCGAAGGCCAGCGCGAGCGCGCCGCGTTCACGCCCCCACGCGAAGAAGAAGCCGGCTGCCGAAGAGGCTGACGCCGCCGAACCGGCCGCTGACGAGGACCCTGCGGCCGACGAGCCGAAGGGTCACGCGGTGCACGCCGAGGCGCCGAAGAAGAAAAAAGGGCCGAGCGCCGAAACGGACCATGGCGGGCACGAGGCTGCACCACCGAAGGAAGCCGCACACGAGGAGCCGGGCGTCGAGACGTCAGCTCCGGCGGCGACCGCGATGAACCCGCTGGCCGTGGTGGCGTGGCTCGACGACGGCAACGCCCGCTGGGCCGCTGGAGTCACCCGCACCCGCGACGTCATGCTGCAGCGCGCGGAGGAAGCCAGGCGGTTTGCCCCGCGCGCGATGGTGGTGACCTGTGCCGATGGTCGAGGGGCGCCTGAGCTCGTCTTCGACGTCAGTCCAGGTTCGCTCATGGCGCTGCGCGCGCCCACGCTCGCGTTCAACGGCGCGACGATGAGCGGCGTGGACCAGCTGCTGCGCCGACACGAGGTCGGTGTGCTGGTGGTGATGGGTCATGACGGCTGCGGAGACGGCTCGAAGGGTTCGACGGACGAGCAGGTGTCGCACGCCACCGCGAAGCTGCTGGCACACCAGGCGATTCGGCAGCGGGTGAAAGCCGGGAGGCTGGTGGTGCTTCGGGCCACGTACCCCCTCGATACGGGCCGGGTCCGGTGGCTCGACAGCTCGGACTCTCCCGAGAAGGGGCACGAGCCGACCGCTGCTGCGGGCCCCGCGGCCCATCACTGAGGTGCAGCTGCTCGAGGTGGGGCAGGACGAGGCCAGGCGTGGACCCAGACCGGCGTTCTGCTGCTGCGCACCCGACTGGGCGACCCCATCGCCGAGACCGAGCTCTCGGCCATTCGGCGGGGCGAGGCGCAGGGACGCACCCACCGCACGCGCACCTCGACCACTCGGCAGCGAGCGCATCGAACTGACGTCGCCACAAGCGGCAATCGGAAGGGTGACGGCGGGATGGCACCAGGCGCCAGGGAGCGCCACTTCACGTCGAGAGCCCATGGCTTCGATGAAGGTCTGTCGCCTTGAAGCGAAGAAGGTGTCGCCTCAAAGCGACACTTCCCCTGCGGGGTGCTGCGGCTCGACACCTCGAGCCCCAGTTGCGGTGACCTACTTCTTGGCGGGCTTCTTCTCGTCCTTCGCCGCGGGAGCCGGGGCCGCCGCGCCCTTGCTCAAAGAGCGCACGTAGGCCGCGACGTCCTGAATCTGGCCATCGTTCAGCGCACCCTTCCACGAGGCCATCAGGGCCGACTTGCCGTTGGCGGCGCCGCCTTCCTTGATGATGTTGATGATGTACTCGTCGGTCGCCGCCGCGGCGCGCGCCGGGTCCGTGAAGTTGGCTGGCTTGGGGTTGAGCGCGACAGCGGCCGGGCCGTCACCCTTGCCGCCCTCTCCGTGACAGCTGGTGCACAGCTCCTTGAACTTCGCCGCGCCCTTCGCGGCGTCGCCGGTGATGGTCACCTTCGCCTTGGCGTCGGCGGGCTTGGCGGCCGGGGGCGCTGCGAACACGCCGGCAGTGGCGAGGGCGGTGATGCTGAACACGAGCTGCTTCATGGGTGAGACCTCCAAAGGGGGGACGACGGGCCGGCCAACGACGACCTGGGCTGCGCTGCATTCACGCGCGACCCGGGGCGCGACTGAATACTGCGCGTCACGGGGCCCGCAAGCTTCCTCTCGGGTCGCGCCATACGCAGCGCTTCAAGGCCCCCCGCGGCCCGGCTGATGGGCCAGCAGCGTCACCAGCGGTCTGCCGTCTTCCACGCGCGGCAGGTCAGGCGCCAACCAGCGGTCGCCGGCGGACGTCACCACCATCGCGCCCGGGCCCTCGAGCTGCTCGGTGAAGGGCTGCAGCGAGAAGTCCACCTCGCCCAGGCCCGTGGTGGCCTGTCGAACGCGGTACTGGCCGAGCAGGCCCCGGCCATCGAGGACTCCGCTCACCCGTCGAGCCGCGACGTCGATCTCGAGGAACACGCCGACCGCGGCCCGGCGGAAGTCCCTCACGGCGGCCAGCAGCGCGAGCAGCGCGGTCACCCCGAAGAGCACGATCAGCGACGAGGTCAACAGCCACAGGTTGTCAGCGCTCTGGGCGCTCACGCCCAGCAGGGCGAGGCAGACCGCGAGGCTGCCGACCATGACCGTCAAGCGGCTCACGGCGTTGCGCCGCACGGCGGCCGTGCTTCGGCCGAAGCGCACGCTGCCGTCGTCGCGCAGGAACTCGACCGACCACCCGTCTGCCAGGACATCACCTCGCGCGAGGGGCATGACCGTTCGCCTCGGCTTCAGCGCTCGAGCGCTTCGATGGCCCTCGAGAGCACCGTGACCCGCGCGTAGCGTTTGTCGTTGGCCGCTACCACGACCCACGGCGCGTCGGGTCGGTGCGTGCGGTCGAACATGTCCTGTGACGCCTCGGCGTAGTCGTTCCAGCGTTTGCGGTTGCGCCAGTCGTCTTCGCCGATCTTGAAGTGCTTGATGGGGTCCTTCTCGCGTTCCTTGAAGCGGCGCAGCTGCTCGTCCTTGTCCAGGTGCAGGAAGAACTTGAGCATGGTGACGCCGTCGTCGGTCAACATGCGCTCGAAGGCGTTCACCTCGTCATAGGCGCGCTGCCATTCCTTCACCGAGGCGTACCCCTCGACGCGCTCGACCAGCACCCGGCCGTACCAGCTGCGATCGAAGATGGCGAGCGTGCCTCGGGGCGGCATGCGGGTGGCGAACCTCCACAGGTAGTGGTGGGCGCGCTCCTCTTCGCCCGGCGCGGCGATCGGCCACACCTTGTACCCGCGCGGGTCCATCAAGGCCGTCATGCGCTTGATGGCGCCGCCCTTGCCCGCGGCGTCCCACCCTTCGAAGACGAAGACCGCGCGGCGCTTCTCCATCCAGTAGCGGACCTGCAGCTCGAAGAGCTTCTCCTGCAGCTCGAGGATCTCGGCGTCAGCGGCCTTCTTGTCGGTGGCCTTCGCGCTCAGGTCGACCTCGTCGAGCCGAAGGGTTCCCGCGGGGAACACCTGAAAGTCGTACGAGAGGGGGGTCGCGTCGTTGAACTTCGACTTCTTCTTCTTGCTCATGCGTTCCTTGAAGTCTGCGTCGAAGCGGTCGTCGGCGAAATGGTTTTCGCGGTGGTTCGTCGCGTGCGGTCATGAACCTCGCTCAGCTTCGCCGATACTTTCGTGACGACGCGGTTCCAGGCTGGCGCAAGCTGGTGGTGGTCGCCGCCGTCGCCTACGTGGTGTTCCCCATCGACCTGTT
>VYLD01000409.1_pt1 | contig 22698 bp, 19 predicted proteins | sample 5114401 | NCBI WGS metagenome assembly VYLD01 (sample SAMN12291783, study PRJNA351875) | freshwater metagenome | isolation source: freshwater lake | place: USA: Michigan, Gull Lake | collected 2013-08-08 | reverse complement strand
GGCCTGCGCGGCGGTGCACGTGGCCCGCCCATTCGCGGGCGCGGGGCAGGGCGCGCACCGGCCGCCGCAGCTCTCGGGCGCGTCGTTGCTCGCGCACGCATCACCGCAGGCATGAAAGCCGTTGTTGCACTCGAACGCGCACGCCAGGTTGACGCAGGCCGGTCGGGAATCGGCAGGGTACGCGCACGGGCTGCAGCGATCGCCGCAGCTGTTGGGCGCAGACGAGTCGACGCACACCGTGCCGCACGCGTGGAAGCCAGCCTTGCAGCTCTGCCCGCACGCGCCGGCGCTGCAGGTGGCCTGGCCATTGGGGTCGGGAGGACAGCGCTCGCAGCGGCGGCCGCAGGTGGCGACGTCGGTGTCGGCTACGCACGCCTCACCGCAGCGATGAAACCCGGTCGGGCAGACGCCCGCGTCGGGGCGAACGAGATCGCAGCGGCCGGCGGCGCAGGTGTCGGCCTCGTCGCATTGGCGGCAGAACAGCCCACCCGCGCCACACTGGGCCTTGTCGTTGCCGGGCAGGCACACGCCAGCGCTCGAGCAACAGCCATCGGCGCAGGTGGTGGCGTTGCAGGGCGGGGGCTGGCCAGGACACCCCGCGAGCACCAGCACGAGCAGAACGACCGGGATGGAGCGCACGTTTGCCTTTCACGAAGCGCGAGCGGGCCTCTCAACGCGGGCGGCGGTGTAACGTCGAAGGCCCGCGCAAGTCACGGCCTGAACGCTTGCCAGCCTCGACGCACGCCCACGACGCTCCGGACCTTCACCACGGCCCCAGCCTGCGCGGGTCGAATGGAAAGGCCGTGGCTCTGGAGCCGCAGCGCCGGCCTGAGGCGCCGCCGCCCTTCGTGACCCCGACAGTCTGCGGCCAGCGCGTCGATGTCGCCTTGCGCGACGATGACCATGGGCGACGCCACACGTGGCGCCTGCGCACAGAGCGCTCTGCCGGACGGCTTTTTCAGTGCGTGGCCCTGCGGCGCGCCGCCTCGATCACCACCGCCAGCAGCATCGTCTTCGGCGTGGTGGGCCGGCCTTCGACGAGCGGGCGCAGCGCGAGCACCAGGTCGTGCGCTTCCTGCGTGTTGGGCGTGCGCTTCTTCGAGTGCTGCCCCTCGCGCGACACCAGCACGGTCAGCTCGCCGTTCACCGCGTCGAGCACCACGTCGACGTCGTCGTGCTCGGTCTTGCCAGCCACCAGGATCACGCGCCCCAGGTCGCTGACGCTGCGCACCGAGAACGACGCGAGCCGGGTGGGGGTGATCGCCTCGTTCAGGCCGACCATCACCCGCCCAGCCCCGTCGTCCCACGGCAGGTTCTGCTGGTAGCGCAGCATGGCCGACGCCAGGTCCTTCAGGTCCGAGGGGGTCAGCTCGCGCAGATCGTGGTCTTCGACCAACTGAAACTCGCCGCTGGTCTCGAGGTAGCGAATCTCGACCTCCTGGCTGTCGACCACCGCGCTGAGCACGTGCTCGCCGCTGAAGTCGCCGCGGTCGTCGATGACCCGCTCGACGCGCTCGATCTGCGCGCGGCTGAAGGTTCGTTTCTTTCGGTGAATGAGCAGTTCGCTGGAGTCGGTCGTCATGGCAGTCGGCGCGTGAGTGCCGGGGTTGTCGGCGCGCAATTCACACCAGGCGCGACAGACAGATGGACACCTGACGCCACTGGCAGGCGAAATGAAACTGCGGCGGACCCGCCAGGCCCTTGAAGTGCCAGGAAGAACAAGGGGTTGTTGGCGCCCTGCGCGACGCGTCCGTCACGGCCCTGGCGTCACGACGGCCGAACGTCTCGCCATTCCCGCGGCGTGACCTTCGCCCACCGCTTGAACGCCCGGTCGAAGGCCCGCAGCTCGGAGTAGCCCAGCAGGTACGCCACCTGGGTGAGGTCGAGCCGGGCTTCGCGCAGGTAGGCGCGGGCCAGATCGAACCGAACGTCGTCGAGCACGGCTTGAAACGAGGTGCCCAGGTCTGACAGGCGGCGCTGCAGCGTTCGGCTCGACAGGCTCATGCGGGTCGCCAGGCGCTCGATGTTGGGCTCGCCCTGTTCGAGGGCTTCGCGAATCTGCGCGCGCAGGCGCTCGATGAGGTCGGTGGTGTTGGGGCGCGACGCGAGGGCCTGCTCGGCGTGCGCTTCGAGGAAGGCGTAGAGGGCCGGGTCACCGCCCTTCACCGGGTGCTCGAGGACGGCGAGGTCGAACGAGAACCCGTTGAGCGCTGCATCGAACTGAAGGCTCGAGACGCCGAGCGCGGCAGCCAGCGCGGGGGCGTCGGCGCTCGGCCCGTGGGCGAACCACACCCGGTTGATGCGCCCACCGTCGAGCAGGGAATGGAACGTGCGCACCATGATCTCGGTGGTGAACACGTGGTGGTGCGGCGACAGCGCGGCGGGCTGCCCGGGCACGCCGTGGTGCAGCTCGCCCTCGGTGTCGGTGACCACGAAGCGGAACTGCTGGTGCGGAGCCATCAGCCGGTTGACCCGCACCAGGTTCTCGCAGGCCTGGCGAATGGTCGAGGTGGCGCGCACCAGGAACTCGGCGACCCCATAGGCGCCTCGGGGCACGGCGCGAGCGAGCGTGAGGCCGAAGTGCGGGTCACCCAGCTGGTTCGCGAGGTCGTCGATCACCGCGCGGGTGGTCGTCGCGGGCAGCGTCAGCTCGAGCTTCCCCAGCGACGACAGCTCGAAATCATCTGGCAGCCCGTGCCGGCGGATGAACGCTCGCACGTCGAGGCTGCGGCTGTGTGCAAAGGCCAGCGCCAGGGGCACGATGCGGCTGGTGATCTCGAGGTCGGCGCGAGGCATGGGCCAGGCAGGAAGGTGGCGTGTCGGGGCCCATCGGTCAACGGGCTTGCATCGCGAGGGCAGGTCTCTCAAGACCCTCGAACTCGGCCCTGTCATCATGCGCTCCCACACCGCCAGTGACCTGCCGGGCCGATGCCCCCGCTGTTGGATTCGGCTCGAGTTCTGCGTGTGCACGGTGATGCCCACGGTGCTCACCCGCACGCGGGTGCTGGTGGTGCGCCACGAGCGCGAGTCGTGGAAGTCGACCGGCACCGCGCGGGTCGCCCAGCTCGCGCTGCCGAACTTCGAGTTCGTGGACTACGGCGATGATCCAAACGAGGCCAACGCGCGCCTTCCCGAGCTTCAAGGCGGTGTAGTGCTCTTCCCCAGCGAGCAGCCCGCGCCGTGGCCATCGACCCCGCCCAGCGTGCTGGTGGTGCTCGACGGCACCTGGCGACAGACCCGGCGCATGGCCTCTCGGCTGCCGAAGCTGTCGGCGCTGCCAAAAGTGCAGCTGACGACGGCGCCCCGGCGAATGTTGCGGTTGCGTGACACCACCTTCGACGAAGGCCGCTCGACGCTCGAGGCGATCGCCGACGCGCTCGCGCTGCTCGAGGGCCCAGAGGTGGCCGCGCCCCTGCACCAACTCCACGCGGACTACGTCGAGCGCGTGCTCAAGGCCCGGGGCGTGTGGGAGCAGAAGAAGGAGGCCTTCGAAAGGTCTCGGCAGTTTCCATTCGTCGAGTGAGTTGGAGTCGATTCAGCGGGGTGGGCGCCGTATGACAAGGCCGTGCTTCGCCTCACCGACGCCTCAGCGCTCTGCTACCGCTTCTTCGACGTGGCCGACTCCATCGACCTCGAGAAGTGCCGGGCCCTGCTGTCCACGGCGGGCTCCGGGGTTCGCCGGGTGGGTTTCTCTCGCGCCGGCAGCGCGTACGTGCAGTTGTCCAATGCTCCGCTGGCGGCAGACCTGGGGCTTCGTCAGCTCGACGTTGGGGGCAAGGTTCGTGAGGTGACCTTCGGGGTGCGCATCTTCGATCACGGCGCCCTGTCGTGCGTGGTGCGGGTGCCCATCGAGCCCGGGCAGACGGCTGAAGATCTGGTGCCCTTCGCCGACGAGCTGTACGACTCACCGGCCATCGGCGCGCTCGCCCGTGACGAGCTGGTGCGCCTGCGCACGCTGCTGGGCCCTGCGATGGAGAGGCCTCACCTCTGGGAACAGTCAGAGGAATACACGGTGCTCTTCGTGAAGGCCTTCGACAGCGCCCCCACCGCAGACCAGCTGCTGAACGAACCGGCGCTGGCCCGGTTGCTGCTCGGCGAGGTGAACGAGCCCCGCCTGTCGGCGCGAGAAGAGCGCGAGGTGCTCGAGCACCACCACAGCTACACCGACAAGGACCTGGCGCTGATCGAGTGGAACGCAGCGTTCGTCTATGAGCCGTCGGGCAGCGAAGACATCGTCGACCTGCTCGAGATCGCCAACGCGCAGCTGCTCGAGCTGCGGTACTTCGACTGGGTGCTCGACGCCGAGCTGCAGCGCCTCTACGACGCCATCGAGAAGAACCGCGGAGGCTCGATCCTCTACAGCCCGTACCGCCAGCTGCTGCGCGATCTGATGCAGCGGCTCATCGAGCTGTCCGAGTTCATCGAGCGCGTGGAGAACGCCCTCAAGATCGTCGGCGATGTCTACCTGGCGCGCGTGTACGAGAACGCCGTGGTGCAGCTGCGCGTGAAGCAGTGGACCGAGCAGGTCAGCCGCAAACACCGGCTGCTGCAGCAGACCTATGGCCTGCTCAAGGGCGAGGTCGACCACGACCGCTCGCTCACCCTCGAGATCATGGTGGTGGTGTTGATTCTGCTCGAGATCCTGATGGCCTTCGCGCAGGTGCGCGGCCACTGACGGGCATCTCCCGGGTCCTCGTCTGAGGACGAGGCTCGCCCGAAGCGGCGCGGCCCAGGCGTCTGGGTGGTACGCATCGAGTCGTGGCGCAAGGGGGCCGGCGTCCTCCGAGGGCTCACTCCAGGGTGGCGCAGGGGGGTCGGCGTCCTCCGAGGCCTCACTCCAGGGTGGCGCATGGGGGGTCGGCGTCCTGCGAGGGCTCACTCCAGGGTGGCGCACGGGGGGCGGCGTCTACCGAGGCCTCATGACAGGGCGGCGCACGGGGTCGGACTCGGTTGCGAATCGAGGGGCGCTCGGCATGATGGAGGCCCACTCACGGGAGGACCTCATGATCGAGTCGAAGTTCGTCGAGCAGGGAGATGCCTTGATTGAAGCGGCCCAGACGATCACCCTTGGGACGTTGCAGGAGCGCTTCAAGCGCTTCGTGAAGGCCCATCAGGCGTGGACCAGCGCCGACACGCTCGTCGCGAAGGCCAGCGAGCGCGAGGGCGGTCATCGCCTCGACAAGGGCGAAGCGGACGCCGCGCAGGATGCGCTGGTTGATGAGCTCGCACAGTCGTTGGCCGCTGATGGTTTCAACCGCATCAACCCCTTCAAGGGCTTCATCACCTTCAGCCCGTCTCGCCTTCAGAAGCTCGGAGACGCGGCCGAAGCACAGGCCGCGCAGCAGTTGGTCCGGGCCATCGCAAAGTCGAAGCAGGCGTCGGCGAAGTCGAAGGCCATCGCCACCAGGCTCGCCAGAGCGGCCGGGCAGGTGCTGGCGCTGAACAAACAAGTCGTCGCGGCGGATCTGAGCACGAAGTCGAAACGCCAGACCCGCAACGCGCTGCTGTCCGAGTGGACCAAGTCCTATGCGCTCCTCAAGGCCGCCGCGAAGCTGCTGAAGGCCGATGGCAACACGGTGCCGTACGACACCCTTTTCCCCGCACCCGCGAAGAAGCCGAAGCCAGCCACGGCCACCGAGCCCGTCACGCCGTAGCGAGGCGTCATTCGTTCGACCCACCTCCGCGGCTCGGTGACTCTGCGTGAAGCTCTCCTCGAGGCACCTGGCCGGCCTACGGCATGGTGACGTAGACCGGCGTCGCCGAGAGGACAGGACTGGCGGCGCCCAGCTGGCCAGCGCTGTTGTCGCCCCAACACGCGACGCCCAGCTCGGTGGTGGCACAGGTTGACTGTTGGTGACACGCCACCTGGCGCGCGGCCTCTCTCAGGTCGGTCGTCACCGGGGCGCTGCTGCTCGAGAGGTTGGCGCCTCCCAGCTGCCCGCTGGTGCCCAGACCGAAGCAGCGCACGCCGCCGTCCGCGATGATGGCGCACGTGAAGTTGATGCCGACGCACACATCGTTCACCGGCCCCAGCCCCGCCACCGGCCTGACCGGCTGGGCGTTGGTGACGCTCACCGGGTAGCCCAGCTGCCCTTCGGCCCCACGCCCCCAGCAGGCCAGCGTGCGATCGACCCGAATCGCGCACGAGTGGTTGCCGCTCGAGGCGATCTGGCGCACGCCTCCATCGATCAGCACCGACACGGGCGTCGACGAGAACGGCAGCAGGCTGTCCTGACCCCAGGCGACGACGCCTCCATCGACGCGCGTCGACCACGTCACGTCGCCGCCAGCGAAGAGCGCGACGGCCGGTCCCGAGAGAGCTGCCGGCGCAGGCGCCCGGGCCGCCGAGGGGGTTGCCCCGGTGCCGAGCTGACCTGACGAGCCCATGCCCCAGCAGACGACGCCGCCGTCGCCGAGCAGCGCGCAGGAATGGTTGCCTCCCGAGGCCAGAGAGACGGCGTTGCTGGCGACCGTGATGCTCGGCGTGAACGCCGGCATGGTCGCGCCGTTGCCGACCTGTCCCAGTGTGTTGTCGCCCCAACAGCGCACCGCGCCCGTGGTGAGCAGCGCACATGAGCCGTTGTCCGTGAGGCCCAGCGCCCGTACCTCACCCTGCAGCTGCGCGAACCTCGGGGCCCGGCCCCGAAAGGACCGGCTGGTGAACGCCTTCGAGGCAGCCTCCGCGAAACAACTGCCCGAGGTGAGCCACGGCAACTTCAGCGAGGCGGCCCGGCGCGCCGGAGTGTCGCGCATGGCCGTGGTGAAGCTGCTGACCCGCCTCGGCCTGCTCTGACGCTCCCTGGCGAGCGCGTCACTTCGTCGCGGCTGGTCGAACCTGCTTCAGGTACCGCTCGACCAGCGCGCCCTGACGCGTCTGAAGCGGCTGTTCGACCCCCGCGATGAAGACCTTCTCGGCGAACGACGAGAGCTCGAGGGGATCTGCGGACCACACCACCAGGTCCGCCCGTTTGCCCTGCTCGATGGAGCCGACTTCCCTGTCGAGCCCCAGCGCCTTCGCCGGCTGCAGGGTGATGGCGGACAGGGCCTTCGGTCGAGGCAGGCCGTAGCTCACCGCGATACCGGCTTCCTGACGCAGTCGGCGCCGCGACATGTCGGCGCAGGCGATGGCCACGCTCACCCCCGCGGCCTCGAGCCGGCTGGCCACGTCGTCGCGCGCGCGCAGGCGATCGAACCCGGTCGGCAGCAGCTCGGACGGCACCAACAACACCGGCACCTGGGCCGCCTTCAGCTCGCTGGCCACCAGCCACGCCTCGCTGCCCCCGAGGATCACCACGCGCACCTTCTCGTCCTGCCCGAACCTGACCGCCTCGAGAATGTCGGACGCGCGGTGCGCTCCGAGCACGAGCGGCACCGTGCCGTCGAGCACCAGCCCCAGCGCCTCGAGGTGCAGCGGTGAGAGGGAGAGCGGGCGTGAGCGGTTCTGCTCCACGGCGGCCTTGTTCCTGGCGTACCAGCGCGCGTCCGCCACCGCCTCGCGCAGCTTCAGCCAGAGGCCACCGCGCGCGCCGCCCGCGACCTGGGCTCCACCGCTGCCGACGTCACCGAACATCGCGACTGGCTTCTTCAGGTCAGGCATCGAGCTCAACGTTCCCGTCAGCGCCACCTGGTGGCCAAGGCCCGCCAGCACGCCGCGCGCGGGCGCGAGCACCGCGCGGGTGACGCCTTCTTCCCGCGACGAGGGGATGCGCACCGAGAGCGGGTTGAAGCCGTCTGCGACCCGAAAGCCCGGCACCAGCACCGCGCCGGCGAGGTCTTCGTCGACCGTCGAGGGCTCGAGGTCGACCTCGCGCAAGCCCAGCGGAGAGGCTGCGTCGATGAAGCCCGGGGTGAGCGTCTTCTTGCCCCCACCGTCGATGCGCGTCGCGCCATCAGGCACCGGCCCCTGGCCCACCGAGGTGATGCGGCCGTCGACCACCACCACGGTCGCGTCCTTCAACACCCGCCCGTCGCCCAGCTCGACGGTGAAGTGCTCGAACGCCACCACGCCGTTCAGCAGAACAGCGACCAGCGCCGCGGCGGTCATGGCAGGTCCTTTCCGTCGACCAGGCCCAGCTCGAAGTCCGAGATGGGCACCTGGTGCGCCGCGCGGTCGTACACGACGGCGCCGTCGACCAGCACCTGCTGCGCGAGGGAATACACGCTGAAGGGGCTGCCGTTCCACACCACCACGTCGGCGCGTTTGCCCACCTCGAGGGTGCCCACGTCGCCCTCGATGCCCAGCGCCCAGGCCGGGTTCACCGTCACCCAGCGCAGCACCTCGTCGTCGCTGGCGGCGAGGCCAAACCGCTCGCCTGCCGCGCGGGCCTTGGCGGCTTCCTGGTTGAGGCGCCGAATCTCGATGGGCGAGTCCGAGTGCAGAATCGGCCGGCCTCCCGCGCGGTGCACCAGCGCGACGTTCTGTGGAACGCCGTCGAGGGACTCCATCTTGAAGCTCGACCAGTCGACCCAGGTGGACACCGAGGTACCCTCGGCGGCCAGGCGGTCAGCCAGCTTGTAGGCCTCGACCGCGTGGTGAAACGAGCGCACCTGGTAGCCGTACTCGCGGGCCACATCGAGCACCTGGTGCATCTCGTCGGCCCGATAGCAGTGGTGGTGCACCAGGATCTTTCCCTCGAGCACGCCCACCAGGGTCTCGAGGCCGAAGTCGCGCGGCGGCCCTTCAGGCGGGTCGTCGGGGCTGCCGTCGGGCCTGGCGGTGGGCGGCGCCGGTTTGCCTTCGACCGCGGTGTGCTTTTCGCGCCACAGCTCGAGATCGCGCTGCCAGCGCTGCTGGGCCCGCTGGTACTCGAGCGCCTTCTGCAGGGCGTTGCGAAGGGTGGCCACCACGCCCATGCGCGATGCGGGCTCCCGGCCCTGGCCGCCGTAGTGCCGCTTGGGGTTCTCGCCGCAGGCCATCTTCAGCCCCTCGGGAGCCCCGGGGAACCGCATGGCCCGCGCCGAGCCCGCCGGCGCAAGGTGCGCGACGAAGCTGCGCCCGCCGATGACGTTGCCGGAGCCGGGCAGCACCTGAAGGGTCGTCACGCCGCCGGCGAGCGCGCGCCAGATGGCCGGGTCCTGGGGCCAGAAGCCGCTCTCGCTGCGCACGTGCGGCGTGGTGGGGTTGGTCATCTCGTTGCCGTCAGACGAGCCGATGGTGTTGGGCAGGGCGTAGACCCCGATGTGCGAGTGGGTGTCGATGAGGCCCGGCGTGATGAAGCCCCCCCTGGCGTCGATGACCAGGGCTGAGGCCGGCGCGGTGCCGGGGCCCTCGCCCACCTCGGTGATGCGCCCGTCGACCAGCAGCACGTGGCCGTCGGTGAAGGTCTTCCCGGCGGCAGTCAGCACCGTCCCGTGGCGCACCAGGGTCGGTGGGTGGTTCGGCTTCGACGGCGGCGCTTCAGCCGAGCGGGGCGGGGTGTTGACCGTCATCAGCCGCACGGTCTTCGGCGGTGGCACGACGGCTGCGCAGGCGAAGACCGCAGGGGCCACGAGCACCAACAGGCGAGGAGACATCGCGCGGCCATAGCAGACGCCGCGACGTTTTCCTGCGCAGCGACGGGGCCCTTCAGGGCTTCACGCGCTCGATGAGCGCGGTGCCATCGGCGACCGACACGCCGCGCAGCTCGACGAAGTCGACGAAGGGCGGGGCGAGCTTGATGAAGATGCCCGTCAGCTTCGCCCGCTGTTTGAACAACTGGGTGTGCACCTCGACCCGGCAGCCGGAGGGCGTCGCGCGCGCCGTCAGCTCGAGCACCCGCTTCTTCGCCGCCCGAATCACCATCGTCACCACCGTCGCGCCGTCGGGCCCCGTCGCCAGCACCTGCTGCTCGAGCACTCCGTAGCCGGTTTCGTCGAGCCACGAGAAGGACAGCAGCGGAGGCGGGGTGCCCTGCTCAAAGACCCGCCAGTAGCCGAAGACCGGCTGGGCCGTGCGAGGGCGGCACCGCTCGTCGAGCTGCAACGCGTATTGGACCTGGTCGTGGTTGTCGCTCTTGCTGATGGCGAACACCGTCTGAACGTCGAAGGGGCCGAAGACCACCTTCGGGCGTCCCTCGGCGTTCGCAGCGGCGACGAGCCCGATGACGGCGAGGGTGAGGGCGTGACGCGTCTTCATCGGGCTGGCTCGGCACCGTCTACCCGATGCCTGGGAAAGATCGCGAACCGGCTCGCGATGAGCGACAACGGAGTGACGACCAGCAGGTCCGCCGCCAGCGCCGACGCCAGATACGGAAGCCCCGTGCCATCGCGCAGCCACACCGTCACCTGCCCATGCAGCACGGCGATGCCGGCGTTCACCACCACGAAGCGCACCGCCGAGCCGACCAACGAGGTGCGGTGGTCGACGAAGGCGAAGTAGCGCAGCGCGAAGAAGCCGAAGACCGCGCCGGTGACCTTGCCCGCCATCGCCGCCCACCGGGTCGACAGCCCCGTCAGGGCGCACACGGTGCCCACGGTGTGGTCCAGCACCGAGCCGACCACGCCCGCACCCAGGCTGCGCACCACCCACGAGTCGATGAGCCGTTGGCGAAGCGAGGTCATGGCCTGTCTGGCTGGCCCCGGCGGTCCCACAACACCAGCAGCGCCGGCAGCACCAGCACGCTGCTCACGATGCAGAACACCTCGCCGAGGAAGGCCGCGAAGCCCAGGCTGCGTACGCCGAAGTTGGTCGAGCCCAACAGCGCCAGGTACCCCAGCATCGTCGTCAAGCTGCACAGCACCACCGCGGCCCCGGTGGCCCTCACGGACGCGATGGCCGAGCCCGGGCCGTCGTTCACCCAGCGCTGCACCACGTTGATGCTGTAGTCGGCGCCGATGCCGAAGGTGACCGGCACCGCCACGAAGTTGAGGAAGTTGATCTTGATGCCCAGCAACGCCAGCGCCGCTCCGGTCCAGGTGATGCCCATGGCCAGGCTGACGAAGACGGCGCCCGAGGCCGCGTTGAGCCGGAAGGCCAGCGCGATGACCACCAGGGTGACGAGCAGCGACAGCCCGATGGCCCGGGGCACGTCGGCGATCACCGCGGCCCACATGTCTGCGTAGATCACCGCCCGCCCCGAGCCGAAGACCACCCGGTTCCCCGGCAGCTCGGTCCTTCGGTACGCGTCCGCCCAGCGGAAGAGGTAGCGCGCGTCTTCCAGCGACGAGCCGATGGTGGGGCTGATGTAGATGACGCGCCCGCGCGTGCCATCGGACTCGGTGAACGCCTGGGCCACCTCGGTGGGCAGCTCGGCCATCGAGAACGGCGCGAGGCCTTCGGGGGGCAGCACCCGCGACACGTCGTCCCAGTCCTTTCCGGTGAGGGCGCCGCGGGCGTGGGCCTTCAGCAGCACCTTCCTCAGCCGCGCCAGCACCACCACCTTCTCGGCCTGCTGCGTGGGCACGTAGTCCTGCAGCGCGTGCAGACGATCGAAGGGGGCCAGCTCGGGCGGAATCGCGGCCTTGCGGGCCAGCAGCGCAGCCCGCAGTGGCTCCACGTCTTCGAGCCGGTCGACCACGATCGCCATGCCCGCGGCGCCGACGTGGCCGGTCACCTCGTTGCCCAGGGTGCCCAGCCGCACCTCCTCGGCCCGCGCCGACAGATCCGACCGCATCGCGTGCAGGTCGTACTCCATGGGGTCCTGGGCCAGCCAACGCACGGTCGACACCAGGCCGGCGATGGTGGCCAACCCTCCGAGCGCCGCCACCTGGGTGGGGAAGCGGGCCGCCAACGCCACGAACGGCGCGCTGAAGTCGGTGCCGTTGCGTCGCCAGCGTTGCCAGAAGGTCGAGGTGGCCGTCAGGCCTTCGGGCTCGATCATCGGCCTGAAGCGCTCGACGAGCACCAGCAGGGGCGGCGTGACCAGGAAGGTCGCGCTCCAACACAACACCATGCCGGCCCCGCCGATGAACCCGAAGTCGCGAAAGCCCCGAAAGTCGGTCACCGCCAGCGAGCCGTAGGCCGCGCCCGCTGCCATCGCGGCGGTCAGCGTCGGCTTCCACACCTGCAGCACCGCCTCGGTGAGCGCCGAGTCGGTGGGGCGCCCGGCGCGGCGCAGCTCGAGGTAGCGGGCCATGAGCAGCAGCCCGAAGTTGATGCCGTTGCCGGTGATGATGGTGAAGAGGAACCCGGTGGCGATGTTGAGCCGGCCGATGGTGAGCGCGGTGAGCCCGAACGTCCACGCCACGCCCGAGGCGATGGTCACCAGCATCACCAGCAGCGGGCGCAGCCGCATGTAGTAGAGCAGCACGATGCCGGCGACGAGGGCGATGCCCATCACGCCCACGTCGAGCAGGTTCGCGTTCACCGCCTCGAACTCGGCCACCGCCGACACCAGGTCGCCGGCGAACCCGAAGCGAATCTTCGGGTCGACCTTCCGGGGGTCGTTCGCCTCGACCACCCGTCGAATCGACGCCATGGCGGCGCTGCCCAGGTCGAACTCGCCCGGCGCGATGCGCGAGCGGACCAGCACCACCAACGCCCGCCCGTCGCGCGACTGGTAGTAGCCGTCAGGGTAGCGGTCTGACGACACGCCAGCGTCGGCGAGCTCGCGGCGCAGCGCGGTCAGGTCCATTCGCTGCTCGGCGGGGGGCGCGTCGTCGAGCTCGATGAACAGCCCGGTCGCCGCCGCCACCGCGCGCGCGTACGACTGCTCGAGCTCATCGGCCACGCGCTCGAGCCGCTCGAGGGGCACGAACAACCCGGCCCGGGGCTCGAGGAACCTGATGGCGTCGTGCACGCCCGTCTCGACGCTCACCACCGCCGGCTCGCCGATGGCCTTCAGCGGGCCGACGAGGGCGTTGGCGGCCTCACGCAGCTGCGCGGTCGAGGTCCCCTCGCCGCCTTCGAGCACCACGTACACCGTCGACATGCCCTGCGTTCGTGAGGCGACCCGGCGCAGCTCTTTCACCGAGTCGCGCGACTCGGGCAGCAGCGACTCGAAGCCCGTCTGCACGCGCAACGTCGAGGCCACCATGGCCGAGGCCGCGGTGAGCAGCGCAGACAGGCCCAGGAAGAGCGCCGGTCGGGCGAGCTGCCATCGAACGAGCGCCTGCATCACGGCCGCACCGGTTCAGTCACGCCCGGCGCACGGCGTACAGGGTCGAGTTGAGGTGCTCACCCTGCGCGCCGAACAGGTAGTTCGACTTCTCCTCGTGCACCGAGAAGCCGTGGTCCACCAGGCGGCGGCGAATGCGGTTCGCGTTGTCGGGCTCATGGTCGATCTGCACCTCGACCACCATCTGCCGCACCAGCGGCCAGTGCGCTTCCTCGAGGCCGTTGAGCACGTCCCACTCGGCGCGCTCGACGTCGATCTTCAAGAGATCGATGCGGTCGACGTTCGTCTTGCGGATCATCTCGCTCAGCGTCTCGAGCTTCGCTTCGACTTGAACCGACCGCAGCTGCACCCGGCGCATCAGGCGCGCGCTCAAGGTGCTCAGGCCGGGGACCTTCATCATCAGCCGCAGCGGCAACGGCATGTTCTGCTCGGCCTTCAGGCTGTTCTCGACGGACTCGAGGAAGGCCGGTTGCCAGTTCGGGTACATGGTCGACCAGCCCGCCGAGTAGGGGAAGTACGTGAAGGTCACCGTGCGGGGGGCATCGGCCAGCCCGAGGCGAAAGGGGGTCACGCCGGACAGGCCCCGCTCCTTCGCGTTCCAGTACAGCGCCGAGTACGTCTCGGGCACCGGCTCGAACGAGAAGACCCGGGCGTCGGGGCACCGGGTCGCCACCGTGAAAGCGAACATGCCGATGTTCGCCCCCACGTCGAAGACCACGCTGCCGGGGCTCAGGGTCACGCCATGACGGAAGTACTCGGCCTCGACGAAGACCTCCCGGTAGTAGGCGGGCACGTCGAAGGGCCGGCAGCAGTAGAACGGCGTGCCGTCGGGCAGGGTCGTTCTTCGCGGCCTTGTGGGCTCGTCAGCAGACAGCGTCATCTTTTGGCTCGTAGGTGCGCCGCGCCATCGCTCGCAAGACAAAACCACATCGGGCTGACGGGTCGAGGCGGGTCAAGCGGGCCGTGAGCGTGATCGTTTCCCCCTGCTCGCGGCAACAACTCCGCTTCCATGCGCGAGTCGAGCCCATCATCGTCCTGCCTTCCACCGTTCCCATCGGGCCCGACCCGGCTCCGGAGAGGTGGTTCGTCGCCGAGCCGCCGAATGTCGTTGACGAACGACCGCCGGCCTTGCACCGGTGAAACCTGCGCGCTAACTGCTCGCCGCCACGCCCCATGATTCTCGCTCGAGCACCGCTCCGCCTCTCGCTGGGTGGAGGTGGAACCGACCTCCCTTCCTACTACTCCCGCTTCGGCTCGACCTTCGTCGCGGCCAGCATCGATCAGCACGTCTATCTCGCCATTCACAAGAGCTTCGGCGACGACTTCATCGTGAAGTACTCCGAGCTCGAGCGGGCCAAAGAGATCCCGGCCATTCGCCACCCGCTGGTGCGCGAGTGCCTCACCCAGGCCGGCGTCGACCGCCCGCTCGAGGTGGTCAGCTTCGCCGACATTCCCGGAGGGACGGGGCTCGGCTCGTCAGGGGCCTTCACGGTCGCGCTGCTCAAGGGCCTGTACGCCCACACCCGCAGGGTGCACGACGCGCGGTCGCTCGCGGAAGACGCCTGCGCCATCGAGATCGAGCGCCTGCACGAGAAGGTCGGCAAGCAGGACCAGTACGCCTCGGCCTTCGGCGGCCTCAACCGCTTCGACATCGCGCCCGATGGAGCGGTGACGGTGACTCCGGTGCAGATGCCCGCCACGGCGCGCCTCGAGCTCGAAGAGCGCCTCTGCCTGTTCTTCACCAACACCCGGCGCAGCGCCAGCGAGGTGCTCAAGCACCAGGACGACGCCACCCGCAAGGCCACGGGCGGAGGCGACGACGACATGCTGCGCAACCTGCACCAGACGCGAGAGCTTGGCCTGGCGGCCTTCGAGACGCTGCGCGAGGGCAACCTGCAGCGGTTCGCGACGCAGATGAACCAGCAGTGGGAGATGAAGCGTTCCCGCTCGCCGGGCACCACCACCGCCGAGATCGATCAGGCCTGGGCGCTGGGCCTCGCCAACGGCGCCCTGGGCGGGAAGCTGCTGGGCGCCGGCGGCGGCGGTTTCCTGATGTTCCTCGCCGAAGACCGCACCGCCCTGCGCCGCGCGATGTCGACCATCGGCTACCCCGAGGTGCCATTTCGTTTCACCGACGAAGGTGCCCAGATGCTGGTTCGCACGTGAAGCTGTTCATCACCGGCGCCGCCGGCTTCGTCGGCAGCAACGTGGTCGACGTCGCCCTCGAGAAGGGCCACCAGGTGGTCGGGTTCGACAACCTGTCGACGGGCCGCGAGGTGTTCCTCTCGAGCGCCTTGCGCCACCCGGGCTTCACGCTGATTCGCGGCGACATCACCTCGCTCGAGCAGCTCGTCGGGGCGATGGCTCCCGGCACCGACGCGGTCATTCACCTCGCGGCCAACGCCGATGTGCGGCGCGGCACCGAGCAGCCCCTCAAGGATCTGCAGGTCAACACCGTCGGCACCTGGAACGTGCTCGAGGCGACCCGGCGTGCCGGCGTGCGTCAACTCGTGTTTTCGTCGACGGGCAGCGTCTACGGCGAGCCTGAGGTGTTCCCCACGCCTGAAGACGCGCCCTTCCCGGTGCAGACCTCGCTGTACGCCGCCTCGAAGGCCGCGGGTGAAGGCCTCATCTCGGCCTGGTGCCATGGGTTTGGGCTGAAGGCGACGGTCTTTCGAATGGTCTCGGTGCTGGGGCCCCGCTACACGCACGGCCACGTGTTCGACTTCGTCCGCGCTCTGAAGAAGGACCCCTCGAGGCTCAAGGTGCTCGGCGATGGGCAGCAGGTGAAGAGCTACCTGCACGTCGGCGACCTGGTGCGCGCCTTCTTCCTCGCGCTCGACCAGCCAGCCGCAGGTTATCGGGTGCTGAACGTCGGGCATGACGACACGCTGCGGGTGGTCGATTCCATCGCGCTCATCACGGCCCGCCTGAACGTGACGCCAACCCTCGAGTTCACCGGCGGCGCGCGCGGGTGGGTCGGCGACAGCCCTCACATTCACCTCGACACGCGGCGCCTCAAGGCCCTGGGCTGGGCGTCGTCCCGAACACTTCCCGATGCGGTCCGCGAGACCGTGGACTACCTCGTCGAACACCCGGACCTGATTGTCGGGCCCGATCCCTTTGTCCCCGCCACCTGAACGCTCATGACCACTGCTCCCCACACCGCCCCGTCGTCTTCCGTGAAGTTGTACCTCGACACCGCCGACGTGACGGTGATGCGCGAGTGGCTCGAGCGCCCCGAGATTCAGGGCGTCACCACCAACCCGACCCTGGCCCGCAAGGCGAACGTCACCAACTACCTCGCCTTCTGTACCGAGGCGTCACGGCTGGCGGGCGCGCGGCCCATCTCGTTCGAGGTGTTCGCCGACGACTTCGAGAACATGAAGCGGCAGGCCCGCCTGCTCGCGGCGATCGCCCCCAACGTGTACGTGAAGGTGCCTGTCACCAACACCGAGGGGCGGCCCACCACCGAGGTGATCGGCGAGCTGAGCCACTCGGGCGTGAAGATCAACGTGACGGCGGTCTTCACCGTGTCGCAGGCGAGCGAGCTGATTCGCGCGCTCTCAGGTGGAGCGCCGTCGATCGTCTCGATGTTCGCCGGCCGCATCGCCGACGCCGGCGTCGACCCGGTGCCGCTGGTGTCCGGCGTGGTGCACCTGGCGCGCGAGGCGAGCGACACCATCGAGGTGCTCTGGGCCTCGCCGCGCGAGATCCTCAACGTACGGCACGCCGAGCAGGCCAACTGTCACATCATCACCGTGACGCCAGACCTGCTGAAGAAGCTGGCCAACTTCGGCAAGTCGCTCAAGCAGTACAGCCTCGAGACGGTGCGCATGCTCACCGGTGACGCCATCGCATCGGGGTTCACGCTGTGAGCTCGTTCGCGAAGGGGTTCCTCGCCGAGAGCCTCGAGATCCTCAAGGGCCTCGACGCGACGTCCATCGAGCAGGTCGCCACCGGGCTCGCCGAGGTTCGGGAACGGGGCGGCCGGCTCTTCATTCTCGGGGTTGGCGGCAGCGCCGGGCACGCGTCGCACGCGGTCTGTGACTTTCGCAAGCTGTGCGCCTTCGAGGCCTACGCCCCGTCGGACAACGTCTCTGAGCTGACCGCGCGCACCAACGACGAGGGGTGGGAGACCATCTTCGCGGGCTGGCTCAAGGGCTCGCGCATCGGCCCGGCTGACGGCGTGCTGGTGTTCTCGGTCGGCGGCGGTGACGTGGCGCGCAACATCTCGCCCAACCTGGTGCGGGCCCTCGAGGTCGCGCAGCAGGTCGGCGCGGCGATCTTCGGCATCGTGGGCCGGGAAGGGGGCTTCACCCGCACCGTCGCGAAGGCCTGTGTGGTGATTCCGCCCTTGTTCCCTGCGCACATCACCCCGCACACCGAGGGCTTCGCGGCTGTCGTCTGGCATCTGCTGGTGAGTCACCCGGCGCTGGCGCGGGCCTCGACCAAGTGGGAGTCGGCCGTCGCTGTGCCGGCGAAGGTCGCCACGAGCTGACCACGATGCCCTTCGAGCTGGTGGAGCAGGTCGCCTCGAGCTTCGCCTGGTTCCACCTGGTGGCGACGGTGCTGGTCTTCTCCACCAGCGCGATGATCGCGATCCTGTGGCGCAAGGCCGTGCTGCGGCGCCGGGTCGAGCCCACGTCGCTCGCGGTGACCGCGCTCAAGCCCATTCGCGGGCTCGACCCCCTGCTGAAATCCAACCTGGAGAGCTTCGCCCGCCTCGAGCTGCCAGCCGGGCTCGAGGTGCTGCTGCTGCTCGATGACGAAGGCGACGAGGCCCTGCCGCTCTGTCGCGAGCTGGCCCAGCGGTCGCCCCGGTTCCGGGTGTGCGTGGGCTCGGTCCCCGGGTTCGCGAACCCCAAGGTCGCCTCGCTGCTCTTCGGGCTGAAGCACGCCACCCACCCGCTGCTGTGGGTCACCGATTCGAACGTGGTCACCAGCCCCGAGCACCTGCGCGCCAGCCTCGACGCCTGGGCCTTTGAGCAGCGATTCGGCCGGGTCCCGACGCTGGTCTACGGCCCGCTCACGGCGTCGGGAGGCTCGGGCCTGGGCGCCGTCTGCGAGCGCCTGCACCTGTCGACCTTCAACAACGCCAGCATTCAGACCGTCAAGGTCGTTGGCGCTCAGAGCGTGGTGGGGAAGTCACTGGTCGTCCATCGTGACGACCTGCAGCAGGTCGGAGGCCTCGAGGCCTTCGGCATGGCGAGCGGCGAGGACTTCGCGATGGGCGTCGCCTTCAGCAAAGTGGGGCGCGTGGTGAGCAGTACGCAGGCCGCCGAGCAGCCCCTGGGTGCGGTGACGCTGAGTGACTTCGTCGCCCGGCAGGCCCGCTGGGCCACCGTACGCCGCCGGCTCGACCCCCTGGCGTTCTGGCTGCTCGAGCCGTTCACCCAGTTCGCGTGGTTCTTCGTCTGGGCCGCGCTGGGGCTGGTCCCGTGGACGGCGGTGGCCGTGTCCTTCGGGGTGAAGGCCCTCTCCGATTGGGGGCTGCTCGCCGCCTATGCTCCCCACGTCAGGGCCCGGGACGTGCTCGTGGGGCCCTTCAAGGAGTGCGCAGTGCTGGCCTCATGGCTCAAGGCCTGCATCAGCTCGAGCGTGACCTGGCGCGGTCGTCGCCTCGCCGTGAACGCCGATGGCACCTACGCGGCGCCGGTCGCCAGCAACCTCGAGACGAGGCCGTCCAGCGAGCCCCAGTAGTCTGGCCGCCTGGTGGTGGAAGGGTTGCGCCTCTTCGCTCCTGGCTCGAAAGAAGCGTCGCCGAGGGTGAGCAACGTTCGGCTCGTCTTCCAGTCTTCGAGAGCGTCGGGCCTGAGGTCCGCTACGGCCCCTGCCCTGCATCGAGCGCGGCGCAGTCGGTGACGCTGGGGATGTAGTTCTGGATTTCGCCTGCGATGGAGAAGCCCGGCTCGTAGGTGCTGTGTCGCCTCGTCGAGACGAGGAAGCCCCCATCACCCTGGTCGAGGCCGCCAGCGCCACCATCGTCGGTCAGGTACTGAAATTGGTAGAAGTAGTAGGTCGACGACGTCATCGGGAAGCAGGCGCTGGCGACGTACCCGCCGTCGACCCGCGTCAGCGGCACGCCCCGTGACAGCGGCGCCTGTTCACCGATGACCTGCCCCTGCGCGTTGGCGGGTTCGTCTCCCTCGTCGATGCGGAAGCGGACGCGACAGCAGCGCACGTCGATGACCGCCTCACCAGCGTCGAACTCGGACTTGTTGCCCGCGTCGAACAGATCGCCGGCGAAGTCGGGGGGATTCGCGGCCGCTTCTCCTTCGAACTCGACCTCTTCGACGCCCGCATCGGCGGGGGCCGGCTTCACCGGCGCTGGGCACCCGAGCGCGACCACCACCAGCGCCAGAAGAGACGCTCGCCTCATCACGGCATCTCCAGCTCGACGTGACGATTGGCAGCCTCTGCAGCGGTCGCGGCCTCGAGTTCTTTGACCATCGCCTCGGCCCGGGCACGGTCAGCGGGCCCGTATTGATGGGCGAACTCGGGCATCATCGACAGGCCGAGCTCAATCTCTGCCGGAGCGAGGTAGTTGACGATTTGTGAGTACAACCCGGTTTTGGCTCGGAATTCCTCCGCCATCTGCATCAGCAGGGCTGCCTTGAAGGCCGGGGCTTCGTTCTTGAGCGGGCCGAGGATGTGAATGATTGACTGTCTTGCCAACACCATCGGTTTCATCTGCAGATGGCGCAGCGCCTCGAGGGCGACGGGCATACCGGCGGTGCGTTTGGCGTCCGCGAGCTGGTGAACCACGACGTCGAAGATCTCCTCCTTCACGTCAGGGCTCGTCTCGCGCGACAACCACTCCGCGATGAACAGCTCGGTCTCGGCATACGCGTACCCCCGCAGGGCTTTCGGGGCGAGGACCCGAACGTGAAAGTCGGGGTGCGTCGTATACGTCTGAATCGTCGACAAGAGCGTGGGGTCAGCCAGGTTGCCCGCGGCTCCGAGCGCCGGGCTGAGCGACGAGAGGTCGTCTCCGGCCCCCTGCAGGCTGGACTTGATGGTCTCGCGCGCGACCGCGAACGTGTCTGCGTCGGTCTTGTGGGTCGCGGCGAGCACCCCGAGATGGAGCAGTGAGTTGCGCGGCAACAGGTCCTCGACGGCGTCGCCCGATTGGGCCGTGAGCGCGTCACTCCGCATCTCGCGAGCGAGCGCGACCCCGACATCTTTCCGGGTCACCAGCGCCAACGACGCCCGGAGGCGATCGGCAGGAGGCAGGCCGACGTCGCGGCGCAGCTCCAGCAACGCGTCGCGCGCCTCGGGGTGCACCGTCTTCGAGAGCACCAGATAGGACACGGCCCTGGCCGCTGGCGGAAAGTCAGGCTGCCGCAGGCCCGCCGCGAAGTCGTCGATGGCCTCGGGGTGCCCGTTCAGAAACCCTGCCATCTCATGCCACTGGTCCTCGATGTTCGTTCTGGCCTCGACACGTTCCACCATTCCCGAGAAGGCGTCCTCCATCGACCGGTTCTTCATCGCAGCCACGTAGCGCTGTTCGGCGGGAGGGACCGCCGCGGTCGCCACGTCCGTGACCCCGTCGGCGAAGGAGGCCGACAACAGGTTCGCCCATTCGTAGTCGGTGGCCAGGCGGCTGGCGTTGTCTGCGATTGGCGTCGTGCGCTCGCGCTCGCGGTTGAGTGAGACGTTCATCTTGACGCCGACGAGCATGCCGCCCGAGAAGCGCTCGCTGCTCTCGAGCGACTCGATCCACTCATCACCCAGGGTGATGCGCGTGGTGCTGCCATCGACGTTGAACGTGCTCTTGCTGCGCCAGGCCATCTCGTACTTCGTGATGGTGCGCGAGACGACGCCCTGCGCCACCGTGAAGCGGGCCTTCGCGACGCCGATGCCGTTCTGAAACGTCTCGTCGAGCGGCCCAGCCGCGGGCACCTTGAAGATGAAGTCCGAGACCGCGACCTGCTGCGCCTGCGCCGTCTTGAGCGGCACCTTCGTGTGACGCCCGAAGGCGGTGATGGCGCAGCTCGGCTCGATCTTCAGCAGGAAGGGCTCGGCGATCGCCTTCCCCTGCAGCGCGACGTACTCGTCGTTCGGGGCAACCAGCTGGGCGATGAGGACAGCGTCGTCACCATCGTGCCGAAGGACCTCGAGCGCCAGGGTCGCGGTCGCCGTGACCGTGTTCTGCACTGGCTGCATCGTCCCCTGAATGGCGACCGCCGACTCAACCGTCGCCCGGTAGTCGTAGGAGACCCTCATGCCATCGGGGAACACACAGCGCCGCGTGGCGTTCGCAGCCTGGGCCGTCACAGCCGTCGTCGCGGCAGGTATTCCCGGTTCGGTCGCCGAGACTGGAGTCACGCCCTCGGCCGACCGGTTCCACCACACGGCGCCTGTGACGCCGATCGCTGCCATCGCAATTCCAGCAATGAGTTTCGTTCGCATGGGCGGTTCCAGTGCTACCGGTTGCGACGGAAGCGTTCGACGTTGTTCCACAGCTCGTCACCCCCGGCTTCGACGCCAGAGAACGACACGATGTTGAAGTCCTTCGATCCGATGAAGAAGCGAATCTCGGCGTACATCCGGCCGCTCAACGCAGACCACTCCCACTTCGCCGTGGAGCCCTTCCCTCCGATGGTCGCTCTGGGAGTGTCTGCGATACTGGCGGTGTCGTAGATCTTCACCGACGTGCTGCCGTATTCGATACCGATACCGGCGGTGATGAACTTGAACTCGGCCCCGATACACGCCCCGACCGACCCGCTGGGCCAGCACGCCGCGGCCCCCAGCCCGACCGAGACCTGAATCGACGGCCCGATGGAGAACTCGCTGGCGTTGTAGGCGCCCGCAGGGTCGAACTCGCAGACGTACCGCGCCGTACGCACCGACACCCCCGTCGAGACGGTGCTCGTCGCTGACAGCTTGTCACTGGTGGCGTGGTTCTCGAGGGTGCCGTTGGCCTTCAGGAGAAGTCCCGACTTCAGCGGCGAGCCGTTGTTCGCGATGGCCGTGATGGTGCCAAAGCCCTGCACCCCACCGTCTGCATAGAGGTTCTGGTTGAAGCCGGTGCCGTCTGACCGGTTGGCCGAGAACGCAACGTTCTGGTTGATCCACTGGTACTGGGTCACCGAGTCTCGCTTGCACGCTGCCAGGCGCGCGGCCCTGTTCGCCGCGGTGACGTCGCTCAAGTCGACACACGTCGGGTCATCGAAGACGTGGGAAGCCTGGGCACCGAGCCAGATGTCGTTGGTGCCCGCAGCGCCCCTCAAGGCCGTGAGCTTCGCGGCCGTTCTCGGTTCAGCCAGCCGACCGCCCTGCAGGTTGCAGTCCTGGTTGGCGTCGACGAACGTCTTCTCTGAAATGGAAAGCTTGAGGCACTGGGTCGTTCCCAGACATCCGTAAGCTGCCTGGTCGGTCTTCGTGGCGATGGTCTGCGTGTCGCTCACGAACTTGAGCACCACGTCGAAGGCGAGCGACGCCTGGAAGCTGACCTCCATGAACAGCACGACGGGCCCGGCGGTGACGTAGCCGTCCTTCCCAATGCCAAAGGCCAGTCCAGGCACTGAATCACCGCCCCGACTCACCGGGGTGCTCACCGTCGGGCGGTACCACTTCTTGACGGGTGATGGGTTCTTCTTCTGGGCTTCGTCGAGGGCCTTGACCACCTGCTGAACGCTCGCCCACACCCGGCCGA
>VYLD01000188.1_pt1 | contig 22758 bp, 24 predicted proteins | sample 5114401 | NCBI WGS metagenome assembly VYLD01 (sample SAMN12291783, study PRJNA351875) | freshwater metagenome | isolation source: freshwater lake | place: USA: Michigan, Gull Lake | collected 2013-08-08 | reverse complement strand
GCTGGAACGCCCAGGCCCGTGGCTCAAAGTAACGCCGGCGCGACGGCTCCACGGCCCGCGCCCGTCGCGAGTGACGCAGGCGTGCGCGCGGCGCCGCCACCGCCGGCCGCTCCGGTCGGTGAAGGGCTGCTCACCCTGCGCGCTTCCGGCAACGCCGACGTGTTCGTCGATGGCAAGAAGGTGGGCAGTTCGCCGGTCGACGGGTTGAAGGTGAAGGCCGGCACCCACAAGGTTCGCTTCGATTGTTACGACGCAGCGGGGAACTCGTCGCCGGGCGCGCCGAAGATGGTGACCGTGGCGGCCGATGGTGAGGCCGCGCTCGACTTCCCCTGCCCCGCGCCGGAGTAGCCCCTCACGCCGAGGCAGCGACCTTCGCCTGCTCGAGCACGAGGTCGAGGGGCGGGTGATGCCCGGCGGTCGTCGAGGCGAAGGCGTACACCGGCTCGCCGCCACGCTTCACCACCAGCACCCCGCCTTGTTGCATCGCGTCTCCTTGCGTGCGGCCCTGCCGAAACCCGGCGCTCATCGCGCGCAGCCCGGCGCGCAGCACCTCGGCGCTGGCCACCGACCCGACGCCGCGCTTGAAGCCCAGGTGCGCGTACGTCTGCCGCCTGGGGTCCGTCCACACTGGAACGTCGAGCTGCATGAACTCGCGAAAGTCGGCGGCCATGGCCGGGGTGCCCGAGCCGATGAAGACCAGCTTCACGCCCAGGGCCTTCAGCTCAGCGTTTCGTGACCGGAACCCGGCCACCTGCTCGCGGCAGAACATTCAGCCAAAGTGTCGCAACCACACGAGCACTGCCGGAGCGTCGGCCCAGGCCGAGCCCACGGGCACCGGCACCCCGTCGAGGGTCAACACGGTCAACGGGGCCAGGCCGGGCAGGTCGAGGGTCATCGCTGACACGCCTTATAATCCACCCCACCTTCACCAGCCACTGCTCGTCAGAGCGCTGACGCGTCGCCGTTCCAACCGGCGAATGATCCGCGCGTGCTGATCGCGGCGCCGCTGGCCTGACCATTGCTGAAGTGACTGCCCGTGAGGCGCGAAGAGGCCACAGCTGAGCGAACGGGGAACGCGGCAGAGCGGACGACCAGGCTCAAGGCCGAGGTCGAGCGGCTCAAACGAGAGAATGATCGGCTGGCGGCCCTGGCCTACCGCGACCCGCTGACGGGGCTGCGCAACCGGCGGTGCTTCTCCGAGCGGCTGGGCGAAGAGCTCTGTCGGCTGCGGCGCTCACGAGCCAGGGGGCTGTCGGTGATCTGCATCGACGTGAACGACTTCAAGCGGGTGAACGACACCCTGGGCCACGCGGCCGGAGACGCAGCGCTGGTGGCGGTGGGGCGGCTGCTCGAGTCGCTGACGCGCACGTCTGATCTGTGCTGCCGGGTGGGCGGCGACGAGTTCGTGGTGCTGCTGCCCGACACCGACGAGACCCAGGTGAAGACGGTGGTCACACGCCTGCGCGCGCACATGGCGGCGCTCGCAGGGGTGGGGCTGGGCGCGCGAGGGCTGAGCGTGGGCGCGACCACCTGGGAACGCGGCGACGACGAGCTGCGGCTGCTCTCGCGCGCCGACGAGGCGATGTACGAGGACAAACGAAGCGGCCCGCTCACCGGCGCGGTGAAGGAAGGCAGGGCACAGGCCGCGTGAGCTTCAAGGTTGGCGTTCTTCTGGAGGGGAGGACGTCGACCGGCAGGACCAGCACCGGCGCATGACGGTGGTGCACGGCGCTGGGGCGGTGGACATGGCGAACAGTGTGGGCCTGGGAGAAGAAGCTGCAGCAGGTGGAGCAGCTTCACGCATCAAAGAGGGGAAGGCCCGCAGTCAGCACGTTTCGTCATGGAGGGGAGAGCGGGGCGGGCAGTCGGGAGGGCTGCTCGCCCCCTTGTTTTTCTGGGCCAATGTCGCCAGACCTGCGGCGTGCCCGAGGTCGCCCCGCCATTCCCAGAGAGCCTCTGTCACCGCTGCGAGCACAAGCGCGACGTGAAGAGCGCCCGCGCCTGGTTCCTGCGCTGCGTGAAGCTGGAGGCGAAGTACGCGCCGCAGCCGGTGCGGGCGTGCGCGGCGTTCTCTGCCAGGGGCTCCGAGGCGCCGGCCGCCGAGGAGTGAGCCTGTCCAGCCGCGCTCGTCCGGGCGTACACTCGCGCCTTCAATGAAGGTTCGCCTCGCCGACGACCCCCAGCTCAAGCTCATCGCGTGGAACCGCCACGGCGAGGAGGCACTCGACGAGGCAGAGGCGTTCGCCCTCTACGAGGCGCGATGGCGGTTCATCGATCAGGCCAGCTTGACCGCCGCTGAGCGGGAGCTGATCAGGCGCTTGACGGTGACCTTCGGGGCCGGGCTGCTCCATGTTTGAACGGCCCCACCAGTTCCCTGACCGTCGCTGCGCGAACCCCGGGTCGCTCTGGTGAGGCCGCGCGCTTCCTTCGCCGCGCGAAAGGCGGTACCGAGCGCCGCATGGACCTGCAGGGACAGTGGATCTGGGTGACCGGGGCGTCGTCGGGCCTCGGCAAAGAGCTGGCCACCCAGCTCGCGAAGCAGCACCGCGCCAACCTGATCATCTCGGCGAGGCGCGCAGACCGGCTCGAGGCGCTCAAGGCCGAGCTCGAGGCCGCCGCCGGCGTTCAGGTGCGCACCCTGGTGGTCGACCTCGCGAACATGGCCGACGTCGAGAAGGCCATCGCCGCAGCGCAGGGCCTGAACCTGTTCGCCGCCATTCTCAACGCCGGCGTCGGGCACCTGGGCTTCCACCACGAGCTGTCGTGGGCCGAGTTCAACTCGATGATTCAGACCAACGTCATCGGCACCGCCCGCATCACCAGCGAGCTGGCCGCGGCTGCCCAACGCAACCGGCAGCCCCTGCGCATCATGCTGGTGACCTCGCTCCAGGGCTTCATCCCGATTCCGTTTCAGTCGGCCTACGCGGGCACCAAGGGCTTCTTGACCAACTTCGGGCTCGCCCTCTCCCAAGAGCTGCGCGGCACCGGCGTCAAGGTGCAGGTGTTCGCGCCCACCGGGGTGAAGACCGAGATGACCGCCGGCGCCCGCTTCGCGAAGCTGTCGTCGTTTCTGCTGCCCGTCGAGGTGGTGGCTTCGCAGGCCATTCGCGCGCTGCAACGCGGCACCACCCTGTCGACGTCGATGGGCTTCTGGGAACGCATCGGCATGTCGCTCGAGCGCCTCTTGCCCCGCATGGTGGCCATTCGCATCATGGGCCAGGTCTATCGGCAGTCGGTCGAGACCTCAGGCACCTCGGCTGGCTCGGGCGCGGTGGTCGGCTCGGTGCTGAAGGAATTGTTCTTCCCCGGCCGCGATGACGGGCCGAGCGCCCTGCCTGCGCCTGAACGAAGTCAGACCCCGAAGAGCCCGTGAACTCCCTCGGCGCCCCTCGCGGCTGAGCGCCGAGCGAGGAATGGGCCGACACTGCGGTCCCGACATCATGCGCCGTCAAGGCAATGAGCCGCAAGGGTCATGGCTTCGCTTGTCGCGCGACGAACGCGCGGTGTACGAGCGCCCTCCACCAAAAGCGTTGGTGGGTACGAGCCCCTCTTCCCCATGACATCGAGCGACGACGAGCGTGCCACCGGCGCGCGGCAGGTTCGTTTCACGCGCGAGCGCCGCGCCGTGTCTGCCGACCAGATGCAGCGCTGGGCGCGGCCCAGGACGAGCGAGGCCCAGCGTCGAGAGCTCACGTCGAGGTGGTCAGCGACTGGGCAGCTTGCCTATCCTTCCGCTGCTCCTCACTCCATGCCGCTGCGCCTCGCTGAGCTTCAGGACCGGTTGCGCGCCTCGGTGCTGGGCTTCGCCATCGGCGACGCGCTGGGCTTCCCGCTGCGCGGGTTGCCGCCGCCACCGCTCACCCGCTTGACGCACGTGGCCGATGACTTCGCCGCCCGCCCCCGGGGGCGGTTCGCCAAGGGCCAGTTCAGCGACGACACCCAGATGATGCTGGCCGTGGCCGAGGCGGTGGCCCGCGAGCAGCGCGTCGACGGGCGCAGCGTCGCCGCGCACCTGTCGTGGCTGTGGCAGGAAGGCGTCATTCTGCAACCGCCGTCGAGCGCGACGCACGCGGCGCAGGCGCTGCTTTCGGGCACTCCGTGGATGAGCGCCGGCGCCGACCTGGGGGTGAGGGACCCGTCGTGTCTCTCACGGGCCGTGGTGCTCGGCTTCTGGAGCGAGCCCTCTCCGCCCCGCCTGGTGCACGACGCGCAGGTGCTCACGGTGGTGACCCACAAGGACCCGCTGTGCACCGCCGCGACGGCGGCCTTCGCCCGCGCGGTGCAGCTGGGCCTGTCCGGTGAGGCGCACGACGTGACGACGTTCTGCACCGAGGTGTCGAAGGCCGCGGCGCCGGCGCACCAGGAGCTCGCCGACGAGCTGCACTACCTGCCGCGGGCCCTGGCCTGGGACGCCGAGCGGGCCTTGTCGGCGCTGCGGCGCGTGGGCGTCTCAGCGACCGAGTTCGACCTCGACAGCGGGCTGCCGCCGCACGTGACACCGGTGCTCTTGACCGCGCTGTTCTGTACCCTGAAGCACCCTGAAGACTTCCGCGAAGCGCTGGCCCTGGTGCTGCGCTCGGGCGGAGAGGTCGACGTCACCGCCGGCGTGGTGGGCGCCGTGATGGGCGCGCGGCTGGGCACCGAGGCCGTGCCGGCGCGCCTGCGGCGCAACGTGCTGTACGGCGACTCGCTGGTCGAGGCGGCAGACCGGCTGTTCGATGCGCGGCTTGCGAGACACCACGTCACCGTCGCGCAGCCCGTCACCGTGAAGCGCTGACCTCACCGACGGGTGTAGACCTTTCGACCCACCGGCCTCACCTGGTCACCGGGTCGCATGGGCCAGGCGTCGCCTTCACGTCGAGTTGGTGCGATCGTGAGCGGGTCCCGCCCTGCGTTGGGGCGCTGGCGTCGAGATGGCGCGCAGCAGCACGTCGCGGGCCGCGGGCTTTTCGAGCAGCTCGTGCACGTCACCGCGGGCGACGGCCCGCTGCACCTCAGCGCGATGGGCCCCCGAGTGGAGCACCCGCTTCAGGCGGGGCCACCGCTGGCTCACCTCTTCGAGCAGCGACAGGCCATCGCGGTTTGGCATCGTGAAGTCGGCCAGCACCGCGTCGAACTGCCGCGTCTCGAGCAGCTGCAGCGCCTCGGCGGCGTCGATGGCGTGGGTGACCTCGACGTCGGGCCGCAAGAGCCGCGACAGCCCCCGCGCCACGAGCGGCTCGTCGTCGACCACCAGCACCCTGACGTGCGTGAGGAACGGGCGGGGGCTCTCTGCCTTCGTCGCCCAGGTCAGCAGGAAGCGCGTGGGGGGCTCACCGGGCAACCAGCCCCTGCTGGCGAGGCGGTTCTCGACCCTGATGCCGCCAGACGCGGTCACCAGCTCTTCGAAGAAGCCCACCGTCTGCCAGGTCGCCGCCTCTTCGGCCCGCGGCCCCATGCCGTAGGCGACCTTCACCATCACCTCGGCGTCGTCCACGGCCAGCACGGTCACCGCGGGGAAGTCGAACAGGCTCGACAGGTACTTCTGAAATCGCACCACCGAGTCACGGGCGTCGCCCACGTTCTTCAGCTCGGGCAAGAACGACAGCATCGACCGCACCTGCGCGCGGCCCCAGAGCCGAACGGCGTCGGTCTCGTTCCCGATGACGTGCTCGAGGATGACGTTGCCCAGCCGCTCGAAGGCGCTCATCGGGTACCAGGCGTCGGAGACGACCTGCCCGTCGAGCAGGGCCACGTCGTCGGGTACCAGCAGCGTTCGCCACCCCGGCAGGCCGCCGCGCAAGATGCGCACGGAGTCGAGGTAGAGCACTCCGCGGACGTGGTGGTCGGTGGCGCTCAACCCGAGCGCAATACCACGGACGCGGCGCGGCGGCGTCACGCTCGCGTTCACCTGCCGACGCAAGCGTCTGGCCGGCGAAGCGTAGGGCTGGCTCATGCTCACCGCCCAGCTGCTCTCTGGCCTTGGTCTTGCGGGCTCGGCCGGTCTCAACGCGTGGATTCCACTGCTGACCGTGTCGCTGCTGGCGCGCTTCGGGGTGGTGACGCTGCACGCGCCGTTCGACCTGTTGGCGCACCCTGCGGTGACGGTGGCGTTGGGGGTGCTGTTGCTGCTCGAGATGACCGTCGACAAGCTCCCGGCCGCCGACCACCTGAACGACGTGCTGCAGACCTTCATTCGACCGGCCGCCGGAGCCCTCGCCTTCGCCGGCGCGAGCGGCGCCATCTCTGACGTGCCCGCGCCCCTGCTGGTCATCGCCGGGCTGGTGACCGCCTTCGGCGTGCACGCCACCAAGGCCGCGGCGCGGCCGATCATCAACACCGCCACCCTCGGGGTGGGCGCGCCGGTGGTCAGCGTGGCTGAAGACCTGGTGGCGGTGATGGGCAGCCTGCTGGCGGTGTTCGCGCCCTTGCTGAGCGTGCTGCTCTTCGCGGCGGTGGGCCTGGCGGCGTTCCAGGTGTTGCGCGTCGTTCGTCGTACGCTGTCACCGCGTGTCGTGGACTGAGCTCGCTTCGGCGGTGGTGCTGACCCTGGCGGCGGGGTCGGCCTTGAGCGTCATCGGCTTCACGCTCTTCACGGGCATCTCGCCGATGCCCACCTCGCCCACGGTGCGCGCCGCCATGCTGGCGATGATCGACCCCGACACCCGGGGCGTCATGCACGAGCTGGGGGCGGGCTGGGGTGGCCTGACCCTGGCGCTCGCCCGGCGGTGCCCCCACGCCACCATCATCGCGTGGGAACTCTCGCCCATACCCTTCGCGGTGAGCTGGCTGCGCGTTCGGGCGTCGGGGCTGCGGCACGTCGAGGTGCGCCGGGCAGATCTGCTCGAGGCTGACTTCGCCAACGCCTCGACGCTGGTCTGCTACCTCTTCACCGGCGGCATGCGGCGGCTCGACGAAACGTTGCGAACCAGGGCCGGCGGGCAGGCGCTGGTCATCGTGTCGAACACCTTCGGCTTCAGGGGCTGGCACCCGGCCGAGACCCAGGTGGTGAACGACCTCTTCCGCACCCGCGTGTACCGGTACGAGCGCGTCCCTGCGCCCGGGCCGTCACCGCATGGTGATTGACACCCCAGACCGCCCTGCCTAAGCGCGCCCTCGCCATGGCGTCTCTTCGCGACATTCGGAAGCGCATCAAGTCGGTCAAGAATACGCGGCAGATCACCAAGGCGATGAAGATGGTCTCGGCAGCCAAGCTGCGCCGCGCCCAGGAGGCGGTGATCGCCGCGCGGCCCTATGCGCAGACCCTCGACGCGGTGATGAGCCAGCTGATTCGCCGCGCCGAGCCGGGCTCGCTGTCGCACCCGCTGCTCACCCGTCGCGTGGTGAAGACCATCGACCTGGTGGTGGTGACGTCCGACCGCGGGTTGGCCGGCGGCTTCAACTCGAACATCACCCGCAAGGCCCTCAGGTTCCTGAACGAGCACAAGGACGTGACGGTCACCCTCACCACCGTGGGGCGCAAAGGTGGCGACTTCCTGCGCGGCCGTGGCTTCACCGTTCGCAAAGACTGGCCGGGCGTGTTCGCGAAGTTGTCGTACGCGAGCGCCCAGCAGATCGCCGCCGAGCTGACCACGCGGTTCCTCTCGGGCGAGAGCGACGCGGTGCACCTGCTCTACAACGAGTTCGTGAACGTGGTGACGCAGGTGCCGAGCGAGGTGGGGTTGTTGCCCTTCGAAGCAGGCGCGGCCGCTGCCGGCCCCTCTTCCGAGTACAGCTACGAGCCGACCGCCCAGGACGTCCTCGAGAAGCTGGTGCCCCAGGCGGTGTCGGTGAAGGTCTACCGTGCGCTGCTCGAGAGCTACGCCTCGGAGCACGCCTCGCGCATGACGGCGATGGAGAACGCCACCAGGAACGCTGGCGACATGATCGGCTCGCTGACCCTGTTCTACAACCGGTCGCGGCAGGCCTTGATCACCAAGGAGCTGATCGAGATCGTCTCGGGTGCCGAGGCGCTCAAGGGCTGAGCTGAAGTCAGCGCCTGGGCCGCGGCACCATGGCCCTTGACGGGTCGAGCCGCTCAGAGACCAGGTCCACGAAGGCGCGCACCCGCGGCGCGAGGTGGGGGCCCGGAGGAAACACCACGTGCAAGGGCGACGGAGGCACCTCGAAGCTCTCGAGCACGCGCACCACCGAGCCCTCGGCCAGGGGGAGCGCCGCGAAGCTCAAGGGCAGTCGCGCGATGCCCAGCCCGGCGATCGCGAAGTCGAGCCCCAACGGGAAGCTGTTCACCGCCACCCGCGCCCGAATGGGCACCTGCGTCACCTGGCGCTTGAGCAGGAAGGGCCACCGGGCGCCGCGCTCGCTGGAGGCGTACACGAGGCAGTCGTGCTCGAGCAGGTCGCTCGGCGCCTGCAGAGTTCCGTGCGCCTTCAGATACGAGGGGCTCGCGACCAGCACCACCGGGTTGGTGCCCAACAGCCTGGCCTTGAGGCTCGAGTCGGCCAGCGGCCCGGCCCGCAGCGCCGCGTCGTACCCCTCTCCCACCAGGTCGACGAAGCGGTCGGTCAAGTCGAGCGTCACCCGCACGTCGGGGTGCGCCGTCAGGTACTCGGTGAGCAGGTCACCCAGGAAGTTCTCGGCGAAGCTGACCGGCGCTGACAACCGCAGCACGCCCCGGGGCGACGCCTCGCTCTGCCGCACCTCGCGGGCCGCGTCGGCGATGGTGCTCAGCGCCAACGTGCACCGCTGGTGAAACGTCTCACCCACGTCGGTGAGCGTCACCGTACGCGTGGTGCGCTGAAGCAGCTGGAGCCCCAGCTGTTCCTCGAGCAGGGCGACCCGTCGGCTCACCGTCGACTTGGGCACGCTCAAGGCCCGCGCCGCCGCCCGGAAGGACCGGTGTTCGACCACCGCGACGAAGGCCGACACGGCGTTCAGGTCGAGATTCGAGATGTCCATGAAACGGGCCAGTCTGTTTCAAAGCGACCGATTGTCCAGTGGCTTCCAAGCCGAGAGAAGGGGTGCACACCGCAGGTCACGAAAGGCACACTCATGGCGAGCATCGCGCAGACGCAGGGGACGCAGCAGGGCGGGCAGTCGGTTTCAGCAGGCGTGCTGTTTGGGGCCGCGTTTCTGGGAGGCGCCGTCGCAGCGGTGGTGAACGTGGTGCTGTTCTTCGGCGCCCAGGCGGCGGGCGTTTCTCTCGAGGCGAAATGGCCCCCCGAGTTCGTGCTGGCGAAGATGATGGTGGGCCCCGTCATCTTTGCGTCCATCGTGCCCGCGATTCCTGCGGCCATCGTGGCGCTCGTCTTGACCAGGGTCGCGTCGCAGAAGGCCGCGTTGCTCTTCGGCATCATCTCGGCGGTGCTCACCGTGCTGTCCTTTGGAAGCCCTCTGACCGTCGAAGGTCTCTCGACGGGTGATGCACGTGGTGGTCGCGGCCGGCATCGGCGGGGCGACCTTTCGCGCGCTGTCGAAGGCCTGACGCGAGCCTCGCCTCCAGATGAATTCGCGCACGCCGCGCTTCAGCTGGTGGACTGCGCGTGTTGGTTCAAGCGGGCGATGATGGCGTCTGCGCCAGCGAGCAGGACCTTCCCGTCCCACAAGGCGGGCAGCGCTTCACCGCCACGAGCGGCCAGGTCACTCGTCACCTCGGGGTAGGCGACGTTGCGGAAGCGCACCAGCGGCAGCAGCTCGTGGTCGACGATGTACTTGCGAACGCGCGCGCTGCCCGGGTCGGTGACGGCGTGAAACAGCTCGAACGGCGAAGGCTCGCTCACAGCTCAGAGACCGAGGCGAGCGCCTTGTCGCGGAAGTCCGTACGCACCGTCAGCAGTGAGGGGTGCTTCGCGCCGTCGTCGACTGACACCACCTCGAGGTCTGGCGACAGCGAGGTGCCTTCGATGAGGTCGTCTTCGAAGACGACCTCGGTCGCAGGCCGTGCCGACTGCGCTGCTCCGACGCTGCTCACGGTCAACGTCGCCATCAGGACCAGGTGTTGAAGTGTCATCTGGGGCTCCGGAGAACTGCGGGTGAGCATCAGAGCGTATTCGGTTTCGTCGCTCTCGTTGGCGTTCGTCGCCGAAGGGCTCGCGCAGCTCCGCGAGGACTTTGGGGCTTTTCGGAAACCAACCGGCGCTTCGACGCCATCGACGCCCGCTTCAACCGACTCGAACAAACCATCGCCAGCAATCACCAGACGCTGCTGAGCGCGGTGCTGCAACTGGCAAAGCTCTGGCCCGGCAAAGCTCTAACCGGCAAAGCTCTGAACCGGCAAAGCTGACCTCGTCGAGTGGTGGGCCGATTGAACTCGCGAAGGAGTGCTCCTCCGACTCACTTCACTCCAGCCACCTCGAGGCGTTTTCTCTCGACTCTGACCAGGTCCCTCTGGGCCTGCGCCCTGGGGTCCGTCACCTCGAAGGTCTTGAGGGCCGTCTCGGCGTCGCCGAGGCGCTTCTGGGTGGCGGCGACATCGATCTCTTTCGCCGGCTGAGCGGCGTCGGCGAGCACCCGCACGTGGGCACCACCCACCTCGACGAACCCACCGGCCACGAAGAACAGCTCGCTGCTCGCGCCCACGCGCACCGTCAACGGCCCCGCCTGCAGCAGGGACAGGAGCGGCGCGTGGCCCGGTCGAACACCGAACAGCCCGTCAGCCCCTGGAGCGATGATTTCATCGGCCTCGAGCTGCACCAACCGGCGCTCGGGTGTCACGACTTCGACCTTGAGCTTCGCCATGGCTGTTACCCTCGTGTCAGCGTCTTACGACGCCGCGAGCTTCTTGGCCTTTTCAACCACGTCGTCGATGCCTCCGACCATGTAGAAAGCCTGCTCGGGCAGGTCGTCGTGTTTCCCTTCGACGATCTCCTTGAAGCCGCGCACGTTGTCCTGCGCCGACACGTACTTGCCTTTCGCGCCGGTGAAGACCTCGGCCACGAAGAAGGGCTGCGACATGAAGCGCTGAATCTTGCGCGCGCGCGACACCACCAGCTTGTCCTCTTCGGACAGCTCGTCCATGCCGAGAATCGCGATGATGTCTTGCAGTTCCTTGTAGCGCTGCAGCGTCGACTGCACGCGGCGGGCGACCTGGTAGTGCTCGGGGCCGACCACCTGGGGGTCGAGGATGCGCGAGGTCGAGTCGAGCGGGTCGACGGCCGGGTAGATGCCGATCTCGGTGAGCGCGCGGTTGAGCACCACGGTGCCGTCGAGGTGGGCGAAGGTGGTGGCGGGCGCCGGGTCGGTCATGTCGTCGGCGGGCACGTACACGGCCTGCACCGAGGTGATGGAACCCTTGTTGGTCGAGGTGATGCGCTCTTGCAGGTCACCCATCTCGGTCGACAGGGTGGGCTGGTAGCCGACGGCCGACGGGATGCGACCCAGCAGCGCAGACACTTCAGAGCCGGCCTGGGTAAACCGGAACACGTTGTCGACGAAGAGCAGCACGTCGCGGCCTTCTTCGTCGCGGAAGTACTCGGCGATGGACAGCCCCGACAGGGCGACGCGAGCGCGGGCTCCGGGTGGCTCGTTCATCTGACCGTACACCAGCACGCACTGCGACTTGCCCTCGATGAGCGTGGGCAGCCCCTTGGCGTCGTACTTGATGTGCCCCTTCTCGTCCTTCTCGCAGAGAATGACGTTCCCTTCCTGGAACTCCTTCCAGAGGTCGTTGCCCTCGCGGGTGCGCTCACCGACGCCGGCGAACACCGAGAAGCCGCCCTTCACGATGGCGGCGTTGCGAATGAGCTCCTGCAGCAGCACGGTCTTGCCGACGCCGGCGCCGCCGAACAGCCCGATCTTTCCACCGCGGGTGAACGGGCAGAGCAGGTCGATGACCTTGATGCCGGTCTCGAACATCTCAATCTTGCCGGAAAGCTCGGTGAAGGCGGGCGGGCGGCGGTGAATGGGGTAGCGCTTCTCGGCAGCGATGGCGCCCATCTCGTCGACCGGCTGGCCGACCACGTTCAAGATGCGACCCAGGGTGCCCTTGCCGACCGGCACCTGAATCGGAGCGCCGGTGTTCTTCACCGCCACCCCGCGCGCCAGGCCTTCCGTCGCGTCCATCGCGATGCAGCGCACGGTGTTCTCGCCGAGGTGCTGGGCGACCTCGATGGTGAGGTTGTCAGCGTCGCTCGAGATGGCCGGGTTGGTGATGGTGAGGGCGGTGAAGACCTCAGGCAGCCCACCGGGCGGGAACTCGACGTCGACGACAGGTCCGAGGATCTGGGTGATACGGCCGCTCGTTGCAACGGATGCGCTCATGGCCGCGCGCGCGTAGCACACGCTTCGGTCAGTTCAAGGTTGATCACTGGGCACACCAGCCGCTGACCGGGTGAGCCCTTTCCCGTCGCGGGCAGACTGTTCAATCACCCAAGCTCACAGGACGCTGGACGGCGCGTGGTCATCGCAGGCCCTCGCAGGAGGTTCAGCCGATGTCGAGGAGCTCACCAAAGCGGCCCTCTCGCTTCCCACCCCGGTGACCTTCGTGAGCGGTGCTGACGCGGCGTGAAGTGACGCCGCGTGGGGCTGCGGCGCGCTGTTGACTGCGAAATCAATCCTCGGCTGAATGGGGCCGCTGGTGGGTGAGCGCGTGCCGGCGGCGCGCCTGGAACGCCTTTTCGACCACGTGAGGACGACACATGGGTGAGCTTCGCTTCGATGGGAAGGTCGTAGTCATCACCGGCGCCGGCGCGGGGCTGGGCAGGAGCCACGCTCTCTTCCTCGCCAAGCGGGGCGCGAAGGTGGTGGTGAACGACCTCGGGGGCACCGCGCGGGGCACCGGCAGCGGCACCTCGGCGGCGGACGAGGTGGTCAGCGCCATCAAGGCCGCAGGCGGTACGGCAGTGGCCAACTACGACTCGGTCGAGCAGGGCGAGCGCATCGTTCAGACCGCCCTCGATGCGTACGGGCGCATCGACGTGCTCATCAACAACGCCGGCATTCTGCGTGACGTCAGCTTCCCGAAGATGACCAAGGACGACTGGGACCTGATCATGCGGGTGCACGTCAACGGCGCCTTCGCCTGCACCCACGCGGCGTGGCCGCACTTGCGCGACCAGGGCTTCGGCCGCGTCATCTTCACCACCTCGGCGGCAGGGCTGTACGGCAACTTCGGGCAGGCCAACTACTCGGCGGCCAAGCTGGCCCTGGTGGGCCTGGCGCAGACCCTGGCCATCGAGGGCGAGAAGAAGAACGTGCGGGTCAACGCCATCGCGCCGATCGCTGCGTCACGCCTCACCGAGACGGTGATGCCGAAGGACCTGCTCGAGAACCTCAAGCCCGAGTACGTGACGCCGCTGGTGGCACTGCTGGCGCACCAAGACTGCACCGAGACCGGCGGGGTGTTCGAGGTGGGCGCCGGGTACTTCGGCAAACTGCGGTGGGAACGCACGGTCGGGAAGACCTTCAAGCTGGGGCGCGAGATCACGCCCGAGGCGCTGCACGACGCGTGGGAACAGGTCACCGACTTTCGCGAGGCGACGCACCCCGCCAACATCACCGAGGCGCTCTCGCCGGTGATGTCAAATCTGTCGTCGAAGTCGAAGGGCGGCAACCAGTTCATCGACGTCGACCAGGCCCTGGGGTTTCAGATGGACCCGGTGCGCTCGAGCTACGACGAGCGCGACCTGTCGCTCTATGCGTTGGGCGTCGGCGCGGGGAAGGACCCCACCGACCCTGCCGACCTGCACCTGGTCTACGAGCGGCACAGTGACGGGTTCTACGCGCTGCCCACCTACGGCGTGATTCCCGCGCTCAACGCCATCTTCAAGCAGATGTCCGAGGGGAAGAGCGCGCCCGGGCTCAACTACGGCCTCGAGCGCATCTTGCACGGTGAGCAGTTCACCGAGCTGGTGCGCCCGCTGCCGCCCTCGGCCGAGCTGCTGCACAAGGGCCACATCTCGGACATCTACGACAAGGGCAAGAACGCCATCGTGGTGACCCACCTCGACAGCTACGACGCGAAGACCGGCGAGCTGCTGGTGAGGAACGACGTGTCGATGCTGGTGAAGGGCGCCGGCGGGTGGGGCGGCGACCGGGGGCCTTCGGCTGACGTGAACGTGCCTCCGGCGCGGCCGCCCGACGCGGTGGTCATCGAGAAGACCAGCGAGAGCCAGGCGCTGTTGTATCGCCTCTCGGGTGACTGGAACCCGCTGCACGTCGACCCCGAGTTCGCGACGATGTTTGGTTTTCGAAGGCCCATTCTGCACGGGCTGTGTACGTTTGGGTTCGTGGGCCGCGCGGTCATCAACGCGTTCTGCAAGGGCGACCCGCGGCGGTTCAAGAACATCAAGGTGCGCTTCGCCGACTCGGTGTTCCCCGGAGAGACCCTCAAGGTCGAGCTGTGGAAAGAGAGCGAGCTCAAGGTGGTGCTGCGCGCCACGGTGGTCGAGCGCGAGAAGGTGTGCATCTCGAACGCCGCCGTCGAGCTGTACGCCGAGATCCCCACAGCGAAGGCGGTCAAGACAGACAAGGCTGTGGTGTCTGAGAAATCCGTGGTGTCCGAAAAGGCTGTCGCGCCCGAGTCCGGGCTCAGCACCAGCGCGACCTTCACCGCCATCGGCGCCTACCTTGGGCAGCACCCCGAGTTGGTGAAGGCGGTGAACGCCGTCTACCAGTTCCGGCTCAAGACCCCCGATTCCAGTTGGGTGCTCGACCTCAAGAACGGCGCAGGCGCGGTGACCCCCGGCACCGTCGAGAAGGCCGACTGTACGCTCGACCTGGCCGACGCCGACTGGCTCGACATGGTCTCGGGCAAGGCTGACCCGATGAAGCTGTTCCAGGGCGGCAAGCTGAAGATCACCGGCAACGTGATGGCTTCGCAGAAGCTCGACTTCCTCAAGAAGCTCGACCGCTCGGCGTTGGCTGGCTCTGCGAACTCGACGTCGGCTGCCGCTGCGGCGGCCCAAACGGCGGCACCGACCCCCGCGGTCGTTCGGGATCCGGTGGCCGTCAAGGTGCTGGCAGCGTTGAAGGAGCGCCTCGCCAGGAACCCGGCCCTCGCGAAGGAGACCGGGGCGATCATCGCCTTCGAGGTGACCGACGCGAAGGTGGCCTTCACCGCGGACCTGGCGTCGGCGAGCCCCGTCATCAAGGACGGGCTCGATCCCGCGGCCACCACCACGGTGCGTCTGGCCGATGACGCCCTCGCAGAGCTCGCCTCGAACGGGGCCGCGAAGACGCTCTTCCAGCACGGCCGCTTGCAGGTGTCAGGTCAATTGCAACCACTGCACCGCCTGGGGTTTCTGAAGCAGCTCCTGTAATTCTGTTCCATTCATCGAAAGCGAGTTGATGCCATGGGTCGAAGAGTGAATGTCATTGGCGTGGGCATGGTGAAGTTCCAGAAGCCGGGCGCCTCCGACGGCTACGAGGTGATGGCGAGCGGCGCGATTCGCGAGGCCCTGAAAGACGCGGGCGTCGAGTTCAAGGACCTCGAGCAGGCCTATGCCGGCTACGTCTTCGGCGACAGCACCTGTGGGCAGCGGGCCGTGTACACCGTCGGCCAGACTGGTCTTCCAGTCATCAACGTCAACAACAACTGCTCCACTGGCAGCACGGCGCTGTACCTCGCGCGGCAGGCCATCGAGGGCGGCCTCGCCGAGTGTGTCCTGGCGGTGGGCTTCGAGCAGATGGAAAAGGGCGCGCTCGCCGCCAAGTGGTCTGACCGCACCAACCCCCTCGACAAACACGTCGACGTGATGAACGAGCAGCAGGGCGTCAACCAAGCGCCCTTCGCCGCGCAGATGTTCGGCGGCGCCGGCCGCGAGTACCGCTGGAAGCATGACACCCGTCGCGAGACCTTCGCGATGATCTCGGTCAAGGCCCGCAAACACGCGGCGAAGAACCCCTACGCGCTGTTCCGTGAAGAGCTGTCGGTCGAGCAGATCCTCGCGTCGGGCGACGTGTTCGACCCGCTGACGCGCTTCCAGTGTTGCCCGCCGACCTGTGGTGCGGCGGCGGTGGTGTTGTGCAGCGACGAGTTCGCGAAGAAGCACCACGTCTCGAACCCGGTGTTCATCGCCGCGCAGACCATGACCACCGACTTCACCTCGAGCTTCGAGGGTCAGTCGATGATGAAGATGGTTGGCTTTGACATGGCGAAGCAGGCCGCCGCCCAGTTGTACGAGAAGGCAGGGCTGGGGCCCCAGGACGTGCAGGTGGTCGAGCTGCACGACTGCTTCACCGCCAACGAGCTGCTCACCTACGAGGCCATCGGCCTGTGCCCCGAAGGCGAGGCCGAGCGCTTCATCTGGGACGGCGAGAACACCTACGGCGGCGACTTCGTGGTGAACCCGTCAGGCGGGCTGCTCTCGAAGGGCCACCCGCTGGGCGCCACCGGGCTGGCGCAGTGCACCGAGCTGGTGTGGCACCTGCGAGGCACCGCCGGCGAGCGCCAGGTGCCCAACGCGAAGGTCGCCCTGCAGCACAACCTGGGCCTCGGCGGAGCGTGCGTGATGACGCTCTACCGTCGAGACTGAAGCGCTCGTCAGCGGGCTTCGCTCGCCGGGTTCAGCGCGTCGACGTCGCGTGACGAACAACATCGTCCCCAGGGGCCCCGAAGGTGAAACAGCGCCCTGGGCTCGACGGCGCGGCCTCGCGGACGTCCTCGAGCAGCCACAGCGCCTCGTCAGCCGTCTTCGCTCGCCGGGTGCAGCTCGTCGACCTCGAACCATTCCTGGCCGAGGCCCTCGACGCTCACCAGCACGAGCGGCTCGTGCGGCGCGGTGGCCACGTGGCCGTCGTCGAGCGCACCCACCACCTCACCCACGCGACCATGAAACCGCTCGTCAGCCGACTCGTGTTCGACCAGCACCAGCACCCGCGCGCCGATGCGGAAGCGGGACCCCTCGGCGTCGACCCGGCGCACCAGCGCCTCGAGGCCGTCGAGCTTCACGGCGCGTAGGACCTGGGGCTCAGCGTCGACGTGAGGATGACCACCGCCAGCCCCACCGCGCCCCAGGTCGTCAGGTGAAAGAGCGCCACGTGCGCGGCCGACTGCGCGCAGACCAGCTCACCCACCACCGCCCCTGTGCTGCCCGCCGCCAGCCCCGCCACCACGCTGCGCAGGGGGCTGGGCGCCATGCCCCGCAACAGCACCACCACCACCGACGCCGGAGGCAACCCCACCGCGAGCTGGCTCACCGCGCACACCCACCCGGGCTGTGACGAGGCGGCGCCGGCTCCGTGCGTCACCAGCACCACCGCGGCCGACAGCAGCACCATCGCCAGGCTCACCCACCGGCCCGCCCGCGCGCTAGGGTGCAGCGCCGCCCAGGCTGCGCTGAGCCCCACCAGGGTCAACGTCGCCAGCGTCACCGCGCGGGAGGCCAGCGCGTCTGCGCTCGTCACCCCGACCATCGCCAGCACCACCGCCACCGTCAGCCAGAGCCCAACCATGACGCCGCCGACCCTCAGCACGGCAGCCTTCCAGCTGGGCCCCCGCGGCCGCCGCAGCTCGGCCTCGAGCGCTGCGCGAGCCCGCGTCAGCGCCACCGCGCCTGGGGGAGAAGCCGGTGGAATCGGGACGTCGTTCATCGACATCGGCTTTGGCCTTTTTCCGTCACACGTCTGCCAGCAGGGTCTTCAGGCGCTCATACCCGCGGTGCGCCCGAATGCGCGCGGCGGTCTTTGAGATGTCGAGCATGCGGGCGATCTGCTCGAAGGACAGCCCCTCGAGCTTGTGCAGAATCACCGCCTCGCGCTGTTGCTCGGGCAGCTGCGCGAAGGCGGCCTCGATGCGGCGGCGCTGGCCCGGGTCGCTCATCTCGGGTGATACTGAAGGCTCTTCGGTGCCTTCGCGGTCGTCGACCAGCACCTCGCGCTGCTGTCGCTTCTTCCGCAGGGTGTCGCGGGCCGCGTTGCCAGCGATGGTGAGCAGCCACGGCACCAGCTTCGAGCCCGGTGCGAACCGGTCAGCCGAGCGCACCACCGACAAGAACGTGGTCTGCAGCAGGTCGTCGGCCAGCGCCCGGTCTTGCACCATGCGACCCAGGAAAGCGTGCACGCCCGCTGCGTGGCGATCGAACAGCACCTCCATCGCCTGGTTGTCGCCGCGCTGAAAGCGCTCCATGAGTTCCTCGTCGCTCGGGCTGACCATGCCGGCTGCCACGATGCCCTACGCCCGGCTCCCCGTCGTGTTTCAGGGTGTTTTCACCAGGGGCTCAGCCCTGCGCCGGTGAGTGGGGGCCCGGCTGGGCGGTGGGCTGTCAAGCGTCGGCGAGCGCCTCGACCAGTCGTGGCACCTCGTTCAGCGCCACGCTGCACAGCGCCACCCGGACCGCGCCCCTCTGCGGCACCACGAAGACCCCGCGTTTCTGCATGCGCGCGGCCTTCCCTTCGGAGTCGTCGGTGAACACCGTCACGAAGAAGCCCCCTTCGTACCTCGGGTACGCAAGGCCCTTCGGCCGCGCCAGCGCGTTGAAGGCGTCGACCCGGGCGGTGAGCAACCCCTTCAGCGCCTCGCGCTCGGCGTCACACCGGGCCTTGAGCGTCGGGTCCGTCAGCAGCGTCGTCACCGTCCACAAGCCGCCGCGGGTGCAGTTCGACCAGGTGCCCCGGCAGGCATAGGCCAGCGCCGCCTCGGTCGCGTGGCGCTCGGCCGGGTCGGCTTCACAGGCCAGCAGGGCTCCGATGCGAAGGCCGTAGTGCGTGAAGGACTTCGAGCCGCTCCACGCGAAGAGCAGCCCGACCTTGCCCAGCAGCGGAGTCAGCTCAGCCATGAAGGCGCGCGGGTCCTTCGCGGTGCCGTAGAGGAAGTACGCCATGTCGACCAGCAGGGTGATGGGGCCAGAGGCCGCGCGGGCCACCAGCGCGTCGACGACCTGCCGCCACTCGGACTGGCGCATGGAGTAGCCCGTGGGGTTGTTGCAGGGGTCGTTGATGAACAGCAAGACCCGGCCCTGGCTCTTGAGGTGCGCGTCGAGCTTCGCGTCGAGCGCGGCGACGTCGAGCGCGCCGTCAGCCCCGAAGGTGTTGAAGGTGTCCAGCCCCCGCTCGTGCTCCTCGCACAACGTCTGGTAGGGGCCCCAGTAGAAGTGCGGCGTGAGCATCTTCTGACCGGCCTCGAGGTAGTTCATCAGCGCATGGCGCAGGGCGCCGGTGCCGCCCGGCGTGGCCACGGCGGTCGCCGTTTCGTGCAGGGCCGGGTGCCCGGCGAAGGTATCGGCGATGACGGCCCGGTTGTACGCAGGCGTTCCGGGAATGGGGGCGTACGCTGCCCACTCTTCTTTTGGCACCCGCTGCACCAGCGCCGCCACCGAGTCGAGGATGCCGAGGCTGCCGTCTTCGTTCATCAGCGAGCCGATGGTGGCGTTCACCACGCGCTCGCCGCTCTGCCTTCGACGGGTGGCCTCTGCGTTGAGCGCGAAGATGACGTCCTTGTCGGGCCGGTGCTGCCGCGCGGGGATGAGGTGTCGCATGAAGCGGTGAATGCCTCACGGCGCGCTCACAGGCAAAGCCTCGCTTCGCCCGAACGTGCTGTTGCACCTGTCGGGGGCGACCCGTCGACGCACCTTCGCAACGAAGGCCCTGCTCGAACAGGGGTGCGTCGATGGGTTGAGACATGCGTGAGGAGCAGAGCGCGAAGGAACCCTCGAAAGCGGCGGCCCGGGGGCAGACGGCCCCAGGGGACTCGACGTGGTGCTGGCGAACGGCCTTTGAAGCGCTGTCAGGGAGGGGCGCTGGGACCCACCGCGATAGGGACGTCTTTGGGCCCCTCGTCGGTGATGAGCCGCAAGACTGCGGTGCCCTTCGCTGCGCCCTGCACGAACAGCGTCGATTCCCGCCGGGTGATGTCGGTGCCGTCCTTCCACTCGTCCTTCTTCACCCGCGCGCCCCAGTACACGGCCGCAGCTGAGCCTTGCACCTGCACCTCGACGGGCTTGCGCTCGTCGATGCGGAACTCGGCCACCTCGCCCACGGTGAGCCCGATGGCCTCGGTGTCGAGCAGCCACGGCGCGGTCCAGCCGGGTGACGGGCTGAAGGTGCGGCGCACGTCGTTGGCCAGCTCTTCTTCGTACTTCTCGCGGGTGATGATCTCTTGCGGAGCGTCGAGGCTCTTCACCGTCGCCGAGTCCTGCGTGTACACCCGCCGCCAGTCGCCGCGCTCGATGGCCTTGAAGCCCGAGCAGGACAGACAGAGCGCCAGCCACAGCCAGCTCGTTCGCGTCATCGTCGAAAGACCTCCCAGCATGTCTTCGATGTTGGCCTGCGCGTGGCCCCCCGTCGAGCCCCACGCGGCGGTTTGAGCCGTGGGCGCTGCGTTCATCACCGCTTTTGCCGGCGTCGGGAATCGCCCGGAAGACGCCGCGCTGACCGGCAGGCGAAGCGACCCTCAGCACCGGCCCTCGACGCCTGAACGCCTACAGCTCGGCTGGCGTGCTCGAGCCGGGCTGCGAGGCGTCGTCCAGCGTGCCGCGCTCGGGCATGTCGAAGCCCTCTTCCTTCGCGGGGTGCGCCGGCGGCTTTCGGGTCACCTTGCGGGGTGTGAGGGGCGCCAGGTCTTCGTCGTCAACCGCCAGTTGCCGCACCGGCGTCGGCGTCACCGGCACCTGCGCAGGGACCGCTGTCTCGGCCGCGCGCTGGGCTGCTGCCCCTTGTCGGGCCGCCAGGTTCACCGCCGCGACCAACAACACCAGAATCGCCACCGCCATGAGCGCGCCCACCGCGTAGACCCAGGTCGCGGGCTTCTGCAGCTGGGCATACTGCTCGGCCGAGAGGGTCACCGCGCCCGCGTGCGCCAGTTCGGGCGAGACCGACAGGTTCTCGGTCAACTGCACCGACACCGAGGGACCAGTCGAGGGTACCGGCGCCGGCGCGGGGACGACGGTGACGCTGGCGCTCTGCATGGTCGTCGCGCTGACCAGCGAGACCATCTGCACCGCGGGGATCTCGACGGTCGGCGCCGGGCCCGACTGCGCTGGCACCTCGACGGTGGGCAAACGCACCACGTCACGGGCAGAGACCTCGGGCACTTCTTGAGAGTCGAGCCGCAGCCGTAGCACTGGCACGTCCCCGGCCACCTCGGCAGGCACCGGCGCGTCGGGGTCGAGCGTGGTCGACTCGTGAATCGATTGCGCGGGGGCCCCGAAGGACGGGTCGATCACCACCACCCGGTTGAACTCGGAGCTGGCGGTTCTGCCTTCGGCCACCACCGCCGCGTCAGCCGCTGCTGCCGCTCCGGGCTCGATGGAGGCGCCGGGCTCATTGGTCGGCTGCATCGACCGCCGCGCCGCCAGGGCTTCGGCAGCGGCCATCAGCTCGGGAGGCAGCCGCACCGCCTGCATCTCGGGCACCGTCGGCAACATCGCCGGGGCGGGGGGGCGCGCGAACGCCTGGGCCACCTCTCTGGCGCTGGGGCGCTGCGCCGGGTCGCGCGACACCATGCGCGCCAGCATCGCCCGCCACGGGTCGGGAATCGTCGACGGCACCCGCGGCAACCATTCCCCGGTCGACACCAGGTGCACCACGCCAAGGGTCGTGGAAGACGTCGGCAACGGCGCCCCCGCGGCCACGCAGAGCACCGCCCCCAGCGAATACACGTCGCCAGCCATGCTCGAGCCCGAGCCGCGCGCCCGCTCGGGCGACAGATATGCGGCGGTGCGGGGCAGGTTCTGCATCAGCCGGTTCTCACCCCGCCGGTCCGTCATGCGGTTGGCGATGACCAGCGGCATGTCCCACAGCGATGCGCGGTCAGTCGACGCCACCAGCACCGATTCGGCCGACAGCTCACCATGCACCACCTGCTGCTCATGCACCGTGGCCAGCGCGTCGGCGAGCTGTGAGGCGATGCGAATGACCACGTCGACGTCGATGCGCTCTGCAAGCATCGTCGCCAGCACCTGGCCCTCGGGGAAGTCCATGGCCACGAAGGCCGAGGTGCCGACGCTGCCCGTCTGATGAATGCGCGGCAGCGTCGGGTGGGTGGGCAGGCGCTCGCACGCCTTGACCGCCGCGTCGCCGTTGGCCTCGAGCGGTAGCCAGCGTACGGCCAGCCGCGCGCCGGAGTCGAGGTCTTCGGCGCAGTCCAGACGGCCAATGCCGTCGCAGCGCAGGGGCGCTCGAATCTTGATGCGTGGATCCAACTCAGCCATGGCCGGGCCTCAACGTACTGGAGTTCCTGGTTCAACGCCCTTCGACGAGGACGCCACCAGACCCACCCCATACCACCCGAGCCCCTATCTGCACACCCCCCCCGGGCGAGCCGGAAACCCGTGAAAGGACGTTGACCCAGCCGGTGCCGTCGAACCGAACCACGTCGAAGGTGGTGGCACTGGAGGCGGTGGCCCAGATGTCATTCGGGCCACGCACCAGCAGATGGTTGAGGCCGGCCCTCGAGGCCAGCGTGGTCCAGGTCGAGGCCGAGGGGTCGAGCCGGGCGAAGAAGCCGTCGCCGGCGACCCAGACCGTCCCACCGACCAGCTTGCAGCTGCTCAGCGCCCGGTTGGGTCCAGAGATGACTGGCGTTGGCGTGAAGGCGCCGTTCGTCCGCCGCAGCAGCACCGTCGACCCCGCGCCGCACGCGACGGCTTGACCTGCGGCGGGGCAGTCGATGGCCAGCAGGTCGCTGGTCACCGTGACCGAGGGGTCGCGCGTCGCAGTGGCTGTGACGGCGAAGAGGGCGCCACCGGTGCCGACCGCCCAGGCCTCGGTCTCGCTCACGCGGCAGACCGCCTTGAAGGTCGTCGCTGGCGCCGCCGCGCTGACCCGCGCATAGCCCGTGCTCGAGACCCGGCTGATCAACCCGGCGTTCGCGCCGTCGCGGCCCACCAGCAGCACCGAGCTGCCGTTCCGGGCCTCGACATCTTCGACGAAGTACTGGGGGCC
>VYLD01000186.1_pt1 | contig 22875 bp, 19 predicted proteins | sample 5114401 | NCBI WGS metagenome assembly VYLD01 (sample SAMN12291783, study PRJNA351875) | freshwater metagenome | isolation source: freshwater lake | place: USA: Michigan, Gull Lake | collected 2013-08-08 | reverse complement strand
TCAGAGTCTCTCGCCAAGAGATGAAGGAACTCAAAATTCAACGCGCGGCCTTCCACGGCGAATGGAATTACACACTACAGCCGAAGTCGATCGCGTAGTTTCTGCACGGGCCCTAACCTGTTCGGCGCTCTAGACCTGCGGTGAGGGCGGCCTGTGTCAGAACGGGACGGTACTGATGACAATCATTCCGTTGCCGTTGGCGGTGCCGATTCCGGGGATATAGCTCGAGTTGTTGAAGCCACCGGGAATGCCAATCGCGCCGACAAACGTGCCGGGCTCGTTCATGGGCCTGGCGAGGTTCGAGACCAGCGAAGAACCACCGCCGCCGCCGCCGTTCTGGTCACCATCGCCTCCTCCTCCTCCTCCAAACCAACCGCCGCCTCCGCCACCGCTGACCCGGTTCCCGTCGCCGCCGTTACCAAGGCTGCCCGATGTTGCAGGGGTGGCGCCCACCTGTCCCGATGGGGCCGCGCCTGGTGCGCTCTGGCTCCCTCCAGTTCCTCCCACGTTATCGCCTGTCCCACCGGTGGCGATTCCACCGACGCCACCTTTGGGGAACTGGCCACCGCCCCCAGCACCGGCGATCACCAAGTCAGCCAAACTCCGGGTAATCTTCGAGCAACCGCCGCCGCCACCTCCGAAATGAACGCTATCTCCGCGTCCCCGGCCACCAGTGCACGTGTTGTATGGAGCAACCCCGCCCCATCCTCCCAGACTGAGGGTCTGAGAGTTGCTCGTGGTGCCCGTGCCCCCGACGATGACCGACAAGGTCTCACCACCAGTGACCGTGAGCTCGCCAGAAACGAACGCCCCCGGGCCGCCAGAGAACGACTGTGACGCCGTGCCGACCTCTTTGAGGCCGGCCCCCCCGGCGCCCCAGAGTCTGACGTACAGCCTGCTGACGCCCTGAGGCACCTGGTAGGCCTGAACGAACCCTGTAAAGGTGAAGGACTTTGGGCCTGCGTTGGCTCCGGCTGGTCCAGTCGGCCCTGTCGATCCAGTTGGTCCAGTCGGCCCTGTCGATCCAGTTGGTCCAGTCGGCCCTGTCGATCCAGTTGGTCCAGTCGGCCCTGTCGGCCCAATTGCTCCTGTTGGTCCAATCGCCCCTGTTGGTCCAATCGCTCCTGTTGGTCCAGTCGCTCCAGCTGGTCCAATCGCCCCTGTTGGTCCAATCGCCCCTGTTGGTCCAGTCGCTCCTGCTGGTCCCGGAGGGCCCGCGTCCCCTGGTTGTCCCTGCGGGCCCTGGAGCCCCTGAGGTCCGGCGGCTCCTTCGGGGCCAACGGTGGTGCAAGCGGCCAGGAAAACTGCGGCGACGAGAGAAACCCGAATCATGTGTTCGACCTTTGAGATGGTATTGACGTTACCAACGTGTTGCGAAGCCGAGGACCGCACCGCCAGGGACTGGCAGAAGTGAAATCGCCGGTGATGGTTTATTGGTATTGACGACGACATCGACGATGAAAATGGCGGCCGCAGTGACCACCAGGCCACCTCCGACGATGGAAAGAATGAGCGCTGATTGTCCAGTCAGAGCCGCCGCGTTGGCGTTCGCCACCCCGTAGCGGTCCGTGCATGGCGTCACGTTACCACACGCTTCATCCCGCTGCCTGGCAAAGCCCCCGCTTCGAACGCCTTCGACGAGTGCCCAGACCAGCGTACCCACGCCGATCGCGCCGATGGACAGCGCAACGATGCGCGGGCCGGTGAAGAATCGACCGGCGGGCGGGCTCGTTTCGACCGAGGCAGGCGGTGCCGTGGGTCCAACGACCGCCGCGCGCTGTTTGCTCGGCGGCTCGTCGACCTTCTGAGCTGGCATGGGTGGCGGCGGAGGAACCACGACGATGGGCGGCGGAGCCAGGGGCTCGGGGTCTTTGATTCCGTGCAGCTCGCGCAGCGGCTGAAGCAGCACCGTGGTCGCTTTTCCGGCGAGGTCCTCGGCCAGGGTCCGAAGCGGCCCTTCATGGGTGACGACGCCCAGCGACCGGCCGTCTTCTTCGACCGAGATGACCTCGACGCGCGCGATGGCACTGTCGAGAACCGCACCCACCTCGACCAGCACCATCGAGACCGCGTTCTGCTGAAGCCCCGCCTTGAGCAGGCAGACCTTCTTGCCATTGCACTTCGAGAGGTCTTCGACCTCCCCGACAGGCACGTTGCCCCCCACCAGGCGCTTTCTCAGCTCAGCGACCACCTCGAGCGCTCGAGCGGTTGCCACGCCTGACCGCTTCGAGAGCACCACGTGCGAGGTGTTCGGCGCCGCGAGCGCGAGCGCGAGTACGAGACTGACGACCATGCGACCTCCAACCTCTGTTCAGTATTGTGCGGCTTCTTCTTCGAGTCGACTGAGCACGATTTCGAGCTGCTCGCGTTTTTCCTGTGTCAGATCACCGCGAAGCAGTTGGCGCGTGAACTCGACCTGGCGCCGGTTCAGAGACACGTCTTCCCCTCGCTCGGCCGCCTCTTTCAAACGGGCGCTGACCGCATCCAGGCGCTGGCTGTACGACTTCCCAGGGCCCGGCGGTGGACTCGCCTGCGGAGTCGCCTCAGAGGCAGGGCTCGGCGGTGGACTGGCCGGAGGTGGACCGGCCTGGGGGAGAACAGCCTGTAGCGTCGGCTCCCTGGGTCGAGGCGTTGTCGCGCTGGTGACGACAGGCGGCGCGCTGGCGGGGGCCGCGGTTGGACCAGGCGTGACCGCCGCGGTGCCTGGCCAGAACACCCCTGCGCCGATAGCGAGAATGAGACCGGTCGCGCCGAGCAGCACCCATCGCCGTGAGGCCGCTGGCGCCACGGCTGCAAGCTCGTCGTCCAACAGGGCGCTCGAGGTGTCCTCCAGGACACGAGGCTCAGGCGCCGGGGCGACCGGCAGCTTCACCGCCTCGGGCGGCCGGCCCTCGCGATGGCTGGCGTGGTTCCCCGTGTCACGCGATGGCAAACGGGGTTCGGTCGCGCTGGACGCCGCAGGCACCGCCGGCGTCTGAGGCACCGCCGGCGTCTGAGGCACAGCTGGCGTTTGAGGCACAGTTGGCGTCTGAGACACAGCGACGCTCATGACCACGACCGGGAAGGTCTCGGTCGGCAGGTGCGAGCGAAGCAACGCGATGTCGGCCCGAACCTCGTCTGCCGTCTGGTAGCGCTTCGCGGGGTCCTTCTCGAGCAGCTTGAGCACCAGCAGGTCGAGGTCGCCCGGTATCTGCGAGACCAGAGACGAGGGCCGGGGCGGCGGGTCGCTCTGGTGTGCCAGCAGCAGCGCCACGATGGAGTCGCGCACGAACGGCAGCTGGTTGGTCAGCATCTCGAAGAACACCACGCCCAGGGCGTACAAATCCATCGAGGGGGCGCCGGTGGCCATACGCGCCTGTTCCGGAGCCATGTACACCGGCGTGCCCATCATCATGCCGCGGGTGGTGGGCGTGGCCTTGCCCAGGACGCCGAGCTTGGCGATGCCGAAGTCGAGCAACTTCACGTACTGGGTGCCGTCCTTCTGCTTGCACAGAAAGATGTTCGACGGCTTCACGTCGCGGTGCACGACGCCTGCCTGGTGAGCGGCGGCCAGCGCCGAGAGGATCTCGTCGATGATGACCAGCGCATGCGCCACGGGCATCAGGCGATGCTCGTCGCGGTAGACGGTCAGCACGGCCTCGAGCGACTCGCCGTCGAGGTATTCCATGACGATGCACTGCCTGCCGTCAGGCAGTTGACCAACCCCGAACACGTCGATGATGCCCCGATGGCCGACCTGATTGACCGCGCGCGCCTCTGACACCAGGCGTTGCACCACGTCGGGGTTGTCGGCCACTTCGTGCCGCAGCACCTTGATGGCGACCCGCTTGCCGATGGTCTGCTGCTCACCCTCGTAGACGATGCCCATGCCCCCCTTGCCCAGTTGCCCCTTCACCAGGTACCCGCTGACCTCGGTGCCGATGACCGGGTCGTGCGAATAACGAACCTGCGTCTTCTCGGACCCACTGACGTGGGTCTCACTGGTCGATGGAAAGTCATCGTCGTGGGAGTCAGTCACGTGAGTCCTCCTGCCTGAACCTTTTCGCAGCTCAATTCAGTCAATATCTGGCTGCGCATGGCACAGAGGGGCCGAAAAGAATGACCGTGTGCTGGCTTTCAAGGTCTGGCTGGGGAACACGGGGTGAGGTGACGCGCTGGCCAGCAGAAGGCCCACTGCCGAGAATTGTTCCACCAACGAGCAACGCGGTCAACAACCATGGAAGCGCCCCACCATGGAGAAGACTGGCATGAGGGCGAGGTCATCGAGCAGCGCCTTCCCACGTCACGACGGCACCCCGCGGGGTGCAGACCTGATCAGGCCCTCGTCGCTGGCCGAGGGCTGGCATGCAGAAAGGGGGGCGACCTGTGAGGCATTGAACGGACGACTCGCGAGTCGCCCCGCGAGGGCCTGCGTTCACGCGGCCTCGGCTCGCCGCGCGCAGACCGGGCCGAGACCGGGCGGCGACTCAGTTGGCGAAGGGCGACTGCCTGGGCAGCTTCATCAGCTCAGCCACGTTCGAGAAGTCGTCGGTCCACGCCGAGGGCAACGCGTCAGGTCGAGGGGTGAGCGTCGCCCCCTGCGTCACCTCCTCGAGCGCCTCGCGGCTCGGCGAGAGCAGCACCCACTGGGCTGAGAACTCCATCGTCTCGCCGTCGGTCGAGGGCGTGACCACGTGCGCCGCGGCCAGGTGCAGCTCATCGGCCAGGCGAAGCACCAGCGGGGCGAGGTCGAGCGTCCGGTTCAGCACGTTCACCGCGATGATGGACCGCTCGTCTCGAAGGCGCGCGACGTACAGCGCGAAGGCCTCGCGCGTGAGCAGGTGCACCGGCACGGAGTTGCTGCCGAACGCGTCCATCGCGAGCAGGTCGAACCGGTGCGTCTCGCGCTCGAGCAGCAAGCGGCCGTCGCCGGTGAGCACGGTCACCGCCGGCCCCGCGGTGGACAGGTAGGTGAACGCACTCGAGGTCGCGAGCGCGACCACGTCGGGGCTCAGCTCGTAGAACCGAAACTGGTCGCCAGGCTGCGAGTAGACGGCGAGCGTGCCGATGCCCAGCCCGACCACCCCCACCGAGAGGGGTTGACCGTCGAGGCGACGCCTCAGGTGCTCGAGCGCCCGGCCAATGCCGCTGCGACGGGTGAAGTACGAGGTCGGCTGGGAATGAAACGGCTCACCCTCGACCTGAAAGCCGTGCATCGAGGCGCCATGCAGCAGACCGACGCGGGTGCGCCCGTCGGGCCCGTGCCGGTCGCGCAGCACGCGCACCGTGCCGTAGAAGCTGCGCGCCGCGTTGGACACGCCCGACCGCGAGAACACCGCGTGGGCCACGACGGCGCCGGCCATCAGGAAGGTGAGCGCGTTCACGCTCAGGCGCGCGAGCAGCACGCGACGGCCGGGCAACCACGTGCGGTCGCGGGCCAGCCTCACCACCACGAAGGTGGTGAGCAGCAGCGCCAGGTCGAGCTCGAAGAAGGAATCGAACAGCCACGGCGCCACCAGGCCGACGCAGACGCCACCGAGGGCCCCGCCTGCTGAGACGGACAGATAGAAGCTCGTCAGCTGCGCTGCGCCAGGGCGGCGCGCCGCCAGCTCGCCGTGACACACCAGGCCGGTGGCGAAGACCAGCGCGCTGAACACCAGCACCTGCGCCACCACGCTCACGGGCACCACCACCATCACGCCCGCGACCACCAGCAGCAGTCCCAGCCAGGGCACCACGCGGGCCCGCGAGTACCAGCGGTCGCTCTCGAAGCAGAGAATGAACGTCAGCAGGTAGAGCGCGAGGGGCAGCACCCAGAGAAAGGGAAAGACCGCCACGTCCTCACACAGGTGGTTGGTGACGGCGAGCAGCATGAGCGACGGCAATGCGGCGAGCACCGTCCACCGGGCGCGCACCCCGAGCGGGAGTGGCTCGAGCGCGACGCGAGGTTCAGGTTGCAGCGAGCGGACCGTCACCGCGCAGCTCGCCAACACCAGCACCAGCGCTGCGAACCCGCAGGCCCACGCCCAGGCCTGCGCGCGCAACGTGAGCAGGGGCTCGATGACGAAGGGGTACGAGACGAGCGCGAGCAGCGAGCCCACGTTCGACCACGCGTAGAGCCGCCACGGGGACGCGTGCGGCGAGGCCCGCGAGAACCAGCGCTGCAGCAGCGGCCCCGTGGTGGCCAGCGTCACGTACGGTGCGCCGACGCACATGGCGAGCAGCACGCTCACCCGCAGCATCGGCGCGTCGCTGTCGAGCGGCCGAAGGTTCACCCCAGGGAGCACTGGAGTGCCCCACGCCGCCAGGCCCGCGCCGAGCGCCGCCACGGCGCCTGACACCACCAGCCCATGCACGACGACCTGCGCTCGTGGCGCCCAGCGTTGCAGCCGGTGCGCCCAGCCGTAGCCAGCCAGCAGCAGCACCTGAAAGAACACCATGCACGTCGTCCACACCGAGGGCGAACCGCCGAACCAGGGCAGCAGCGCCTTGCCGATGAGCGGCTGAATGGAGAAGAGCAAGAAGGCGCTCAGAAACACCGCCGCGCCATACCGGACCATGAGGGCAACCTACTCCCGAACGGAGCTCGACCCCGGGAAAGCCGGTCAGGGGACCGCGAACGAGGTGCGCCAGTCTGGAGGCACCTTCGCAGGCGAGCTGGAACTGACTGCACGGCTGTGTTCCACTCCAGGGGCGAGACCAGCTCGAGGGCGTCTCCTCCCAAGCCATGACACTCCGTGCCGAAGGGCGCCTCGTCCTCCGCAACGCGTTGTCGTTCGGTTCGTTTCTGAGCGCGCCGTTCGTGGTGGTGCTGCTGAGCCGGGCCCTCGGCCCATCAGGCTACGGACGGTGGTGGTGGACCTTCGGGATTCTCGAGACCGCCGCAGTGCTCGGCATGTTCGGGACCGACCTGTATGTGCGGCGGGAGCTGCCGCGGCGCCCGGCAGAGCGTCGAGCCGAGACGAGCCACTGGCTGGGCGCGGTGGCCGCCATCCCCCTTTCGTTCGGCGCGCTGTTCGCGGGCCTGCAGTGTGCGCTCGCTGCGTCTGTGGCGTCAGCCCAGGGTGACGCGGCGCTGCTGCCATTCTTGTACGTGCTCGCGTGCCAACCGCTGCTGTGGAACGTGATGACGTTCTTCAGCTCGGCCCTGCAGGCCATCGACGTGATGGGAACCACCGCCGTGTTGCGAGGGGTCTTCGCACCGGCGGCGCTGATCGCGGCGCTCTGGCTCGCGTGGCATCAGGGTGTGAGCACCACCGTCACCCTCTCGCTGGTGGTGCTCGCAAACGTCGTCGGGTGCCTCGCCATGGGCGCGCTGTATGGGCGTCACTTTTCCCTGTGGAACACCTGCCGCGGGCTGCTGGCGCCACGGGCGGGTCGCGGTGCCTGGACCTTCGGCGCGGGCCTGTTCCTTCCGCTGGTGTTGTGGTGCGCCGGCACCCGCCTGGAGTTCTACGTGTTGGGGAGGCACCTCGAGCCCGCCGCGCTCGGAGTGTTCGGCGCCTGCCTGCAAATCGCCAGCACCCTGGTGAACCTTCGCGCCATCTTTGACCCGGTGGCCCAGGCGCAGATCGCGCAGCTGCCGCCCCAGACCCACGGCGACGCGCTCACCGCAGCGCTGCGCCGCCTGTCGCGCGTGCTCACGCTCGTGGCGGCCCCCGCGTTCGTGGTCATCGTGTCGATCGGTGAGCCGGTCGCAAGGCTTCTGCTCAATCGACCGACGCTCGACGTCGAGCTGGTGCTCGTCATCCTGTGCGCCGGGCAGATGCTGAGCGTGGTCGCCCTCGGCTCATGGCTCGCTCCGATGGCAGCGCCGGGTCGACTGGTCTCGGCGGTCGCCGGCACGACCCTGGTCGTCAAGCTCGTGCTGCTGGTGCTGCTGGTGCCCCGGCTCGGGCTGGTTGGGGCCGCCATCGGGTCGAGCGTCGGCGCCATCGTCGCGCTGCACGGGCAGGCGTTCGTGGGGGCGCGCGTCTTCAAGCTGCGCAGCCCGTCGCTCGGGCTCGCCCCCCTGTTCCTGGTCATGGCGGTGGCCGCGAGCGCCGGCCGGTGGCTGTGGGTGGCGCTGGGGCCGGTCGCGGGCCCCCTCGGCGCGGTGGCCATCGCAGCCACCGGCTCGCTCGTTCTGCTCGGCGCGGGGGTGGTGTTGGTCGTCGAGAGGGCCGAGCTGGTGGCGCTCAAACAGCTCGTCTTCCCACAAGCCGACTGATCCGCTGAGTCACCCACGGTAGGGTTGCGAGATGTTCTCTCTCGACCTGACGGGCAAGCGCGCGTGGGTGACCGGCGGCAACCGTGGCATCGGCCGCGCCATCGCGCTCGCGCTCGCCAACGCCGGCTGCGACGTGGGCATCAGCTTTCACACCGCCGAGCAACAGGCGCAGCAGGTCGTCGCCGAGCTGAAGGCCCTCGGGCGCAAGGCAGCGTGTGCCGGCGGAGACCTCGCCGACCCCGTGGTCTGTGCGCGTGTACACGCCGCCCTGAGCGCCGAGCTGGGCCCCATCGACATCCTGGTGAACAACGCCGGGGCCATTCGCGACAACCTGTTTCTGATGCTCGAGCCAGCCGACTGGCAGGCGGTCATCGGCAGCAATCTGTTGTCGTGCGTGAACGCCATTCGCGCGGCGGCGCCATCGATGTGGGCTCGAAAAGCGGGGCGGGTCATCAACCTCTCGTCGGTGGCCGCGACCAAAGGTGGCGCAGGTCAAGCCAACTACGTCGCCACCAAGGGGGCGATCGAGGCCATGACGCGCTCGCTCGCGGTCGAGTTCGCCCCCCGAAAGATCACCGTCAACTGCGTGGCCCCCGGAGTGGTCGAGACCGACATGTCTTCGGCCCTCATCGGCTCAGCGAAGGACGAGGTGCTGGCGCGCCAGCTGGTGAAGCGGTTTGGCAAGCCCGAGGAAATCGCCGGGTGGGTGGTGATGCTCGCGTCGCAGTATGGCGACTTCGTCACGGGGGAGATCGTTCACGTGGACGGCGGCATGAAGATGGCCTGAGCGCAGGCTTGCTGAGGCAGAGACCGTCAGCTACGGTCTTGCGCGTGAAACGAGTCGAGTTCTACGCACTGTTGGACGACATCGTCGAGCAACCTGCCGGCACGCTCAAAGGCACCGAAACGCTGGACTCGACCGAGCGATGGGACTCTCTGGCCGTGGTGAGCTTCATCGCCAGCTGCAACGCCTTCTTCGGAGTCGTGCTCAAGGGTGACGACGTCAAGAAGGCAAAGTCGGTCGAAGATCTGCGCCTGCTGGTGGGGCCGCACATCACCGATTAGCCCTCGCGCAACGAGCCCAGTGGTCTTGTCACTCACTGTCTGTCACGCATTGTCTGTCACGCACTGTCTGTCACGCACTGTCTGTCACGCACTGTCTGTCACGCACTGTCTGTCATGCAATAGCCGTCATGTAAGAGCCGTCATCACGCGATGAGCCGCCAGGCTGAACCCAATCAATCAGGCTTCGGACGACGTTCGCGAGAGGGGGACGACGATGTCGAAGAGTAGAATCGAAAATGTGCGCATCGCGGGGCTGGCGAGCGCGGTTCCCTCGACCGTTCTCACCTCGGAAGACGATGCCAGGGTCTTCGGTGAGGAAGAGATTCGCCGAGTCGTGAAGAACACCGGAGTCCTGCGTCGCCATGTGGCGACCAGGTTGTGCTTCTCGGACATGGGCCAGCGCGCGGCGGAAACGCTGCTGCAGGACCTGGGCTGGGCGAGAGACAGCGTCGACGTGCTGGTCGTGGTGACGCAGTCGGGCGATTACCTCACGCCCGCCACCGCGTGTGTCATTCAGCATCGATTGGGCCTCTCATCGCAGTGCGCTGCGCTGGACATCAACCTCGGGTGCTCTGGCTATGTCTACGGGTTGTTCGTGCTGGGGAGCATGCTGAGCGCCGGGCACCTGCGCCGGGGGCTGCTGCTGGTCGGGGACACCGCGACCCGCGCGACGGCACCCGAGGACCGGGCGATGTTGCCCCTCTTCGGAGACGCTGGCTGCGCGACGGCGGTGGAGTTCTCGCAGGGCGCTGAACCATGGCACTTCGTGCTCGGCACCGACGGGTCGGGCGGAAAACACCTCACCAACAAGTGGGGCGGCTATCGAAACCAATACACCCCTGCGGCCTTCGAGTGGGTCACTGACGAGGACGGCGTTCAGCGCCAGCAAAAGCATACGTACATGAACGGCGCAGAGGTGCTGTCCTTCGCGTTGCGCGAAGTGCCGCCCCTCATTCAACAGATCCGTGACTTCAGCGGGTGGTCTGACGACCGGGTCGACCACTACGTGTTTCACCAGGCGAGCTCGTTCTTGCTGAAGAACATCGGCCGCATCTGCAGGCTCCCTGCAGCAAAAGTGACCGTGGGCCTCACCAACTACGGCAATACCAGCTCAGCTTCCATTCCCCTGGCTATGAACTCCGAGCTGCGCGACACCTTGTCGACGAAGACGCAGAACCTCTTCCTCGGCGGCTTCGGCATCGGCTGGTCGTTCGCCGCAGGGACGATTCCGTGCGGGCCCATCGTCGTTCCTCAGGTGATCGTGCTCGCCGACGAGACGACCACGGTCGATTTCTGAATCAGACCTCAGATGCCGCTGACGATTCCCGATGACCTGACCCAGCCCTACACGCGCTACGGCATCACCATCGGCCGGCTGAAGGCGAATGAGCTCGAAGAGCTGCGCGCCCGCCGCAACGACCCTGAGATCGCCAACGTGATGATCTCTCGGGACCACATCACCCCCGAGGCCCAGCTGGCCTGGTACGAGCGCGTGAACAACCGGCAGAACCTCTACGGCACGCTCTGTTGGCAGGGGCAGTTCATCGGCATCACGAACATTCGCAGCATCGACGCCGCCACCTGCTCTGGCGAAGGCGGCATGGTCATCTGGTCGAAGGAAGCGCAGACCAGCTCGGTGCCCTTCCGGGCTGCGGTGGTCGGCACCGACCTGGCCTTCTGGGTGTACGGGTTCGAGCGAATCGAGGCGCAGATCATCGCCACGAACGTTCGCGCGGTGCGCTTCAACAGGGCGCTGGGGTACGAGTTCGCTCAGAAGCCCGACGAACGCGGGGTGCTGCGCGGTTCCCTGGTGCCCGCCAGGTACTGGCCGCGGGCCGCCCCGTTGCGAGCGCTGTTCGAGCAGGAAGACGCTCTTCGGTAGCGGGCTCGAGACTCGAGTTGCAGAGCGCGTGAGGCCCCGCTGCTGCTCGAAAGTTCCTCAACGTCGGGCGGGGCTGCGCGCGCCCCCTTCCATTCTTCTCTTTTCTTCCCCTGAAAGGGGCTCTAGTTCGAGTTGATTTCCGAGGCGTTGGCAGATTCGGCTGAACGTCTCTTGGCGCGCGGAGAGGAATCAACCAGATGGCTTCGATGTTGACCCGCACCGTCGAACGAGCTCGCCGCGAACTGCGTGGCCACTACGCGGTTCTACGCCGTGCGGTCGCCGGGAGGATCTTCAAGCGATCCCTTCCGCTCACCGATTTCTGGCTCCTTCACGCGTCCTGGATCACCCGCTGTCTTTACGTCGTGGTGAAGCTCGACATCCCGGACATCCTTGCCAAGGGGCCCCGGACGGCTGAGGAACTCGCCGCCCAGGCAGACGTCAACGGATCCTCGCTCTATCGAGTGATGCGCTGCCTCGCCGCGATGGGAATGTTCGACGAGGACCGCGCGGGGCGGTTCTCGCTCACCCATGTGGGCGAGTCGTTTCGGGCCGACGTCCCGCGCTCGCTCAAGATGTGGACCATCTGGCGCAACGAGGACGACCTCTCCCCCGAATTGATGTTGAAGGCAGTCCGGACGGGAAGGCACGGCCGCGCCGATCAGCAGGGCGACGAAACCTCGTGGAAGCGGCTGGAAGTGGACGAGGAGACCGGCGCGGCCTTTGACAAGAGCATGGGCGCCTGGACCGAGATCCACCTCCCCGAGGTGCTCCGCACCTTCGATTTTGGCCCGGTGCGAACGCTGGTCGATGTGGGCGGCGGGCGCGGCGTCCTGATGGCCGGAATTCTCAAGGCCAACCCCCACCTGCGAGGAATGGTCTACGATCGCCCGCCGGTGGCTGCCCGAGCGCTGCGCTACCTGGAAGAGCAGGGCGTCGCCGGCCGCGCAGAGGCGATCGGCGGAAACTTCCTTGAGTCCGTACCGGCCGGCGCGGACGTGTACTTCATCAAGCACGCCCTTCACGACTGGTCCGACGACTTCTCAATCAAGATCCTCTCCAACATCCGCGCGGCGATGACCTCGACGTCGCGACTCGTGGTCTGGGACGCGATCGTCAAGCCGGAGTCGTACCGCGATCGGCTGACCAAGCTGCTCGACCTGCAGCAGATGATCGACACCGACGACGGCCGCGAGCGGGTGCAGGCCGACTTCGAGCGTCTGTTTGCGGCGTCCGGGCTCAAGCTCACTCGCATCCGTCACACGTTCATTGAAGACATGTGTCTCATCGAGGCCGTCCCAGCCTGACTGGCAAGCAGGTTCGAGGAACGGGAGCATGTCGTCGCAGCCGTCGGTTGAAGGCGGTATTCGCAAGGCGCTCGTCGAGGGTGACATGTCAACCTCAAGCGCTCTCCGACGACGCCATCGTCGGCCTCGAGGCGGCAAGCGCCCAGGGCGCGAAGGCGATCAGCGAGATCCTCATCCACAACCGGCCCTCGCTCTCTGGCTGGCGGCTTCAGCACGAGGTCGGCGTTCATTGCCCGGTGTCCGCGAAGTACTGGCCCCGGGCGGCCCCGTTGCGAGCGCTGTTCGAGCAGGAAGACGCTCTTCGGTAGCAGGCTCGGGCTTCGAGTTGCAGAGCACGCGCGGGCCCGTCTCCCGTATGATGGCGCGGTGACTGGACCCCGGCCCCAACTCTCGGTGGTGGTGCCTTGTTATGGCTGCGAGAGCTGTCTGCGCGCGCTGCATGAGCGGCTGGTCAAGGTGTTGACCCCCCTGGTCGAGCGCTTCGAGATCATCCTGGTCGACGACCGCAGCAAGCAGGGCGACTGGGCGGTGATTCAGGACCTCGCGGCCACCGATTCCCGCGTTCGCGGCGTGCGCCTGTGTCGAAACTTCGGTCAACACTTCGCCATCGCCGCGGGGCTCCGGTACGCCGAGGGCGACCACGTGGTGGTGATGGACTGCGACCTGCAGGACCCGCCCGAGGAGATCGCTCGTATGTACGAGCACTCGAAGGCCGGGTCGCACGCGGTCTTCGCCCGACGCCTGGGTCGCAAAGACGCCCGCCGGCGCCTGGTCCTCGGCGCCCTCTTCGGCAAGGTGAATGGCCTGCTGTCAGGGCAGCGTATCGACACCACCATCGGCAACTTCTCGATCATCTCCCGGCAGATCGTGCTGCAGCTCAACCAGTTTCGAGAGCGCACTCGAAGCTACAGCAAGGAAGTGTGGTGGCTCGGCTACGAGACGGCGCTGGTCGACATTCAGCACCAGGAACGCCACTCGGGCGTCAGCTCACACTCGCTGACCTCGCAGCTGCGCCACGCGCTGGACACCATCTTGTCTCAATCGACGCGGCCCCTGTACGCCTCGGTGGGGGTTGGTCTGTTCTCGGCCGTGAGCGCGGCCGTCGCGGGGCTGTTTCTCGTCGCGCGAAAGCTGATTACCGGCCAGGTCGCGGCCGGGTGGACCAGCGTGATGGTCGCGCTGTTCTTCGTCGGAGGGTTGCTGGCGACGAACATGGGCGTCCTGGGCCTCTACATCGGCAACATCTTCCTCGAGCTCAAGGGGCGCCCGACCTTCATCGTCGAGCGCACGACCTTCGGTGAAACGCACATCGACGCGATGGTCAGCGCCCGTACCACGTCACGCGTGTCGTAGCCCACGAGTACCCGACGCCGAAGCCCACCAGCATGACCGAGTGGCCGCGGCGCAGCGCTCCGGTGCGGACCGCCTCGGCGAGCGCGATGGGGATCGACGCGCTCACCGTGTTGCCGATGTCTTCGAGGTAGAGCACGAAGCGCTCGGGCTCGATGGCGAGCTCCTGCCTGAGGGCCTCGAGCATGTGGCGGTTGGCCTGGTGAAACACGAAGAAGTCGATGTCGCCGACGGTCTCGCCGGTCCGGGCCAACGTTCGGCGAACCGCCCGGGGCACCTCTTCGAGCGCGAAGCGAAACAGCTCGGCGCCGTCCATGAACAGTCGGCGGGGCGCGTCCGGTTCGCGCAGCCCTCCGCCCCGAACGATGAGCCGTTCCCCGCCGCGGCCGTCGGTGCCGAACAGGGTCTCGCCCACCCACTCGTGCTGCTGCTCGGGCACATCGCCCTGCGGGCCTGCTGGCGAATCACCCACCGCGCTGACCAGCGTCGCCGCGGCGCCGTCGCCGAACAGCGTGCGAACGCTGCGGTCGTCGGGCGCGATGAACTTGGTGTAGGTGTCGGTCGTCACCAGCAGCACGTGGCGCGCCTGGTTCGTCTCGATGAGCCCTCGCGCCATCGCCAGCCCGTAGGGAAACCCTGAGCAGCCGAGGTTGAAGTCGAGGGCACCCACCGAACGTCGCAACCCGAGGCGCTCTTGAACGAGGCAGGCCGTGGTGGGCAGGAAGTAGTCTGGGCTCTGGGTGCAGAGCATGAGGAAGTCGATGTCCTCGCGGCGCACGGCGCCCTGCTCGAAGAGCCGCTCGCAGGCCTTCACCGCGAGGTCGCTGGCGGTTTCTCCGGTGGCCGCGATGTGACGCGTGTCGATGCCGGTCTTCCTGGCGATGCGCGAGACCGACCACTCGGGGTACGCGGCGTCGAGCTCGGTGTTCGTCAGGCGAAGCTCGGGCACCGTCCAGGCAATGTCGACCACCGCTGCGGAAGGACGTTTGTCTGGAACGGCTCTTCGCATGGCGGGATGCTGTCAACGCTAGCGTGCGACCACCGCCAGTGCCACCCTCCGTCCTCAGCGAGGGCTGCTGCGTCGGGGTGCAGCGCTCAGAACAGCTCGACTGAGCCGGCCTGCTTGAGGGCCGTATTCTCTTCGAGCTGCTTGCCGAGCCAGCCGACCTGGTCGACCATCGCCTGCGCGACCTGCGACTCGTCGACGCCCAGCAGGGTGAGCAGCGCCTCGGCCTGAAGGCGGGCCTCGTCGAGCATCTGGCGGCTGCGGTCCTGGAACTGCAGCTTCTCGATGACCCCGTCGGCGCTGGCCTTGAGCTGGGTGGCGTTCTCGGTCGAGCTGATCAGCGTGGCGTGGGCCTCGGCGCGGGTGGCCTCGAGCTGTTCCCGCACCTTGCCCAGCTGCTCGGTCAGCGCCGCCAGCTGCGCGCGCGCGTCGGTCGACATGGCCTGCGCCTCGGTCCCCAGCTCGGGCAGCGAGGTGGCCAGGTTGCCCGCCAGCACGCCCACCGAGGTGTTGGTCTCGCGAATCTGGGTGGCCAGGTCCTGAATCGACTGGGCGATGACCGCGAAGCCCTTGCCGGCCTCTCCGATGCGCGCCGACTCGATGCGCGCGTTGAAGGTCAACATGCGCGCCGAGCTGGCGATGTCCGAGATGTTCTGGCCCAGGCGCATGATGTCCTGCGCCCACTGGCGGGCCTTGGCGAGGGCCCTGGCCTGCCGCGACACCCGCTCGACCAGCTCGTTGTTCACCTGGTCGACCCGCGCGCCCAGCGAGTCGATGGTCGACGCGATGGTCTCGTGCCCGGTGGTCGGCGCCGAGTACTGCGCCACCAGCCCATCGAGGGACCCCGCGTGCTCGCGCGCGAGCTCGAAGATGCCCCGCATCTTCTGGCCGATGTCGAGCACCGAGTCTTCTGACAGCTTCTGGGCTGCTCGAATGCTGCGGCTCACGTGCAGGCGCCGCACCTGGCTGCCCTCTCCTTCGTGCGCGGCTGCGGCCAGCGACACCCCTCTGGCCACCGGCGTCCAGGACACGTCGAGGGGCGCCGAAGGCCCGCGGCTCACCGCGACCACCCGCATGTGCCGACCTTCTTCGGTGCACGCGGCCTGGAAGCGCTGGGCGAAGGCCTGCGCCGCTTCGGCGCTGAGGCCTCCGTCGACGATGACGTGCACCACGCCCTTCGAGCCGTCGATGGCCACGAAGGCCACCGAGGCGTGCTGGCGCTCAGCCCCTGCGCCCGGGCTGACCGAGCCGGCCGCTCGCCTCGCCAAATCTGCCCAGGACGTCGCCATGACGTCACCCCACCAGCTTCTTCACCACCGAGAGCAGGTGCTCGGGCTTGAAGGGCTTCACCATCCACCCCTTGGCGCCGGCCTTCCTGGCGCGCTCGATGAGCTCGGGCCGCCCTTCGGTGGTCAGCATCACGATGGGCATCGCGCCCGCGCCGACCTTCTCGACGAACTCGATGCCGTTCATGCGCGGCATGTTGACGTCGCAGATGCACATCGAGATGCCGGTGGTCTTGGTCAACGCGTCGAGCCCGTCCTGCGCCTCGACCACGTCGTACCCACCACCCGACAGACACAGCGTCACCTGCTGCCGAATCGTCGGCGAATCATCGATGACCAGCACCTTCTTGTTTGCCATCACACGCCTCCCGAACGTCGCCCGTGTGGGCGAAGGTTGAGCGTGGGCTGCAGTGCAAAGCGCCGGCCCGCCCCATCGGTCACGGTGGCTCAACTCCTTCCACCGGGCACGTCACGGGTCACCCTTCACGCTGGGGCCAGGCCGACCCGTCACGGGTCGTCAAGGGCGTGGCGGTGCCAGAAGGCGGAGGCGACAGGGGGCGGTGTCTCCAATGGAGACTTTCTCGTCAAATACCCTGCCCGTGGCGGTCCCCTGCGCTAAACATCGGCCCGCTTCACCGAGCAGTCTCTCTTTTCCCCTCTTTCGTTCTGGAGCAGTCATGAGCTTCCGTATCCGCAAGGCCGCCGTGCTGGGCGCCGGTGTGATGGGCAGCGGTATCGCCGCGCACCTGGCCAACGCAGGTATTCCCGTGCTGCTGCTCGACATCGTGCCGCCGAAGGCCGAGCCCGGCGAGGCGCAGACCAGCACGGCGTTTCGAAACAAGTTCTCGCTGTCGGCGCTGGCCAACCTGAGCAAGCAGCGCCCGGCGCCGCTGATGACGCAGAAGGCGCTCTCGCTCATCGAGGTGGGCAACTTCGACGACGACCTGGCCCGCGTGAAGGAATGTGATTGGGTGGTCGAGGTCATCAAAGAAGACCTGGCCTTGAAGAACGGGCTCTTCAAGAAGCTCGAGGGCCTGGTGCACGACGGCACCATCGTCAGCTCGAACACCTCGGGCATGAGCATCAAGGGCATGACCGAGGGCACCAGCGACGCGTTCAAGAAGCGCTTCCTGGTGACGCACTTCTTCAACCCCGTTCGCTACATGAAGCTGCTCGAGCTGGTGGCGGGGGAGCACACCGACCCGGCCATTCTGCGCCGCATGCACGAGTTCGGCGAGCGCACCCTGGGCAAGGGCATCGTCTACGGCAAGGACACCACCAACTTCATCGCCAACCGCATCGGCACCTACGCGATGATGCGCACCCTGCAGCTGATGGAGCAGCACGAGCTGTCGGTGGAAGAGATCGACAAGATCTTCGGCCCCGCCATGGGCCGGCCGAAGTCAGCCGTCTTTCGCACCGCCGACATCGTGGGCCTGGACACGTTCTTTCACGTGACGAAGAACTGTTACGACTCGCTGCCCAACGACGAGGCGCGCGAGACGTTCAAGGCGCCGAAGTTCCTCGAGCTGATGCTCGAGCGCAAGCTGCTGGGCGACAAGACGGGCGCGGGCTTCTACAAGAAGAACAAGGGCGGCGGTGAGGCCGAGATTCTGGTGCTCGACCTCAAGACCCTCGAGTACCGGGCGCAGCACAAGGTGAGGTTCGAGTCCCTCGGCGCGGCGCGCGACATTGAAGAGCTGCCCGAGCGCATTCGGGTGCTGCTGGGCGGCACCGACAAGGCGGCGAAGTTCGCCGAGCAGGTGACCCTCGACGCGCTGGCCTACGCCTCGCGGCGGCTGGGAGAGATTTCAGACGACCTGGTCAACATCGACCGCGGCATGCGCTGGGGCTTCGGGTGGGACATCGGGCCCTTCGAGACGTGGGACGCGTACGGCGTGGAGAAGGGCGTCGCGCGCATGAAGGCCCTGGGCATCGCGGTGGCTCCGTGGGTCGACGAGATGCTGAAGAGCGGGCGAACGAGCTTCTACGGCCGCGACGGCGCGCTCGACACGTACTGGGACGCGAAGACGAAGAGCAGCCGGCCGGTCGACGTCATCGCGCGGCAGGTGACCGTCGAGCTGCTCAAGCGGGGCAACAAGAAGATCGACGGTAACGAGTCGGCCACCCTCTGGGACATGGGCGAGGGCGTCGTGCAGCTCGAGTTCCACACCAAGATGAACAGCATCGACTCGTTGATTGTCGAGATGATGAACAAGGCCATCGACGTCGCCGAGGCGAACTTTCGCGGCATCGTCATCGGCAACGACGGCGGCAACTTCTCGGCGGGCGCCAACATCGGCATGTTGTTGTGGGCCATCAAAGAGGGCCAGTGGGACGAGGTGAAGAAGCTGGTCGGTGGCTTCCAGCAGGCCAACCAGCGCATGCGCTACTCGTCGATTCCGGTGGTCACCGCGCCGCACCAGCTGGCGCTGGGCGGTGGCGCCGAGGTCACCATGGGCGGCAACTTCGTGCAGGCCTCGGCGGAGTCGTACATCGGCCTGGTGGAGGTCGGCGTGGGCCTGGTGCCCGGCGGCGGCGGCAACCTGCAGCTGCTGCGCAACCTCTACGGCATGCACCAGGGCGCGAAAGACATGGACGCGCTGCCCTTCCTCAAGAAGGCGTTCCTGGCCATCGGCACCGCCAAGGTCGCCACCAGCGCTGAAGAGGCGAAAGAGCTCGGCTTCCTCACTCCGAAAGACGGCATCTCGATGTCCCGCGACCACCAGCTGGCCGACGCGCGCGCGGTGGCCATTGGCCTCGCCGAAGGTGGCTTCCGCCCGCCCCGTGAGGCGACGTTCTACCTGCCCGGTCGCAGCGGCGCGGCCACCATCGACATGATGCTCTACGACATGCAGCTCAACCACCAGGTGAGCGAGTACGACCGCCACATCGGGAAGAAGCTGGCGTCGGTGCTGACCGGCGGCGACACCTCGGCCACCACGCCCACCACCGAGGCCCGGCTGCTCGAGCTCGAGCTCGAGGCCTTCCTCTCACTGTGCGGCGAAGAGAAGACCCAGGCGCGCATCGAATACATGCTCACCAAGGGCAAGCCGCTGCGAAATTAAGTGATTTTCAATTCCAGTACACGATAACCGAAAGGACAATCACCATGGCTGAGAGAGTCGTCATCGCCAGCACCGCTCGCACCCCCTTTACCCGCGCCAACAAGGGTGAGCTCAAAGACACCCGCCCCGACACCATGGCGGCGCACGTCATCAGCGCGGCCATCGCGCGGGTGCCGGGCCTGAAGAAGGACCAGATTGAAGACATCGTGCTGGGCTGCGCCATGCCCGAGGCCGAGCAGGGCATGAACGTGGCGCGCATCGCCTCGCTGCTGGCGGGCCTGCCCGACACGGTGCCGGCGATGACCATCAACCGCTTCTGCGCGTCGGGGGTGCAGGCCATCGCGCAGATCGCCGCGGGCATTTTGGCCGGGCAGCTGCAGATCGGCATCGGCGGCGGCACCGAGACGATGTCGATGGTGCCCATGGGCGGCAACAAGGTGTCGGCCAACCCCGAGCTGATGGACACCTTCCCCGAGGTCTACACCTCGATGGGCGCCACCGCCGAGAAGGTCGCCGCGAAGTGGAACGTGTCGCGGGCTGATCAAGACGCCTTCGCGCTGCAGTCGCAGAAGCGCGCGGCCACGGCGCGTGAGCTGGGCAAGCTGAAGGACGAGATCGCCCCCATCACCGTGAAGGTGTTCGACGAGCGCGGGGTGGGCCACCAGGTGACGGTGAGCGACGACACCATCTTGCGGCCCGACACCACCCTCGAGGGCCTGCAGAAGCTGAAGCCGGCGTTCGACACGAAGGGCACGGTGACGGCGGGCAACGCGTCTCCGCTGACCGACGGCGCCGCGGCGGCGGTGGTGATGAGCGAGGTGAAGGCGAAGGAGCTGGGCGTGACGCCGCTGGGCTACTTCGTGGACTACGTGGTGGCCGGAGTGCCGCCCGACGTGATGGGCATCGGCCCGGTGCCGGCGGTGCGCAAGCTGCTCGAGCGCAACCAGCTGACCGTGAGGGACATCGACGTCTTCGAGCTCAACGAGGCCTTCGCGGCGCAGTCGCTGTACTGCATGCGCGAGCTGGGCATTCCCCCCGAGAAGGTCAACCCCAACGGCGGCGCCATCTCGCTCGGGCACCCGCTGGGCGTGTCCGGAGCCCGGCTCGTCGGCACCATCCTGCGCGAGCTCAAGCGCACTGGCGGCAAGCGCGGCGTGGTGACGATGTGCATCGGCGGCGGCATGGGCGCGGCGGCGCTCATCGAAGTGGCCTGACCACCACCCCTGACGCCTCGGCCCTGCGAGGGCTGAGGCGTCGGGAGGGCCAGCCGTTGCGCGGGTTCTGGTCAGTCACTACGGTCGCAGGCTGATGAACACGATCGCTCTCTCTGTTCCTCAGCGTGTCGCGCGCCTCACGGCCACCCAGGTGCACGCGATGCTCGACGCGGGAATCCTCCGAGAGGGCGAGCCGCTCGAGCTCATCGACGGCCTGCTGCTCTACAAGGATCGTTCTGCGAGCGGAGGAGATCCGATGACGATCGGCGAGAAACACAACCTCGTCATCAAGTTGCTGGCCCGACTGGACCCCGACCTCGAGCCTCACGGAGCGCACCTGCAGACGCAGGGTCCGGTCCGGCTCTCTGACGCCAGCGAACCTGAGCCCGATGGAGCCGTGTTGAAGGGGGATCCTCGGGCGTACGGCGAGCGCATTCCCTCCGAGCGTGACGTCGCCTCGGTCATTGAAGTCGCCGACTCGTCCCTCGAGTACGACCGAACCACCAAGGCCAGGCTGTATGCCGACGCAGGCATCGCGCAGTACCTGATCATCAACGTGCGCGACGGCGAGATCGAGGTCCACGAAGGTCCCTCGGCCGGCGGCTACACCAGAAGCCGCGTCATTCACCGTGGGCAGGACCTGCAACTTCGCCGCTCGGAGTCGGCCGCGCTCACCGTGGCCGCCGCGCGCCTGCTTCCGTAAGGGCCTGACCAGCGCCTGCGCGCCAAGTTCGACGGCTCCAGCCGAACGGCCTCATGTGCGACCTCGAGCGCGTGGTGGAAGTGACGACGTGCAGTCCGGGGTGCCCCTGTGAGCAGCTCGAGTTCACCGAAGGCTTCGAGAATCGTCGCGAAGAGCACGACCTTGTCGGCGCGGCCGAGCAGTTGCGCCGCGGCGTGGGCGTCCACGAAAGAAAGCGTCGAGAGCTCCATGCCGAGCGGCGCGGGCGGCGTCGTCGAGTTCTGCACGGGCCCGAGCGGGGGTCGACCTGCGTGAGCTTCAAGGCGCGGGCAATGCTCTCGAGCTGCTTCACCGCGCGCATCACGACGTCTCGTTCCTCGATCACAGCACCCTCTTTCTTCGTGCTTCACCGGCACCACCCATCGGCAAGCGCAGACTCAACATCCAGTGGCGGCGCCAGGGCAATCGGGCCGGCAGCTGTGCTCCAGCCTCGACCGCGTGCCTGAGGCAGCTGACGCCTCGACCCTGCGCGAGCTGAGGGACGTCTGGCATGCTGCGCCGTGGAAGCGCTGCGAGACTCGATGCCGGGCTGAGAAGTCGGTACCGTCAGGGTCATGGTCATCATCCTGGCGGTGTTCGGCTTCATCATTGGCGGGCTGGCGGGGTTGATGGCGGTGTCGGCGCTGTCGAACATCAGCGTGGCGGGGCTGTCGGTGCCGCACTCCAGCCGGCCGGCGCGGGCACGCACGCCGCACGTCCACCCGGACCTGTCGGCGCGAGAGAGCCGGTACCCCCCCGTGCCTCCGCCGTTGTTGCCGAGCAGCCCGACCCCGAAGGTGCTCGACGGCGCCACCGCCCGGGCGCTGCTCGACCAGGGGCACGAGTATCAGACGCCCGCGGTGCCGACGGTCTCGGCGGTGCCAGCCACCCTGGGCGCCGCGGTGTTCGCGGGCTCGGCGATTCGGCAGAGCAAGGAAGGGCCCAGCCACTCCCCGAAGCCGCCGCCGGTTCCGAAGCCTTTGGCCAGACCTGCGGCGCCCGTGCTCGTCGCGACCGAGGCACCCACCACCGAGCCCGAGGCCACTCCACCGGAGGCGACCACAACGAACTTCAGCCTGGCCGCTGACGCCGCCAAGGCCGTCGCCGGAGACCCCGAGCTGCAGGCGATGCTGCGCCAGGGCCACTTCATTCCCGCGCTCAAGCGCTACCGCCAGAAACACGGCGTCGGCCTCAACGAAGCCAAAGCCGCGCTCGAGGCCTGGCGGGCGTCGTCGGAAGACCACGAGCAGGTGGCCGAGGTCGTCGAGACCATCGCCAGCGACCCGAAGATCGTGAAGGCGATTCGCAAGGGCAACTTCATCGAGGCCATCAAGCTGTACCGGGCGAAGACCGGCGTGTCGTTGCAGGACGCGAAGGAAGCCATCGACGACTGGCGCCGCAAGCTGGGACGGTAGCCATGTTCGGAGAGATGCTCGACACCAGCCCCCCGCAACGACAGGCCTGTTTCGGGCGCCTCAGAGCGCTGACCGTCGTCGAGCGCGCGGCGATGCTCTCGCGGCTCTGCCGTGGAGTGCGCACGCTGGCCGAAGCCGGCATCAGACACGCGCAGCCAGGGCTGTCGGACGCAGCGGTTCGCCGGGAGTTGACCGTGCGGCTGTCCGGTGAGGCGGTGGCGCTGCGCCTGCTGGGCCCGAAGGGTTTGCCGACCCGATGACCGCTGCACGAGGCGGTGGGCGAGGCCTTGGGGGCGCTGCGGGAAGAAGCAGAGGCGCTGGGTGGCCTGCCGCGCTTCCTGCTGCGCGAGGTGTACCGGCAGCGCAGGTGCGGCCT
>VYLD01000184.1_pt1 | contig 23131 bp, 21 predicted proteins | sample 5114401 | NCBI WGS metagenome assembly VYLD01 (sample SAMN12291783, study PRJNA351875) | freshwater metagenome | isolation source: freshwater lake | place: USA: Michigan, Gull Lake | collected 2013-08-08 | reverse complement strand
CTGCTCGCCTGCGGGTGCGCGACCTCGCAGGTGTTCGTGCCCCCTGAGCATGCCGCGCGGCTGCAGCGCTCGCTCGCCGGCGAAGAGCGGTTCCTGGCGGTCGCCTTCTTCTCGACCCCCTTCTTCGCCGACACCACCCGCCGGCTGTTGACCCCCTTCAGCCCGGACCAGGTGCGGCTGCTCGACACGCCCGACGGCTCGCCAGTCAACCCCGGCCCCGTCGAGCGCACCTTCGCGCCGGGCACGCGGGTGCGCATTCTCAAGGTCGAGTTCCCCACCGCCTTCGTGATGACCGGGCGGGTGTTGTTGACGCCGCGCACCCTGGCGTGGGTGTATCTCGACGTGGCTGGCACTCCGAAACAGGGGCCGCCCTTCGTGCTGGTGCTGAGGCCCGGGCTGAAGACCGAAGATGAGGTGCGCAGCCACCTCGACCTGCTCTTGTCGACCGCCGACGTCACGCCGACCTTCGAGGCCTTCAGCGAGCCGGTGCGCGCCGCCGTGCTGGCCAAGCAGGCGATCGTCGAGATGCCGGCCCAGGCGCTGGTGATGGCGTGGGGGCTTCCAGCGGTGAAGAAGCTCGAGCTCGAGGGAACGACCCAGAAAGAGACCTGGACCTGGCCCGACGGCAAACGGGCCGCGGTGCTCATCAACGGTCAGGTCACCGAGCTTCGGTAGGCGTCACGGATCAGCGCGGCCAGCGACGCTTCTTCTTCTTCCGCGCCTGCTCTTCCGAGCGGGCATCGCCTGGGCGTCGCAGCGGAGGCAGGGTGCCCATCTGCACCGGCAGGAAGTCGCCGCTCAGCAGCGCCTTCACGAGATCGACCTGGGTGTTGACCTGGGCCTTGAACAGGGTCGCGCCGAACCCAAGCTCGTCGAGCGAGCTGCGGGCGTCACTCCCGGCCACGCCAGGCACCTTCAGCTGCTCGGCGGCCTCGATGGCGGCCTCGTTGGCCCCGAGGCGCACCTTCGGGTTGTACACCTCGACGGCCGAGAGCACCTTCAGGGTCTTGATGTAGTCCAGCGCCGGGTAGCCAAAGTCCTTGTCGTAGGGGCGCGCCGCGACGATGGCCGCACCGAGGGCCTTGAGCCGGGGCAGGCACTCATCGGCGTTCCAGGCCTTCTCGCGGTTGCTGCCCCACAGCTGCACCGGCTCGGGGGCGCGATCGGGCTTCTCGAAGAAGCACAGGTACTGCCCCTTGTCCGTCGCCAGCTCGAGGCCGACGAAGATCTTCACCCGGGTGGTCTTCTGCAGGTCGAACAGCTCGTCGCAGCCGTCCTGGGTGTTGGTCTCGGTGAAGGCCACCCCGTCGAGGCCGAAGGTCTCGGCGCGCGCGAGCACCGCCCGGGGGTCGAGCTGGCAGTCGCGCGAGAGGTACGAGTGAACGTGGAGATCGATCAGCATGTCGTTGGAATCGTCGTCATCTGAAGCTCAGGACGCCTTGCAGCAGGGCCGGGTGAGTCGGCGTGGGAAGCGGGCCTTGAATGCGCCGCGCGCCGCGTGGGATAAGCCGTGCATGTTCACGGGCGTCAAGGTGTTTTCGGCGACGAAGGCCAAAGAGCGCGAAGAACTCAGCGAGAACATCACCCGGTGGCTCAAGAGCAACGCCGACCTCGAGATCGTCGATCGGGTCGTCCGCCAGTCGAGCGACAACGAGTTCCACTGCTACTCGATGCTGATCTTCTACAAGCAGAAGGCGCCGTAGCTCGGCTGGGTTGTTTTTGGCGTCACTGTGGCCGGTGGGCGTCACCGCGGCTCACGGCTTGATCAGCACCATGGTCGAGCGTGCCGGCAGGGTGAGCTGGCCACTGGTCGGCACGGTCACGGTTCGGCCCGACACCGCGTCGAGCAGCGTCACGGGCACGCGCGAGAGCGCACGGCGCAGCGGCAGCGTCACGGTGCGCTCGGCCTCACGGTTGATCGCCACGATCGCGCCCTCGTCATCGGTCGACCGCTGAAAGACGTACAGGTTCGGCTCGATGAGCAGCGTGTCGCGCACGCCGAACCTGAGCGCCTTGCTCTTGCGGCGGGCGGTGCCCACCTTGCGCACCAGCTGCAGCAGATCCGCTTCGCGCGCCGACAGGCCGGTCCACTTCATCTCGCGGCGGTTGTCCGGGTCTCCGGCGCCGGGAAGGCCAAGCTCGTCGCCGTAGTAGATGAGGGGCACTCCTGGCTGGGTGAGCAGGAAGGTGAAGGCGAACTTCGCGCGTTGAAACGGCTCGTCACGGTCGAGCGTCACCGCGGGCCGGCTCGAGCCCCAGGCCTGGCCGTTGGCGTCGCCGTCGATTTGGTTGGCGGCGATGGAGATGAAGCGCGCGACGTCATGATTGCCGAGGAAGGGCGAGTTGAGCGTGCCGGGCGCGTAATACGACTCGTTGAGGCGTACGGCCTCGTCGACGGGCACCAGCGAATCGCCGCGCGCGAAGGCCTGCACCAGCGGCCAATAGAGGGGAAAGTCGAACTGTCCGTCGAGCTCTTGCGGGTTGATGTACGCGCGAATCGAAGGGCGGCCATCGCTGCCCACGAACGTCTCGCCCACCAGGTAGTAGTCGGTACCGGTCAGGGCCGACAGCCTGGCGAGGTGGCCGTTGATGGTGCGGCCTCCGAGGTGCTCGAGGTGCTTCACGGCGTCGAGGCGAAAGCCGTCGAGGTCTGCTGCCTCGAGCCACCACAGGGTGTCGGCGGCGAACTGATCGCCCATGGCGGTGTTTCGCCAGTCATAGTCGGGCAGGTACGAGGTGAAGGAGCAGACCAGCGTCTTCTCGTCCCACCCGCAGCCGTTGGTGCCGCACACGCAGCCGTTGCCGACGTTGAACCAGCCGTCGGCTTTGTGCTGCGCGAAGTACGGGTGGGTCTCGTGCACGTGATTGAGCACCAGGTCGGTCATCACCCGAATGCCGCGCGCGTGGGCGGCGGCGGTCAGCGCCTTCAGATCGTCGAGGGTGCCGAAGCGGGGCTGCACCGTTCGCGGCAGGCTGGGCCAGTAGCCGTGGTAGCCGGTGTACTTCTGGTTGTACGCCCCGTCCCAGGCGGTGTCGGGGTTGGCGTCGGGCGGAGAGAGCCAGAGGGCGCGAACGCCCAGGCTGTCGAAGTAGCCCTCTTCGATGGCGCGGGTCACCCCGCGGAAGTCGCCCCCCGCGTAGTTGGCCTGCGCCGCCACGCCTGAGACGGGGCGATCATTCGAGGAGTCCCCGTTGCGGAAGCGATCGGTGAAGACGAAGTAGAGGATCGCCTCGTCCCACCGGAAGGGCTCGGGCTCGACCCAGAAGGGCAACAAGACCGGGTCGGCCTGGTTCGCGGCCTCGTCGACGAGGGAGACCTTCACGGTGTGTTTGCCGATGGACAGGCCGGTGCGGCTGAAGGTGATGGCGCCCGTCGCGGCGTCGTATTCGAGGCCCTGCCCTGCCCCATCGAGGGTCAGCGTGGGCACCGCGAGGGCGGCGCGACCCGTTCCCTGTCTGGCGGTGAGGCTCACCGCGAGCTCGCCCGACGGCGACGCCGAGAACGCGGTGACCTCGAGCAGGGGCCGGCGGCAATCAGGCACGAAGAGCCGCGAGTGCTCGACGGTGCCGACCCAGCGGGTAAAGCCGGTCGAGGGGTCGAGGATCAGCTCGTCGTTGCCGAGGTCGAAGCGATAGCCGTAGCCCGACTCGCGAGGTTCGAGGGTCTTCCGCCATTCCCAGGTGCCGTCGGCGCGGCGGCTCATGGGCTCTGGCGCGAAGGCGTTCCACTCACCCCGCACCTGGACCTGGCCGAGGCTGCGGCTGGGCGCGAAGCGCAACACCTGCTCGCAGCTGCGCACGCGACCTGCAGGAGCAGCCGGCGGGCCGCAGCCAGTCATCGCCAACACCACCAGGAGCCCGAAGCGCCGCACGGCGCGCTCATACGCGCGCAGGTTGTGGAAGGAAACACCCCGCCCGGGTACAAGGCGAGGCTTCATGCGTGGCTTCTTGGTGGTGCTGGTAGTGGCGTCGTTCACGTCGTGCTCGGAAGAGTGCGTCGATCAGTTCGACTGTGTGAAGGTGAACTCGAAGCAGACGCTCACCTGTGCCGACGGGCGGTGCGTGGTGAAGACGACGCTGCCGACCCTGCCATCGTTTGGGGGTGGCGGTCCCGACGCGGGAAGAGACGCGGGCACTTCTCCCGACGGCGGAGCGCCGGATGGCCCCGTGGTGCCGGGCGTGTACGTGGCGCGGCTGACGGGAGGGCAGCTGGTGCCCGCGGTGCAGACCCAGGCTTCGGGGGCAGGGCAATTCACCCTGAGCGTGACCGACGCCGGAACCTCGCTGGCCTGGGCGATCAGCGTGACGGGCGTTGCTCCGACGGGCGCGGCCCTGATGCTCGGGGCGGTCTCGGCGCGGAACACGCAAACGCTGGCGGTCTTGACGGATGGCGGCGTGACGAGCCCGATCATCGGGTCGGCCCCCATCACCCGCGCGCAGGCGCAGGCCATCTCGGCGTACCGCGCTGCGTTGATTGTCAGCTCGGCGGCGAACCCGGGCGGTGAGCTTCGCGGTCAGCTGCTGGCGCCGGGGCTGCTCGCGGCGCCGATCGTCTTCACCCGGGTCTCGAATGGCCAGTTCGGCGGCGGTGGGCACTTCCTGCTGCAATTCCCTCCTGATGCGGGCGCTGGCGGCTTCGCATTGCCGACGGCAGGCTCGTACGATCTCGACTGGACCGAGAGCGGCCGGGTGGTCGAGGCGACGGTCAACCGGGGGCCGGTCGAGGCGGGGGGCGCGACGTTGCTCACCTTGTCCCTGACACCTTCACGAACTGGAGCCCTCGGCAGCTTCGAGCCGCTGGCGCTGCTGTTGGGCTTGTCGGACGCAGGCGTGTCGGTGAGCGGCCGGGGCGCTGACGGTGGCGTGGCCTTCACGGGCGCGTTCAACCTGTCGCTGAGGTAGGCCGCCCGAACTCGGCGGGCCGGGGTGATCTTCGCCCCAATGAGGTTCTGCGGAAACCGTGACGCACGACGGTGGTTGTGGATCACGGCCTCTGGAAGACCGTGTAGACCAACCACTGCTTCGCGTACTCGCCGGCCTTGGGCCCGCTTCGACGCCTGAAGTGCTGAAGAACGCTGGCGCCCCAAAGCGCGCCCTTCGGGACGGCACGCCACAGCTGAATGAACCCGTCACCAGGGTCGCCTTGGTCCTCGTCGGCAAGGAACCACTCGGCATATTTCTCGGACCACGTTGTGGCGAGCAGGACACCGAAGCTGCGTGAGACCCGCAGCTCGGGGTGCGTCAGGTCTGTGCCGCTGTGGAACTGAAACCGCGATATCCGCCCGGCATCTGCGGCCATCGCCGCGGCGCTGGCTTCGTTGAGTAGCCTCTTGCACTCGACGATGACTGCCGCCTCGGAGGTCGGCTTCAGTGCGATGACATCGAAGCGCGTGCTCGAGTCGTTCTCGCTGTTGCCCTCGCCGAAGACGAGAAAGCCATTCCGTTGCAGCGCCCCAGCAATGTGCAGCGACAGGTTTCGCTCAGCCAATTCGTTCGGCCCATGTGTCGGCCAATAGAAATGCAGTGATTCCTCCAACGTGCTCGCAGCGGAACGCACCATACCCTCAACCAATAGCTGGCTCATTCTCGTGACCTTGCATTCAGCATCGACAATATCCAATCGCTACCAGTCCTCACTCAAGACTCGCCATCTCTCAGACCCAAGGCTGCCGGTGCCATGTCGGCAAGATCCCGAGACTCGACGCTGCACTGGTACGCAGAGGTCATCTCCACGGCAGAGGCTGGAGGGCTTCGTTCACCTACGAAGCACCGTCGACCGTGGCCCACACGAAGACGGCCAGCCACACCGCCATCGATCCCACGGTGAGCACCAGCCCGGTGATCGGCTTCCACCGCTGCGGCCGCATGGCGTCTTTCGCGCGCGTCAACGCGATCACGTTCACCACCAACGAGATGATCATCAACACCGGCGCGGGGAACAGGCTCACTCCCCCCAGCACCAGCGACGCGGTGAATATCGCGGTGGAAGGTTTCGCCGGCGACGCTGCGACGACCTTGCTGCGCAGGTCCCAGCAGGCCGGGCACATGGGCAGCGCGTCGGGGCGAGTGCGGCGCTCGCAGTCGACGCAGAAGAAGGCTCCGCAGCGGCGGCAGGCCCAGCGCGCCTCGACGTCAGGGTGCGTGGCGCAGCGGGCACCAATCGGGGCGGCTTCGCTCATGGGTCAGCGGGCCAGAGGCGTCGGTGCGCGGCCGACGCGCAGCTGCTGTTGGTAGCGGCTCGAGACCTCGGGGTTGGTGATCTTGAGGGTGAGGACATTGTCCTTGATGGACACCACCTGGGGACCCGCACGCTGACCCATGATGATGCCCGTCAGCCCCAACGCGAAGGCCAGGACCGTCACCGAGATACCCGCGGCCGGCTCGTCGATGGTCAGCACGACGCCCCCGATGATTCCGAAGACCATGCCCAGCGCCGCGAAGACCGCGAGCACCTTCCACAAGCGCCACCTCTTCCAGGCGGCTTCGCTGAAGGCCAGCTCGCCCTGCACCCGCTTGGTCATGATCTGCGCGACGATCGCCATGATCAGCAGGTTGACGAGGATCAGCGCGAACACCCAGCGCGGGTGCCACTGGAACTTCACCTTGCGGAACTCGACGGTCGAGTCGGTCGCGCCGGTCATGACGCAGACCTTCGGCAGATCGAACGAGTTCAGCTCACCAGCGGGGATCTCGATGTTGGCCATGATTCAGGTGAGCTGCGGGACGACGGGTTCACAGCACCAGCCCCGGAACGTCCGAGGAGCGAAAGGAAGCTGCAACTCTAGCCGCGCGCGGTCGTGAGGCCACGATTGCCCGAGCGGGGCGGCTGTGGTGAGTGCCAGCGCATGTCCGACGAGGCATTGGCGCGGCTGGTCTCTTTGCGGCACGGCAACCCCCACGAGCTGCTGGGCGCCCACCCCACCGGCACCGACACCTTCATTCGCGTATGGAGGCCCGAGGCCTTCCGGGTCGAGGTCGAGGCGCTGGGACAGCGCACCACGCTTCAGCCCCGCGCCGACTACCCGGGCGTGTTCGAGGGGCACCTGCCGACGAAGGACGTGCCGACGTACGTGCTGCACGTCGACTACCCGGGGGGCGCCCGCTTCACGGTGCGCGACCCGTACGCCTTCATTCCCACCCTCGCCGAGGCCGATCTGCACTTCATCGGCGAGGGCACCCACCGCCGCCTGTGGGACCGCGTCGGCGCGCACCCCCAGCAACACCAGGGCGTGTTCGGCACGGCCTTCGTGGTGTGGGCCCCCAACGCCGAGGGCGTCTCGGTGGTAGGCGACTTCAACGGGTGGGACGGGCGGCTCAACCCCATGCGCACCATGGGCGTCTCGGGGCTGTGGGAGCTGTTCGTGCCCGACGTCAACGAGGGCACCCGCTACAAGTTCGAGGTGCACCCGCGCGACGCCGAGCCGTTCCTCAAGGCCGACCCGATGGCGTTCCGCACCGAGGTGCCGCCGCTGACCGCTTCGGTGGTGCACGATCTGCGGCACTACCGGTGGAACGACGCCAAGTGGCTCGAGCGCCGCAAGCGGGCCGATCGCAGACACGAGCCGCTGAGCCTCTACGAGGTGCACGTGGGCTCGTGGAAGACGGTGCCTGAAGAGGGCAACCGCTCGTTGACCTGGCGGGAGCTGGCGCCGCAGCTGGCCGCGCACGTGGTCAAGCTGTGCTTCACGCACGTCGAGCTGCTGCCGATCGCCGAGCACCCGTACGGCGGCAGCTGGGGGTACCAGGTCAGCTCGTACTACGCGCCCACCTCACGCTTCGGCCACCCGGACGACTTCCGCTACTTCGTCGACGTGATGCACGCGCACGGCATCGGGGTGATCGTCGACTGGGTGCCCGGGCACTTCCCCAAAGACGCGTTCGCCCTGGGGCGCTTCGACGGCAGCGCGCTGTACGAGCACGCCGACCCCCGCAAGGGCGCGCACCCCGACTGGGGCACGTTGATCTTCAACTTCGGCCGCAACGAGGTGCGCAACTTCCTGATCGCGAACGCGCTGTTCTGGGTCGACGAGTTTCACGTCGATGGGTTCCGCGTCGACGCGGTGGCCTCGATGCTCTACCTCGACTACTCGCGCGCGCCGGGGGAATGGGTGCCCAACCAGTACGGCGGCCGAGAGAACGAAGAGGCCCTTGGCTTCCTCAAAGAGCTGAACGAGGTGATGACCGAGCTGCACCCCGACGTGCTGGTGATGGCGGAAGAGTCGACGTCCTGGCCGCAGGTGAGCCGGCCGGTCGCGCAGGGCGGCCTGGGGTTCACCCACAAGTGGAACATGGGGTGGATGCACGACACCCTGAAGTACTTCGAGCAGGACCCGCTGTACCGAAAGCACCACCACCACCAGCTGACCTTCGGGCTGCTCTACGCCTACTCGGAAGACTTCGTGCTGCCCTTGAGCCACGACGAGGTGGTGCACGAGAAGCGCTCGTTGCTCTCGAAGATGCCCGGCGATGAGTGGCAGCAGCTGGCCAACCTGCGGGCGCTCTACGGGTGGATGTGGGCCCACCCCGGCAAGAAGCTGCTCTTCATGGGCGGCGAGCTAGGCCAGCGCCAGGAATGGAGCGAGATGCGCAGCCTCGACTGGCACCTCTTGCGCCAGGAGCCGCACCGCAAGCTGGGTGACCTGATCGGCGCGCTCAACGAGGGGTACCGGCGCGAAGGCGCCCTCTTCGAGAGCGACTTTGAGGCCCAGGGCTTTCAGTGGGTGCAGGCGGACGCGGCCGACCCCAGCGTCTACGCCTTCCTGCGTCGGGGCCGGAACGCGTGGAGAGAGGTGCTGTGCGTTGCGAACCTGACGCCGGTGGTGCGCCACGAGTACCGGGTGGGCGTGCCGTGCGGCGGGCACTGGGCCGAGATCCTCAACACCGACGAGCAGCGGTTTGGCGGCAGCGGCGTCGTCAACGCCCCCAGGAAGGCCGAGCTCAAGCCGTGGGACGGGCAGCCGGGCTCCCTCTCGCTCACCCTGCCCCCGTTGGCGGTGGTGTGGCTGGCGCCCATCGATCCTCCCGGTGGGCTGTTGCCGAAGTCAGTCCCTCAGTGAAGCACGCGTTCGCGATCGACGAGCAGCATCGGGTGGTTCTCGCGCGTCTCGTAGGCGATGATTCGAAGGCCAGCGCCCCGGGTGCCGGTCTGACCCTCGGCCTGCTGGTTCGAGTAGTTGAGCGCCACCTGGTACCGCACCTCACACAGCGCCGTCATCTCGGTGCCGTCGTCGCCGCTGAAGGTGACCTTGATCTGTCCTCCCAGCGGCAGCGACTCTCGCGTCTCGACGAACAACCCCGAGGTGCTGATGTTTCTCGCCAGCCCCCGCGTCATGCCGTCACCCGTGGTGAGATAGACCGTGAAGACCTTGTCGAACCGAAGACCCTGCCGCCGCTCGCTCACGTGCACCCCTTGGTGTGAAGCCGTTGATGCAGCGAATCCTACAGAGTGCGATGATGTGGGCAAATTAGCTACCCCATGCGACATCTGACCAAAGGAAATACGATGCGTTGGCTGACCCTGCTGGCCCTGGTTCCTGCGTTGGCGCTGGCCGACGTGGACGCGAAGTTCGCGAAGCTGCGTGACGCCTCGGAGAAGATCGGCAGCCTGGGCGCCTTCATCGACTCGTACGCGAGCGCCTGCGGCCCGTTGCTGACGTCATCGTGTGAAGAGCGGCAGCGCGACTTTCGCAAAGGGGCCGACGGGCGAAAGCACTACATGATCGTGACGGAAGACTCGGCGACGGTCTTGTCGATGGGCGACGCCAACCCCATCAGCGGCGAGTTCATCTTGAACATGACGCCCTTCTTCCCGGGCGGAGACAGCGCCATCACGCATGGCGCTCCGGCGAAGACCGACCCCAACGGCAACGCGGTGCTGCCCTACATTCGCGTTCAAGCGAAGCTGCCCGATGGGTGGACGATGCAGATGATGAGCCGGCAGGTGCAGGCGCGCGCGCTGCGGCTTCAGGTGGTCTTCACGCCCGAAGGGGTGTGGACGTTGCCGAAGAAGGGCGGCGTCATTCGGGGCATCAAGACGAGGTTCGACGGCATCATCGTGCAGGTTGGCCGCACCGGAGAGGTGATCGGCACCTGGTACGCGAAGTAGCGCCCTTCCCCTGAGGCGCGGGCGCGGTATCGTGCGAGGCCTATGGCCGCTCGCGCAAGTGGGACAGGGACGATCAGCTTCGGGCTCGTGAACATTCCCGTGAAGATCTATTCGGCGAACGATTCGTCGGGGAAGATCTCGTTCAACCAGCTGCACGCCGAGAAGAAGACCCGGCTCAAGCAGCAGATGTTCGACCCCGAGAGCGGCGAGCCGGTGCCCAAGGAGAAGATCGTCAAGGGCTACGAGTACGCGAAGGATCAGTACCTGGTGATCGACGAGGAGGAGCTCGACAAGCTCGAGCTGACCGCCTCGCGATCGATGGACATCGCCGAGTTCGTGCCGCTGGCGTCGATCGACCCGCTGTACTTCGAGACCGGCTCGTACCTGGGGCCTGAGAAGGGCGCCGAGCGCGCCTATTCGCTGCTGGTGAAGGGCCTCGAGGACATGAAGCACGCGGCCATCGCCCGCTACGTGGCGAGGGGCAAGATGCACGTGATCTTGATTCGCCCGCTGCAGCACGCGCTGGTGATGCAGTACCTGCGGTACGCCGACGAGGTGAAGCCGCTGTCCGAGATCCCCATTCCCCAGGCGACGATCAGCGACGCTGAGCTGGGGCTGGCGCGGCAGTTCATCGGCAGCCTGGCGAAGCCGACCTTCGACATCACGCAGTACAAGGACGAGTACCGGGAACGGCTGAAGGACCTGCTCGATCGCAAGGTGAAGGGCGAGTCGGTTGATCTGACGCCGGCGCCGGCTCCGGTGGCCAAGGTGGTCGACCTGATGGAGGCGCTCAAGGCGAGCCTGTTGCGCTCTGGCGCGGTGCCACCCGCAGCTGCGCCCGCCCCCGCCCCTGCACCCGTGGCTGCGGAGGCTTCGGAGGACCGCCTGCCCCCCAAGCGTTCGCCCCGGTCTGAAGAGGCGGCCGACGAGGCTGCTGCTCCGAAGAAACGCAGAGGCAAGGGCTGACGTGAGCCGCTCGTCCGGGGAGCGCGGTTGAACGCCGTGGCTCGAGGCAGTACATATCGTCGTCCATATGGTTCAACTCCTCGTCCAGGTGGATGACCGGCTCGCGCGCGACCTCAACCGTGCAGTCCCCGCCAAGTCGCGCCTGCGGTCGGAGTTCATTCGTCGCGCGATCCGCAAAGCGCTGATGGAACTCGACGATCAGACGACCGCCGAGCGCTACCGCGCGGCGCCCTCGACCACCGCCGACGAGCAGCAGGATCCGCCGTGGTTGCCGTGGGACAGGAAGCGGGGGAAGCGTCGAACGTGAAGCAGTACGAGCTGTGGTGGGCTGAGTTGCCTGAGCCCGCGGGGCGTCGGCCGGTGATGCTGCTCCAGCGCACCGGGGCCGCCGAATACCTCAACCACCTGATGGTCGCGGAAGTGACGACCCAGATTCGCGGCATTCCTCAGGAGGTGTCGCTCGGCCGCCGCGAGGGGCTGGACAGGGCCTGCGTGGCGAACCTCGACAACATCCGCCTGGTTCGCAAAGACAGCCTGAGCGATCGAATCGGCCGGCTCGGTCCGGGCCGGGAGTTCGAGGTCAAGCGCGCAGTGGGACGTGTATTCGGGTGGCCTGAGCTCGACGAGCTGGGCTGAGGGGACTCTGCCGGGTGGGGGGCAGGCACCCCAGGGGCCGTTCACAGGTGCCCACTGCAGGTGGCACTGCGAACCTCGGCAACCCTCGAGATCAAGGGGCTTGCACACCACGACCGGCTGGCACGAGCATCGCTCTGGGCACGGGCCTGATGAAACGACTTTTGGCGGCAACGGTGTTCGCGGTGGCGCTGGTCGGCTGCGACGGCAGCATCGAGGGGCCTCGCGGCGAGCCCAGGGTGCTGATCGACCCCGCTACCGGCAAGCCCACCACGGCACCTGGGAAGGGCGACCCTGACGTCGACGACGAAGAGACCGAACCGCAGGTCACGGCCTGCACCCCTTCGCCCACGCCAGGCTCGGCGCCGGTTCGACGCCTCTCGCACGAGGAGTACCAGCGCGCGGTCGAAGATCTCTTCGGGAACCCCACCCTGGCGCAGCAGGTGACGGCGGGCTTCCTCACCGACTCGGTGTCGCTGGGGTTCAACAACGGGGCGCGCTTTCTCGACGTGAAGCCGGTGATGCTCTCGAAGTACCAGGACGCGGCCGAGACCATCGCCGCGCAGGTGACCACGATTTCGGCGCTGCCCCGCCTGGTGTCATGCCCCACGTCCCAAGGAGAGCCCTGCGCCCGCACGTCGATCGAGAAGCTGCTGTTGCGCGCGTACCGTCGGCCTCCGACCGGGGCCGAGATCGACCGCGCGGTCGCCATCTGGCGCGCCGGCGTAACGGGCGCCGACTTTCGCACGGGCATGGAATGGGTGGTGGGCGCGGTGCTGCAGGCGCCGAAGTTCCTCTACCGACTCGAGCTCGAGGCACCCACCGTTCCCGCGGTGCGCGCGGTGGCGCCGTACGAGCTGGCCTCGCGGCTCTCGTTCCTCTTCTGGCAGTCGGGGCCCGACGACGCGCTGCTCGAGGCGGCGCGCACCGGTCGGCTGACGACCGCGCAAGACGTCGAGCGGGAAGCGCGCAGGTTGTTGGCGGACCCGAAGGCCGAGCGCGTCTTCGCCTTCTTCGAGCAGTGGATGGACATCGACGAGCTGGCGCCGCTGAGGCGAGATTCGGCGACCTTCCCCGGGCTGTCGGCGACGCTGTCGACGCTGCTGCGGGAAGAGGCCCGGCAGTTCGTCAAGGCCACGGTGCTGACCGGCGATGGCAGCTTCGAGTCGCTGATGACGTCGCCCACCACCTTCGTGAACGGCGAGCTGGCGCGCCACTACGGCCTGAGCGGCATCACCGGCGCTGCCTTTCAGCGCACCACCTTCACCTCGGGGCGCCGCGGCGGTTTGTTCATGAACACGGCGGCCCTGGTCAGCCACGACAAGCAGACCCGCACCAGCATCGTGAACCGGGGCATGCGGGTGCGCACCCAGCTGCTGTGCCAGACGGTGCCCTCCCCACCCGACGACGTGCCGCTCAACCTGCAGGCCATCACCGGAGAGTTCAGCCAGGCCGACCGCCTGGCCCAGCACCGCTCCAACCCCCGCTGCTCAGGCTGTCACGCGCTGCTCGACCCTCTGGGCGAGCCCTTCGAGCACCTCGACGCGGTGGGGCGTGAGCGCACCCGCGACGAAGGGGGCCACGCGATCAAGACCGCCGGAGAGCTCGTGGCGACCCGCGACGCCGACGGGCTGGTGAGCGGAGGCCTCGAGCTGATGCAGCGGCTCTCACGAAGCAACGAGGCCCGCGAGTGCCTGGTGACGCAGCTCTTCCGGTTCAACCATGGGCGGCAGGAAGAGCCTGCCGATCGCTGCAGCCGCGAGCGCGCCCTCGAGCGCTTCAAGGGCTCGAGCTGGAACGTGCGTGAGCTGCTGATCGCGATGACCCAGACCGACGACTTCCTCTTCAAGCCCGGAGCGACGCCATGAGCCACCTGTCCCGAAGAACCCTGCTCCGCGCGGGTGGCGTCACGGTCGCCCTGCCCTTCTTGAGCTCGCTGTTGCCACGGCAGGCGCGCGCGCAGAATGGAACGCCGCCGCGACGGGTGTTGTGGTCGTTCACCGCCAACGGCGATCAAGAGAGCCGACGGTTTTCAACCAGGAGCGAGACCGGGTTCGTGCTCGACGAGTTTCTGGCGCCGTATCAGGCCCAGCGGGCCGACATGCTCTTCATCGAGGGCGTCGAGAAGTACCACCACCGTTTGCCGAACGGCCAGCGGGCCGACGGGCACCAGCAGGGCGGCTCGGCGCTGGCGCCGTGGAAGTCCGGGTCGGGCTCGTTCCCCATCGGCGGCTCACCGGGCCAGACCATCGGCTACGTGCTGGGGCCGAGCATCGACCGGGCGATCGGCGAGCGCGTGCAGGCGCAGAACCCGAACGTTCGCTTCACGCACTTCAACTTCCGGGTGGGCGACCGGGGCAACAACATCTGGAACCAGCACTCGCACCGGGGCCCCGTCGGCACGCAGAACCCCATTCCGCCCGAGACCGATCCCCTGGCGGCGTACACCCGCATCTTCGCGGGCGTCGATCCCACCGCGAGGGACGCGGCGCTGCGGCGGTTGCGCATGCGGCAGTCAGCGCTGGACGCGGTGAAGGCCGAGCTGAACGAGCTGACTGCGAAGCTGTCGGCCGACGACAAGCGGCGCCTCGAGCAGCACGCCGAGTCGGTGCGGGAGATCGAGCGCTCGTTGGCGGGCATGACGGCGCAGGTTCCGCAGTGCTCGACCATCGCGACGGGGTCGGCCTTCGACGCCTACAACCAGGACCGGTACGCCGACGCCGCGCGGCTGTTCTTCAAGATCTCGGCGATGGCCTTCGCGTGCGATCTGACGCGCTCGATCAACTTCAACTGGTCGGGGAACACGTCTGATCGGGTGTACCGCGAGCTGGGGCATACCGATGGGCACCACACCATCACGCATGACTCGAGCCCGGCGGCCTTCACCAGGGTTCGGCAGATCATCAGGCTGCTGCACCAGCGCACCGTCGACGGGCTGTACGCCGAGCTGAAGGCCATTCCCGAGGGGAATGGCACCACGGTGTACGACAACACCCTGGTGATGCACTGGAGCGAGCTGTCCCAGGGCGACACCCACGGCAACAGCAACAACCTGGTGATGTTCGGAGGCGGGGCCAGGCGCTACTTCCGCACCGGGCGGTACGTCAACCTGGCCACCACGCAGCGCCGCAGCTTCTCGGACCTGCTGGTGCACTGCTTTCAGTACATGGGCTTCACCGACGTGACGTCGTTCGGCGACCCGCTGCTGTCGCAGGGCGGCATGCCGTCTGGCCTGGTCTGAAGAGGCCATCGGTCGGCAGAGGGCCGCCGTTCATCGGCGAAAGGCCACCGTTCACCACAGCGCGCAGATCGGCTCGAAGAAGACGGGCACCTTGGGTGGCACCTCGTCGTCCTCTGGGAGCCCTTCATGCGTACCGCCCTGCCCCTCGTCTTCTGCTCGCTCGCCGCGTGCAACACGCTGGCGCCGCTCCAGTCGGACTTCGCGACGCCGCAGACCCCGACCAACGACGCCGCCCGGGTCGAGCTGGGAAGGCGGTTGTTTCACGAGAAGGCGCTGTCGGCTGACGGCAGTCTGTCGTGCGCGAGCTGCCACGATCTGGCGAAGTTCGGCGTCGACGGGAAGAAGACGTCGGTCGGCATCGGCGGCAAGGTGCTGAGGCGAAACTCGCCGTCGGTGCTGAACGCGGCCGGCCAGCTCGCCCAGTTCTGGGACGGACGAAAAGCCGACGTCGAGGCACAGGCGCTGGGGCCCATCTTCTCGGCAGACGAGATGGGCATGGCCGACGAGGCAGCGTTGATCTCGGCCCTCGAAGCGGCGGGCTATGCAGAGACCTTCCGCGCGACGTTTCCCAAAGAGAGCGCTCCGCTCAGCGCTCGCACGGTCGGCCTGGCCATCGGAGCCTTCGAGCGCACCCTGGCGACGCGAGCGCCGATCGACGACTTCCTCGAGGGAAAGCCAGAGGCCCTCACCGCAGCGCAGACCCGTGGGTTCGATCGGTTCAACCAGCTGGGCTGCATCAACTGCCACGCGGGCCGCCTGGCCGGTGGCGATCGCTACCGCAAGCTGGGCGACGAGATCGCGTGGGACGACCAGACCGACCTGGGCCGCTTCGAGGTGACGAAGAACGCCGCTGACCGGCAGGTCTTCAAGGTGCCCTCCCTGCGCAACGTGGCGAAGACGGGCCCCTGGTTTCACGACGGCAGCGTCGAGACCCTGCCCGAGGCGGTGAAGCTGATGGGTCACCACCAATTGGGGCTGACCTTGAGCGACGACGACGTGTCGGCCCTGGTGGAGTTCCTGGGCTCGCTCACGGGAACGACCCCAGGGCCTCTGCGGTAGCAGGGGCGACGAGGGCGCTCACGGCTGCGCTCGCCGGCTCACGAACCGAGGCCCCATCAAGACACGGTGTCGCGACGTCGCGACACGATGCAATTCACGAATCGAACGCGCGCGAGTGGTGCTCGGTGGCGACCGCTTCGGTGTCTCAGGTCAAGGGGGCGGCGCTGGTGTCCCTGATCAGCCCAGCCAATTGAACCGCCGTCAGCTTGCCCGCCACATCCGTTCCGCTCAGCAGCGCATCGGCGAGCTCTCGTTTGTCCCGGTGCAGCGAGAGGATCTGCTGCTCCACCGTACCCTCGGCGATCAGCCGGTACACCGTCACCGGCCGGGTCTGCCCGATGCGATGCGCGCGATCGGACGCCTGGTCCTCGACGGCTGGGTTCCACCACGGGTCCAGGTGCACCACGTAGTCGGCCGCTGTGAGCGTGAGCCCGGTGCCGCCCGCCTTCAGCGAGATGAGGAACACGTCGCCCCCCTCGCCAGCCTGGAAGCGCTCGACGCGCCGCTGCCGCTCGGTCGGAGCGACCTGCCCATCGAGGTACGAGTACGTCACCTTCTCTGCGTCGAGTGCCTTCTTCACCAGCGCGAGGTGCTGGGTGAACTGAGAGAACACCAGCACCTTGTGGCCCGACTCGCGCAGCTGGGCGACGAGCTCGACGAGCCGGTCGAGCTTCGAGGTCGGCCCCTTCCATTCGGCCTCGATGAGCCTGGGGTGGCATGCCGCCAGCCGCAGCCGGGTGAGCGCGGCCAGCACGTCGAACCGCTTCGATTCGCCCACGCCCTCGCCCAGCTGGGTCACCGCCGCGAGGCGAACGTCTTCGTACAGCGCCCGTTCCTCATCAGAGAGAGTCACCAGCAGCTCGATGTCGGTGCGCGGCGGCAGCTCTTTCGCCACCGCGTCCTTCGTCCTGCGCAGAATGAACGGGCGAATGATGGTCGCGAGGTGCTTCGTGGTCTCCTTCGTCCCGCGGCCGAAGCGGCTGTCGAACGACTCCTGGCTGCCGAGGAGCAACGGCATCACCCCGCGAAAGAGGCTCCACAGCTCGCCCACGTGGTTCTCGATCGGCGTGCCCGAAAGCGCGACGCGAAAGTCGGCCTCGAGCTCGTGCGCGGCCTTCGCGCGCTGGGTGTTGGCGTTCTTCATGGCGTGCGCTTCGTCGAACACCACCGTCGCGAAGCGCCGCTCTGCGAAGCGGGCCCCCTCACGCGCGAACATCGTCCAGCTCACCACCGTCACCGAGCCCTTCGGCAGCGCGTCCAGGGACCGGTCGGTCTCGTCGAACAGCCGCACGTCGAGGCGTGGAGCATGCCGGGCGGCTTCGGTCTTCCACGTGTGAAGGACGGACGAAGGGGCCACCACCAGCGCGGGCCCCTCGCCGGCGCGCGCCACCAACAGCGTCAGCGCCTGCAGTGTCTTGCCCAGCCCCATGTCGTCTGCCAACACCGCGCCCGAGCACCACTGACTCAAGCGCGACAGCCACTCGAAGCCCTCGACCTGGTACGGCCGCAGCTCGGTCTTCATCGCTTTGGGCACGCGGAAGGGTTTGTCCCTCACGTCGGCGAGGCGCTGCATCAGGTGCCGCCACTCGGAAGCAGCCTCGAAGGACTTCACCTGCTGCTCGAGCTCGGCCACCAGGGGCAACGCGCCGATGCTCAACGAGGTGGCCTTGCCGTCGGTGCCCATCAGGGCCAGCGGCGCCAGGGTTTCGACGAGCGACTGGCTCAACGTCGCGTAGTCGTTCTCGCCGAGTCGAACGAAGCGTCGCCGCTGCCGCGCCGCCTCGAGCAACGTCGCCAGCAACACGCGCCGATCGTCCACCTCGACCGAGCCCTCGAGGCCAAACCAGTCCTTCTGCCGGGTCACCGCGAGTGAGAGTGCGTCGAGGGACGCCTCTCTGGTGAACCGCGGCTGGGGGGCCTTCCACTCGACCTGCAGGTCAGACGCCTGCAGCGCCTGAAGCACCGCGAGCGCCCCTTCGCCGGGCTCGAGCTTCCACACGAAGTCGTCGCCGGGAATACCGAGGCCCAGGCTTTGCGCGAACTGCGTCGCGACGCGACGTTCGGCCTCGAGATCTCGTCGGGTGAAGGTGCGGCGGGCGCCATCGAAGGCGGCCGCGAGCGAAGGCCCTGCCCCCGGCGTGAAGGCCGCGCCCGTCGACAGCGGTTCGCAGAGCAGCTCGACCGACACCCCGACCGGCAGCGGCGACACCCGCGCCAGCAGCCTGGTGCTCGGTGGCACCTCGGTGCCTTTGAGTGAGTCGGGCAGCTCGAGCTGCAGGCCCTTTTCGAGGGCGGGCAGGCTGCGCGCCAGCCGTTCGCCGACCTCTTTCGGCAGGGATCCGCCGAACGCGTCGAGCGTCGAGAGCAGCTCGAGCGATCGCTGCGTCTGCTCGGCCACCACGATGTGCTCGGGGAAGCGATGCAGAGACAGCTTCCCGGTCCTGCTCCTCCAGAGCACGCGCGGCTTCTCGAGGCGGTGGTCGCCCACTCGCACCGAGACCTCGAAGCCGGTCGGCGTCTCATCGATCACCCCACGCGCCGGCAACACCACCACAGGGGCCGCGACGTCTTCACCGTCCCAGCGCACGTTCGCCATCGAGGGCAGATCTTTGAGGACCTCACCGAAGCCCGGGTCGTCGTCCAATTCAGAGCTCACCCGAACCGTGAGCAGATACTCGGCCAGCTCGCGCTCTTTTCCTTCTGGCAGGCCCTCGAGGTGCCACTCGCGAAGCGCCTTCCCCTTCTTCGAGAGCCCCGTCTTCCCAAACGAGTGGAAGCGCGCTTCGACCCCGCGCTGGGAGACGGTGAAGACCAGCGACCCGCTGCTGGCCGCCACGGCGCTCGGACCCGGCCGCTCGAGCACCCGCAGCAGCCGTTCCCACTGCGGAGTCAAGACCTCGGCGATGGTCTCGACGAACTCTGGGTTCTCGTGCAGGTCGAACGCGAAGAACTCGAGCGTCGCCGCCTGGTGCGAACAGAGCTCGCGGCGACAGCTGCACCGCAAGGCGACCGCGTCATTCCAGGTGCGAAGATCGGTGGTTCGAACGGCAAAGTCGGTGTCCGCTCCGTGAGGGCGGAACCTGACCTGACACTCTCCCGACGGAAACATGCGCAGCTGCAACGCGCCGGTGGCGAGGGTGAGGGGGAAGGGCTGGGCGATGGAAAGCCGGGCCTGCCTCGCTTTGACGCGAAGGGCCTCGACCCCTGCCCTCGGGAGTTTGACCTCGGGCGGCTCAACGAGTGCACGGGTCGCCTTCACCGCCGCTTCGAAGCCGGGCAGCAGGCGAGCCAGCTCTGGCTCGAGCCGCGCGACGGCCTGGTTGACGGTGAGGCCTCTGACGACCGGGTTGCAGTTGCCCAACTGACCGAGGTACCAGCTCTCGAGATCGGGGATGCCGAGCGCATCGAGCCGGCTCTGAAGCTCGCCTGTCGGGACGGCGCGCGTCGGAAGCTGCACGACGTTGTTGGTGACCTTCTGGGCCCACTGGCGAAACGCGACCAGCGCGCCCCGGTACTGCTGCACGGTCCAGTGGTCGAAGTCGTCCGCCTCGACGAGGAACTCGATGACCGACGGGTTCTTGCGAACAGAGAACGCTCTGAGTTCCCGCAGCAACTCCTGGTCCAGGTTCAGCTCGCCCAACACGGACGACAGTGGAAGGTCGGCGTGGACCGTATCGCTCAGCAGCTCGGCGAGGTCTGAGAAGATCTCTGGCTCGGGCTGCCCAGTGGCAAGGCGAAGCTCCAGCCAGGAATCGATGGCGGCGAACAGGCGACTGGGCTCGATCAGCCGCGGCAGGTCTCGACGCCACAGCAGATCGGCGAGGGTCATCGCGCCGAACTCCGTCAACCTCTGAGCCACCGCTCGATGGAGGGGCTGGCCTTTGAGGTCTTCAGCCACCTGCATCAAGGGAACGTCAATCAGCTCGAGGTCCTCGAGCAGTTCCTTGACCCTCTCGACGAATGGGCGGGCCACGGCGGTGCTATGGCGCAACCCGCGCCGTGGCTCAAGCAGAGACGATCAGAACCCCATGCCGCCGTCGACGTCGATGGTGCGACCATTGAAGTAGTCGCACTCGAGGATGAAGCGCACCGCGAGCCAGATGTCTTCGGGCAGCCCGATGCGGCCGACCGGAATGTTGGCGACGAAGGCGTCGAGCGCCTTCTGGTTCATGCCCTTGGTCATCGGCGTCTCGACCATGCCAGGGGCGACCGAGCCGACGCGAATGCGGAACGGGGCGAACTCCTTCGACCAGGTGACGGTGTTGGCCGCGAGCGCCGCCTTGGCTGACACGTAGTTCGACTGGCCGCGGTTTCCGTGGCGGGCGATCGACGACATGTTGACGATCACGCCCGGGCCCTGCTCCTTCTCGACCATCTTGGCGACCACCTCGCGCACCATCAGCGTGGCGCCGGTGAGGTTCACGCCGATCACCGCGTTGAACTGATCGGTCGACATCTTGGTGATGGCGCCGGTGTTGCGGTCCTTCTTCACCAGCAGGCCGTCGCGCAGAATGCCGGCGTTGTTGACCAGGCCGTTGAGGCCGCCCATCGCGTCGAACGCGAACTGCACGAACGAGACGAGATCGTCTTCTTTCGACACGTCGAGCCGGCGGCGGTGAATGCCGGCGGGCAGCGCGGCGAGGCCTTCTTCGTTGACGTCGCCCACGGTGACCCTGGCGCCGGCCTGGTGCAGGCGGGTCGCGAAGTGCAGGCCCATGCCCTGGGCGCCGCCGGTGACGATGATCTTCAGCTCGTTCAAGTTCATGCGGTTCTCTCTTTCATCCAGTTGATGAGTGCGGGGTACAGCTTGTCGGCGGCCTTGCTTCCCACGACGGCGCCCACGTGACCACCGGGGACCGCGAGCACCTTCGCGTTGTTCGAGCCGGCGGCGGCGTTCAGGGCGATGGCTGCGTTGGGCGGGCAGATGGTGTCTTTGTCGGCGGCCACGGTCATCAGCGGGCAGGTGATCTGCTTCAGATCGACGCGCTTGCCTTTGACGTGGTGTTTGCCGTTCACCAGTTGGTTCTGCTGGTACAGCTCCTCGATGTAGGTGACGTACGCGGCCGCGGGGAACGCCACGTTGTCGTTGGACCACGCGTCGAGCGCCTCGTAGGACTCCTTGAAGACGGGGTCGAAGGCCTTCTCCATGAGGGTGACGGCCTTGCTCAGGTTCTGGGTCGGGCGCAGCAGCTGAAACGCGCTCTGCATCTGCTGCGGCGCAACATTCCCGGCGTCGGCGATGACCTGGGGGTTGAACCAGCGCGGGTCGGTCATCACGCCCAGGTGGCCGGCGTGCTGGAAGTCGACGGGGCCGAGCAGGTTGATGAAGCCGGCGTAGCGGTCGGGGTTGAGCGCGGCGTGCACCGACGACAGCGTGGCGCCCATGCAGTAGCCGAGCACCGTCGCTTTGGGCCTGTTCGTCTCACGCAGCACCCGCTTGAGCATGCGGTCGAGGCGGGCCAGGGCGTCAGCCCACGAGAAGTACCGATCGTGCGCCTCGGGAGCGCCCCAGTCGAGGCACCACGTGTCGAGCCCCGCGTTGACCAGCGCCTCGGCGACGCTCGCGCCCTTCCGCAGGTCGAGCACGTACCAGCGGTTGATCATCGAAGGCACCAGCAACACGGGCGGCGCGTCGACCAGCGCCACGTCGGTGGTGGAGTGGAAGCGGTACAGCCGCGCGGGCCCATCTTCGAGCACGGTGCTGCGCGGCGTGGGCATCAGGCTCTTCGGCAAGTCGGTCATGCGCGAGGGGTTCCTTGGTGGGGAAACGCCCGACGGCCGCGATCGGGCTTGCCGATCGCGGCCACGGGATGAAACGAAAGGCACTTCAGCGAACGAAGAACTCCATCGCCTTGTGGGTGGTGTCGACGGTCAGCTTGCGCATGCCGGTGCTGAGCTCGTTGATGTAGTTGAACTGCGTCTTCATCAGCTCGCTCATCTCGTCGATCTGGGTGTTGCCGTACTCGATCCACTTGGTGTGGGCCTTGCCCATCTCGTCGAACATGCCCTGCAGGCGGGCGTTCTGATCGTCCATCGACTTCTTGAACTGCTCCATTCCGGGAAGTTGCTGCATCTGCGAAGCTGCGGTCTTGGTCTCAGCCATGGGGTCCATCTCCAGTCGAAAGCGTGGTTGGGGTGCTACGCCTGCGGTCGGGGTCGACCGCAGCGCCGCCAGAATAAGCGCCCTGCCGCCAGCGTCAAGCGACTTTTGTTGCGCTGCACCAATTCCGCCTATTTCTTTCGCTTTTGCAGCGAGGCCTTCAGCTCGTCGAGCTCGCGGCGCAGGGTCTCGACGTCGGTGCCCGGGGCGGGGGGCGGCGCAGACGGCACGGGGGCTGGCGCGTTCTGCATCCAGCCGCCGTAGGGGTTGCCCTGGCTCATGAACGGGTTGAGGGCCAGCAGCGGGTTGAAGGGCATCACCGCCTGGGTCGACTTGCGGGCCTGCAGGTACAGCTCGAGCGCGCCCTGTACGTAGCGGCCCAGGAACTCGGCGAGGGCGTCATCTCCGAGGCGAATGAGCTGATGCAGCAGGGGCCCGGGCAGCAGGTTGTCGGCCCCGCGACCCTCGATGATGATCTGGGTCAGGGTTTCCTGAGTGAGGTCGCGGTTGGTCTTGGCGTCGATCACCCGCGCGTCGGCGCCGTCGCGGATCCTGGCGGTGAGCTCATCGAGGGTGATGTAGCGGCTGGACTCGGTGTCGTAGAGCCTGCGGTTGCCGTACTTTTTGACGAGCATCGCCACCGCATAGCAGGGCGATGGTGCGTTGCAACACCCGGGGCTTGACAACGCCGTTTCAAAGGGTCATTTGCCAGCCACTTTGCTGCACATGCACATGCCTCCTGAGTCCAACGACGAGGTCGCCGGGGGCCCGGTGGCTTTCCACGGGACACCCGCATAAAGGGCCCACCTAGAGGAACTCCATGAGCCACCGCATCGCGTCCATCAGCCTCCTCCTCGGTGTCCTGGCCTGTGGCGGAGGTACTCCGCCAGGACCTGACTGTCGCGTCGGTGCCGACTGTGCGAGCGGGGTCTGCACCCGAGAGGGGCGGTGCGGCGTGACGCCGATGATCGATGGTGGAACCGCCGGCGGCGCAGCAGCTGGAGGGGCGGTCGGGGGAGGTTCGGCT
>VYLD01000182.1_pt1 | contig 23401 bp, 13 predicted proteins | sample 5114401 | NCBI WGS metagenome assembly VYLD01 (sample SAMN12291783, study PRJNA351875) | freshwater metagenome | isolation source: freshwater lake | place: USA: Michigan, Gull Lake | collected 2013-08-08 | reverse complement strand
ACATCAATCGCCGGCTCATTGCCATCGGTGAGCAGATCACCCGTCATCAGCAGCTTGCGGTTCACCAGGTAGGCCACCAGGTCGCCGTCGGTGTGACCCACTCCGGGGTGCCAGACCCGCACCACCTCGTCGCCCAGGCGAAGCTCGATGGGGCCGTTCACCTCGACCCACTGCGCGCGCGCGCCCTGCGCCTCGAGGCGCCGCCGGGTCTGTTCGTGCACCAGCACCGGGCCTGCGTGGGTGAAGGGACTGAGCCCGGCGGCGTGGTCGACGTGCGAGTGCGTGAGCAGCACCCGGGTGACGTGGCGCGAGGCGACGTCTTCGAGGTCATGTCGCAGGCGCCGGCTGGCCGCCCCGAACTTGACGTCGGCGAGGAACGCCTGGCGCCCGTGCAGCAGCGCCAGCGAGTTGCCACCACCTCCGAGAAAGAACCGCAGCCGCTGGTCGACGCGCACCTCTTCGACCTTGAGGAAGCGCTGCAGCCCGCACCCGCTGACCAGCGCCGTCGCACAGATCAACCATGACAAGCGGTTGCGGACTTGCGCGGTGCGGAGGAACATCGACCGACCGTGTCTACCAAGCCAGCCGACGCCCGGGGCGACGAAACCACTTCACCGTCCATCACGCCCATGCAGGCCGCGCTGCGGCGCATGAACAAGCTGTCCTCGATTCTCGAGGTGGCGAAGGCCATGAGCGCGCAGCGCAACCTCGACACCCTGCTGCCGTTGATTCTTCGGGAAGCCGCGGCGGTGGTCGAGGCCGATCGGTGCAGCCTCTTCATCGTCGACCGCTTCCGCAACGAGCTGTGGAGCCGCGTCGCCCAGGGCGCCCAGCAGGAGATCCGCCTGCCCATTGGCCAGGGCATCGCGGGCACGGTGGCGGCGACGGGCGAGCTCATCAACCTGAAGGACGCCTACGCCGACGCGCGGTTCAACCGCGAGTTCGACGTGAAGAACGGGTACCGCACGGTGAGCATGCTCTGCGTGCCGATGCGTGACACCCGCGGCGAGATCACCGGCGTCATTCAGGCCCTCAACGCCAGCGACGGCACCTTCGACGCAGAAGACGAGGAGCTGTTGCTGGCGCTGGGCGGGCAGGCCGCCCAGGCCATCGAGAACGCGATGTTGCACGAAGAGATCAGCCGGCTCTTCGAGGGCTTCGTGCAGGCGTCGGTGATGGCCATCGAGTCGAGAGACCCCACCACCGCCGGCCATTCGGGCCGCGTCGCGGCGTTGACGGTGGGGCTCGCGCAGGTGACCGAGGCGGCGTCGTCGGGCCCGTACCGGGGCACCCGCTTCACCCCCGAGCAGCTGCAAGAGATTCGCTACGCGTCGCTGTTGCATGACTTCGGGAAGATCGGCGTGCGCGAGCCGGTGCTGGTGAAGGCCGAGAAGCTGTACCCGCACGAGTTCGACGTGCTCAAGCAGCGCTTCGAGCTGGCTCGCAAGGACCGGCAGCTGGGGTCGATGCGGCGTCGCCTCGAGATGGTGAAGCTGCGCGGCGATCGCGACCTGGCGGCGATCGATCAGGAAGAAGACGAGCGCCTCAAAGGTGAGCTGAAGGACCTCGACGACTCGCTCGAGTTCATCACCTCGTGCAACAAGCCGACGGTGCTGGCGCAGGGAGGGTTCGAGCGGCTCACCGGGCTGGGCGAGGTGTCTTTCACCGACTCGCGCGATCGACCGCTGACGGTGCTCTCGGCCCACGAGATTCAGGTGCTCTCGATTCCGAGGGGTTCGTTGTCGGCCACCGAGCGACGGGAAATCGAGTCGCACGTCACGCACACCTTCAAGTTCCTCTCGCAGATTCCGTGGACGCGGGTGCTCAAGCGGGTGCCCGAGATCGCCTATGCGCACCACGAGAAGCTGGACGGCAAGGGGTACCCGCGCGCGCTGGCGTCAGAGCGCATTCCCACCCAGTCGAAGATGATGGCCATCAGCGACATCTACGACGCGCTCACCGCCAGCGACCGGCCGTACAAGAAGGCGGTGCCTCACGAGAAGGCGCTCGACATTCTTCACATGGAAGCAAAGGGCGGTCAGCTCGACCCCGAGCTGTTGAAGATCTTCGTGGAGGCCGAGGTGCCGAAGCGCTCGCTCAAGCCCAGCTGACGCCGGGCCTCGCAGGCCCGTCAAGGGCGCCTTGACGAGGGCCCAGTCGAACCGGACGCTCTTGACCTCGAGCAGCTGCGACCCGGCGGGTCATCGGCGACCGAGCCCGAACGTCGAGCTTCTTTGCCGCGCGAGGAAGAGGCCCGCAGGAATACTGGTCGGTATTTCAAGGGCCTCTGACGATGCCCGGCGAAGGAGATCGGTTCAGGCGACCGGAGCGCTTTCTTCGACGGGCTGCGAGGTGCGGTGGATGCACCTCGAGCCGCTCGACAGCCCCGACTCGTTCAGCACGTTGGCGGCTCGCCCTCACATCGAGATGGTGTGCAGCCGCAGGGAGTTGATCTTCCCCGCCTGGCCGACGGGCGCTCCGAAGACGATGACGATGCGCTCGCCCCGCTTCGCCAGCCCGCGGGCCAGCAGCTCTTCTTCGACGCGGCGAACCATCTCTTCTGATTCCTGCACAGGCTCGAGCACGCGCGGCATCACGCCCCACAGCAGCGACAAGCGCCGACGAACTTCCTGGTTGGGGCTGAAGGCGATGATGGGCACTGACGGGCGGTAACGCGAGACCAGGCGCGCGGTGTTGCCGGTCAGCGTGAAGGCGACGATGAGCGAGCAGCCCGCCTCGCGCGCGGCGCGGCAGGCCACCCCACACGTCACATCGGGGAAGTCCGCGGGCATGTGGGCGGGCTCACCGATGCCGACGCGGGGGAAGCTCTGGCGCATGGCCGACTCGGCGGCCTCGACGATGCGGCTCATCATCTCCACCGACTCCAGCGGGTAGCGGCCCGAGGCCGTCTCGCCCGACAGCATCACCGCGTCGGTGTTGTCGAAGACGGCGTTGGCGACGTCGCTCGCTTCGGCCCGGGTGGGACGCGGGTGATCGATCATCGAGTTCAGCATCTGCGTGGCGACGATCACCGGCAGTCCGCGCTGGTTGGCGCGCCGAATGATGTCCTTCTGAATGGCGGGCACCTCTTCGGGAGGAATCTCGACCCCCAGGTCCCCGCGGGCCACCATCACCCCGTCGGTCTTGTCGAGAATGGCGTCGAGGCGGGCGATCGCCTCGGGCTTCTCGAGCTTGGCGATGATCGGCACCACCCGCCCGGCCTCGAGCATCGCCGCGCGACACTGGTCGATGTCTTCGGGCGTGCGCACGAACGAGAGCGCGACCATGTCGACGCCGGCCTTGAGTCCGAAGATCAGATCTTCCCGGTCCTTGGGGGTCAGCGCGTCGGCCCGCAGCGCGACGCCCGGCAGGTTGATGCCCTTGTTGTTCTTCAGCGTGCCGCCGTGGACGATCTCGGTGCGAATCAGCGACTTCTTGTCGGTCGAGGTGACCTTGAGCTCGAGCAGCCCGTCATCGAGCAAGATGCGGTCACCGACGTTCACGTCGGCGGCCAGGTGCGGGTAGGTGGTCGAGACCAGCTCGGTGGTGCCCAGCACGCTCTCGTCGGTGGTGATCGCCAGCTCGGCCCCTTCCACCAGCTCGATGGCGCCCTTCTCGAGCTTGCCGGTGCGAATCTTGGGGCCCTGCAGGTCGCCCAGAATGCCCACCGCTTTGCGGACCTTGAGCGAAGCGGCGCGCAGGCGGTCGAGCACGCCTTGATGATCGGCGTGCGAGCCATGGGAGAAGTTCAACCGGGCCACGTCCATACCCGCGTCCAACAGCTTCTCCAGCATCTCCTGGCTGGTGCTCGCGGGGCCCAGCGTGCACACGATCTTCGCTCGACGCATGCGCGGCTTATAGCCCCAGAAATCGGTTGAGTTGAGCCTGCCTTGCTCGGTCTTTCGGTCGATCTCGTCGTTGCTCGTCGGTCAGGTGCCCACCAGCACGCGCTCTCCTCGCGCCTCGACCTTGACCGGAATCCCGTCGCGATCCCGGCTCAACCCAACCGATCTCTGGGGTGAGGAGTCGTCCACCCCGGCAGACATCTATCCCGGGTGTTTCGCGGAGGCGGGCTGACAGGGCTGCACGAGCGGCGCTGCACGTCGAGCGGAATCGGCCGTTTCACGCGCGGGCCACCACACGCGGTCCGGCTGAAACAGGGGTCGCTTCGGAGGGAGGTAGCCCCCGGGCCCCGCCTCATCCAGTGGATCCTGCGCAGACCGCGTTGCCGCTCCTTCTGACCTCACGCAGCTGGGAAGGCCTGCCGACCCGCACGCCCAGCTGTCTTTCGGTGGCCAGCCCAGTCTCGAGGAGGCACTTCAGACTGACGGAAGGTGATCAGCCATCAACGCCTCTACCGTCGAAGCAACGCGTTGAGGTGCGCCTTCTCCCACTCGATGGCCGCGTCGTAGCGAGGGAACGCGCGCTCGCGGTCGCGGAATGCCTTGGGGTGGTGCACGTGCCGGCGGGCGTCGCGCGCGCTGGGGAAGACCTGGTGCAGCATCTCGTGGAAGACGATGTACTCGACGAAGAACAGCGGCACGTCGGGTCGGTCGAGCGCCGGGTGCACGCGAATCTCTCGAAGCCGGTGGTCATACACACCGAGCCGAATCGACTTTCGCCGCCGCCGCGCCGAGTGACGACCCCAGCCAACTCGCGCCCGGATTCCGCTCTGAAAGTGCTGTGCGTTCAGCCGCTCGAAGATCTCGGTCAGGTCGTAGCAGCGGCCCCGTGCCTCGAGCGCCCGGGTGCGTCGCGGCTCGGCGCGAATGCGCTCCTGACAGGCGGCGATGTAATCATCGAGCACCCGTCCGGCAGCGTGCCGACCTCGACCGGCGTAGTCGGCGATGGCGCCAACCACCGGCTCGGGAGCATCGAGGAACAGGTGGTGTACCCGCAGCCGCAGCAGCGGAGGGTCGCGGCGGAAGCTGATCATGGTGCTGCGGTTGTCGTGCACCGCCAGCAGCACCTTCACCTCGGGGCCGAGCGCGGCGGCGACTGCCTGCGCCAGCCTTCGAGCCCGCTGCACGGCGTCCTGTCGCCCTGTCGACGTGGGAGGCGCGCCCACGGGTGCGGCGACCACCTCGTTCGCCGGCGGGGGCGGGTCAGGCACGAGCGCCACCGGGCGAGCGACCGGCGGGGCTGCCGGAGCGCGGAACAGGTCGAGCTGCCGGGGAGGCAGAATCACCCGCTCGTCATACCCAGCGCGGCCCTTCGGCGAAAGCGGCGGCTCAGACAGCACAACGCCCGGCCCTCCAGAAGCGGAGGAGCCGGGCGCTGAGCTATTCTGTCCAGAACGAAGGTTACTCGGCAAAAATGTTGTAGAACCCGCGCAGAATCTCCATCGACCGCACGGTATCTCGAAGCTTCCCTTCCCACTGAACGGCGTTCAAACCGTCGATGGGTTGGTTGAGCGCCTTGGCCTGGTCCCACTTGGCCTTCTGGGTTTGAGCGCGCAGCACGATCAAGGCGCCAGTCGAGGGCCTCGAAACATCAAGCTGCCGCAGCGCCGAGTACGAATACCCGCCGCCGAACGGGTCCGCGACGCTCACGACATCGAAGCCTGGCGCAGGGGACAACGCCTCGCTGCTCCCGAGCCGATAGACCTTCGAGAACTCGAGATACTCGTTGTCACCTGCTCGGGGGAAGAACGCCATCGTCCAGAGCTGGGAGTAGAACCTCGCGCTCCAGGTCGAGACCGGCAGCACCTTCGAGACCGGCGCTGCGTTGCCGTTCCCGTCAACGGGCATCACGGGCGCCGGCGGGTAGTTGAATCCAAAGATGTAGTCATTGGCCTTCACAAAGGTGGGCAACATGACACTCGCGGTCCCGTCGGCGTTCTTGCTCAACATCGGAGAGTAGTACTCAGGCTCTTCCGTGAAGTACGCACCGTACAAGGGCGCGAGTTCCTTCTTGAACGTGAAGTAATACGGAATGGTGTACTGTCTGATGTCAGAGTTGCGGTCGACGCCAAGAATCTGGGTCTGACTGGTGATGATGGCCCGCGTCGCTGCGAAGACGTCCCAGAAGTGACCGACCTCGTTGATCCGATTGAAGTTGTCGTACCCGAAAGAATCGAAGACCGTGAACTGCGAGCGGGCCTGTCCACGTGGCAGATAGGCAAGGTCCGTATACCCACCCTTCGCTGGCCTCGCGACGTCAGCCTTCAACGCGGCTTCAGCCGCAGGCGACAGACGCCGGTTCAAGCTGTCTTGAGAGGGAATGTACTCCCACGAGCCATCGGGCCGCTTGCCATGGTAGCCAGCAGACGGAATCGTCAACTGCTGCAACAACAAGTTGGTCGAGTCAATGGCGGCCATCGTCCAGTAGTTCTGGAGAATCGGGTCTGCGCCCGTGAGGCTGGCGATCTGGTCAGAGCTATAGCGGTAGTACTTGACGTAGATGTAAACGTTGAACAACCACTGTTGATACACGTTGGGAATGCTTCCCAGAAACCGAGCGAACTTCCCTGAAGACACAGAATCAGGCGAAAACTGCAGTCGGTCCCGCCGGAAGTTACTGAAAACGTATGACTGGTTGAACCGCTCCATCCACTTCGAAGTCATCTCGTACACGTCGGCGCCCTGGTCCTGGCGGTTGCAGAGAACGTTGGCCGCGACCTCAGAGTCAGAACAGAACATGTAGGGAACCTCGACCGGAATGCTGCGCCCACCGGCGTTGTTCACCAGGATCTTGGTCCGCTCACTGTTCGGTACCCCGAGCCCGGCGGCATTGACCTCGTAGCGCTTCACCTCGAGGCCAATACGCTCGTAGACAGCCTGCATCTCGCTCCACTTTCGGAACGACCGGTTCTTCATTCGAGCGATGCCCTGGTCGAGGCGCTGCTCGAAGGTGCCAGCCGCCTCAGCGAAGTGGAAGGGCAACGTCGTGTAGTGATACTTGTCAGTGTAGAGCTTGCTCGTCGAGGTGTAGTGCTCGGCGATCGCGAGTGGCACTTCGACGTGAGCGCCGCCGGCCGAGAAAACCGAAGCCAGGTTGTCGACCTCGACCGCGGCCGCCGGATTCTGATAGTCGTTGCGGGTGCTGTTGAAGACCTCGACCCAGCCTGGCTCGAATCCACCGGCATACGAGAACAGAATCGCTGCCTCGTCGTACTTGCCGATACCTCGGTTCATGGCGTTGACGCGGGACCCGTAGTCCATGATGGACGAATAGGTGTACTCGTACAGACTCTCGTTCGTTTGACGCTCGTTGAGCTTCGCTGCATCAACCAGGTTCTGCGGGGTCACTGGCAGAACGCGCCGCCCGCCGGCGATGACACCGATCGTCTCTTTCCGCAGGTCCCAATACCCGTCCTGGTAGTTCAGAGCGTCTGCAGAGGCGATGAAGTTATGCCTGAGCCCGAGCGTGTGGCCCATCTCGTGTTCCATCACCGAGCGATAGGCCTCACGGCGCAGGTCGTTGTAGACCTCAGCCTTGGCGAGCTTCCGGGCCTCCGTCGCGCTGCAAGCCGTGGGAGTCGCGCAGTCAGCACTGCCCTGAGTCGTGAACTTCGAGATGAGGTCTCCCTGCAACTTGAGCTTCCGCTTCGCCACCCCGACGTAGTCCTCGTCTGAATACGAGTACTCGTAGTAGCAGCCAATTGAGGGGTCGACGCGGTGCTTCTCTGCATCGATAGCGGCCGCAACAGGGTCGACGCCCAGGAGCACGTTCCGGGCAACCAGTCGATAGAACGACTTGTCGGACGCCATGCGCTCGGCAAAGGCCCGGTTTGGTGCCGAAGCCTGCACACCGACTCGAACCTCAGGCAGGTTGATCAACTCATCTTCGACTGCAGGGTTCTTCGCCAGCAAGCTCGCGAAGACTGCCTTGCCATCAGCTCCATTCTTCGAAACCGGTGGAGGCCCGTTCCGCGTCCACTGCTCGAGCAACGCGGCGAGCCGCCCAGTCGGGGTCGTGAAAGAGCCCGCGGCCTGAGCGGGGTCCGAGGTCAGGGGCTGCTGCGACGTGAACGGCCCGGTTCGAGGGCGCCGGGGGTCGGTCGGGTTGAGGTTCGAAAGAACGAAGTCTTTGATGTCCTTGCCCGTGATGAGCTCTGAGAGCGAGAGTTCGCCATTCAGGACATCGATGACCTGTGACGAGCTTCCAGCCCAGGTATCAAGAGCGGGTCCGTAAACGTTGGCCACGGCGTTGACCACTTCTCCTGTCTCAGGGTCCATCGCCGAGGGCCCAAGACCAAGCAGGCCTCCCGCGTTCTGGTCAACGTAGGGCGCCATGTGGTACCGCAGGTCACCAAGTCGAGCATAGGTTCCAGGCTTGCCGCACGCAGCAGGTGAGCCTTCCTCGACCGGCGATTCGCAAACATAGAACATCTGAGGCATCTTCTCATCGTACAGCTCGAGCCCTCGGGGCACGGCGACTGCGCGACGGAAGGCCCGGTCCCAGGAAGCCTCGATGGTGTTCTTGGGGTCAAAGCCTGCCTTGATCGCGTGGCGCTGGGTCGCGGATCCCCAGAGCTCGCGCGGCGTATTCTCGGTCATGTAGTACACCACCGGGCGTACCGGTCGACGGGTCACGGGAATCGTCTTCAACTTCGCGCGGCCGGTCAGGGTGTCGATGACCGGCTTCCCTGCCTCATCAGTCTCGACCTGTTTCGCCTTCGCCCAGATGTTGTGCCGCATGGCGAAGAACTGCTGACCTGTGTACGTGTAGCCACGTTCTTTGTTGTAGGTGAACAGCTCGTTCCGGAAGAGGCCGAACTTGATCATCAGCTTGTCCGAATACACCAGCGGTTCGTAGTCACGCACCCGGTCTTCATCGACCTTCAGCACTGAAACGCGAACCATCACAGACGCGCTTTCACAATCAACAGTAGCGTTGAACAGGCAGAACGGAATGCGACCATAGCCCGGGTAATTGATCGCCGGCGGGTCATAGATTCGCTGAACGGTGTAGTCGAAGTAGTTCAGTTTGCTGTTGTTCTTGCAGACCAACGAGCTGTTCTTGCCCTCAGTGCCGTCGTCGCATCGAAATGCGATCGAGTTGTTCTGGGCGTTCTGGTCCTGGTCGGTGACGACCCTGAAGGTCCGGTTCGGGTCGTCGCGCGGAGTGCCGAGGATTGAGCTGTAGTTTGCAACGCGGTTGGTGCCCCAATCGATGCGCATGAATTCACGCTGATACCAGGGGCGGTCCGAAGAGTTCTCTTCGAGAATGTTCGACACTTCGCCCGTCGAAGGATTGTACTGGCGTTGACGGTCGAAGTGACTCGAGATCGTGAACGCGAAAACCGGGTTCCCCTTGTAGGGCTTTCCGTCCAATCGACGCACGTCTCCGATCTCTGAACGTTTCGAATCGATGGTGGGGTCGGCTCCAGGAACCACCTCGTACGACCGATACCCAACCAGCAGGCCCTCCTGAACCTCCCAGCGAATCTTCTCGAGCCCGCCCCCTGCACCCTGGACGGTGGGAGCCCCCGGCGTCTTGGGCACATCGACGATGGTCTCTTTGATGTACCACTGCCCATCAAGGAGGTCTGACTTCTTGACGAAGTTCGGTTGGGTTCGATCGATCAGGTCTGGCTGGTTGCAGCCGGCCAGGGACGCGACGACAAAAGCGGCAGTGAAAGCTTGCGACAGGCGCTTCATGATGTCTCCGTGTGAGTTCTGTGCGGTCGTCATGATCAGAACGCCCTTCCGAGTACGTTGTAATACTGCCGACTCAAATCGAGGTCTCGAATCGAGTTGCGGAAGTTCTCAGTCCATTGCCGGCGCACTTGCTCGATGATGAACGCGTTGTTCGCTTGTTCGGCCTCGAGGCAGCGATACCCCTGAACCGCCAGGTAGTCTGGCAGAGGACAACGCGCCGGGTTCTGAACCATCGACAAGATTGCCTGAGAGTGAGCGATCAGGGTGGTTGCAGCCGTTTCAACGCAGACTGTCCCGGGAGCACAGACCGGCCGAACAGCCGCATACCTCGCACCCGTCGTCACGTCGGGGACCTCGACCTTCTCGTACCCGGCAGCGACCGTGAAGTCCTCAGACCCGCCAAGTCGATAGATCTGGTTCGCCTTGGCGTAGTCGAGATCGAAGTTTGCGCGGAGGCCAGCCATACCAAAGTAGAGTGCGTAGATCTGGCTGGAGAAGGTGATCTGGGTATTGACCGGAGCCGCTCGCTGACCCACCGTGAAACAGCTCGGAGGACGCGCGGTACCAGTGCAGAGTCTCGGCAGCTCGCGCGGGTAGTTGAAGCCTTCCTTGAGGTCAGAGCCCTTGACGTAGACACGCCAGAACAGGCCCAGGTCTTCCGTGAGAGCGCCCTTGTCGTCGAAGGTCTTGAACGCCGTGGGGCTCACCTTGGCGTCGTCGTCAGAGACCAACGCCCCGAAGGTGTCAGTCAGCTGATTCTTGAACAACAGGTAGTAGGGAATTCTAAACCGATTCTGGTCGGTGTCTGTGTCGACCCCCTGCAGCTGAATGTCTGATCCGACGGCGGCAATCATGGCACCAAACTGGTCATTGCGGTGACCGACCTCGCTCATACGATTTTGAAAGCCATGCCCGCCCCGCACGTCGAACTTGCTCTCCATGCTGCGCCCCAGGCCGCGGGGCATGACTGCAAAGTCCTGGAAGGTTCTTGCGAAGTACTCCTTGTACTTCCGCACGCCTTCGGGGCTCAGCGGGTCGAAGTCATCCGACGGAGCCCCGGAGAAGGGCGTGTCACGAGTGGTGCCATCGCTGAGCAGTGACCAGCGCGCCCCCAGCGTGGGGTACGTCTGGTAGAAGTAGAGCCCCAACGTGGGCACGCTCATCACGTTCAGGTTCTGGTTGATGCCGTCGATGACGCCCATCGTCCACAGGTCCTGCAGAACCGGGTCGATGGAATAGGTGAGTCGCTGTTCCTGATTCCGGTCGGCCTGGCGATACAGCTCGAGCACGTAGTGTCTGTACGAGAGCGCCACGTTGCTGAACGTTCGATAGGCTGAGTTGATCGCCCGGTTCGCGGAGAAGTATGGGCGGTCTCTTCGGAAGTGCGTGTCGACATAGTAGTTCCAGTAGTCCTCGAGCTCATTCCGGGTCGTCTCATAGTAGTCGGCGCCGCGATCGAACCGATAACACGACTGGACGGGACCATCGGCTGACTCGTCGGTGCAGAACATGTAAGGCACACGCAGCTTGACGGTTCCAATCAGACCATTGGCGCGGTCGGGGTCGTTGGCCAGCGATGGGTCGCCGGCGATGATGGCTCGCACTCGTTCTTCGTCTTTCCTGACGTCACCGAACTTCTCGAGGTGACGAGTGCCGATCTTGCGGATGCCGTCCTCGATGACTGCCTTGATGTTGTTCGCGGGGCCCTCGCCGAAGTGCAGAGGCACCAGGCTGTAGTGGTATCGCTCGGTATAGTTGCGAATGTTGGGGTTGGTGTGAACAGCGTTCACCAGGGGCACATCGACGGCCGCGCCGCTGATCGTCAGCTGGTTGCCGTCCGAGGTACGAAACGCCCGGCTCTCACGCCGCGCCGCGTTCGGGGCACCCACGGTATCGCCGAACACCTCGACATACGAAGACTCGGTGGTCGCAGCGCCGGTGCTTCCGGGCTCGGCAACGGCCGTATACGCAAAGATGATCGCAGCCTCGTCATACTTTCCAAGGCCGTTCCAGTCGGTGAAGATCTTGCCCGCGTAGTCCATGATTGACGCGTATTCGTAGCTGTGAATCTTGTTGAGGCGCTGCGAATCGGTTCCATCAGACGCCGCCTTCAGATCGTTGGGGGTCTTGGGCAGAACGTCTTGCGAGCCCTGGGCGATGGTGATCGTCTCCTCTTTGAGAGGCCAGTAGGCGTCGGGGTAGTTGAGCGCGTCCCAGGAACCCTGAAAGTTGTGGCGAAGATTGATGGTGTGACCCATTTCGTGCAGCGAGGTCGAGAGCCACACCTGCTGCCGCACATACCGGGCAATATCGTCGTTGGCGAAGCGCTTCGCATCCTCAGCCGAGCACCTGGTCGGCGTGGCGCAGCGCGCGTTTCCACTGCTCTCGAACTCCTGGGCGCTCTTGTCGCGCTTGATGAGCAGCTCGTTGGCGACGCCCACGAGGCTGCGATCGAGGAACTCAGCCATGTAGATATTGTTCTTCGAAAGGAAATCGAGGCGTCGCTTCTCGAACTCGTAGACAGCCGGCAGATTGGTAATCGTGAGACGTGCCATCTGGCGACGGAAGACCGGGTCTTTGCTTGCCTTCTCTCGCGCGAAGGCAGGCAGCATGTTTGAGACGTCGTCAGCGGTCTCCGTGTTGTCAAGGAGGGTTGCTTCCAGCTGGGGGTTCTGCGCAACCAGCTCTGACGCAATCTTGAGGTCGTCACCCCCGGCCTTGGGCAGCCCACCGGTCGCCTTCATCTGAGACAACACCTTCGCCAACGCCGGCGAGGGACGCGTGAAGGCCCCCTCGGTCTCGACGTTGCGCTGCGGGATACCCTGAAGTTCAGCCTGGATGGAACCGGACTGCTTGTTGACGGAGACCTGATTGTAGACAGGGTTCGCCTTGATGAACTTGCTGACGTCGCGACCCGAGATGTACTCCGTCAGGTCCTTCTCGCCGTTCTGCAGCAGAATCCAATCGAGGACGTTGCGACCATACATGTCGACACCCCAGAGATAGGTGTTCGAGTTCCCTGAGATGATCTCGCCGGTCTCGGGGTCGGCCGAGCTCGGGCCGTAGCCCAACAGGCCGTTTGCGACAGGCTCTGCGATGGTGTTCATGAAGCTGTATCGCAGGTCACCGAACTTGGGCGAGAACCCCTGCGCACCGCATTCCTTCGGGTTGCCGACTTTCACCGGGTTGTCGCAGAGGAAATAGACCTGCGACACGTCTTTCGGGTCTTTGCCCTGCGCGGCGGCGACGGCTCGCTTGAACGCACGGTCATAGTCGCGACCGATCACCTTGCCGGGCTCGATGAATTCCTGGTACCGGTCTTCACCACCCATGCGGTCTGCGCGGGTGAAGTAGTACACGATGGGCTGCACCGTGCGCTTCTCGACTGGAATGGGCTTGGTGACGTCGGGCTCACCCTGAGCGTCTTTCTCAAAAGACTGGTTCCAGAGGCGGTGGCGGTTGCCAATGAGAATGCGGGACGACTCGATGGCGCCGAACTTCTTGTCCCAGTTCAGGCGTTCCGTTCGGAACAAACCAAACAGCGACATCATGTCATTGCCATAGAGCAGCGGCTCGTAGTCGCGAACCTTCTTCGCGTCGATCTTGGCGACCGAGACCCGAATCTTGATCTCGGCTGACGAGCAGTCGCTTCCCTCGTAGAAGTAGCAGAGAGGAATGTTGCCGTAGCCCTCGAAGAAGATGCTGTCGGGCACCGCCAGGTAGCGGCCGGTGACATCGAAGTACTTCAACTTGCGAGCGTCGCCCTCGCCCTCGTACTCGAAGGTGGGCCAGTCCTGAGGGTCTTCGCTCTTCTCGTTGGGCTGAACCCAGCTCGACACGGGAGCACTGACGCCCGGGTTCTGAACCGTTCCCCAGTTCATGCCGGACTGGGTGTTCAGGAGGTTGGCCGCCCAGTTCACCCGAATGTACTCTCGCTGGTTCCAGATACGGTCGGTCGAGTTCTCAGAGATGACGTTGGTCTGCTCACCCGTCGCTGGGTTGTACCCACGCTGAATGTCGAAGTGCGACTGAATGGCGAACGCCACGACCGGGCTGCCGAAGTACTTCTGCCCACCAGTGCACTTGCCGTCGCGGTCGCAGTACTTCGCGGTGGTGCCTGACGGAATCGACTTGGGGTCGATGTTGCGCTCGGCGCCCAACATGTACGGGTAGCTTCGGTACCCAACCAGGTTGCCTTCCTGAATCTCCCACACCAGCTTCTCCATCGCGCCGGTCTGCCCGGGGAAGGTGAACTGGGTGTTGAAGGGCGTATGGGTGACCGTGTTGCGAAGGTACCATTCGCCGTCGAGCAGGTCGCTCTTGCGCACGACGTTGGGCTGTACGCGGTTGACGTCGCCGTTGCTCTGCGCGCACGCGGCGGCGAACACCGCGATGGCTGCTGATGCCAGCCAGCGGGCCTGAGGTGACTTACGATTCATGGTGCCTCCTTGACGGTTCAACAGCTGATTCGACAGATGTGAGAAGTTCATTCGTTGGTATCTTCAGTAGGCCGCGCCGAGCGAGACGATGAGGCTGGTGTTGTTGGTGGCCCAGGCGTTCAAAGACAGCAGGGGGAAGCGCACCTGCCGTTGCGGCGTCAATGGGTTCTGCTCAGTGAAGACATAGAAGTCGAGGTTGTAGTGCTCGTTCAGTTGGTATGAGACACCGAGGAACGTGCGAGTGAGATCCAATGCTCCCAGACCCACCCTCGCCGCCGACGAACCCTCGGAGTCGAGGGTCTTGGGGATCGTCTCGTCGCCGATGGCCGCGAGGCTCTCGCGGAAGGTACGGGTATAGGTGTAGCCGGCGAAGACAATCAGGTTGCCAGTGGCACGCCAGTTGGCGCTGCCACCGATCGAGAGCGAGAAGGCTGGGTTCGCGCCGTTGGAGACGCAGACCAGCTCGTTGGGTCGACACAGCACAACCGCCAGCCCCAGTGAATCGCGCTGGCTCGGGCCCAGGCCATTCTGGCGGCTCGTGAAGACGCCCTTCGACGCCCCGGCGGTGAGACGAAAGTCGAAGCCTCCGAAGTTCTTGGTCGAGATCGAGCGCGACGCCGCAAGACCGACCGAGATCGAGGTGATGAGGCCCGCGGTGAATGACTCAGGCGAAGCGGGAACCACCAGGCCAACCGACGGTGTGAGCGCGATCTTGGTGAGCGCCTTGTCCTGGAACAACGCGGGCGCGACCAAGCCCAGACGAATATCGCCCGGTGAAAACCGACGACCGTTCCCGGAGTCAGGCAACGTGTACTCGTAGAAGGCGATCGCACGCGCCGACGCAGCGAGGCGCACGCCCCCAACTCCAAAAAGATAGGTCGCCGAGACGCTTGGAGCGGCAATCAATGATGCGTACAGCTGGGGGTTCACGAAGGTACCGGTCCCCAGGTAGTGGTCGAGACCAAAAGCGAACTGAAAACCAGACTGCTTGGCCTGCTCTTCGGGGGTTCGCGCCTGCACTGCGTTCGCCAGGGCGCTCTGGCCAGCTGCGGGTGCCGCAGCGGGAGCCGTCCCGGCGCCTGACGTTCCTGTGCCCGGCGTTCCCGGCGGAGGGCTGAGCGGAGGAGCCGGTGGCGGGCTGGTCTGCTCGGCGGAATTCGCCACCGGAATCACCGTTGACCCCGCATCGGCCTGGGCGAACGCCAGCGAGGGCGCGAACAGCACGATCAGCAGCGCGGCGGTGACACTCTTCACACAAACCTCCCAAAGCAACGGAACAGGGCTCTTGGCAAGCTGCGTGCCTGAAGTCCGCAGAACAAAATCACCAGTGGTCGCGGGACCTTGCATCGAATCGGCCTCAGCGGATGCCGCGCTCGCTCTGTCAGATGGCCCCTCGGCCGTTAGCGATCGGGTCAGCTGAAACCTGCGAATCGATAGCAAATCGGCACCCCATGAGCGGCATCACGTCGTGAACAGAAGACGCGGGGGCCTAGCACATGTGTCAATCGTGGATCAATCGATGGGGCGCTCGAGGACCTGAACCTGCTCGGTGGCGAGCAGCGCGCTCAGCCTTCCCGGCTCGACCCGCAGCATCAGGGTTTTTTCTCCTGTGAAGGTCACGGCCCCAGCAGCCGAGTCCCGGCCTTTGCGCACCCGCTTCACCGGCACGTAGCTCACCTCACCCCGCGGCTCGCCCTTCAGGTCCGAGTGGTGCAACGCCAGGTGGGCCGCGTCGATGAGCACCTCGCTGCCGAGCGTTTCGTTCTTCTCGAGAGGAATGATGACGTGGGCGCCAGGCACTCCGCGGGCGTGCAGCCAGAGGTGCCAGGGCCGCGAGACCTTGAAGGTCAGGGTGTCGTTGTGGGCCGCGCCCCGCCCCACCCAGATTCGGTGTTGGCCATGCCCCCTGTATTCCTTGAATGGAGCCAGCGGGTGGTCAGCGTTGGCCTGCGCCCGCCGCACGACTGGCGCCTGCACGGGCTCGAGCTTTGCCCGCTCGACCTGGTCGTCGAGGGTCTTCGCCTCTTCATCGAGCTGCGCGAGGCGCTTTCGCGCGAACTCCACGCCTCGAAGGAGCCGCCGGTATTGATGAAAGCGCCACTCCACTTCCTGCTTCGGGGTGCGGGTCGGGTCGAGGGGCACCACCCGCTCGACGGTCTGCCCGTCTGCCAGGTACTCGGTCAGGGTCACCGAGGTGGCGCCGCGCTGCAGCCGGCCCTGGTGCTGGGCGAGCAGCGCGCCTTCCTGGCGGTAGGTCTCGGCCTTCTCGCCCCGGTTCAGCTCGGCGAGCACCTTCACCCGCGTGCGCTCGAGGCGCTTCCGCTTCGCCGCCAACGGAGCGACCGCCGCTTTCCGCCACCGGTCCTGCTCCAGGCTCGAGAAGAGGGACTCTGCAGCGTGTGCCAGCCGCAGGTGGACGTGGTCGCCCGACAGGCGCGACTCCGCTGCGCGCACCAGCTGCTCGTCCGGAGGGCTCCACGTCGAGCCAGGCCGAACCCCAGCGCGGGAGGGACTCGAGACCGCCAAAACCCGGCCTTCGCCGGTGGTGAGCGCCACCAAAGGCACGTCGCCGTATTCCAGCAGCAGGGTTCGCGCGACCTTCTTGGCTTCAACCTCGACCTCGAAGTGCAGCAGCAACAGCTTGCGCGCCTCGACGCTCTCGGCGTCGAGGAGTTTGGCGCCGACCAGCTCGCGTCGCAGCACGCTCTGCCAACCCGGGGGGACCGCAGGGTTGGAAGGTCGGCGGTCGACCACCGACACCCGACTCGCCCCGGCTTCCCCGCAGACCAGCAGCGTCACCGATCTCCCTGGCACGCGAAGCTCGGCGTAGAGCCGTGTGGAGGTGGGGCTCGCGACCTGCTGCACGACCCCGCCTTTCAGCTCGCGGTCGAGCTCCTTCGCGATGAGGGTCGCCTCGACGGGTCGAAGAGACATCGCGTCACGCCCGCTGCTTCGGCGCCAACGCCAGCACCGCGTCGAGGGAGAACGGCTTCGGCGGCTCGAGCTGAGACAACAGACAGCTCGAGGCCGAACGATCGCTGCGCCACCGCAGGAAGGTCGACGCGTGGCGGAAGCGGCTGCCCTGCAGGTAGTCGTAGCGAACCTCACAGACCAGCTCCGGTCGCAGCCCGTGCCAGGTGACCTCCTTCTTCGGGTCCCACCGGCTCTTTGCGTCAGGCGTCCGCCCTCCGCCGAAGCTCACCCCGCCTTCGAAGGGCTTCAGCGTCTCGACCAGCGCCTTCTTCTCTTTCGCCGTGAAGCTCGAGGTGTGGCCGATGTGGTGCAGCACGCCTTCGGCGTCGTACAGGCCGAGCAACAACGAGCCGACGGTGCCGGGCGTCTTGCCGTCACGGTACGCCCCCACCACGCAATCAGCGGTGCGGCCGTGCTTCACCTTCACCATCACCCGTTTGCCGCTGCTGTAGGGCAGCTCGGCGCGGCGGGCGATGACGCCGTCACACCCCGCGCCCTCGAAGTCCTCGAACCAGCGCTGCGCCTCGGCGAGCACCTGCGTCTGCGGCGTCACCAGCACGCTCGCGCTCGACCGCACCACCCGCTCGAGCGCCTCGCGCCGTTCGTCCCCCGGCCGCTCGCGCCAGTCTTCCTCGCCCAGGCCCAGCACATCGAACGCCACGAAGCTGGTCGGAATCTCGGCCGCCAGCTTGTTCACCCGCGAGGCCGCAGGGTGCAGTCGGGACTGCAGCGCCTCGAAGTCGAGGCCGCGGGCGGTGGGCAGAATGATCTCGCCGTCGATGATCGCCTGCTCGGGCAGCGCCTGCTTCAGCGCCTCGACCAGCTCGGGGAAGTAGCGGGCCAGCGGCCGGCTCTCGCGGCTCGACAGCTCCACGTGGTCGCCGTCGCGAAAGACGATGGCGCGAAACCCGTCCCACTTCGGCTGGTAGCGCCACCCTGCCCCTTCGGGGATCTCGTCCTGCGCCTGGGCGAGCATCGGCTCGAGAGGTGGGGCAAAGGCCAACGCCATGACGAAGCACCGTACTGACCCGCTCGGCGGGCTGCCATCGCGTCGAGAGGGTAGGTAGAAGGTGAACGTGCCGTCGCAGCCCACAGATCGCCGGAGCCTGATGGCGGTCGCGGTCTCGTCGCTGCTGCACGCGGCCATTGGCGCGTGGCTCTGGACGTCTCCCGTGGCTGAGCGCGCGCCCGCTGCTCCCCGGCGCCTCGAGGCGACCCTGCGGTGGACCGAGGTCGCGCCCCAGCCTCCTCCGCCCGTCGCCAGGCCGGTGGTCCCCGAGCGCATCGCGCCGGACCAGAAGAAGAAGAAGGCCGTGAACGCGAACGCGGCCCCGGCGACCACCGCCCAGCCGGTCGATCGCCCCGCAGGCCCTGCGACCGACGCGCTGGCGACGGACAGCCCCTTCGCGACGCCTGGCGCGGTGACCACCGAGAAGCCATCGACCCGGCCATCGCTGACGCCGGGCATTGGCCTGGTGATGCGGTTGCCGGAAGCGAGCGACGCGGAAGACACGCGCGGTACCACGCTGCACAACGAGCCGGCTGACCAACCCGACGTTCAGGCCGTCGCCGAGTACGAGGCTGAGAAGGCGGGCCGAAAGTTGTCCCTCGATCTCGCCGCCGACGTGGCCCGCGCGCAGCAGGGGGCCGGCCGGGTGCCGGGCTTCTTTGTCAACATGAACCGGTCGCTGGGCCAGGCCGCCGAGCAGGAAGAGGTGAAGGTCTCTCGCGACTCCGAGAAGGCGCAGACGATGAACGCGCTCGGCTCGTTCCTGGACCCCACCCGCACCCGCCCCTCGGACGCTGCCACCAACCGCGTCGCGGACACCGCCTTCGCGCAGAACGCCAGAATCGGGAACCCGGCCCTGCCTGGCGACCAGCAGCAGTTCAATCAGGCCACCGCGCAGATGTTCACCCGCACCGAGTCAATCAAAGAGGGGCTGTCGAAGGTGATGCTGCGCGCCGTCGTCGCGCTGACCATCGACGCCCGCGGAGCCCTGGCCGACGCGTCCATCGTCGAGCGCTCAGGCGACCGCACCTTCGACGAGTCGGCGCTGCACCTCTCACGCAAGGTGGTGCGGGCCATGCCTGACTCCGACGACAAGGCGCTGGGCACCAGCTGGTGGCGCTCGCGGTGGGTGTTCACCTGGGAGCCGCCGCGCATGAAGGTGCGCATGCTGGACGCGACCCCCATGGCGCCGCCAGTGCTGCAATAGCGGGTGGCGTCGGTGAGCGCTGATCGATAGACGCGGTTGCCATGGCGGACCACGAGATCACCCTCGACTTCCAACGGGCCGGACGCATCGGCTTCGAGGAAGCCATCTTCAGTCAAGGCAAGACCGTCGAGCAGCTCAACGAGATCTTGAACCGCGCACGGGCGCATGGCGCGGCGTTGCTGCTGACCCGCCTCTCACCGCTGCAGCTCGAGGGTCTCGCCGCAGAGTACCGAGGCCTCATCGACTACGAGCCCGTCTCGCGCACCGCCTTCTACGGGCCGCTGCGGCCTGAAGCCCCCTCGCGCATCGCCATCGTCGCCGCGGGCACCAGCGACGCGTTCGTCTTTCGCGAGATCGCCCGCACCGCGCGGTACTACGGGCACGGCTCGACGCAGTTCATCGACGTCGGAGTGGCCGGCATCTGGCGGCTGCTCGAGAAGGTCGAGCTCATCAAGCAGCACCCGGTGGTCATCGTGGTGGCCGGCATGGACGCGGCCCTGCCCACGGTGGTGGGCGGCCTGGTGGGCAGCGTGGTCATCGGCGTCCCCACCTCGAACGGCTACGGCGTGGCAGCCGGTGGGCAGCCGGCGCTGAACGCGATTCTGTCGTCGTGTGCGCCGGGCGTCACGGTGCTCAACATCGACAATGGCTATGGGGCCGCGTGTGCTGCGATTCGGGTGCTGCACGCCATCGATCGCTCCAGCGGCGCTGCCCGCTGAAGTCACGGCATCAGTCGCGCGACAGTGGCCTCGATGCAACGTTGACCTGGCACTGCGCTTCGCCAGCGAAGGTCTCGAGGTGAGCACTGCACCATGACTCCCACCAAGGCGGTGAGGCCAGTGCGTTGGCGTTCGCCCAATGAGTGCTCGGGTTTCTTTCGCTCAGCCCACCCGGTACGGCCCCTTCTTCTTGCGGTCTGACCGAAAGGCGTAGCGCCCGGCTTCGCGGACCTCGGTCATCACGAAGGTCAGCGCCTCGGCGACCTGATTGCGGGACGCGTGCGCCTCGACGGTCAGCGCTGCACCGGTGGGCTCCTTCGCGCGCGCAGCCGTGAGGCGACCGGCGAGCTGCCGCGTAGACTTCGCCACCGACGCCTTCACGCCGACCTGGGCCAAGGGCGCCGGGTGGGCCTCGAGCAGGTCCGCGAGCTGAAGCAGGTCGGTGTCGAGCTGGTCGACGGCCTCTCCATCGTCAAGGCGGCTCACGATGGCGAGGGCGGAAGTGTCGCGGCGCAACGCATACCGTGCGGCAGCCAGCAGCGCTGACCGCACGTCGCGCGCCTGAACGTCGAGGGCGCGAGCGGGCCTGCTGCGGTGACGCCCGATGGCCAGCTCGAGCCGACCTTGTGCGAGCTCGAGCTCGTCGGCCAACGCGCGGCCCGCAACGAGGTGGGTGCGCGGCAGGCCGACCCGGCTCAGCGCCCGCAGGTCGGCGGTGGCCTGCTTGAAGAGCCGCCGGGCGTCTTCCACGAGTTCGTCGACCGGAACACACGGTGCCTCGGCGTAGAGCGTGGTGTCGTCGAGGATTCGGCGGGCGTTGGGGTCGAGGCGGGCGGGGCGGGCCATGGGCGCGGCACGCTATCGCAGTGCCCCCGATTGTCAGCGTTGGGCGCACGACCGACCTTCTGGCCGGAAGAGCCGAACGTCAGGATGGGTGTCGGGTCAGGTCTTCGAGGGTTTAAGCTCTCCACAGGGCCTCGATGGGGACCGCCGTCATTCGTTCACCGAACGGCACCGCGGCCTGTCCCGCGTACAGAGCCACCCCGTGGTGAAAGCGCTCGCCCGCGTGTGCGGCGAGGTGACGCAAGCCAGCGAAGTCGTCCGTTCGCACGGTGCTGGACGCCTTGACCTCGACCCCCACCAGCCGCCCGTCAGCGCTCTCGAGCACACCGTCAACCTCGACCCCGTCACGCGTGCGGTAGTGCGCCAGGGTCGCCGAGGTCTTCGACCAGCCCAGTTGCCGCGACAGCTCACTGAGCACGAAGTTCTCGAGCAAGGGCCCCACGAGCGCATCGTCTCGCAAGAGCCGCTTGACCGTGCCCCGCTGCAGATGCGCGCAGAGGCCGGTGTCGACGAACAGCACCGTCCTCATTCGCACGGCGCGCGCGGTGGCGCGATTGCTCCACGCCGGCAGCCGCTTGAGGCGCCGGATTTGCCATGCCCCAGCTGCCGGGTTTGCCAGGGTCCGGATTTTGCCAGAGACCCTCGCGCGGCCGCACGACTCGAAGGGCCTCGAGCGCCGAACCGACAGAGGTCGGGTCGACGGACCAGCGAGGAACGATCAGCAGCGCTCGCCTCGCTTCGAGGGGCACCTGATGGCACATGACGCCCAGGGCCTGCGTGGTACAGGCCGGCCGGCGATGAGCGCGCCTCTCACCTTCCCCGCCGACTTCGTCTTCGGGGTGGCCACCTCGGCGTACCAGGTCGAAGGCGGCATCGAGAACGACTGGAGCGACTGGGAGCGCCGCGGCAAGCTGAAGGACCCGCTCGCGCGCGCCGGCCGGGCCTGCGAACATTGGGAACGGTTCTTCGACGACATCGCGCTCATTCAGCGCCTCCACGCCACCGCCTACCGCTTTTCCATCGAGTGGGCGCGGGTGGAGCCGACGCAGGGTCGGTGGGACGACACGGCCTGGGCGGGGTACCGGGCGCGGGCCGAGGCGCTGCTCGCCGTGGGCATCCGGCCCGTCATCACCCTGCACCACTTCACCCACCCGGCCTGGTTCCACGCGTCGACTCCATGGCACGAGCCCTCGTGCCTGGCCCCGTGGACCCGCTTCGTTCGTCGCTGCGCCGAGGTGCTCGAGGGCCTCGACGTGGCCATCATCACCCTCAACGAGCCCAACGTCTTTCTGCTGGGCGGCTACCTCGCCGGGGTGATGCCGCCGGGGCTGACCGACGGCCGAAAGCTCTTCGCTGCCTTCGCCAACCTGGTGCGCGCCCACGCCATCGCGAGGCAGGCGTTCGTCGACCGCGCGAGGGGCCGCCCGCTGCAGCTCGGCATCAGCCAGCACCTGCAGGTCTTCGCCCCCGAGCGCCGCTGGCACCCCATCGATCAGGCCCTCACCCGCCTGGCCGAAGGCAACTTCAACCACGCCTTCCTCGAGGCGCTCACCAGCGGCGTGCTGGCCGTCCAGATGCCGGGCATGACCGCGGGCCGGGTGGCCATCGACGGCGCTGCGAAGAGCCAGGACTTCATCGGCCTCAATTATTATACACGCTGCCACCTGAAATTCCTCACCGCGCCGCCGTTCGTGGCTTTTCAATTCAAAGACATTCATCACCGCGGGCTCACCGATATCGGGTGGGAGTACTACCCCGAGGGGTTTGGCCAGGTGCTGCGTCAGATGAAGCGCTATGGCCTGCCGGTCTGGGTGACCGAGAACGGCCTCGACGACCGCACCGGCGCGCGGCGCACGCGGTTCCTCTACGAGCACTGGCAGCAGCTGCTCACCGCCCGCGCGGAAGGCGTGAACGTCACCCACTACCTGCACTGGTCGTTGATGGACAACTTCGAGTGGCTCGAGGCGTATGGCCCGCGCTTCGGGCTGTACCGCGTCGACTGGCAGACCCTGGCGCGCACCGAGACGCCGGCCTGCGGCTACTTTCGCGAGGTGGCGACCACCCGGACGCTGCGTGAGCCGGGGTGACGCTCGCGGTTGACGGTCGGTCATGACGCGTGCAGCCTATCTCGCCAGTGATTGACGCCACACCGCCGGCCAAGCCGCTCCTCGAGCGCGTCGCGGTGCAGTACTTCGCGCGCCGCAGTGAACGGGTCGCGGGCCCCTCGGCGCCCGTCGCCGACGCGCTGCACGTGCTGAACCCCGACGAGCGCCGGGCCATGAAGCAGGTGCAGCGGGGCGCCATCATCCGCTCGGCGGTCGCTGGCGGGCTGTCGGGGCTGATCTCGGCGGTGGCTGAGGTGTGGGCGACTCCGATGGCCCCCGAGGGCACGCCGTTCTGGTCGCCGGCGAACCTGACGTTCTGGGCGATCGTCGGCGGCGCGACGGCCATCGCCTCGGTGGCCGAGATTCTGTACCTCTCGTGGGACGTGCTGCGCTCGACGCACGAGCTGGCCCGCGCGGCGGGGCTCGAGCTGTTCGGCGCCGACCAGAAGGCCAGCGACGACGCGCTGGTCGACGCGCTCGCCCGCGCGGCGCTCGAGCTGC
>VYLD01000187.1_pt1 | contig 23703 bp, 19 predicted proteins | sample 5114401 | NCBI WGS metagenome assembly VYLD01 (sample SAMN12291783, study PRJNA351875) | freshwater metagenome | isolation source: freshwater lake | place: USA: Michigan, Gull Lake | collected 2013-08-08 | reverse complement strand
AATTTATTCATAATAAATATTGGCAGAGGATTAAAGATTAGTTATTGTGACTAACTCTTTTGGTTAGAGAAAGATAAACTTGAGAATCTTCAGTCAAATTTATTGACTCAAAATTCGCTGTACTTAATTTAAATGAATCAACCCTAGGGTTGGGGGGGGGAGATTCGGCTAATCTAAGAATAAGCGGTTTAAATACGTCTTAGCTTAATTATATATGTATGAAGACTAAATCATTAACAATTCGTTTTGACCGCAGAAGAAATAAGCTATATTGATATGCTGCCCAGAAAGACAAAACCATAACAGCACTCATCGAAGACTGGATTGATAGTCTAAACTTAGAGGAAAAGGAGCCGACGGGTTTTAACCCGTCGAGTCGCATTTCATCCATTGCTTAAAAAGAGAATGGCTTTCATGCTCCCGTGTTATTTCGGTAATCGGTTTTAGAGAGGGCGTTGTCAGATGAAGAGATGAGAAGGTAAAATAGATAGAAACTTAATGAAGGAAAAAAAACGATGAAATGTCCAGAATGTAAAAGTGACCACATCAATAAAAATGGTCATCGTGGTCAAAAACAAAACTATATATGTGTAAACTGTGGTCGTCAGTTCATCCACAGCTATGAAACAAAGGGCTATAGCGATGATGTTAAGCGTAGCTGTCTGAAAATGTAGGTAAATGGCCTGGGATTTCGAGGCATTGAGAGAGTGACGGGAGTCTCACGAACAACCATTATGGATTGGGTCAAACAAGTGGGAAAACTGCTGCCTGATTCCTATAATTCAGAAACGATTCCAGAAGTGGGAGAACTAGATGAATTAGAGACCTTTGTTGGTAAAAAAAAGAACAAAATCTGTATCTGGACGGCTGTTGACCACTTTCGAGATGGAATTCTTGGATGGGTAATTGGTGGTCTCGCAAGGCGAGCTCTGCTATTCAAAATGTGTCAAAATGTTAGAAAATTCCCTACCGCTTCTAATTCATTACCTTAAGTTTAAGGATGTTCCAGTTCCCTACACTTTTGCTTGATTCATCTTTACATCTGACAACGCCGTTTTAGAGAGAGTTGGCGATCGAGGCTAGGAGCGGCCCGTCTATGGTTGTCAGTGTAACCATCCGATCCCAAAAATTTTTTAATTTCTATCATTCGAGTTTTTCTTTTTGATTCATACATTTGTTCTCAATTTTTCCTCTTCCCCACTGGAAAATTTTTGGAGATTTTTCAGCGCAAATGTACTGTCCTAGTCTCAAAAAATTCGGCAGTCAATCTCATAAATCGGCTCGTGTTTTCTGACCCTTTTTACCTCTGGCTGCTGTGAATAAGCTGACTACACATCTAAGTTATCGGTTAAGACGGCATGAGAGCTACAAGCAAAGACAGGGAGCCAGAACTTTTGTACTAAAAATCTCTAGGGCTGGTTTAAATTCAGTAAAGCTTACTGAAAAATATGTTACATAATTAGCTTATCAGATTTATTATTAGTGACAAGAGGAGGTAATACTAAATCCTGTTTAAAAGGTATAGGAGAGTGGGGTGTGGGGTGTGGGGAGAAGGGAGCGCTGGAGCTGCGGAGTGGGGAGCAGGGAGAAACAATTGATAACTTGAGAGTTAATCACACTATTAAAAACGGATTTGGTCTAAGAGAGCGTTTCTCATCAAGATGAAGTATGAAGGCATTTGGCATCATCCCCAGACGACCAGCTACTGCTCCAGCCTTCCCCAGTTCCGGCCTTCCCCAAAACCCAAGACTTTGTACCTCACAAGTAAGATAAATGCTTCTCCTAGACTAAAAGAAATAGGGTCTATTGGGGGAGATTCCGAGAAATTATGGAAGGAAGCTGCAATTAGATCGAGATTCGCAGTATTTTACTGAGGAATTTCAACTAAAATCCTAAAATCCTAAAACCCAACACCCTAAAACCTCACACCCAACCCCCAAACCCGAACAAAAATCTCTTGGCTGGTGGTTTTTAACGGTGGAATTGGGAACTATAGAGATGAAACCCGAAAGGGTGAATCAAGTCCTTGTTTAGAGGGAACCCCCTGATAAATTTCAGATTGCGTTGGAGGCAAAAATGAGAGAAATTTCGGAGCATCCGGTCAACGGGGACTATTATCGGGCATCTTTTGCCATTGTTGTTCTTGGCAGCCTAGCTAGGTAGGGAGTTATGAGCGAAATATTGCTGGTAGAAGACAGCCAAGCGCAACGGGAACTGATCTGTGATTTACTCCGCAATAGCGGCATTAAGGTCACGATCGCCACGGATGGGGTGGAAGCCCTCGAACATATTCAGAGAGCCAATCCGGATCTCGTCCTCCTCGATATCGTCATGCCCCGTATGAATGGTTATGAGGTGTGTCGTCGTCTCAAGTCGGATCCAAAAACCAAAAATGTCCCGGTGGTCATTTGTTCCTTGAAAGGGGAAGTCTTTGATCGCTATTGGGGCATGAAAATCGGAGCCGATGCCTACATTGTCAAGCCCTTTGAACCGATTGAGTTCATTTATACCATTAAACAACTGTTGCGCCGATAAAATCGCCCTCACCGGGGACAGTCTAGCTATGGCATAGGTCAAGACAGCTAAAAACGCCGCCCGAATTATTAGTTGCAAGAGAACTAAACTCATGCTTAACAACGCCGATTTTTTTGCTGGTAACGCTCAAAATATCGCCCCCGACAATCAGGAATTACAAACTCCCGTCGGTGAACTGTACTTGCGATTTTATCTACCCTCTCAGGACGAGTTTGCCCTTAGTGCCGTGGGAATTTGCGAGGTAATACAGCAACCACTCGATCGCATTGCCCCCATTCCCAATGCTTCACCCTTGCTCCTCGGCACGATCAATCTCCGGGGTCAAGTGATCTGGGTGGCGGATCTCGGGCAATTTTTGGGGGATAGCAGCCGCTTAAACACCGATCGAGCCGAAATTCCCATAATTGCGATCAAAGAAGAGGAAACGATCCTCGGTTTAGCGGTGGAACGTTTGGGAGATATGGAATGGCTCGACCCAGATAAACTAGGTAGTGCGGCCAGTATTCCCGATCAGATCGCCCTCTATGTGCAGGGAGAGTGGATTCTGGGCCAAGAATCAAAAAAAACCTTAAGACTACTCGATCATCTGGCCATACTCCGTTTTGCCCGTTGGGCGGCTTAAAACCTGAAAAAAATAGCAGAATAGGATTTATAGGAATTCTTTCTTGAAACTACTAACTACTTCATTTAACTTTACTAGGGGAGGGGCAAATGCCGTCAGGGACAGAATACGCAAAACTCTATAGAAAGGCTAACACCGCCTATTGCCAGGGCAACCTTGAGGATGCCGCCGTCATTGTCAAAGAGATGATCAGCAAGTATCCCGAGGATGCCAATGTCATGCTTTTACAGGGTCACATTCATCTAGGACTACAACAATACAGATTGGCTGAGGAACGTTACGAAACAGTGATGCAATTGGCTAAAAATTCTCCCAATGGCTCCGATCTAGTCGATTATGCCCAGCGTGGTCTCGATCAGATTCGGCAATTGGGTTTTGAGGCCGAGGAGGGAGATTTTACGATCGCTGCTACGGAAAGCATTGCCTACAGCGAGGCAGCTTTCGATCTAGGTCAAGGTTTTAACCATTCTCGCTCCTGGAAGTCGCCAGGGGCTGACCCCGATGGACAAAATAAAGAGCTGGATTGGAATAGTAGTCTTTTCAATGAGGAGGATCCCGGCGAGCCTACGGTAAGTAAAGTCCATTCCTATGACGATGATTTTGAGGAATCGGAGGAAACCGCCTTTAGTTCCCCTACCCGGCCGGGCCCTGGCTCTCACGGTTCCCAGTGGTCTAGCGATTCAGCGGAGGGGGAAGCCCCTTTCCCCTTTTTAGAAGCGGCGGAGATTGACTCGCTGGAGGAAGGGTGGGACGGTGAGCTAGGGTCAACGGGAGAAGCCACTTTTATGGTTTCCTCTGATCTGGGAGGAAATCCCCTCACCGGCAGAGATCAGGAGTTATCCTATAGGGATACCCTAGAAGAAAGCGCTTTTGCCATTGACCCGGAATCGACCCGCCCACAAGGGGCAAAAACTGGCCGAGTCACTCAAAAAAGATACGAGGAGGAAGACACCGGAGATTTTGGGGAACCAGAACTCAATGATGAGGATTTAGACGGTTTTTCCCCACTGGCTCTGACGGATACGGTTCAAGGACTGGGGGACTGGGAGCTATTTACCCCTTCGGGGGGGGAAGCTTTAAGTGGTGGTTTTCTCCCCGAACCCAGTGCGCGCCTTAATGCCAGTTCTGGTGTGGGAGAGCCTAGTTTTAATCCTTCTCGTCTAAAAACCCCCAATGACAAAAGAGATAGTCATCTTACCCATGCTTCCGAGCGCTTGCTCAAGCCAGTGGTGGAAGTCGCTCCGGACAAATTAGGCTTTTTTGTCAACGCTTCTTTAGGCAAAAAACAACTAATCCTAGCGGCTTTAGCGGGTATTACCCCTGTGATCATAATTTTTGCCGTTAGTACCACCTCTTGGCTTTCTACGCTCTTGGCTGCCAAACCAGCCCCGAATAGCCGGGCAAAAACCGAAAAGGTTGCCCCCAAACCGGCCCCAAAACCGCCAGCCTCAGCCAGTCTTTCCCCCTTCAGTCAACCGGTACTAACCATGATGTTATTAACCGGACTGGGAACCCTGGCCCTGACTTGGCTAGGCCTACAGTTGCTAATTAGTCAGATTAAGCGCAGTCTCAACGATCTGCAAAGCCAATTCGATCATCTCTCGGAAGGTAATTTTAACGCTAAAGCGACGATCTACTCGGAAGATGAATTCGGTCAACTGGCCAATCGTTTCAATCAGATGGCTCGGGTGGTGGTAGTTACCACCACGGAAGCCCAACGCCGCGCCGCCGAAACGGAACGGGAACGGGAAGACTTACAACGGCAAGTGATTCGACTTCTCGATGATGTGGAAGGAGCGGCTCGGGGAGATCTGACCGTGGAAGCGGAGGTAAGCGCCGATGTTTTAGGGGCGGTGGCCGATGCTTTTAATTTGACTATCCAAAACCTGCGCGAAATTGTCCGACAGGTGAAAAAAGCGGCAAAACAGGTGAATCAAGGCAGTACCAATAGTGAATCTTTCGCCCGCAATCAGTCTAGCGATGCCCTGCGGATGGCGGAGGAATTGGCCGTCACCCTTAATTCGGTACAGATGATGACCGACTCAATTCAACGGGTGGCGGAAAACGCCAGAGAAGCCGAAGAAGTCGCCCGCACTTCCTCGATTACCGCCCTGAAGGGGGGCGATTCCGTGGAAAGAACCGTGGCGGGAATTCTGCAAATCCGCGAGACCGTATCAGAAACGGCGCGAAAAGTCAAGCGTTTGGCGGAAGCTTCCCAGGAAATCTCGAAAATTGTCGCGGTAGTCTCTCAGATTGCCTCGCGGACCAATTTATTGGCTCTTAATGCCTCGATTCAAGCGGCGCGAGCAGGAGCGGCGGGCCGCGGTTTTGCGGTTGTGGCCGATGAGGTGCGTCAGTTGGCCGATAGAGCCGCTAAATCTCTTAAGGAAATTGAACAGATCGTTTTACATATCCAATCGGAAACGGGTTCGGTAATGACGGCGATGGAGGAAGGGATTCAACAGGTGATCGATGTCACCGAGCGCTCGGAACAGGCGAAGAAGTCCCTAGAAGATATTATCCAAGTTTCTAACCGCATCGATACGCTGGTGCGATCGATTACCGCCGATACGGTCAAACAACGGGAAAATTCCCTCAATGTCGCCCAAGTTATGCAGTCGGTGGAGTTAACCGCTCAGGAAACTTCCCAAGAATCCCAACGGGTGGCCGGTTCTCTGCAAAAACTGGTGAGTATCTCCCGGGAGCTGCTTTCTTCGGTAGAACGGTTTAAGGTAGACTCAGAGGATGATCGATAATCGGTGAGCGGTAATCAGTGGGTTATTGATTGGCCGCTATCGCTCAAGATTGACCGCTAGAGTGAGTAAAGTTATGCCTAAACTTAGTCTCTGCATGATTGTCAAAAATGAAGCCGAAAATCTCCGGCGCTGTTTGGATAGCGTTAAAGGGGTGGTGGATGAGATGATCGTTATGGATACGGGTTCGACCGATGATACGATTGCTATTGCTCAAAGTTACGGTGCCATAGTTCCTAGCTACGATTGGCGGGGTAATTTTTCCGATGCCAGAAATGAGGCTTTAAAATATGTTACTGGCGATTGGATTTTAGTCCTTGATGCTGATGAGGAATTAAATCCCGCTATCGTAACGAAAATGCGTCGGGCAATGGAAAAAGAGGAAAATTTAGTGATTAATTTAATCCGCCATGAAATCGGAGCCGTACAATCACCTTATTCTCTAATTTCGCGGCTATTTCGCCGACATCCTCAGGTCACTTTTACCCGTCCCTATCACTCAATTATTGATGATAATGTGGCTATTTTATTAAAAAAAGAACCTGGTTGGAAAATAGTTGAACTGCCAGAAATTGCTATCTTTCACTACGGTTACACCGTCGATAAAATAGCCAGCTTAGATAAGTTTGAACGGGCAAGAAAAGCGATGGAGGGTTTTTATCAGCAACATCCCCACGATCCCTATGTGTGTAGTAAATTGGGGGGGTTATATCTGAAGATTGGCAGGGATAAAGAGGGTTTTAAGCTGCTCAAACATGGTTTAAAATGCCATGGCTCTAATCCTCATATTTTATACGAGTTATATTATCATCTCGCTAATTATTATTATTCAGTGGAGGAATTTAAGCAATCAGGCGATCATTTTGTTAAAGCGATTAAGCAGCCAATTTTAGATAAGTTAAAACTGGGTGCTTATAATAATTTAGGTGGGTTATTATACGAAGCAGAAAAATACGAATCGGCCTTATCTATCTTTGAGAAAACCGTAGAAATTGATCCTAGCTATGCCGATGGTTACTATAATTTAGGACTGGTTCTCAAACAACTGCACCGGCTACCAGAATCGATTAAAGCTTATAAAAAAGCTCTCAAGTTAAACCCCGATAATCCCACTATTTACCAAAATTTAGGGGTTGCTTATATAGTTTTCGGTAGTTATAATGAGGCGATCGAGATTTGGCAAAAAGGCCTACAATTATTGAAAGATCAGGGTAATTTCTCTCGCGCTGAAATACTGCAAGAAACCCTAGAAGCTCTGGGAGCAAGTGTATTGAGGGATGAACAGTAACTGTTCACCGTTGTTGGCAAGATTGGGAGCAGCCACTGTACTAAAATTCTCAATAGGCAGTTTAAATGCAGTACATCTGATTGCTAAAACTCTGTCTAGTCAACTCCTGTGAGGATTTTTCCGAATTAATTCTTAATAGGATTATCGAGGAGTTAGACGCTGAAGACTTAGGGTTTTTGATAGAAATCATCAAGAGATAATTGCTGCCGTGTAATTGACCTTGACAAGAAATGCTATAATTTCCTAGCAAGGGGGGAATTTAATCCCTCTCAGGGTTGCCATCGCACAATTTTGTCGGTTACTGGTTCTCGTCAGCTTGTCTGTCAAATATACCAATTCTAGTTTGAATCGGTGCTGTTATGTCAAGATTCAATATTTCTGGCTGCAACGGAACTGGAAAATCAAACAATCTATTTCTTCAAATCTTCTTACCTTAGACAAAAATAATGAAATTCGAGGAAATCCAAGAGATTCTTAATGGGCAACTGCTCAAGCTTGAGAATCGCTGTCTCAATGACACAGAACAATTATTGTTGCGAGGACTTTGGCAGAAAAAGAACTATCAAGAAATTGCCCAAGAAAACGGTTATAGTAGCAGCTATCTTGCCAATGTAGTTGCGCCAGGACTCTATGATAAAGTCTCGCAACTGATCGGACAAACGATCAATAAGAAAAATTTTTTATCTAGACTACAATCTCATTGTACCAACTCCACATCGCTTCAGTATTGCGGTAATGAATATCCCCAGAATGAGCGTCCAGAATACCCCGATGCTCCTGTTCCCTATAATTCTTATTATTATCTAAAACGAACAAAACTTGAAGCAAAAATTATCGAGGAAATCGGTCAATCTGGGGCGTTAGTACGCATTAAAGCGCCCAAAAAATGGGGGAAAACGTCTTTATTATTAACAATTTTAGAGGCTTGTCAACAACAATTCGGTTATCAAATTGTTAGTTTAGATTTGCAAAAAGCAGACCAAGACATCATCGCAGATTTTAACAAGTTCTTACGCTGGATTTGCCGTAATTGCGCTCGGCAGTTGAATTTAGAAGCCAAATTAGATGATTATTGGGATGAAGATATAGGAATTAAAATGAGTTGGACAATTTATTTTGAAGAGTATATTTTACGAGAAATAAAACAGCCAGTGGTATTGGCTTTAGACGAAGTGCATCGAGTCTTTGAACATCCGAAAGTAGCGGAAGATTTTTTACCTTTAATCCGAGCTTGTTATGAAGAATCTAAGCGATCTCCCCTGTGGCAGAAATTACGTTTAATTATTGTTCAATCCACAGAATCTTATGTTTCTCTGCGATTAGAACAGTCTCCTTTTAATGTCGGATTACCCATAGAGTTACAGGGTTTTGATCAAGAACAAGTGGCAGAATTGGCAAAAAAATATCAATTAAATGAATTAGCAAACAACGAAATTCAACAATTGATCGACTTAGTGGGGGGACATCCTGCCTTGATTCATTTAGCGATTTATCATCTTAGCCAAGAGCAAATCACGATGCCAGATTTAATCAAATCAGCAATTACATCAACGGGAATTTATTCCTCTCATTTACAGCTGCACTGGGTAACTTTACAAAAACAACCCGAACTTGCCGATGTTTTTCAACAGATTTGTCAAGGGAATCAACCAATTATACTCGATCCAATTATTGCTTATAAACTTAATAGTATGGGTTTAATTAAACTCAGGGAAAATCAAGCAATTGTCAGTTGTCAGTTGTATCAAAAATACTTTAGAAGTCAATATACTGGTTCAGTTTAAGATAGCGATCGCTCAAGCCAATCAGTATTAAATATCGTCTGATAAATGCGATTATGAACGTCCATTTTACCATGGCGTTTTACCACTAATCCAGATAAAAATAACTCAGGTAAATAGGGATTGTTATCAATATGTATTGCTTCTTGATGGAGGATTTGTCGATACAAGGTTAATAATTGGGGTCGGTTTGGACTTTGAAGAAGGCGATCTTGAATGGTTTTTAAATGTTCGGGTTGATCCTGCATCTCCCAATCTTGAATAATTTTTTCTGCTACTAACTGAGCTAACCATTGTTCTTCTTGATTAGAGGGGATTGGCTGCTCACTATCCCGCATCAGTTGACAGAGTTTTTGAGTTAAGAAAGGTTGCCCTCCCGTCCAGCTTAAGACTTGTTTGAGCATTGTCTGAAGATTACTAACTTTTTCTGTTAACCCATATAATAAAGGTTGGGCTTCGTGTTCTTTAAAACTTGCTAATTCAATAGCGTTACCAATATTAAAAGGTGTTTTCTGGGGGTCAGTAATTAAAGCTGAAGGTGTGATAGCACCAAAAAAGGCAAAAGTTAGCTCTTGAAATTGAGGTCGAATCGCTCTCTGGTTATAAAAAGAACGAATTAAAGCAAAAAAGTCAGAGACATCAAATTTTAACCCTAAAATGCTATCAATTTCATCAATAAATATAACAGTCGATTGTCTAGATTGCCGCTGATTAAAATCGTCATTAATTAGAAGAAACTCTTCTATAAATTGTCCTAATCGTTGTACAGGAGGCAGGTCTAATTGTTCACTCCACCAAGCTTTAAAAGTTTTCAATTGTTTGATTAATCCAAAACTGCGGAGCAGATCAACGGCTAATCCTTTATACCATTGTTCGGGGGTAATATTGTCTGTTCCTAGGCGAGTTAAGTCAATGACTGCACATTTAATTCCCTCCTTTTGTAATTGGCTCATCATCCGTACCATTAAGCTAGATTTTCCCATTTGACGTGCATTTAAAACATAGCAAAATAGACCTTGTTTGAGAGCTTTATAAAGATTGCGATCAGCTTGTCGAACCACATAATTTGGTGCATCCATCGGTAAACTTCCCCCCACTTGATAGACAAATTTGGGGGGTTGTTCAGCACTTTTAAGCAGGTCATTTTCAAAGATAAGTTCTGCTTGAGTTGCTTTCAGTACCTCTAAAGTATTTGTGAGTTCTTTAGTGCGTTCTTGCACTCTTTGTTCTAAGTTTTGATAGAGTCTTGAGTTATCAATAGAGATAGCAGCTTGAGCCGCTAAAATGTTTAATAGTTCTACTCTTTCATCAGTAAATGCACCTGTGGTTAGATTATTTTCTAAATAAACAATTCCTTTTATTTGACCTTGATTGAGTAAAGGGGTACAAAGAATGGATTTAGTTTGTTTTGCAACAATGTAAGGATCAGTTGTAAATTGACCTGATGAAGTGGCATCGTTTACAACGATAGTTTCTTTTGTGCGAGCCACATAATAAATAATTTTAGTGGGTAAAAGAGGCATTGAGTTATCATGGTCGATAGATTCTATGGGAATTGACTCTAGGATATTAACCGTTTCTTGATCAATTGTGCCTTGAGCTTCAATGACCCAATTTCCTTCCTGTTCTAAAATCAGACAACCTTTCTGCGCTCCTGCATTTTCAATGACAATTTTCATTAAATTTTGCAGAAGATTTTCCAGTTTAATTTCTCCAGAAATTGCTTGCGAGGCTTTGAGAATAGTGGTTAAATCAAGAACTTCTCCATCATTTCCAGTGGTAGAGATAGTGGTACTTAATCCCTTAGATTTGTTTTGATTGCTGATGCCTAACAAATATTGAGGGTATTCTTCTTCTAATTGTTTAACTTTAGCTTTTGCACCCCAACGAATATAACAATGATAAGCATTTCTGAGATATAGTTTACCGATTTCTTCTCTACCTAAAGTAAAATAAAATTCAGAGGCACGTTCATAAGCTAAAGCCTCTTCATGGATAAATTCATATTTTTTTGCTCCTTGAATGGCTTTTTCATAAAATTCTTGAGCTTCCCAGTTTTGACCTAAGACTCTGGCTTTTTCTGCTTCAACTAAATCATATTTATGTTGAAAATTTGCTGGACAATGACTTGCCCATTTTGCCATCTTCTGCTGGTTGTTATCTACTTGTTGTAGTAATTTTTCTTGCTGTTTTATCTCACAATTATTGTGATGAGCTAAAAAAGAAAGAGAAGAATAAAAACTATGTTGAGGAGATGGTAAATACGAATCACTACTTTTTATGTATTGTTGTGTTTCCAGTCCATAATGACAAGCTTGATCATAATCTTTTAAAAAATAACAAATCATTGTTTTGATCAAAGAAAAAATACACAATAACCATTCATTAGACTTGTCAAGCCAATTTTTAAGATGTTGATTTTCTTCTATCTGAGAACTACCAATAACTAATTTACTTGGGGCTTCATGAATCAGATTTAGAATAAAACTATAAGAAATTTCGAGATAAAAAATTGAATAGTCTTGTTGGGTTTTATACATTAATTGTCTGTATTTTGTATAAGTTAGAGAAACCTCCTGCAAATTATATCCTCCAAAGCACTTGATAAAGCAATAAGTTATGGCTGCATAACTAGCAAATTCATTATCTCCGGTTTCTATTCCTTTCTGAATCCCTTGTAATAATTTTTCTTCTGTAACTATATTTCTAAGAGACTGTTTCCAGTGCCATATAAATCCATAGTACAGATGACTAACTTTAGCTTCTAATTTGGGAATATTCAATTGCTCTAGCAACCTTAAAGAAAGTTTTCCAAATTCGTACCCCGAATCTATATCATTTAGAGTTCCACAGAGCATGATGCCATAAAATCCATAGATACCGGGAGATTGAGAAGGATTGCCATATTGAATGCAGAGATTGACTTGAATTAGAGTAATAAGAATACATAATAAAAAATTCGTTTGTATTGTTATACCAGAAATCTGTTGCAATATTAATATTACGGCTAATTTATAGGGATCATTCATGGGAGAAAGATTAAGTAAACCTTCAATATTTTTTTCTTCTAGAAAAATTTGAATTTTTTCTTTTTCTTGCTTAATTTTTCTTTCGATCTCCTCTGTTTTTTGAGAAATATCTATTCCTAATTCAGCTAAAAAATTGAGACTAATATCGATTACTTTTTCTTGTTTAAATTTAGCAAAATATGATGAAATCATGTCTTGATATGCTGGCACTTTGTCAATGCTATTTTTAGCATTTTCAAGAACAATTTTATAAAAATATTCGACCTGCTCAAATTTGTTATTCAAATAGAGAGCTTCTATAAGTCCTAAATGAATTTCTAACGTTAACTTATAATGGGTTTTCCAACTATTAACGACTAGCAAATTTAAAGAAATTGTCATATATCTTAGATAGGCTTTATAAGCTGATGATGCTTTGGCTTTTTTCCCTGCTTGAAGATTTAATTTGGCTAACTTATCTTTTTCTAATTGTTCAGTAATTAATTCAGAACCTTCGTTCAGATGATTGACAATATCGAAAATATTTTTCTGCAACTCATCTTGTTTAATATTTTTCAGAAGTAGGCGACCAACTTGTAAATGAATCGGCTTCTTTTCTTCTTGTGGAATTAGAGAATAAGCTGCTTGTTGTACTCGGTCATGTAAAAATTTATAGGGAATATCTATGGAGGACTCAGGCTCGTTTTCTAAAAGTTTACTCGATAATTCTTCGGAGTTCCATAAAAGAGGAACTTTGTATTTATTATCTAAAGGAATTACCAGTCCTTCATCTAAAGCTGATTGTAGTTCTTGAGCAGTGATTTTTTGAGATTTATTATTTATAATTGCAATAATTTCTAAATTAAATTGGTTGCCAATACAAGCTGCTAGTTTAAGAATATTTTGAGTTTTATGATTTAACTTTTTGATTTTATGAACCATCAAATCAACGACATTCTCAGTAATAGATACCCTTTCAACTTGTTCGATATCCCATTGCCAATAACCTCGTTCATTATTTTCTGAATTAATCAAAGGAGATTGAGTAGGATTAAATATTAATAAATTATCTTGATACAAAGAATAGATAAGTTGAGTCAGAAAAAAAGGATTGCCACCCGTTTTTTTAGCGATTAACTTAGCGAGCGGTTGAGAAATTTCTGTTGAACAATTAAGGGTATCAGCAATTAATTGATTAATGTGCTTAAGTTTTAAAGGGGAGAGGGTAATCTCCAAAATTGGGACTTGTGCTTGTTTAATATTCTCTAAAGTGTGTACTAGAGGATGGACAGGATTCACTTCATTATCTCGATAAGCTCCGAGCAGAAGAAAATATTTAATATCCGAATCTGATATTAACTGCTCAATTAAGTTCAGAGAAGGTAAATCAGCCCATTGCAAATCATCAATAAAGATCACTAAAGGATATTCTTTTTGGCAAAAAACATTGAGAAATCGTTTAAAAAATAAATTAAAGCGATTTTGACTTTCTGTTCCCCCTAGTGATTCGGCTGGGGGCTGTTTGCTAATAATTTTCTCAAGTTCAGGAATAACATCGATAATAATTTGACCATTACTACCTAAGACTTCTAATATCTTCTTTTTCCAAGTTTGTAGAATTATTTCTGGTTCACTTAGCAGTTGACGAATTAAGTCTTGAAACGCTTGATAAATAGCAGAATAGGGAATATTTCGCTGTAATTGATCGAATTTTCCCTTAATAAACTGTCCTCGTTGGCGTGTAATAGGTTTATGAATTTCATTAACTAATGCAGATTTGCCAATCCCTGAATAGCCGGAAATTAGAACGATTTCTGTTGTTCCTTGACTGACTCTCTCAAAAGCGGTGAGAAGTTGATTAATTTTCTGTTCTCGACCATAAAGTTTTTGCGGAATCTGAAATCTTTCCGCTATATCCTGACTTGCTAAAGGAAATTGTAAAATTTGTCTTTTCATCTTTAATTGATTCAGACAGTTTTCTAAGTCTGCTTTAATTCCCCACGCACTTTGATATCTTTCCTCTGGCGTTTTCGCTAATAATTTGCTAATGATATTAGAAACAGTTAAGGGAACATCTCGACTGAGTTCATGAACAGGTAAAGCTTGTTGGGCAATATGACAATGAACCAACTCCATCGGGTCAGTGATTGGAAAGGGAAGTTGATGGGTTAACAGTTCATAAAAAGTTACACCAAGGGAATAAAAGTCACTACGATAATCAAGTCCACGATTCATTCTCCCTGTTTGTTCTGGGGCAATAAAAGCTAATGTTCCTTCTAATTGATGAGGGGGAACAAGCGTAATTAATTCTTGGGATAAACGAGTAGAAATGCCAAAATCAATGATTTTAAGTTGTCCCGTTTTTGGGTTATAGACAATATTAGAAGGGTTAATATCTTTATGGATAATGTTAGCTTTATGGATGGCCGCTAATCCCTCAGTTATCTTAATGGCAATCATTAGAAATTCTTCTAAGCTTAATTTACTTTGGGAGACTAATAATTTTAAAGATTGACCACCACAATCTTCAAACAGTATTACTAAGCTATTTTCATATCGCTGTAAGTCATAAGATTTAACAATATTATCTACATTAAGAGAACGGGTAATTTCATATTCTTGTTTATAACGAGTTAGCTCTGAGGGCGTAGGATAGTTTTCTTTGAGAATTTTGATAACAATCGGCTGATTATTTTGATTTAAAGTAGCACGGTAAACTAATGAATTAGGACTTTCGTAAATTTTTTCGACGAGTTGGTAGTCTTTCATAATGTTTTCTAGATATCAAATGCTGTTATTTTTTGAGTTAATTTGAGAATGAATTTCTGTAACTGTTGTTGTCAAAACTTTGCATTCATCTTTTACTTCCCGATTAATTACCTGTGACATCCACATATCACAGCTTTTACAGATAGGTCTAGTGTCTAACTGATTCAGGATCAAATCTCGTCGAAGTTGTTTAAATAAATATCCATCCCAAATCTCTTGTAGTGTTTGTTGATGATAATCACCTAAGCTTTTTAGATTCTGATCAAAGCCTAATCTAAACAAAGTTTCAATACAATAATAAATTTGTCCATCAGGTAAAACAGCCATTTCAAGAAAGGGAAACAAACAAGCCCATCGCCCCTTGGCTTTTTTTTGATAATCTTGAAGAGAATTGTTGACTGCGTTATGAGTTTTATCAAGACGGATATTAGTTTCTTTATATTCAGCGACATTTAAGATGAAAACACTATTTACTTGGGATAGCCAGCGATTTAAAAACATTTGTTCTTCTTCAGGTCTAATTTCTCGATTTCTTACAAAAGATGTTCTTATTTCACAGGAAATTCCTAATTGATCTCTAAGTTTTATAAAATTAATGATGTTGGCTTCAACTCGGTTTAAATCAGAGCCTCGAATTTTCAAGTAAGTCTCTGGAGTCGCCGCATCAAGACTAACATCAATACTCGTTAAACCCGCTTTTAACAATGCTTTAGAACAGCTTTCATTTAGTAGTTGACCATTAGTAGTTAGATGAATTTTAGGTACTCCTTGTTGTCGACAAATTTCAATAAATTTAATCAGTTTAGGATGAAGTAGTGGTTCTTCAACACTACCAATTAAAAGACTAATTCCAGCCCCTCCACAGTCTTTAGCTAGTCGTTCCATCATGTCCCAAGACATAGATTTATTCCCTTGAAAAAAATCGGTAGTATGATTTGGTTTTAAAAGGGAACTATGATAAGGACACATTACACATTTAAGATTACAAGTATTACTAAGAATAACTCTTACATAAGAAGGTTGTATTGCTCTCCCATAATACTCAGAAAAGTAGTGTAATTGTTCCTCAAGATCGACTTGATAAATCAAGGTAAAAGGAAAATTAGCCAAATAATTACTTTTTAATATAACTTCGATTTTCTTGCGAATTTGATGCCAATGATTATTTAATGTTTGAGGGTATAAATAAACTAAGGTAGGATAGGCAGGTAAACCCAGTTCTGAGAGAACTGGGAAACTAGGTCGAAATGCAATTATTGAATCTTGTTCTTTGGCTATGGCCAACAATTTCTCGATAGTTTTTGAATGCAAAGGAACACCATGAGGCGGTATTTCAAGTACCCTGTCAGGAAGATTACAGTTTTCCTTTCCTGAAATTGGTAAAAGCTTTTGTGGATCTTTAATAATCATACAGTGCTACTGGAAATGGGAACAGGGAACAGTAGGACATACTTTGAGTTTCAACAGTTAAGACTGTACTCACCTTAAATCCTACTGCTATACCTTGAATTTTGGGTGGCAGAAAAGTAAAAACACCGCAGATTTTTTAGGTGTGCTGAAGTCTACAACTTTTTGAAAGAATCTAGCTGTTGAGAATTAAGAACAACTGGTGGGAATATAAGGGTTGTCTGCCACAAAATGCGTTATATCTGTGTTGTTAAGCCATTTCTCTAACTCCTGTTCAGAAACTGTTGCCTCTCCCAGTTGTGGACGTGGGGGATAGGGAATTGTGAATGAAAGAATCCCCGGATTGTTTAGGGTAGGATCTCCTACTTGTCCATGAAAGCGTTCTACATCAACAAATAACGCATATCTTTTTGCTTCATATTCCGAGAAGATAGGAAACAACGTCTTTTTTTGCTCTTCGCTATATTTAGCAAAGACGGTCTTTAGCAATTCGGAGTTTGATGAGTCAGAAAATATATCTGTAGTCAACAAACCCATCAATTTGTCCGTCAATTCGCCTCTTTCTATTTGTTTCGGTCTGTCAAATATATCTTTGAGCTTTTTAGCAGTTCTGTTCTGCTCATCCATAGGGTTTTTATCCGACCATCGCCAGATAAAGGTAATCAGTTGAGAAATTAGCTTTGCTTGTTGACAAATTCGAGTTACAAATTCTTCAGAGGGTTCAGTTTTTCCATTCTGTAGCCCCTCATCCGGTATTTTGCTGCTTTGTAGATAAGTTTGATGGCTAATAAGTAGATCTCTAGTTCCAAACTTCATTTTTTGCACTCCTAAAGTTTTAGATTTATGTTTTTAAATTAGGCCATAAAAACAATTAGGGTTATCCCAAAGGATCTTTTTGACTATCTCCTGAGATAAGTTGTCTTCAAGTCCTATAACTTTTTTTACCCCATCAGCCTGATGATCCATGTGAGGATAATCAGACCCGAAAATTAAGTTATCAGAACCGATAAAATCAATGATCTGAGGCAAATAGGGTTCAGAAGGTTCCACCGCAATGTAACATTGACGGCGAAAATATTCCGATGGTAGTAATTTTACCCGATCTTGGACTTCCCAATGTAAATTTTTGTATTCTTCGTCAAGCTTCCATAACCAATAGGGAAGCCAACCACACCCTGATTCTAGAAACGCCACCCTCAGCCTCGGATGACGTTCTAACACCCCCCCTTCAATTAAGGCTAATAGTGCCATCATTTGTTCCATCGGGTGAGAACAAGCATGAAGCGCAAACCGACTATTAAATCGCTCTGCACCAGTGGTGGGCAAGCGGCTATGAGTGCCTTCATGAATTCCTACAGCCATGTCTAAATCCTCGCAGGCCGCCCAAAAGGGTTCATAGGCTGGATCGCTCAAAATTCTGCCTTTAACGGGGTTAGGGCGCAAAAAAACCGCCTTCCAGCCCAAGTTTGCGCTGCGGTGTAGCTCTTTGACCATATCTTCGGGATCATGTTGATTGACTGCAGCGACTCCTTTCAGTCTAGCGGGGTCATAGCTACAATATTCTTCTGATAACCATCTATTATAGGCACGGACAAAAGCCCCCATCACTTCGGCGGGTAGGCTATCAATGGCAAATAACCATAGTCCGTAAGTAGGATAAATAAAGGCCCTATCTACCCCCATTTGTACCATTGCTTGAACATGGGACTCTGGGTTATAGCGATTGAGATAAGCGTGGGGATGAGCTTGCATCATCTGCTTATTCCCTTCTTTTTGGACTTGTGGGGAGATTTTTTGACTAATCGGTTCTCCTTTGATTTTCATGTCAGCAGAAGGAGCAAATTCCCTAAATTTAGGTTCTAGGTATTGGCCCCACATTGCGGGGGGTTCAATGACATGGGAATCAGCATCAATAATTTTGTACCCGTTGAGCATAGCGATTTTTCGGCAATTTTCTACCTAAATTATATTTGATTGGGAAAAAGCGATCGCTTTTTTATTCTTTCTTTTCGTCTCCTGGAACTCCATGGATTGATTGGGTTAAACTTGATATAGCACTTTATTAAACTTAACGAATGGAAGCGATTGAATTTAAGACGATTCTTCATCATGGTACAGTTGTCATTCCCCCTCAATATTCCTCTAAGTGCGAAGGTAAGGCGATTCGTGTGATATTTTGCGGGGTGAAGTCATTCCCTTGATTTCTGCTCGTTGTGCTACAAAACAAGAGAGAAAAACTTATGAGAAAGGAATATGATTTTTCTAAAGGAAAACGAGGGGCGCTCATTTCCTCTAAGGGAAAAACACGCATTACCATTTATCTAGATGATGAGATTCTAGCTTATTTTCGAGAACAGGCAGCAAACCGCAGGAATGGGCTATCAAACTCTAATTAATGAGGTTTTAAAACAATATATCCAATCTCCTAAGGAGCGATCGCTCACTCAGTCCGATTTACGCCGCATTCTTCGGGAAGAATTATCAGCCCTCCAATAATGTTGCTTGTAATGTTGCTTGTGATAGTTAAAAGTTAGGCGATCGCTGTGTTGTTCTGAGGAATAGCGATCGCTTTTTTGTTTTTTTTCATCCCCTGAAACCGCTATAAGTCAGATTTTAAAAGGGTTTTGATGATTTTAGCCGCCCGATTAATTCATTAGTTCTACTTAAAAAGTACATAATCATACCATAAAGTGACCCTTTAAAGTGAATATAAATCTAATATTACAGGAAAAATTAGACCCGCTCAAAAAAATACCCTATCTGTAGGGGTACAAGTTTTGTAGTAACACCATCTGTAGAGTTTTTGCCTAACTGATCTAACATCCATACTTTAAAGATGCTACATCCGAGAGAGTGGGATATTTTTGGAGATTACGACTAAATAGCATCTGGTTTCATCTTTGAAAGCGATCGCATCTCTTGATTTTCTGAGAAAAGCGGGCGTTTTTTAGACTTTACTTGAATAAATCCAGCAATAAATCCCTGAAATCGCAACAAATCAGCATATAAAAGAGTTTTACTCATTCTAGTTAAGGTAAATCGGGTTTAATCTCTTAAATCTGTCTGATTAATTCATCTGTTCTACTTCAAGAGTTAGGGCATTATACCATAAAGTGACGCTTGAAAGTTAAGATAAATCTAATATAATTTCCGATAAAAGTTAATATTCTGCTCGAAAAAACCTATTAGAAAAGTATTAGATTTATAGATTGCCATTACTCAAAATAAAACTTATTCTGGTATCAAAGGTGATGAAAGCAATCACTTTTAACCCAAAAGACAAGACATTTTGCTTAAGGCATTATGGCTAACTTGGACAATTCAGCAATGGATTCTTGAGAACGTCTTAAAGGTGTAGATCAGTTTCTTTTCTCTTATACCAAGAGATACTTAGTTCATTTACTAAAAAAATCACAGAGGTACTAAAAAAATGGCGACAAAACTCAATTTCTTGAATAACACAAGTCAACCAACATCAAACCAGATCCTCATATTTCTTCAACCCGTAGGACCTCAACAGAATTACCTTTTTTCTGCTTGGAATGTTCTCAATCCTTCCATCGGCTCAACTCAGAGTGTAATTTTAAACAATGAATTCTCTGGCAGTATTGCCACTTTTGGTGACACTCGTGGAAATTACAGCAGACCGGTATCATTACCTTTAGGTAAAGCTTTAAAAATAACTAACCCTAATAACCAAAGTCCTGTAATTGGCTTGCCCGGAGATTCAATTGATAAAGAGCAAGTTGGTTTGCAAAATGATGCGATAACTCCTCCAACTAATTTAAGCGTTACATGGTATGTCAATGGCAACAAAGTAGTGGAAACCAATAATACTTCAACTACTACGCTGAACCCAGGATTTAAATCTCTGTTCCAGTTGAAGCAGTCAATTTTCGTCTTTCTTGGTCAGCGACCTACTGAGACTGAGACTTATACTCTTTCGACCATCAACAAGGCACAGGAATTTCCTATACCAAATAGTGCGACAGAAGTGTCTTTTGAAGTTTATACTGATACTGATGGAATTGATAAATTCCGAGAAATTTCAAATCAGCAGTTTAATACTTTGGTAGAACAATCGGTAAGGTTATCTAAAACATATCGTGCTGATCTTGAGACATTCAAAACCAGAATTGCTGATCTTGAAGAGGAAAACTATCAACTTAGCCAATCAAATCTAAATTTGGGCAATAATGATGATGTTGAAATCTGGTTTCAAGCTAAGACTGGAAATTTACCAACACAAGAAGACATGAAAAGTTTTTTGATAAATATTCCATTACCCATTATCGATTTCAGTCAAGACGATAATATGTACAAGGTAAAATGTCAAAATCCAAACGGAATTAATAAAAGTGGATTAGAGTTTAAAATCAAACAGAGTAACTCAAGTGCCATAAGACGTTTAGAAGTTGTCTTATTTGAGTAAATAGATCAACTAATTAAGGTGTGTTACTGCGGTGACACACCTTTTACCTATCAGTACGATCGCTTATATATCTCTCTATTAATCAAACTTTGGGAAGACGCGATCGCACAGAAAAAATTGTTATTCCGCCATCAGGATATGCTATAATGGGAGATGTTTCAGTTGGCAAAGTGGCAATGAGTTGGAACTAGCATTTGAATGGGATAAACAGAAAGCAAAAATAAATCAAAGAAAACATAACATTTCTTTTGAAGAAGCATCCACCGTATTTGATGATCCCTTAGCTGTAAATTTCGATGATCCTGACCATTCTACAGGAGAGAATCGCTATCTTATAATAGGTTTATCAGATCAAGGTAAATTTCTATTTGTTTCTTATACGGATCGTGATCATAAAATTCGTTTAATTAGTGCAAGATTAGTTACACCCAAAGAAAGGAGATATTATGAACGAGAAAATCCAAGATGAATTAGAAGATGACTTGCGAGAAGAATATGATTTAAGTCAACTTAAAAATCCTGTTCGCGGAAAATATTACCAACAGTATCGGGAAGGTCATAGCGTTACTGTTCATCATGAAGATGGAACAAAAACGGTTGAACATTTTCCAGCGCAAAATGATGTAATTATTCTTGATCCTGATGTTAAAAAATATTTTCCTAATTCGGAATCCGTTAATGCGACCTTAAGAAGTTTAATTAAATTAATTCCTCAATAATAGTGCGATGCCTACGGCACTGCATAGCAGCACGCCGCTCTTGTCGGTTGGGTTGAGGCAACGAAACCCAACAATATTTGATTTAAGGTGTTAGGACTTACGTAATAGCACTATAAATCTTGTCTAACCGTAGGGACAATTCATGAATTGCCCCTACGGGCAGCGTACCTGCGTAAGTCCTCTTTACTTAGATTCAGTGGGATGCCTACGGCACTGCATAGCAGCACGCCGCTCGCTGAAAGCGCACCGAAGGTGATCTTGTAAATTGGGTTATCTTTAATTAAGTTTCTCCCTTACTTAAATTATTACAAAACAATTGAATTTCATTGATTATGGTTTGATAAGAATTAACAATTTGATGGGCGATGATTAAAACCTTTTCCTCATCTAATTGGCAAGAATAAGCACTTCTCACCAGATGACTAAACCGCCGTAATTCATCCAAAATGAGCCTTGTTTCTTCTGTAATAACTGCTTTTCTCACCTTAGGTATATCAACAGACATTTGCTCTAATAAATCTCGATGCCATTTATCCCCCGTTGGAAATATTTGATCAATTTTTTTAGCAATCACTTCAAATATACGCTCAATTCCAGTATAAACTCCATGCAAATTAAGCGCAATAGAATTAATTAATGCGTTTGGATACATGACATCCGATTGATTAGATAATTCTCTTAAAAATATCTCTAACTGTTGTAGGGCTTGAAGAATTTTATTCAGTGCGATCGCTGATCTCGTAGGTTGGGTTGAAACAACAAAACCCAATACTAATAAAGGTGTGTTACTGTGGTGACATACCTTTTATCTATCAGTCATCAGGAGAGCTTATTTATTTTCTGCTTAGATCAATTAGAATTGAAAGATAGCCTCTAACCTGTGAGTAGTATCTGTGGTAAATTCTTCCAAGCGATCGCCAATCTCCCTCGAATTGCTAATCTCTGAAATAGAAGCAACCCCCAGAGAATATTGGACAGAACTACTAGAAACACTGCGCCAATTTCGACAAACAATTCCATCAACAACTTCAGCGATTATTAACCCAGAACAAGCTCAAAAAAATCAAGCAGCGATTAATCTTTTAGACTCTTGCTTAAGCGAAGATGAAGATGCTTCCGAACATCAACAAACTTGGGACTATTTAAAAAAGGCTATAGATGAAGACCGTTTATCAGATCGCCCGTTATTCCCATGAATCGCTTAATTTTATTAGATTCGGGTCCATTAGGTATGGTAACAAATCCCAAGGCCAAAGGACTTCCGCTCGCTTGTCAACAGTGGCTAAAAACGCTTCTAAAACGAGGTGAACGATTTGCGATTCCTGAGATTGCAGATTATGAAGTCCGTCGAGAACTGCTCCGTGCGAATTTATTAAAAAGTGTCCGTCGTCTCGATCATTTAACACAAACCCTTGAATATATTCCTATCCAAACAGATACTATGTTGTTAGCTGCAAGTCTTTGGGCAGAAGTCAGAAAAAGGGGACAACCAACTGCCGATCCCAAGGCATTAGATGGGGATGTTATTCTAGCTGCTTAAGCACAAATATTGGCCAATGAGACGGCAGAAGTAATTATTGCGACAACCAATGTTGGTCATTTGATCCGATTTGCTACAGCATTGAATTGGCAAGATATTGATTAATTGGGCATGGGCAATCACTTTTTTATATTTCATAATTTGTGATCGCCGAAGAGTGTAGGTTAGTGATCTTGTAGGTTGGGTTGAGGTAACGAAACCCAACACCAGCAAGGGTTACGCTACCGCTAACTCATCCTACAAATAATTGTGCCTCCCTACTTACCCCTAGGGACAATTCATCAATTGCCCCTACGGGTAGCGTACCTGCGTAAGTCCTTTAGGGACTTGCGTGGGAATAATATCCCAGCTTTGAAAATCGCTCTGTAGAAGAATCAGACCAGCCAGATGGCACATTATCAAAGCGCAAGTCCCTTAGCTGCAGGGGTTCTCGAAGGCTCTCCCCCTACTTAGGGTGATCAGCAAACCCCCGCAGCGCGGAGGGCGCAAGCTTTGCGCCCCTACAGTAACGGATTTTGTCCACAATGTAGGGGCGAACTGCGTTCGCCCAAAAGGTACATTATCAAAGCGCAAGTCCCTTGGTTAGATTCAGTGGGATGCCTACGGCACTGCATAGCAGCACGCCACTCGCTGAAAGCGCACCGAAGAAAGTGTAGGCAAGGTTGAACGATAGTGAAACCCAACCGTATTTTATCTATTCCTTGCTGAGATTCAGTTAAAATCGTAGCGTTATCACCTTGACATCCTCACCGCCGTAAACGGACGGTGATTCCCAAACCTCACGATTTAGGTTTCTGCTTCTTTCCCTTGCGGGGTTTCGCACCTGCCTTAACAGATTTACTCTGTTCT
>VYLD01000214.1_pt1 | contig 23815 bp, 27 predicted proteins | sample 5114401 | NCBI WGS metagenome assembly VYLD01 (sample SAMN12291783, study PRJNA351875) | freshwater metagenome | isolation source: freshwater lake | place: USA: Michigan, Gull Lake | collected 2013-08-08 | reverse complement strand
TATCAGTTATCAGTTATCAGTTATCAGTTATCAGTTATCAGTTATCAGTTATCAGTTATCAGTTATCAGGTTTGAGTTTTCCGTTAGTAGTTATCAGTTAGTAGTTATCAGTTAGTAGTTATCAGTTAGTAGTTATCAGTTAGTAGTTATCAGTTAGTAGTTATCAGTTAGTAGTATCAAGTGGCAAGTTCGGAGCTTTCTTTTCACTGATTACTGGTTACTGATTACTGATTACTGACTAGGGATTGCTACTTTTGCCACCTTAGACACAGGGGAAAAGATAAGCGCACCAAAACCGTTAAAGAAACGATTAAAGATTCTTCGGTTTGTGCTATGCAATGTCCTTCTCTATAAGGGATGAAACCCTTATAGAGAAGGACATTTAGCGATTTTTGTCAATTGTTTTCGATCTAGAACGAACTAATCAATAGAACTCTTGCCAGATAAGGATTTAGTCGATTTATGCCACCCTATTGAACCATACCAAGTAACGAAGAACCCGATTAAAACGGCTTAAAAAAGCACAGAAAAACCTTTCTAGAAAACAGAAAGAAAGTAAACGACGGGAAAAAACAAGAAAACGAGTAGCTAAAATCCACGCAAAGATTAAAGACACTCGGACTGATTTCTTGCATAAACTATCCACTCGAATTTTCGTGAAAATCAAACGATAGTTTTAGAGTATTTAAACACATCGGGAATGGTTAAAAATCGTAAACTATCCCGTGCTATATCAGACTTAGGCTGGCGTTCTTTTCGAGATATGCTATCAGCAAAGTCTGATAAATATGGGCGTAATTTTCGGATAATTTCCCGATGGTAGCCAACGTCTCAGCGATGTTCCTGTTGTGGGAATATTGGCGGGAAAAAGGCGTTAAATGTTCGTGACTGGGAATGTCTTTTGTCTTTTGTCTTTGGGAGCATCTCACCTTTGTCACCTTTGTAACCCCTAAATCAGGTTTTTATGTCAAGCTATTTTGAAAGCCTTGCTAGAAACCAGTTTTATGGATAAGTATAATTACTCACTTGCATAAATGAGATGCTCCCATGTCTTTTCTGTGGGACTTTTCATGATCGAGACATCAACGCCGCAGTAAATATCAAGGTCGCCGGAGGACATACGTTCGACTTTAAACGGACGGGTCGGAAAGCGTAAGACTACCGCTAAGGTAGCAGCATCCCGGGTCGCGTCAACCCCATTGACGCGACCATTCTAAAAAGGTGGCGTGGTGAGGAATCACCGTCCGTTTACGGCGGTGAGGATGTCAAGGTTACTTTAATGTTAGAATCAAATTACTTCTTTTAGGTTTTGCTATGCGTGCAATTGAAACCACTGGTATCCTCAATACCCAAGGGCAAATTCAACTTGATCATCCTATTCCCCAAGAAAAAGATCGGTTTGTGCGCGTCATTCTTTTGATGTCGGAGGATGAACTGAACGAAAAAAACTGGCTAGATGCCGTTGCCCATAACCCTAGCTTTGCTTTTCTGCAAGATACCGAAGAAGATATTTATACCCTTAACGATGGACAACCTGTAACTAATGAAGGGTAAAATTGTATTAATTCAATTTCCCTTCGACGATTTATCTTCGAGTAAAGTTCGTCCTGCTTATTGCCTAACCAATCAAATTGGAGGCTATCAACACATTATCTTTGCCCTAATTACCAGTCGTATTCCAGAAAATCCCCTTCATACAGATATTATTCTGAGACCAGAAAATCCAGATTTTATGATCAGTGGTCTTCGCAAATCGTCAACCATCAGACTTGATCATTTAGTAACACTTCGCTCTTCACTGATTCAGCGTGAACTAGGCTCATTATCATTAAAAAACCAAACCTTAATTGTAGATATTTTGTCCGATATTCTACGTTCTTAAAAAAAATACGATCACTGATTTCTTCGGGGGCATTATTTAACGCAGTTTTTGGCTTGAAATTACGATAAATTTATCTGCTTTATACGTTACGCTATGCTAACCCATTCTACCGTTACTGCTACAATTGGCTCCAAAGACCACTATAACCAACTAAAACCATGACTCAAGCCACTTTTGCAGAAATACTAGAAGCAACTGAACAACTTCCCCGAAAAGATCAAGAACAACTTATTCACATTTTAAAAAAGTGAAAGACATTGACGAGGCTCAACAATACCTCAACAACTAATGGAAGGGATTCCGGCAAGATTAAAATAAATTAAGGTCATCTGGCCGCAGTCAGTTTTAACCGACTGAAAATATTACTTGGTTTGAGGAGCTTTTCAAATTGACAGACGAGCGCGTTTATTGGTTAGCATGGTCAAGTATTGCTGGAGTTGGGCCAATTTCCCTGAAGCGACTCTATCAGCATTTTGGCAGTGTCGCTGTGGCCTGGAATGCCTCCGATTCTGCGATCGCAGAAGTGGCGGGATTTGGCAAAAAGTTAATGGTAGCGGTACGGGAAGGGCGATCACAAATTGACCCAGAAGCTCTTTTCGCCGAACATATCCAGAAAAACCCCCTTTTTTGGACTCCTAGCGACCCAGAATATCCCCGCTTTCTCTGGGAAATTCCCAGTCCTCCCCCCTTACTTTACTATCAAGGAAAGGTCAATTTAGAGGAAAATCAGGGAAATATCCCCACCGTCGCCATTGTGGGTACTCGTAACCCCACGGATCACGGCAGGCGCTGGGCGCGGCGCTTAAGTACCCTTTTGGCCCAACAGGGATTTACTATTGTTTCTGGCATGGCCGAAGGAATTGATGGAGAGGCACACCAAAGCTGTTTAAAAGCAGGGGGAAGGACGATTGCCGTCTTGGGAACGGGGGTCGATGTGGTTTATCCTAGTCGTCATCGGCAGCTACACGCGGACATCCAAAAGCAGGGTTTAGTCATTAGTGAACATCCTGCGGCAACTCAACCGAATAAAGCCCATTTTCCCAGTCGTAATCGAATTATCGCCGGTTTAAGTCGCGCGACGATTGTTATCGAGGCCCCCGAAAGGTCAGGCTCCCTGATCACGGCCAGTTATGCTAACGAATTTGGCGGCGATATCTATGCTTTACCCAATTCTCCCGATATTGCTGCCGCTAGGGGTTGTTTACAACTGATTCATCAGGGGGCAGAAATTATCGTTTCTGAGGAGAAATTATTAGAAATGTTGGGGGCAATTCCCACCACGAACCAATCCGCACCGGTTAATCTCTCCCCTTCACTCCCTCTAGAGACATCCCCGGTCGTTAATCCTGCTCCTCCAGTCAATCTAGAACCTAGACTAGCACAAGTGTATCAGTTATTTGACAGAGATGCCCTGTTGTTTGACATTATTGTTCAAAAAATGCAAATCCCCACCTCAGAAGTGGCGGGGATCTTATTGGAATTAGAATTAATGGGTTTAGTGACTCAGTTACCCGGTATGCGTTACCAGAAAACCTAGTCAACTCCTCTACAGGTGTTTATCTATGGTGTTAGCTAAAGTGGTTTTCGGTACAGCCCCGACCACCATATCAACTTTTTGACCTTCTTTGAAGATCATCAGAGTAGGAATACTGCGAATCCCGTACTGACTAGCGATATTGGGGTTTTCGTCGGTGTTGAGTTTCACCACCTTGACTTTCCCTATGAACATTTCGGCAATTTCTTCGACAACGGGAGCCACCATTCGACAGGGGCCGCACCAAGGAGCCCAGAAGTCTACTAGGACAGGGGCGGCACTATCTAAAACTTCGACTTTAAAGTTGGCATCTGTAACTGCAGGAACCTCTGACATACTTAAGAAATCCTCTAGTAATCACGGTTATCTAGAATACGCAAAAATTCCATTCTAGAGATTCGTGGTGCGATGTTGACGTTCCACTGGTGAAAAGGACGAGAACTAGCTCTAAATCCACTGTAGAGGCCTTAACTTGCATCAGAGGTAGCTTCTTGGATTAATTTCACAAGGGGTATTCTTCTATTTTATAACCCTAGAGGCTCTATTTTGACTTTTTTTTGATAAAGTTTTGTAATATTGCCCGAATCAGGGAGGGGTGATGGCAGCCAGATAAAATTTTCTTGAAGAAAAACCCGAAAAGTCAGCGATTTTATCTAGGCTTAACCTGAGTTTGATTATGATCAGCACAAGCCACCTCCTAATTGAGCTTTTTTATGAAAATTCTGGTCTTAAATGCGGGATCGAGCAGTCAAAAAAGTTGTTTGTACGATTTAGAGTTTCTCCCCGGCCATCCTCCGCAACCAATTTGGCAAGCGGGGATCGATTGGACGGTTAACCCTGATTACGCGGTTTTAACGGTAAAAGCTCAGGGAATTAAACAGGAAATTAATCTTTCTAGTCAGGATCGTCCGGCGGGTATCGCTCGGATGTTAGATACCTTAGTCACTGGCGAAACTAAGGTAGTAGCCAACCTCGCCGACATTAGTATAGTCGGTCATCGAGTTGTCCATGGTGGCACGGAATATTCCCAGGCTACCATCATCACTCCCCAAGTCAAAGAAACGATTAAAAAGCTGATTCCCCTTGCTCCTAGCCATAATCCCGCTCATTTAGAAGGAATTGAGGCGATCGAGCAAGTTTTGGGCGATGTTCCTCAAGTAGCAGTGTTTGACACCGCTTTTCATCGTTCTATCCCTCCCGAGTCTTCTCTTTATCCCATTCCCTACCAATGGAGTGAACTGGGAATCCGTCGCTATGGTTTCCATGGCACCAGTCATCAGTACTGCTCGCAACGGGCCGCCGAATTGTTGGGAAAACCCCTAGAATCGTTGAAAATGGTGATCTGTCATCTGGGAAATGGTGCTTCCCTATCGGCAGTCAAGGGGGGTAAAAGTATTGATACCACCATGGGATTTACTCCCCTAGAGGGATTGATGATGGGAACCCGCAGCGGTTCGATCGATCCAGGGATTCTGATTTATCTAGAGCGAGAATATCAATACAATCCCGATAGTTTAAATAGCTTACTCAATAAAGAATCCGGTTTAAAGGGAATTTCGGGTATTTCTGGGGATATGCGGGCAATTACCACGGCGATGGCCGAAGGCAACGAGAGGGCAAAATTAGCATTTGAGATGTATATTCATCGTCTGAAAAGTTTAATCGGATCGATGATCGCTTCTCTAGAGGGGTTAGATGTCTTGGTATTTACGGCAGGAATCGGCGAAAATTCAGCTTTAGTACGGGAAAAAGCCAGTCAAGGCTGGTCTTTTTTGGGTTTAGAGTTAGATTTGGCTAAAAATGCCGCCCATCCCCGGGATGCGGATATCGCCAGTGACACATCTAAAGTGCGAGTGATGGTAATTGCTACGGCGGAAGATTGGGCGATCGCGCGAGAATGCTGGCATTTATATCAATAGACCTTACCTTTGGCTATTCTCTTTTGGCTGTTCCGTTGCGGGAATCTCCATAATCGGATGGTTAAGAGCAATCATCAAATGGTCTCCCTCTTGGCTAATACTGCTCGGACTGCTCGCTATTTGGGAGAGGGGATCATTGCGTTCGGAGACGAAGTAGGAACCAACAGCGATCGCCATAGCGGTGAAAATTGCGCCACCATAAACATAATATTGCCGACGACGCTGACCATCGACTTTTCTGAACACCTGTTCTGCCAATCGGTCGCTGGCCATAGTAACCGGTACGGGAATTTGCTTTAAATTAGTTTGTAATCCCAAGAGCTGCCGATAGAGTTTTTTAGCAGCAGCATCATGGTCTAACCAATGCTGAACTAGCTTCCGTTCCTCTACCGTTACTTCGTTATCAATATAGGCGCTAATTAAATCGAAACGATGAGCTTCTTCGTTATCCTCATCTAAGAATAAAATATCCTCGGCTGCGGAGTTGGAATCGCTGTCATCGTGACGTAACAAAGACTTGATCCATTGAACGTCTTCGGGTTGATAATTATTCATGGTTGACCTCGACCAGAAGCGATCGGTATACAATCACTTTTCACCAGCACGGAGCTAGTTAACTTTAACGACTCCTCATTTCGACCGTTAGTGCCGAATCACCACAATTTTATTTAGCCTTCCGTAAAATAGGGCTGTAAAACAGATTGTAATTTAGCGCGAGCGCGAGCAATGCGGGATTTAACAGTTCCTAAAGAAACTCCCGTGATCTCGGCAATTTCTTCGTAGGCCATGCCTTCAATTTCTCGCAGAATAATAGTTGTCCGAAAAGCTTCTGGTAAATCAGCGATCGCAGCCTGTAATTGATCGTAGAATTCGTGGGTGGTGAGATGTTCATCGGGACTGGGGTAATCGGACTCGATATCCCAATCGATTTCGCCATCTTCCACGCGCCGGGGAGCATCGAGGGAAATGGGGTGATTAACCCGCTTGCGTTTCCGCAATTCGTCGTAAAAAAGATTAGTAGCAATGCGACTTAACCAACCGCGGAACTTGAGGGGTTCATGGAGACGGTTAATATTGCGATAGACGCGAATCCAGACCTCTTGAGCCAAATCAGCGCGATCTTGCCAATCGGGAGCCAAATGATAGAGTAATTTATCAATATGAGCTTGATAGCGCCGCAGCAGTTCCGCAAAAGCTGCTCGATCGGGCTGGCACCCTTCCTGACAGCGTGCAATTAGATCGTAGTTGGAGAGTTTGTCAGGGGACACGGGGTTTTGAGACTTGTTGGCCTCAAGTGACCAAGATGCTGGAATCGATTGACTCATGGGATTTCCTCTAAGGATATAAACTCCTCACTCAGAGCTTGAGGACGGGAGAATTCAGTAAAGGTTCCCGAAAATAAATAATTTTTTTCCCATATTTTGATTCTAACCGATCGGGGCATTCATCTGGGGGAGCAAGTGGGGTGTCGGGTGTGGGGTGTATTTTCAGTGAACAGTGAACAGTAAACAGTAATCAGTGAACTAAAAACTCACATCTGATCACTGATTACGGATAACTGATACAAGCCTGTCTCCTGACGGCTCTGTAAGTTAGGTTTTTTCCTTAGCGAGAATAAAGACGCTGCCCTCGCTGCCGCGGCCGATGCGGAGATCTTCATCGAGATAGGTGATATCGAGCCAACCTGTTTGTTGGCGATTATTGAAAGAAAAATCGAGGGGAGGAAATTTTTTGCCACTCTCGATCGCTTCAATAAATTCTTGGGGAGAATGATAATTGAGAAGACGTTGCAGACCGAGGATCGAGCGCTCAAATTTGACCATTACCCGACGCTCGGATGTGGGTTCAAAGGTAGCGGAGACGATCACTACTCCTTCTAACCAAGGTACACCGGTAATTTCAGCGATATTGTAGAGTTTGGCCTTGTTCAGGTCGAGATATTGATAAATTTGCCCTAATTGAAAAAAAGGTAGGCGATCTATTCCCAGAATGTTGCGGCTGCTGGTGAATAGCAAACGCCAATTGCCCCCTAATAGTTGTTTAACTTCGAGGGGATGGGGATGGGGATTGTGATCCTCCAATTGTTCGATCGCCGCTAAAATCCGCACGCGGTCGCTTTCTGTCGCCAGGAGTCCGCGATTTCTACCAGCGATCAATTCTAATAATTTCGCTTTGGCATCCATAGAATCTCCCTTATTTATAAACTGCCTCGACCCGCTAGGTACTCGATCGAGGTTTTTGGTGGTCCCAAGAGGTTCACTTGCGCTGATGATTTCAGCGTTTCAACGGAGTTTTAACCTCGGTGAGCGGCATTTTCAACTGTTGACTTGATTATTTTAACACAGATTAAATGCCGCAGTTTTAAAATTTTTTCATAACCGTAATTAAGTGATCGAAATAGGGAGTAATTGCGTTTTTTTCTGAGTCGCTAAAATACTCTAAACTGTATTGTTTTAAGGCTTCTAACCCCGAAATCATTGCCCCTAATGGTACTTGCAATTCTTGGTAAAGAAGACGCATATTTTCCAATCCCTCGGCACTGGTGTAGGGAATCTGTTGTCCGGCGATACCGTAGGTAATACAGCGTAAAAAGTTCCAGAAATCACGCCAACAAGCTTCGGCGCGGTGAGGTGGATAAAGATCGCCTCCGGGGTAAAAAATGGTAGGAAATTGGCTTAAGACAGTCTGACGAGCGTTATCAACGATAATATTAGCATTATCCCGCAGTTTTCGAGCTTGTTGACTATAAACAAGTAAATCAGGCTCTAAATTGACGATAGTATCTAAATCGCTATCGCTGAGATAGCGAGTTTGATCATCCGCTTGTTGCCAAATAGCGATCGCTGATTGCTGATAGGGCCAATTAGCGAAACTGATGATTCTCGCTTTTGGGATTAATTGCTGGGCGCGCTCACTCAAAGGCATCGATCGCTCTCCGTTAGGTCAGATTAGGCAGTTAAGATCACTTCTATCATAAATGATCGAAAAATTAGCGATAACTCAAGATTTTTTGAAATCTATCCAAGAGGATCGCTTACAATAAACAAAAGCTAAGTCATTATATTTTGATCATCATGTCAGTTTTAATAGCGATCGGTGTACTTGCCCTATTAATTGTCGTTCACGAATTGGGTCATTTTGCCGCTGCTCGTTGGCAATCTATCCATGTTAATCGCTTTTCTATCGGTTTTGGTCCAGCTTTAGCTAAATATCAAGGTAAAGAAACGGAATACGCCCTCCGCGCCATTCCTTTAGGGGGTTACGTTGGTTTTCCCGATGACGATCCCGATAGTCAAATTCCCAATAACGACCCTGATTTATTACGCAATCGTCCTGTTTTCGATCGAGCTATCGTCATTAGTGCGGGAGTAATTGCTAATTTAATTTTTGCCTATTTTTTGCTTGTTACCCAAGTCGCTACGGTGGGTTTTCCCCAAATTAACTATCAAGAAGGGGTAATTATTCCAGAGGTTTTTACGGCTGAAAATTCCGTCGCTAAACAAGCGGGAATACAAGCGGGGGATATCGTTCTCGCTATCAATGATCAGCCCCTTGGTGCTTCTCAAAATGCCATTATTGACTTCCGTGACATTATTCAATCTTCCCCCGCTCAACCCCTAAAATTAACCATCAAACGCCCGACAGAAACGATCGATTTAATCGTTACTCCTGAATTGGGAAGTGATGGTCAGGGTAAAATTGGGGTTAGATTGGCTCCTAACGGTGAAGAAACTCGCCTGAAAGCCGATAATTTTGGGCAAGCTTTTAGCTTGGGTGCGGGGGAATTTCAGCGATTAATCCTATTAACCGTGCAAGGTTTTGGGCAGTTAGTTAGTAACTTCAAAGACAGTGTTCAACAGGTAGCAGGACCGGTTAAAATTGTCGAATATGGAGCGGCGATCGCTCGTAATGATGCGGGTAATCTTTTTCAATTTGCCGCCCTAATTAGTATTAACTTAGCGGTAATTAATATTCTGCCTTTACCTGCTCTTGATGGCGGTCAATTAGTATTTTTATTAATCGAGGCTTTGGTAGGTAAACCTCTCCCGACTAAACTGCAAGATAACATCATGCAAACAGGTCTAGTTTTACTCTTAGGATTAGGAGTTTTCTTAATCGTGCGCGACACGGCTAACCTAGCAGTTTTTCAGGATTTATTCCAGTGATGGACTCTCGAAAAAAAACTGAACCTCAACTGCGCGCCCTAGAAATTTTAAGCAACTTAAAGCGATTATATCCAGAGGCAACCTGTAGCTTAAATTATCAAACTCCCGTGCAGTTATTGGTGGCAGTGATTCTCTCGGCACAATGCACTGATGAGCGGGTAAATAAGGTGACTCCTGCTTTATTCGCTCGTTTTCCCGATGCTAAATCCTTAGCTTTTGCCGAGCGAGAGGAGTTAGAAACTCTCATTCGTTCCACGGGATTCTATCGCAATAAAGCTAAAAATATTCAGGGTGCTTGTCAAAAAATCCTCAAGGATTTTCAGGGGGAAGTACCCAAGACAATGGAGGAATTATTAACTTTACCCGGGGTAGCTAGAAAAACGGCTAATGTGGTACTCGCTCACGCTTACGGGATTATTGAGGGGGTGACAGTAGATACCCACGTTAAGCGCTTAAGTAATCGTTTGGGTTTAACTACTAATAACGATCCAGTGAAAATTGAACGGGATTTAATGGCTTTACTACCTCAACCGGATTGGGAAACTTTTTCTATTAGTATTATTTACCACGGCCGGGCAGTTTGTAAAGCAAGAAATCCCGCTTGTTTTTCCTGTCAATTAGCCCCTCTTTGTCCCGCAGTAAACAGTAAACAGTAAACAGTAAACTGAAAACTCACACCTGATAACTGAATCACTGATAAGTAGTCGGACATAAATAAACAACACTATGTTAAGGAATGTAAAATAGGCGGTTTTCGCTGCTGCACACAGCCTTCTACCCTATTTACAAAACTTTATACAGCAGCGAAAACTTATGTCCGACTACTTAACTGATAACTGATAACTGATAACTGATAACTGATAACTGATAACTGATGTGGGGGGCTATAATGGGAAAAAATAGCTCATCCATCAATCTTATGAGTCAAGGATCTCGGCAAGAAATAAAAACCCAAGCAATAATCCTCGCTACCTTTGTGGCGATTTTTTGGCTGTTAGAGATTTTAGATCAATTTGTTTTTCGGGGCAGTTTAGACATTTTCGGGATTATTCCGCATCAAGTCATCGGATTGCGGGGTATTCTTTTCGCACCTTTCCTACACGGTGACTTTTCCCATCTTATCGCTAATACGGTTCCTTTCCTGATTCTCGGTTGGTTGGTGATGTTACAGGAAACCAGTGACTTTTTTGTTGTGACTGGGTTGACTATGCTGGTGGGGGGGTTAGGAGTCTGGTTATTTGCTGCTCCCAGATCCATCCATATCGGGGCAAGTATCTTGATTTTTGGCTATTTAGGTTTTTTATTACTGCGGGGCTATTTCCAGAGAAATATTCCTTCTATACTCTTGTCAATTCTAGTCTTTTTACTCTACGGTGGCACAATTTGGGGCGTTTTGCCTTCCCGTCCGGGGATTTCTTGGCAAGGACATTTATTTGGTTTCCTAGGCGGGGTTTTAGCCGCCAAATTAATCGCCACCGAAAAGAAACATTATCCCTAAATGGGGTAACCTTCTATCTCGCTACATACTTCATAAAAATCGGTGACAGGCGGTTTCGCAAACAGAGGAGCCATGGATTTCAGCAATAATTCGTGGGTTTCGCTTTTATTGGCCTCCATATCATCGATTTTATCCCAGATGATCACGGCAATTCCTTCGTCGGTTCCGGGTTTTTGCAGCAGAAAAGCCCCTTGGAATCCCGTAGAATAGGTGGAAACGGCCTTTTCGTAGAGTTTTTGGGCTTCGGAAAAACACCCCGGTTTGAATTCACCAATAGCCACATAGGCGTATTTATGTTTGAGAAAATCGAGAAATTCTGGCATGGCAATGAGGGGAAATGGAATAAATCTTTCTTTCTACTCTCATTAAAACTTAGATCGATCGCCCCCTCCGCCCCATCCACATATTTTTTTAACTAAGCTTCCCCAATTGTCTCTTTTTTTGTTAGCTTATATGTAGTCGTTATGAGTTTGTATAAGTTCTATGATCAAAATCGTTGGTATTAATGGCAGTTTACGCCCCGGATCCTATAGTGCGATGGCGTTAGAAGTTGCTATCAGTCGAGTACAGGGGTTAGGAGTAGAAACGGAGATAATTGACCTGAGAAAACTCTCTTTACCCTTCTGTAACGGGGGAGATGACTATTCTGACTATCCCGATGTGGCCAAAATGCAGCAAACGGTTAAATCGGCAGCGGGATTAATTTTGGCGACACCGGAGTATCATGGCAGTGTCAGTGGTGTGATGAAGAATGCCCTAGATTTAATGAGCTTTGAGGAGTTATCGGGAAAGGTTGCTGGATTAATCAGTGTTTTAGGCGGCCAATCCAATAGTAACGCCCTAAATGATTTAAGAATCATTCTCCGTTGGGTTCACGCTTGGGTAATTCCGGAACAAATTGGCTTAGGACAAGCGTGGAAAGTCTTCAACGAAGAAGGAGAAATCCTTGACGAGAAGCTTTCCCAACGTTTTGACGCTTTTGCGCGAAGTTTAGTCGATAATACCCGTAAACTCAACGATATCTAGTAATATCGATGGTGATTTTACCGGTGAAATGGGGAATTGGGGCGGCGGGTTTCGATAATTGTACTCTTACCTGTCGCACTCGATCGAGTTGTAGGATATCCTCAGCGATAACCGTGGCCAATTTTTCCACTAGGGCAAATTTGCCGGTTTCAATCTGGTGTTTGACAATTTCGATCGCCTGTCGATAATCTAGGGTATCTTCAATTGCGTCACTTTTGCCAGCAATGCTGATATCAAGTTCTAGGGATAAATCCACCTCAAACCATTGACCTAAAACCTGTTCTTCGGCCAGATATCCTGTATAACCGTAGGCACGAATTCCTGTAACCTGAATAGTATCCATAGATAGTTAAATTTAAAAACTGGCAGCGTTGGTCACAAAGATGAAGTGTAACCTAATTTGGTATCGACGACCCACTCCCCAAAACGAAAACTTCCTACCCGACCATTAAGATAACTGCTATAAATTATAGTTTAGACGGCTCTTACCTGTTCGGCGTAATCTTTGGAGCGTAGTTGACGGAAACCTTGAAAAGCCAGTTGTCTCAAATTTAGAGGTAAATAGGAAAGCAGTAAACCCAGTCTAGCTCGTCGGGATTTTCCTAACAATTGCGAGGCTTTTTCTATTAAAACTCGCCCAGCTTCGGTTTCTCCCTTTTCAATTAATTTTATTCCCAAAGATTCCTGTAAAAAAGCCGCTTTTTTTACTCTTTCTTCTTCTAATTTTACATCATTAAAGTGATAACTTTCTGTACAAAACAGTTTTGCTTGCAAAAAGTGAACCGCTTGTTTTAAGCTAGTTTGACCACCATGGAAACGATATTCCATTAATAATTCTGGCAGAAAATAAGCTTGTTTTCCCGCTAAAGCTAAACGCACTAATAAATCAAAATCTTCACAACCATCCGCTTGAGAGCGCATATAATCCACATCGGCTAAAGATTGATAACGAAAAAGAGTCGAACCCACCTGTAAACTTTGATAGGAAAAAGTTTGTCTCTCTAAATCAGTAATAATCCCTTTTTGTAATCTGTCTTTGCCCCATTTTGCTGAATTTTCCTGGGTTGCTGAGGCAACTTTTTGTCCAAATTTATCAATAATCCAGTGATCGGTACAGACAAAATCAACGTTTTTTTCTTGATCTAAAATAGGGACAGTTTTCGCTAAAAATTCAGGAGTTAGTCCATCATCATCATCGAATTTAATAAAATATTCTCCCCGAGCAGCCGTAAAACCCGATCGCATATTTAAACTTCTACCAAGATTTTGGGGATGACGCAGATAAATTATTCTCGAATCCCGAAATGCTGCCACCACTTCTGGGGTATGATCAGAAGAACCATCATCACAAACAATTAACTCAAAATCTTCATAAGTCTGCCGCAAGACACTATTAATCGAATAGCTGAGATAATCGGCGCGGTTATAGGTGGGAATACAAACAGTTACTTTCGGCATAATATTTTCAGTAATCAGTAATCAGTAATCAGTAATCAGTTATCAGTTATCAGTAATCAGTTATTCGTTATTAGTGAACAGGGATATCGGGATATCGAGAGAGAAAAGCTAACGGCTGAAGGCTGATGGCTAAAAAGCTGACGGCTGACGGCTGACGGCTTTAAAAGTATTTTTACATTTTTCCAAAGGAATGTTAAGTTTTAGGTTATTAAATGAGTAACCTTGATAGCCATGGCTCCTAAAATAGCAGGGATTATCTGTACCCACAACCGCGATCACTACCTAGCAGGAGCGATCGATAGTCTTTTAGCGCAAACCTGTCCAGATTGTGAGATTTTAGTGGTTGATAACGCATCCACCGATAAAACCCGTCAAGTGGCCCAGTCGCGTCTGGGAGATGGGCGGCTAAAATACGTTTACGAACCTATTTTAGGGCTATCTACCGCCAGAAATCGCGGGGCGAAGGAAACTAGAGCGCCGATTTTAGCCTATTTGGATGACGATGCGATCGCTAGTCCTCAATGGTTGCAAATTCTGTTAAATGCCTACGAAAATAACGAAAAACTGGCAGTAGCGGGGGGAAAAGTCACTCTTATTTGGCCGCAAGGCTACAGTCAACCCAATTGGTTATCCGATGAGTTAGCAGGGGGTTTAGGGGCTTTCGATTTGGGCGACAATGTGGTATATATTAGCCAGGCGAATTTAACTCCGCGAGGGGTTAATTACTCAATTCGGCGGGATTTCTTGGATAAAATTGGCGGTTTTGACCCTAATTTGGGAAGAATTGGGAAAAAACTTCTCTCTAACGAGGAATTATACACTACAGAACTGGCACTCGCCCAGGGATGGCAAGTGGGCTATTTTCCCACCGCATTGGTGGAACACAATGTGGCCCCGGAAAGAATCAATCGTCAATGGTTTATGCGTCGTAGTTGGTGGCAAGGCATCAGCGAACACTACCGGGAAGAAGTGGCAGGAAGGAGGGGATTGGCTCAATTTAGGCGAGGAGGTGAGCGTTTGGTGAGAGGATTGGTTAAATATGTCAAATTTATCAATGATCCCGCTAAAAGCTTTGATAATCTTCTCTATGCCTACGGACAAATCGGTTATTTAAGCGAGGCCGCCAAGGCGATGTTAAACCCTCAAAAGTAAATTATTGTAAATAAATGAGTAAAAAAGCGTTAATTTGTGGTATATCGGGGCAGGATGGAGCCTACCTAGCCGAATTACTGTTAAAAGCCGGCTATACAGTTTGTGGCACCTCCCGGGATGCCCAAATGTCCTCTTTTAGTAACCTGAAACGTTTGGGAATCAAGGAACAGGTAAAACTAGAATCAATGGCACTGAACGACTTTCGCAGTGTCCTACAAGTCTTAATTAAAATTCAGCCCGATGAGGTCTATAATTTGGCTGGACAAAGTTCTGTGGGTTTATCCTTCGAGCAGCCAGTGGAAACCTTAGAAAGTATTGCCACGGGAACCTTAAATCTCTTAGAAGCAATTCGATTTACCAGAGCAAAAATTAAATTATATAATGCAGGATCGAGTGAATGTTTCGGGGATATCGGCGATAATTCTGCCGACGAAAATACCCCTTTTCGTCCTCGCAGTCCCTACGCTGTGGCCAAATCGGCGGCTTTTTGGGAAGTGGCTAATTATCGAGAAGCCTACGGAATTTTTGCCTGTTCAGGCATACTTTTCAATCATGAATCTCCCCTGCGTCCCGAGCGCTTTGTTACCCAAAAAATTATTGCTGCCGTGGCTAGAATTGCCCAAGGAAGTCCCGAGACTTTACACTTAGGAAATATGGATATTCAAAGGGATTGGGGTTGGGCACCGGAGTACGTTGAAGCGATGTATTTAATGCTGCAACAGGAGCAACCCGATGATTACGTCATTGCCACGGGAGAAAGTTCAAAACTGGAGGATTTTGTGGCCACAGCTTTTGCTACTGTTGGCTTAAATTGGCAAGATCATGTAATTTCCGATCGAAGTTTATTAAGACCAACAGATTTAGCCATTAGTCGCGGCAATCCCAACAAAGCTAAGGAAAAATTAGGTTGGCAAGCACAATACAAAATGACTGATATTGTCCGCATGATGGTAGAAAATCGTTTAGAGAAATAGCCATGAATATCTTAATGATTAGTTCCACCTTTCCCTATCCACCCAGCAAAGGAGGAACTCAGGGCAGAACTTTTAATTTACTCAAGTATCTCAGCAAAAATCATGATATTACTCTCATGGTTCAGCGTACTGCTGATGTCAGCGATGAGGAGGTAGAAAAGTTAGGTAACTTTGTTAGTGAATTGGTAGTTTTTCCCCGTCCTCAAGATGCCAAAACTGGAATAATTGCTAAACTGCAAAGATTAGCTCAATTCCTGAAAACGGGAACCCCTCCCAATGTACTTTTTGGCTATTCTCAAGAGATGCAGAACTGGATAGATAGGGCAGTTAAGAGTCAAAAATTCTCAGTCATTACCAGTGAACATAGCGTTAATGAAATTTATATTCGTTCCGAATGGCAACGGCAAATTAGGACAGTAATTGATGTGCATAGTTCCCTCTATCAAACCGGCAAAAGTCAATTAGAAATTGGGGTTTCTAGTCAAAAATTACGGGATCGTCTCTACCTTCCTCTCCTGCGTCGCTACGAACAAAAAACTGTGCAGAAATTCTCAAAAATTGTCGTCACCACCGATGATGATCAAAAACAAATGCGAGAATTCGCTCCCAAGAAAGAGATTTATTTAATTCCTAATGCAGTCGATTTAGATTTATTTCCCTATCGTACCGAGGCTCCTGCTGGACATAATTTAGTTTTTATCGGTGGGTTAGATTATTGGGTTAATATCGATGCGGCCTGTTTTTTAGCTAGGGAAATTTTACCTCGTATTCAAATTACTTACCCCGATACTACTTTAACTCTAGTCGGTGCTAATCCATCCCTAGAAGTGCAAGAATTAACTAAGTTAAAAGGAGTGATTGTGACGGGACGAGTACCATCAATGACCACCTATCTTCATCAGGCAACTGTGGCAGTTATTCCCCTAAGAACGGGTTTTGGAATGAAGTTTAAAACCCTAGAATCTATGGCCGCAGGGGTGCCTGTGGTGGCCAGCGATCGAGGTTTAGAAGGGTTAACAGTGGAAGGAAATAATGTTCCTTTAGCAGCCTTAAGGGCTAATAGTATTGAGGAATATTGTACGGCGATTAGTAGTCTTTTTGAATCGGCAGAGTTGCGAGAAAAATTATCTAGAAACGCTCGCAAGTTAATCGAAGATAATTATACTTGGCAGCAAGCAGCCGCTAAGTACGAACAAGTTTTGACTGCTGATATTTGTTAGACAATTTCTCTAATTTTTTGTAAATTAATATGCTATCAAATCAAATAACAGTGAAAATATCTGTTGTTGTTCCTCTCTATAACGAAGAGGAAAATATCGATGTTCTCTTTAGCCGACTTTTAGCAGTTTTAGAGGCACTAAATACCAGTTATGAGGTCATTTGCGTCAATGATGGTAGTCGTGATAATACTCTCAAAAATCTCGTGGAATATCATCAACGTTATCCACAAATTAAAGTGGTTAATTTATCCCGTAATTTTGGTAAAGATATTGCCATGTCAGCAGGAATTGATTACAGTCAAGGGATGGCAGTAATTCCTATTGATGCTGATTTACAAGATCCCCCCGAATTAATTGCCGAAATGATCGAAAAATGGCACGAGGGTTATGATGTGGTTTATGCGTCCCGTCGGGTTAGAATTGGCGAAAGTTGCTTGAAACGTTTCACCGCTGGGGGTTTCTATCAAGTCATTAATAAATTAAGTCGGGTTCCTATTCCCCCTAATACGGGAGATTTTCGCTTAATCGATCGCCGAGTGGTAGAATCAATTAAAAAAATGCCCGAACGTCAAAGATTTATGAAAGGAATATTTGCTTGGGTGGGATATAAACAGACATCAATTTTATTTGATCGAGAACCCCGGTATCAAGGACAAACTAAATGGAATTACTGGAAATTATGGAATTTTGCCATCGATGGTATTACCTCTTTTAGTTTTTTGCCTCTGAAAGTCTGGACCTATGTAGGATTTATCATTGCACTTGTTAGTCTTGTTTATGCTAGTTTTTTAATGCTCAGAACTATTATTTTAGGAATCGACGTACCCGGATACGCTTCTCTGATGGTTGCTGTCCTATTTTTAGGAGGAATTCAATTACTGACTCTTGGTATTATTGGCGAATATATTGGCAGGGTTTATGAAGAAGTAAAGGGCCGGCCACTTTATCTTGTTCGAGATTGTTATGGTTTTGAAAATAGGGAACAAGTTACTGATAAAATAACTCAAAATTAAAATACTGACAAGAGGAGAATTAAGTCTATGAATACCGAAGTTTTTCAGCAATTTTTTGCCTATTGTGTCGGTAGTTGGCAAACGGAAAGAACCTATCATTATCTAGCTGATCAAGAAGTGGAACGTTCCCGTACTGAATTCCTCATTCAACCCCTCACTAGGGAGATTAAACAGAAAGTTCTGACAGATAATAACTATCCCGATATTGCCGATTTAGAAACTATACCCGGGTTTAATTTAGGTTTCTATACCATCTCGGAAAAAGGAGAAGAAGTGCAACAAAATCTTAATCTTTTATTTGTGGTTAAAGCAGAAAATAACGGTTATTTAGAAGGGGATTATCTTCGTGATCGCGCCTACGAAGAAGCAAGACCAATTATCTCCGCTTTTCGCTTTGATTCCACCACCAGAGAGTTATTAATGACCACCAATTATACTCGCAGTGTTTCCGTGGATTCAATTACTTTAATCAATCCAGACCTGCGAATTCGCAAAATTATTAACTATCAACGTCCCAAGGAGGGGGAACCCTTGGAAAAAGTTCTCTTGGTCGGTTTTGGGGTTGAGTGTAAAGTCAGTTAAAAAAATATTTCTTTTCCCCCCTTGATTCTCCAGTCAGGGGGAGATTTTATCATGGGGAAACGATAGGATTAAGGAGCAAAAATAATGCTCAAAATCGGTCAACTTTCCCGAGAAAGTGGTGTTTCGATTAAAAGGATTCGTTATTACGAGGAATTAGGACTAATTCAGTCCCCTGAGAGGACAGAGGGACAATTTCGCCTATTTACTCCCGATACTGTCCATCGCTTGCTGTTTGTCAAAAGATTGCAATCTTTGGGTTTAAGTCTGCAAGAGAGCCGCGAATGTTTAGTAATTCATGACCATGGTGAGTTACCCTGTGGAGATATTCAGGAAAAATTAATTAAACATATTGCTGAGATCGATCAACAAGTGGAACAATTGCTTTTATTGCGTCAACAATTAACCGAAACCCTGCAAGTATGGACGGATACACCTGTAAAAGACGATCAATTTATTTGCCCTAATCTCAAGGTTTAACTATCATGAAAAAGTTGATTCTATTGGTAACTGTAGCACTGATTTCTACTCCTGTAATTGCTCAACATTTACATCTTGATTCACCTCAAACTCAGACTTTACAAGCAATTCCTGACAATATACCAGCTTGGATGTATAACAAGCAACGTAATCATATTTATCCCCAAAGAGGGGTTTATAACAATGCAATTTATAATGTCAGAGATTTAGCTTTAGACTTGAATGCGATCGCTGTTGGTCATGCCTTTGCTTACGAAGATATCGTAACGGGAAAAGCGAAAGATTTAGAAACTAAGACATACCAAAAAATTAATTTGGTTTTAAAAAATCCGCCTAAATTTATGCCCGACGAGGGTAATATTTCCCCAACTTTTGGCAGAAAATACGGTGTTTTAGAACAGGTTTTCGAGTGGGCGCATATTTTCCATGCTCAAACCGTTGATGTTTTAGCCAGTAGCAAATTAACTAACAAGGAAAAAGAAGCAGAAATTGAAAAATTATATCAATTTTACTTGACAAAAGTTCCCTATGCTATTAGCGGATTACCGATGAATATGGGTTATCTGGATTCCCAGCCTTATTCTAAAGCTTTTCGTCAGAAATATCCGAAAGTTAATGGCTTATTTTGGGGCTACCATTGGTTACAAGGAACAATGTATGACTTGCTCTATGAGAAGACGCTAGAAGAACAAAAACAAGCTTATAAACAGGTAGGAAAACAATACCATAGTCAGGAATTGTATCGCACTGATCGAGCTTTTATGCCGATGTTTGCCGAACTTAGTCCCAAGTTTGCCCGACGTTTTCCCGAAATATCTAACACCTTCGATAACCTGCATATGTTGCACGATATGGTTAATGATATTCTGGCATCAGATTGGCTAACTACCCAACAAAAAGACGAACAAATTACCCGCGCTATTTGGTTAGTAATGGCTGCTAATCACCAAGGAATGGAAGCAGGAAAAAATTATGGTGGTGAAGGACTACACGATCATCGTTTTGAGTCAGGAATTCCGGGGATGGGATTAATGCCAGCAGATATTTCTCACGAAGATCATAATCACGAAAATCCTCATAATTCTGAGAAAAAACCTGATAATTCTCAGGGACATGAGGAGGGAGATCACCAACACCATAACCACGAAAATTACTCTCCAGAAAACCCTCCTAATACGGATAAAAAACCTGGCGACAGCAATGATCAAGAGGAAATGAAAAAATGAGAAGATTTTTATTAATTGCTCTGGGTTTAGTTGCCAGTTTAACTAATCCAGTTTTTGCCAACGATCATAATAATCTTGATTCTGGTCGTCCCCTTTCTTTTGATGATGCTGAAAGTATTGGTTTTGGGGAACAATCGAGAGAATTTGGAGGAAGTCTAGTCTTTCCTGAAAATAGTAATCTTGGGGGTGAGTTTGATATTGAATACCTCAACGGTATTATTCGCAATGGTCATATTATTATCGGCATCGATCCGCAGGTGGGAGGTCGAGTTAATAGTGATGATACGGATTTTGATGTGGGAAATTTATCTGTAGGTTTTTTCTATAATTTCAATCGTGAATACGATAATGTTCCCGCTTTTGCCATTCGTACCGATTTAGGATTACCGACGGGAAATAATGCTAGGGGATTAGATTTTCGTCTGCGGGGAATTGCCAGTAAAACTGTTGGTCAATTCCATCGCTTGCATCTTAATCTCGATTTAAACATAAAAACTGACCCCGATGACGACGATCAATCTTTTTTACCGGCAGCAATTCTCGGTTACTCGCGACCGATTGGTTATCCGAAACGCTTCGATCAAACTTTTTTAGCAGAATTGGGCGTAATTACCAGCGATAATAGTAATGGTGGGGTTTTAATTCGCAAGCCTGCTATTAAAAGCTAAAATAGATGAAGTTTGACATCCTCGCCGCCGTAAAACGGACGGCGATTCCTCACCACGCCACTTTTTTAGGGTGGACGCTGAACGGGGTTGACGCAGATAGCGAAAAACGCTTAATTGCTTAAGTCTGAAAACCCCCTACTATCTGTGGTCAAGGTTCAGTTTTTAGCTTGGTTATCGCTTTTTCCATTGTAGCTTAAAGCCGTCCTCAAAGGACGGGGTTTTAACCCAAATTTTCGATAACTTAAATTTTGGTTTGACTGGGAGTACGAGGGGGTTTGGAGGTCCACATCTTCTCATCCCTGAAAACAACAGGGATATCTTATCAGTTGTCCGCAGGTAGCGACTCCCTATTCTCAGCTTCGTACCTCATCATTAAGATAACTGAGAGAGAAAAAAGGCTGTAAATCTGTTGTCATTCCCTTTTAAGTCGCAAAAAAGCTCTTTAACCGTTGTCGCAGCCAAGAGACGGGATTTTTCAGGTCTTCCGAGTCTAAAAGCCCCATTTCTCGCAATTTCTGCTGACATTCGCGCAATTCCTCTTGACGTTGGGTGAGTGCCTGAGTGAATTCCTCCGCTAGAGCCGGATAAGTAGTGATAAGATGCTGAAACCCCTGACGATCGAGCAAAAATAACAAGGTTTCCCCCACTGCTTGCATAGTGGTGGGATAGGGAACCTCTAACATTAACGGTAATTCCCCAAAATATTGACCTTTATTAAAAGTAAAAATTTTACGACTGATTTTATCGTTTTCATAAAAAGCATCCATTTGTCCCTGCAAAACAATACAGAAATAATTAGTTCTTTCTCCCTGTCTAATTAAAATATCCCCGTCCTGGAGATGTTTACGACAACCCATTTCAATTAATACACGCAATTGCAGATCGTTAAAATGTTTAAAGTAACTCACCTCCAATAACATTTCTTTTAACGATAGCGGTTTTGAAGGTTTAACTATCTCCTGATCCTGTTCCTTAACTGCCTCAAAACTGTCGGTATTATGCAACCATAACTCTCGCTGGGGAAAAGGAATCGTTATGCCCCGATGACGCAGATTATGCTCGATAATGAAGTGTAGGGAACTTCTCAGAAAAACGGCCTGTTCGACTTTTTCCACCCATACCCACAACTCAAAATTTAAAGCACTATCACCAAAACCGTTAAAAATCACCTTGGGAAGCGGATTAAAGGCAATTTCTACCGACATATAGGCTGATTGCAGCAGAATTTCCGTCACTATCAAAGGATCTGTACCGTAGGCAACTCCCACCGGCACAATGACTCGAATGCGCGAGTCGGGATAATGCCAATTCTGGACGCGATTGCTAGTTAAGATTGTGTTAGGAACGATTAACTCTGCACCATCAACAGTGCGAATGGTGGTGGAACGAATCGATATTTCCCGGATATAACCCTTTGTTTGCTCAAATTCGATAAAATCGCCCACTTTTAACTTGCGTTCCACCAACAAAGTTAAACCACTGGTGAGATTTTTGGTTAACTCCTGCAAACCGAAACCGATACCCACCCCCAAACCACCGGCTAAAACAGCGATCGAAGCGAGATTGAATCCAGTCAATTGTAGGGCGATAATATAACCAAAAGCCCCAAAAGCAAAACTAGCCAGAGTTGCGATCGCTTCTCGATTACCTTCATCAAAACCGATACTTTTCAGCAGACGATTTTTTATTAAACTTTTAAAAGCGATCGTCAGACAGGTGACAAGAACAAATAGCACAAAAGTACTAATAATCCAACCAAGAGTGATGGAAACTCCCCCAGCGCGCCAAAGGGGAGTGTTAAAAAAGGGCGTTAACCAAGCTGAGGGAGAGAAAGTCATCGCTAAAGTTTAGATTTGATAGGGATTACCCAAGCGATCCACAAAAACATTGTAATCTAAGGGTAAACGCCCCGGATTAAGCCGCGGTTCCGCCGCGTAACCGATGGGAACGACAACAGCGATCGCCAGATGGGGATGATCGGCAGCACCAATCACAGCTTTTACCTTGTCCTCGATCCAACCGTTGAGAAAACAACTAGATAAACCGAGACTTTCAGCAGCCAAAACCAGATGAGTAGCGGCGATCATGGCATCCTTAATCGCGTATTCCCGGGTTTTTTCGCCTAAATTCTTTTGAAATCCCGGGATTGCCTGTTGAAAATATTTTACCGTGCCTTCGCTCCAAGCACCCGTACTGAGAGCCTGTTCATAGATGGGGGTTAGATCTCCTCCTCCTGCGGCAGCATCGGCAGCGAAAACAAAAGTAACCGGCGCTTGGATAATTTGCTTTTGTCCCCAAGCGGCCTCGGCTAAAGCGGCCTTTTGTGCCGGCTCTTGTACTAAAATAATTCGCCAATCTTGGATGTTGAAGCTACTAGGTGCGGCAACGGTTAATTCTACTAGGGTTTTTAGCAGTTCTGGGGCGATCGGATCGGTGGTAAAAGTTTTAATAGAACGACGTTGATTAATCGCCGTGGGAACATCGAGAGGCAAGGTCATAAAGTCAGTGGATGAAGTTACATATTTCTAATTATTATAGGGTCAAGCTATCAGCCTCAGCCTTCGGTGTGACCGAAAATTTGGGTACAAGCCCCGCCATGCCCGCGCAGGGTCGGGCGGCTTTTAAAATATTAAGTTGCCATTTTATTTCCTTTGTGCTAAAATATTGATACTGAGTCAAGCAGTGTCAAAATGTTTGTACTAGAATACAAAGTTAAGCCAAAACCTAATCAGATAGAAGCCATTAATGAGGCAATACGAACAACCCAATTTGTTCGCAATAAAGTTCTGCGTTATTGGATGGATAATCCGGGTGTTGGCAAAACCGAGTTATTTCGGTACAACACAGCATTAAGAAAAGAGTTTAAATTTGTTGATGATTTAAACTCCCATGCTTGCCAGACTGCTGTAGAAAGAACCTTGCGGGCAATTACTCGGTTTTACGATAATTGCCAAAATAAAGTTAAAGGAAAGAAAGGCTACCCTAAGTTTAAAAAACATTCTCGTTCCGTTGAGTATAAA
>VYLD01000175.1_pt1 | contig 24012 bp, 15 predicted proteins | sample 5114401 | NCBI WGS metagenome assembly VYLD01 (sample SAMN12291783, study PRJNA351875) | freshwater metagenome | isolation source: freshwater lake | place: USA: Michigan, Gull Lake | collected 2013-08-08 | reverse complement strand
CGTTCGCGACGGCCCTGGTGGTCCGAGGCGGCCTGCTGGCCTACGTGGGCGATGAGGCGGGCGCGCGGGCCACGGCAGCCTCTGACGCGCTCGTCGACCGCTTCCCCGACGCCACCATCGTTCCCGGGCTGGCCGACGCGCACGGGCACCTCGAGGGGTTGGGGCGCTCGTTGTCCATCGTCTCGCTCGACGGCATGACCTCGGCCTCGCAGGTGGGCGCGAGACTGTCGGCGGCGACGGCGGCGGCGTTCCAGGGTGAGTGGCTGGTCGGGCGCGGGTGGGACCAGAACGACTGGGTCGACCAGGCGTTCCCGAATCGGCGGCTGCTCGACGAGGCCAGGCCGGGCGTGCCGGTGTTCCTCACCCGCGTCGACGGGCACGCGGCGTGGGTCAGCTCCGAGGCGCTGAAGCGCGCGGGCATCACCGCGGCGACGAAGGACCCTGCTGGCGGGAAGCTGCTGCGTGACGCGGCCGGCGAGCCGACGGGAGTGCTCATCGACAACGCCATCGAGCTGGTCGCCTCCAGGCTGCCGGCGCCCACGGACGAGGTGCAGCAGGCCCGACTCAAGCTGGCGCTGATGACCTGCGCCCGGCTCGGGCTCACCTCGGTGCATGACGCGGGCATGGGGCTGCCGACGTTCGAGCTGCTGCAGCGGTGGGACCTGGCGGGAGCGCTGCCGCTTCGGGTGTACGCCATGGCCGACGGCCAGAGCCCCGGGTGGGACGCGTTCCTCGGGCGCGGCGTCTTCAGCGGCACCCTGCTGCAGATGCGCGCGGTGAAGCTGCTGGCCGATGGAGCCCTGGGTTCCCGCGGGGCGGCGCTGCATGAGCCCTATCGCGACGAGCCCACCTCACGGGGGCTGCTGCTGTTGACGCCCGAAGAGCTCGAGGCGCGCGCGCGGGCCTTCGACGAGCGGGGCTTTCAGGTGGCCGTGCACGCCATCGGCGACCGGGCCAACAGCCTGGTCATCGACGTGTTGTCGCGGCTCTCGGCGGCGAAGAAGGACGCGCGGCACCGCGTCGAGCACGCGCAGGTGCTGCGGGGTGAGGACCTTCAGCGAATGCAGCAGGCGGGGCTGGTCGCCAGCATGCAACCCACTCACGCCACCAGCGACATGCCGTGGGCCGAGGTGCGGGTCGGACCCGAGCGGCTGGCCTTCGCGTACGCGTGGCGGTCGATGCTCGACGCGAAGGTGCCGCTGGCCTTCGGCAGTGATTTCCCCGTCGAAGACCCGAACCCGATGCTGGGCCTGTACGCGGCCCGCACCCGGCAGGACGCTCGGGGTCAGCCGCCTTCCGGGTGGACCGCCGGGCAGAAGCTCACGGGCGTCGAAGCGCTCGAGGCCTTCACCACCGGCGCGGCCTTCGCCTCGTTCGCAGAGGCGCAGCGCGGGCGGCTCATCGAAGGCCTCGACGCCGACTTCGTGGTGCTGCCCATCGACCCGGTCGATGGTGAGCCGAAGGAGCTGCTGGACGCGAAGGTGCTCTTGACGGTGGTGAAGGGGCTCGACGTGTACCGCGCGCAACGCTGAAGGGGCGTTCCCGACTGCACAGCGAGTCTGAGAAGCAGCAGGTCATCGACCTCGTGACGTCGCGGGTCATCGCGCGAACTCCGGGTCGGCGACCTGGCCGCCGCCGAAGCGCTCCGGCGCAGCAGGAATCGTCTCTTCTCGTCCCGACCTGAGCTCACCTCGAGAGGTACCCGTTGAGGTTCGTGAGAAAGATCATGTCGAGTGGCAGAGGCGAAACGGAAGTGTTCTGTGCGCGACGGGCAGACCGGGACTCGTCAGGAACGCCAGACTCCTCAATCGAGAAATCGAGAGTCCATCTTCCGATCTCGAACGTGCGGGTCTCGATCTCTGCCAAGAGAGAGCGACTCATGTGGAAGTCGCGCGAGAAGAGAATCAGCTGATTCTTGTCGAGTTTCCGCATCAGGTCGGCGGCTGGGAAGGGCGTCGCGAAGTGGATCACCCATGCCGGGCTGCTCGGCGACGACGCCAGATCGTAGGAAAGCTCGAGGCGCTGATCTCTGGAACGTCGTGGCGCGCTCTGGGCTTCGGGTCGTTGAAGGGTGGCTCCGAGCCGTGAGAAGTTGGCGTCGACGGGGTCGCGGATGCAGGCGACGATTCGATCAGTCAGCTGCTCGATGGCCCTCTGGTCCCACGAGATTCGAGCCCAGCCAGGCCTGGCCCGGCTGATGAAGACTTCGAGGCTGTGTTTGCGAAAGAACACGCTGTCGAGCTCGTAGACGTCCTGGTCGTCGACTCGCGTCTCGAGGGCCCTCGGTTCTGCCTCGAAGAATGCGGCAACGTTCTGCGATGTTTCGTCATCGCGGAGGTGCAACGTCAGGCTCGCGACGATGGGATCTTCCGTCTCTCGAGGGTTCTGGTGATGAACGTCGAAGCCGAACTCGAAGACGAGCCTGGTGATTCCTGCGCTGGAAACCTCATTCAAAGGCTTCATTTCGTAGGGCTTGAAGTTGTCGTCGAGCACCGGGCGTGGTTCGTAGGCGTCTGTGGTCAGGTGCTTGGTGAAATCTGAAAGTCTCATCAATCTGGTTTGGCTGAGTGTCGCAAGCAGGGAGTTCAACGAGTTCATGGTTTGTCTTCTCAGGTGTTTGGTTCGAGCGTCAGGAAGCCCGTCTTGTCTGAGGGGGCGGCCTCTGGGTGGAAAAGTTCTTCTTTGCTGCTGGCGATCAACGTCGCCGAAGTCTCTGCGGTCTTCGGTCGCCCGACCAGCACGTTGGCGCTCGCCGCACCGACCTCGACCGCGTCGGGTTCAACACGACCAACGCGACCGGCGCTCCCCAGGACCCGGCTCGGCGGGCGTGAAAACCCGGTTTCCGGGCTTCTTCTGAATCGAGCGCTTTGCGTAGAATCTCTCTTTTCCCGCCAGCGCTGAGGAAACCTGTGCCCGATCCGATTCCGCCATCAGATGCGACTCCCGACGGCGCGGCGACCCCGCGGCCGTCGACGCAGGGCATTCAGATCGGCGGTTTCCTGCTGCTGCTCAACGCCGCGCTCGTCGTCATCGAGACCTTCCTGTTACCCAGCGCGAAGGGGCCCACCGTCGGCCTGGGGCCGGCGGTCTTTGACGTGCTCATCGGCGCCTCCCTGGTGCAGGGCAACACGAAGTACCAGCCCTGGGCGATCGTCCGCGCGGTCGCTGGAGCCGTCATCTGGACCGCGCTCTCTCTTTCCAACGGCGAGCGGCTCGTCGCGGCCCTGCAGGTGCTCGTCTCTGCGTCGCTGCTGGGGCTGCTCATCGGGCAGGCGGGTCGCGCCCGAATCGTGGCGTCCTGTCTGGCCTTCGGTCTGTACGGCGTGTTTGAGCTGCTGGGCATCGTCGCGCTGACGACGGGCGTCAACCCCCTCGCCTCGATGACGATGCAGCTGTCGGGTGACCTCGAGCCCGAGGCGGCGGGCCCTGTGCGCGGCGTAGCGTTCGACTACACGGTCACCGCGCCCGCTTCTACCTGGCACCTCTACAAGGCCGAGGTGATGCGCCAGAACAACCCGATGGCCGATCGCTGGTTGGTGCGCCCAGACCTCGACGCGCACGTGCTCGTCATCGCCGAGCAGCTCGAACCGGGCATGACGCTCCCGCTGAAGAACCTGTCGAAGGTGGTGCTCGAAAATGCGCGCAAGGCCGCGCCTGACCTCGTGGTGATCGAAGATGGGCCCATGGCGAACCGCGACGGCTGGCTGCTGCGGTACAGGGGGACGACGGGGGGCATCGGCATGGAGTTCTACGTCGGCCTGTACGCCCACGGTCGCTACGTCGTGCAGGCCCAGGGGTTCGCGGCCCAGAAGGGCTTCCCTGCCGCCATGCCTGAGATTGAACGAGCAGTCGGCTCGCTCGAGCTCCCCAGAGATTGAGACGGGTTGTCACGGCCTCGCCAGCCACGCTGAGCTCGTCAACCCGTGTTGATTGCTTCTGCAATCACTCGGTCAGAGCGTCTCTGTCTTCCCCAGGATGGTCGAGGGTCAGTTGGGGTCACGTCTGCGCTGGTGCACGCCCTGTTGACGCTGGGCGCGGTCTTCGTGCGATCGCCCACCCAGCGCACCCTCCTGGCCGAGAGCGGGTTGCTGGCCCCGGCGTGGTGGCCACCCTCGCTGCGCAGACCGAGCCCATTCCTTCGCGTCGGAATGTTCGTGTCGGGCTGGTGCCGCCCGATTGCCTGTGTAGGGTGGGCCCCTCGTGAAACTGCCCTGCCTGCTGTCGCTGTCCCTGGTCGCAAGTGCGTGCGCTCCGCTCGAGGCCCCATCGACCCGCGAGACCCTGGTGTTGACCGGTACTGCCTACGAGCGGGGGCTGCAGCACGGCACCCAGCTGCGCTCGAAGATTCGCAGCTTCTACACCACCCTGCTCACCAACTCGCTCTTCCCCTTCCTCTCGAGAGAACAGCCCGACATCGCCACGCTGCTCAAGGAATACGAGAATGAGCGCTATGCCAACGGCCAGTTCGCCTTCGAGCTGCTGCGCGACAGCGCCAAGGCCGTCGAACGCAACCTGGGCCGTGAGGGCCGCGACGAGCTGAAGGGCATCGCCGATGGCTCGGGGCTGACCTACGACGAGGTGCTCATCCTCAACACCTTCGTCGACACCACCCTCGCCGTGCGCGGCATCGCGCTGGCGATTCGTCAAGGGCGCGCGCCCCAGGTCCTGTCCATCGAGTTCCTCGGAGCGTCTTCCGATGGCCTCGACAACTCTGGCGACGGCCGCATCGACGAGAGCGGCGAAGGGCGCCTCGAGCCGTTCGTTCCTCCCTTCTTCGCCGCCGCCGTCGAGCTCGACGTGCGCACCCGGCTGCGCGTGGTGTTCACCGACCCCGACGGCGTCGACCCACAGACGGTGCGCGTCCGCGTCGACGACGCGCTCTACACCTTCGGCGACCCGTCCCTCGAGCTGGTCGCGCTGCGCCCCGACACACTGCAGGTGACGTGGAGTCCGCCGCAGCCCCTGCCGAGCGCTGCGCAGGTGACCTTCGTGCTCTCGGCCGGAGACCTGAAGATCATCGAGGTGCCGGGCCCTTCGCGCGCCAGCTTTCGCCGCGACGAAGAGCTGGTCATCACCACCCGTGGCGCTGGCCTTTCGCCGCGCGAGATCAGTCGGCCCGCGCTCACCGATGGAAGAACCCGGCCGCCCCCGTTCATCGTCGGGGTTCGAGGCACCCGCGCCGCCGATGGGCCCCTGCTGGCGCAGCACTTCTCTCTGCTCGACGCCAACACCGCCTTCAAACACACCGCCGTGCTGGTGCATCACCCCGACGTGGGCCCCTCGTTCACCACCGTCGGCTGGGCCGGCATCGCCTACGGCCTCACCGGCCTCAACGACCGTGGGGTCGGCGTGGCGTGCAACCCGTCGGACACCCTCGACAACTCCATCGTCGGCTCGGTGCTCGATCAGGTCGCCGATCTCTCGAAGGCCCGGCTCACCGCCAGCGGCAGCCCGGCAGGCTTCATCGTTCGCCGGGTGCTCGAGCGCGCGTCCACCGCTGCCGAAGGGGCGGCCGCCATCACCGAGCTCGACGCGGTCTACGGCTGGGTCTGCACCGTCGCTGATGCCCAGGGAGGCCTCGAGGTGCTCGAGCTCGACTCCGACGTCTTCAAACAAGGCGAATCGGGCGTGTACACCTACCAGCCGACCGATCGCGACGCCTCGCAGCGCCGCTACTCGAGCCTCACCGACGACGACGTGGTGGTGGGCTCGAGCTACACCCGCAACGTCGACGACAGCATCACCCTGATGCTCGCCGGCCAGCGCGTGGTGCCGCAGCGCTTCTGGTCGGGCTTCTTCTTTCGCAGCCGCCGCGTGATGGACAACGTCAGCCGTCGCCTGGCGGCCCACCCGCAGCCCATCGACGTCGACTTCTTGAAGCAGCTCATCGCCGAGCCCGAGCTGGTCGATCAATCAGACAGCATGAACGCCACCGTGCTCGACCTGAAGCGACGGGTGGTTCACTCGGCGAGCGGCAGGGTGCCCGCCACCGCGGCGCCCTTCATCACCACCGAGGTGGGCCGGTGAGCGCGCGGCTCTTCACCGCGTTGACCCTGATCGCGACGACCGCCGCAGGGGTCGAGACCCAGGTGCTGCCGCAAGGCGCGATCATGCTCGACGTGGGGTACCTGCGCACGGGCCTCGACAAGAGCTGGAGCGGCACCCGCAAAGCCCTCAACCTCATCGACGACATTCCCCGCTACGAGCCCGGCGGTGGCCTGCAGGGCATCTTGAGCGCCCGCCCGGTCGCCAACTTCGACTTCCTGCTGGTGCAGGCGCTCTACGGCGTCACCGACTCGTTGTCGGTCGGCCTCAACGTGCCCATTCTGTTGCGCTCGACCATCACCACCAACGTCGGCTGGGCCCCGGGCGACTACCAGCCGCAGCTGGGCCGCCAGTATTCCCTCGACGACTTCTGGTCGTGGGCCGCGTCGATGGGCCAACCGCGCATCACCGATCGCGCCGTCGACAACCGCGTTCGCCTCGCCGATCTGGTGCTGGGCGCGAAGTACCTGCTGCCCCGCTTCGAGTGGATGAAGGCGTCGGCATTTCGCTGGTCGGCCCAGCTGAACGTGGCCATCCCCACCGGGTCGAACGCAGACCCCGAAGAGGCCGTCTCGGTCGGCACCAACCTGTGGGAGCTGCACGCCGCAGGAGACGTCGAGGTGCACCTCGCCGCCGACAAGGCGTTCTTCGTCGACGAGCACGGCGTTCATCGGCTCAACCTGGGCGCCGATGTGTTCGCCGCGTGGTTCCGCCCGCGCCTGTACACGGCGGGTCGCGGCCTCAAGAACCCCCTGCTCAACAACAACGCCTTCTTCGTGGGCGACACGTATTGGATCGATCCCGGCGACTGGCTGGGCGCCACCGTGAGCGTCGACGTGGTGCCCATCATCGGGCCGACCTTTGCGTCGCTGGTGTCCTCGGGCAGCCTCGAGAAGGCGCAGGCTCTGCCTCCGCTGCTCACCCTGTCCGCGAGCTTCACATACATCGCCACCGCGCAGAGCGACTGGCAGTCTGCCTCGCCGCTGTGGGACTACGACCGCGAGAAGCTGTGGCAGCCAGGCGAGAAGAACGTCTTCAAGTTCACCGGTACCGTCAGCCTGTTGCGGGTGGGCGCTCCGCTGCAGCTCTATGTGTCCTACCGGACGCAGGACCTGTTGCCCGGCCGCTTCACCCGGCCCGCCAACGTGCTGACCGCGGGCGTGCGCGTGCTGGCGAAGTTCTGGTGACCGTCGCCTCACGGCTCGTCGTCGTCATGCTCGTGTCGTGGCTGGGCGGTGGCTGCGCCCTGACCGCGCTGGCCGGCTATCGCCTCGCGCCCAACGGCCCCACCGATGACCGCGACGAGGCCTTCACCATCGAAGGTCTGCGCGAGCCGGTGTCCGTCACCCTCGACGCGCAGGGCGTGCCACACCTCGAGGCGAAGAACCTGATCGATCTCGCGCGCGCCACCGGCTTCATGCAGGGCCGGGCCCGCTTCTTTCAGATGGACCTGCTGCGTCGCCTCGCGCGAGGTCGCCTCGCCGCGTTGATCGGTGCCCAGCCGCTGGGGAACAGCACCACCGTCGCCACCGACCTCACCGTGCGTTGGTGGGGGCTGGAAGGCCGCGCCCAGGAGGCCTTGAACAGGCTGCCGGCCGAGCAGCTCGAAGTGCTCGAGGCCTTCGCCCAGGGAGTCAACGCGGCCGTCACCCGGTGGACGCCGCTCGAACACCGGCTGCTGCAGCTGGTGCCCGAGCCGTGGCAGGTGTCCGACACCGTCGCCATCAGCCTGCTCGACGCCTTGCGTCCGGTGACCGATCGTCACCAGGAGCTGGTGCGTCTGCTCTTCGCCATGCAGGTGGGGTTCGACCGCGCGCAGCAGCTGGCTCCTGACGCTCGGCCCTTCATTTCAGCTGCGGTGTTCCCCGTGCGCGGTCTGGTTTCGGCCGACGCGCCCCGGGCCCCCGCGCCGTCGATGCTGCCCCTCGCGGACTCCTCGCTGGCCTTCGTCGTGCCGGGTGCGCGCAGCCGCTCGGGGAAGCCGTTGCTCGTCGCTGAGCTGCAGCTCTCGCCGGTCGTGCCTGGCAGCCTCTGGCAGCAGCACCTGACGGCGCCCGGGCTGAACGTCATCGGCGTCACGCTGCCAGGCCTGCCGTGGGTGCTCGCGGGGCACACCGACACCGTCGCCTTTGGCTCGACCTCGAGCGCCGCCGACGCCGTCGAGCTGATCGTCGAGCGCGAAGATCCCACACGGCCAGGCTTCGTGATCACCGAGGGCGGCAACTGTGCCCTCACCTCGAGGGACGAGCGCATCAGCGTGCGCGACGGCCCCGAGCTGCTCGAGCGCACCGCGCACCTTCGAAGCACCTGCAACGGGCCGTTGATCAATGACGTGCTGCCGCAGCTGTTTCCGCCCGGAGCTCCGCTGGTCGCCATGCGCTTGAAGGCAGAGGGGCTCGAGCGCGCGCTGCCGACGTCTCTGCAGTTGAACACCAGCAGCACCATCGATGGCGCCCGGAACGCCATCGCGCAGCTGCCGACGACCGGCGCCAGGTGGACGGTGGCCGACGTCGAAGGGCACGTCGGTCACTTCGTCTCAGGCGAGGGGCCTTCGCCGCCGCCGTCCCCCCAGGTGCTCGCGCGGCGCACGTCGGTCGAGGTCGCCGACGGAGCGGCGCTGCACGCTGACAGGGAGTCGCAGCCCGCCCACGTCGTGCCCTCGTCAGCCCACGCAGCGGTGAAGGCTCCCGCGACCAACGGCCACACGGAGCCCGCCCAGGTCGGCTCTCCGCCCGGTGGGGCGATGCGCGCTGACGCGACCGACGGTCAGACAGAGCCCACCCAGGTCGTGCCGCCGTCAGCCGATGCAGCGAGGAACGCTCACGCTGCCAACGGCCACACCGAGCCTCCCCAGGTCGTTCCCCCATCGACCGCCGCGGTGATGCACGCTCACGCTGGCGACCCAGAGCCTGCGGGGGTCTGGCGCCTGCCGGTCGACGTGGCCCCGACCCTTCGGGAACAACGCGTTGCGGAGCTCTCGAGCGCCCCGGTTCGGCAGGACCCGTCCACGCTTCGCGCCCTGCTCGCCGACACCAACGCATCACGCGCCAGAGCCCTGTGGCCGGTCATGCGCACGGCCCTGGGGGTCGGCGAGGGGTTGTCCGAGCTGGGAAGAATCGCGCTTCAGCGCCTCTCGCGCTGGAACTTCGACGCCCTCGCCAACGCCCCCGAGGCAGCGATCTTCTTCCAGACGTACCGGGACGCCGTCATCACCGCGGTCAGCGACGAGCTTCCGGCCCCTGCCGTGAAGTTCTTCCTCGGGCAGCGTGCGTCCGCTGCCCTGGCAGACCGGTGGTTCGCTGCGCCCGACCACCCCGTCTGGGACGATCGCCGCACGCCCGCCGTCGAAGGCCGCGACGAGGTGCTGCGGCAGGCGTTCACCCGCGCGGTCGCCCAGCTCGCCGAGCAGCAGGGCGTCGACCTGGCTGCCTGGCGATGGGGGCGCCTGCACACCCAACAGTCCACCCAGGTGTTCGGTGACAAGGCGCTGCTCTTCGGCCTCTTCAGCACGCCTGCGGTCGAGGCCGACGGCGAGCCTGACTCGGTGTGGTCCACCCCCTTCGACCTGAGCAATGAGGTGACGCCGTTCAAGGTCGTCGCCGGTCCATCCTCGCGGCTGGTCATCGACCTCGGCGACCTCGCGCACGGCCTGTGGGTCGTCGACAGCGGGTCCAGCGGCTGGCCCGGGGCTGCGCATGTCGCTGACCAGGCTGAGGTGTTTCGAGCGAAAGCCCTGGTGCCGATGCTGTTCGACCTCGACGAGGTGAAGCGCGGCCCCCACGGAACGCTGGTCCTTCGGTCGACGAAAACATCAGCTTTTCCAGCACGTTGAGGCGTTGTTTGACGCGGGCTGGCAATACGCCGGCCGCGCCCGTAGTGAGGGAACCATGGCGCACCACGTCGTGATCGTTGGAGGTGGCTTCGGAGGCCTCAGCGCTGCCAGGCGCCTCGCGCGCGCGAACGTCGAGGTAACGCTGATCGACCGGCAGAACTACCACCTGTTTCAGCCGCTGCTCTACCAGGTGGCCACCGCCGGCCTGTCGCCCAGCGACATCGCCACGCCCATTCGGCACCTCGTGTCCGACCACCGCAACATCGAGGTGCGCATGGGCGAGGTGACCTCGATCGATCTCACCAACCGCCGGGTGGTGCTGGCGAACGGCGAGGTGACCTGGGACTCGCTGGTGCTGGCGGCCGGCGTGCGGCACTCGTACTTCGGCAGCGCCCGCTGGGAAGGTGATGCCCCGGGCCTGAAGACCCTCGACGACGCGCTCGAGATCAGACGCCGGGTGCTGCTGGCCTTCGAGAACGCCGAACGCGAGACCGACCTCAAGCGCCTCGAGGCCTGGCTCACCTTCGTGGTGGTGGGCGCGGGCCCGACGGGCGTCGAGCTGGCCGGCGCCATCAGCGAGCTCGCCCGCTTCACCGTGGCCAACGACTTCCGGCGCTTCGACCCGCAGAAGGCGAAGGTGGTGCTGGTCGAGGCGGGGCCCCGAATCCTCACCGCCTTCGACGAGCGGCTCTCGAACAAGGCGCTGGCCTCGCTGCGCGCGCTGCACGTCGACGTTCGCCTCGACACCCGGGTCCTCGACGTCACCGGCGCCGGCGTGCAGCTGCCCGACGGGTTTCTGCCCGCGCGCACGGTGTTGTGGGCGGCCGGCGTCGAGGCTCCGCAGCTGTCTCGAACCCTCGGCGTGCCCATCGACCGCAGCGGTCGAGTCCAGGTGGGCCCCGACCTCTCGATCCCCGGCCACCCCAACGCCTACGTCATCGGAGACCTGGCCAGCTTCACCCAGGCCGACGGCACGGTGCTGCCAGGCCTCGCGCCGGTCGCGCTGCAGCAGGGCGAGCACGTGGCGAAGGTCATCGTGGCCACCCAGGCCAACGCGCCCCGCAAGCCCTTCGTGTACGTCGACAAGGGCATCATGGCGACGGTGGGCAGGCTCTCGGGCATCGCGCAGACCGGTCAGATTCGCCTCTGGGGCTGGGTCGGGTGGGTGGCGTGGCTCGTGGTGCACGTGCTGTTCCTGATCGGGTTCCGCAACCGCGTGGTGGTGCTCTTTCAGTGGGCCTGGGCGTGGGCCACCTTCGGCCGCGCCGCGCGGCTCATCACCGGGACCACGCCGGTCCCTCCGCAATCGGCTCCTGGGGCCCCCGAGGCCTCTGCGGTGCAGGTCACTTCGAAGGTCGGGTGAAGGACGAGAGGGCGATACACTGAGGCGATGTCCTGCCCGTGTGGAGCCGTGGCCCCCTACGCCGAGTGTTGTGGCCCGCGCCACGACGGCACCAGACCCCCGGAGACGGCCGAGGCGTTGATGCGGTCTCGGTACACCGCCTTCACCATGAGCCTTGGCGAGTACATCGTCGCCACCGGCACCCGCTCGGGTAAACCCAATGAGGCCGCCGAGCTCACCCGATGGACCCGCTCGGTGGGCTGGCTCGGGCTGACGGTGCTCGGCGCCGAGCGTGGCCAGCCGGGCGACACGGAAGGGCACGTGCACTTCGTCGCGCGGCTCGTCGAGGGCGGGCAGCTGGTGTCGCTCGAAGAACGGTCGCGGTTCCTCTTCGAGCAGGGCCGCTGGCGGTACGTCGAAGGCACGGCGCAGACCTCGACGAAGCGCCTGGCCCGCAACGAGCCGTGCCCATGCGGGAGCGGCAAGAAGCTGAAGCAATGTCACCGCTGAAGGCGCAACCGGCCAAACCGGGCACCTGCGCCTGATGAGCCGCTCGTTCCTCGATCACCTTCGCGCGAACAACAGCGCCGGGCTCGACGCCGTGTGGAGCCGCACGTTGCCGGCCGATTTGCCGTCTCTCGTGACCGCGCTCGACGAAGGCGCCAGCGAGTCAGAGACCCAGGTGTTCCTTCGCGCGCTGGTCGACGATGGGCAGGCGCTGAGCGAGCGGCTGAGGCTCTTGCGCGTCGGCATCGAGGCGCTGTCTGATCTCGCCTCGTCACGGTCTTCCGATCGCCGTCGGCGCCTGTCGAGGTGGGCCGCAGACCCAACCGTGCGTGAGGCCCTGCTCACCACCGCGGCGGTGCGAGGCCCAGCGGCTTCTGAAGACCTGGTGGAATGGTTGCTCAGCGCCGACGACGATGCCCTGCTCGACGCCCTCATCCCCATCTTCCTCGAGGCGGTCGAGCGCCGTGACGGTCGCCGCCTGCAGGCCCTGGCCGACGCGAGCACCCGCACCCCGCGCCTCGCCCCCATGGCTGCCCGCCTGGAGGCGCTTCGCGCGCAGAGCCGCGACGAGTGGCGCGAGTACGTGGCGGCCCTGGGGCTCGAGCAGCAGCCACCCTTCACCGCGACCTGCACCCTGCGCGTGAGCGAGCCCGCCATCGTGCTGTTCATCGACCCGCGCCGGTTGAACTGGTTCGTCCTCTCGTGGGGCGCGGCCACCTACGACTCGACGCGACGGGGCAGCGCTGGCCTGCCCTTCACCGAGCGGCCACCCCTCGAAGGGCTGCCCCCGGTGCTGCACGCGGCCATGCGGGCTTGCGCTCTGAGCGGCCGCCGCGCGGTGGTGACGTCTGGCGCAGAGCAGGTCTCGGCCCGACTGTCGGCGTGGCTCGCCCCCGCAGCCCCGGCCAACGAGCGCCCAGGGCCGACCCCGTGATGACCTGGGTCACTCGAGCTTCTCGAGCGCCTCGGCGGCCTCGGCCACGTCGAGCTTCGCCGCCTGCTGGTAACAGTTCCGGGCGTCGTCTTTTTTGCCCTGCTCGGTGTAGAGGTCGCCCAACAACAACCAGGACTGGCCGAAGTTCGGGTCGACCCGGGTGGCGCTCTTGAAGGACGCTTCGGCGGCGGTCTTGTTGCCCTGCGTGAAGTGACACTGCCCGCGGTAGTGCAGCGCCAGCACGTGCCGGTCATCAGCGGTGAGGATCTCGTTCATCGTCGACACACACCGGCCCGCGTTGGTGGCCGGGTCTGCGCGGAACAACAGGAACCCCAGCTCGGCGCGCGCGTCGAGCAGTGAGGGGTTGAGCTGCACGGCCTTCTGCAGCGGCTCGAGGGCCTCGTTGGGGCGCTGCATGCGCGACTTCATCAGCCCGAACCGCATCAAGGCCTGGGCGTCGTTGGCGTCCGAGGCGATCAGGTCCTTCAGCACGCCTTCCGCGTCGGCGTATTTCCCCTGCGCGGTGTACAGATCAGACAAACCCAGCTTCGCGGCGCGGTTGCCCGGCTCTTCTTTCAAGATGTCTGTGTACAGCGGCTCGGCAGACTTGCCGACGCGCTTCTTTGCGTAGGCGCGGGCCAGGTCGAGCCGCGCCTCGGTGCTGGGCTCGAGCTCGAGGCGCGCGGTGAACTGCTCGACGGCGCCGTCGAAGTCGTGCTGCGCCAGGAAGGCCTCGCCCAGGGCGACCCTCGCCGAGGGGTCCTTCGGCAGCTTCTCGACCGCGCGCTTCAAGGTGGCCACCGCGTCGTCCACGTTGCCCTGCTGCAGGTAGGCCATGGCCAGGCCCCGCCAGGCGTCGGTGGTGCGTCGGGAATCGAAGCGCTTGAGCACCGACTTGAAGCCCAAGGCCTCTTTCTCCTGCGCTTCGAGCAGCTCGACCGCCTTCTTGAAAGCTTCCACCGCGCGGTCCTTCTTGCCCTGCCTCAGGGACAGCGTGCCCAGCTGCACCCAGGGGCCTGAGGCGCCGGGCTCGAGCTTCAACGCCGACTCGAAGGCTTTGGTCGCCTCGGCGGGCTTGTTGAGCTTCATCAGACTCATGCCCTGGTTGAAGAACGCCTCGGTGAAGGTGGGGTCGGCCACCGAGGCCTTCTTGAAACATTCCAACGCCTTCTTCGCGTCGGCGCGCGAGTCATACGCCACGCCCAGGTTGTTCAGCGCCTGCGCGTGTTTCGGCGTGATGGCCAGGGTGCGCTCGAACTCGGTGATGGCGCCAGAGGTGTTCCCTTCGCGCATCAAGATGACGCCCAGGTTGTAGTGGGCCTCGGCGTCGGCCAGCGTGTCCTTGTTGACCGCCACCAGGATCTCTTTGGCCTCGGTGAAGAGGCCTTTCTCGGCGAGGGCCTTGCCCAGGTTGACGCGGGCGCTGGTGAGCCCCGAGTCCAGCTCGAGCGCCTTGCGGTAGCCGGCGATGGCCTCATCGAGCCTGGCGTTCTTCTGCAGCGCCTCGGCCAGGTTGAACCGCAGCTCGGCGTTCTCGGCAGAGAGCTCGACGGCCTTCTGGTACTGGGCGATGGCGTCGCCGATCTCGTCGAGGCTGCGGGCGAGGTGGGCCCGCTCGGCACGCAGCCCCGGCTCGTCAGGCTGGCCCAGAATGGCTGCGTCGAGAAAGTCCTTCGCCTTCTGCGTCTGGTGGGCGCCGCGGTAGGCGCGGGCCAGCAGCAGCTTGCCGTCGAGCGACTCGGGGTCCTTCTGAACCAACGTCTCGAGCGGCTTGATGGCGCGGGTGGGGTTTCCCAGCGCGAGGGAGGCCAGGCCCAGCCGGTACAGCGCCTCGGTGTCGTCAGGAGAGCGCTCGAGCGTGGCGGTCTCGACGGCGATGGTGCGCTTGAGCGCCTCGGCGTCTGGCTTCTGGCTCAGGCACAGCGCGAGGGTCAGGGTGGCGATCATCTGCAGGGCCTCACTCGACGAAGGGTGACGCCCGGGCGTCGAAGGTCTTCCGCGCCAGGGCCGCCCGCGCCTTTTCCCAGTCCGCCCGCACGCCCTCGGCTTCCGCGTTGATCTCTTTCAGCGTCCCTTTCCCCGCGGCGTACGCGGTGTCGCAGTCCTTCACCTGCCGCTCGAAGTCGGCTGGCGCGTAGGTCTCGCTGCCCTCGAGCCTGGCCTTTCGGGCGGCGGCGAGGCGGGTCAGCTCGTAGCGGGCCGAGGCGCAGGTGAGGTTCTGTTCGGACAAGGCCTCTTCGCGCACGTTCACCTTCTGCCGGGCGCGCTGCCAGGCCACCCGTGCTTCGGCTTCGACCACCGCCAGCTCGGCCACCTCTTTCGACAGGGCGTCCTTCGCGGCGTCCACCTCTTTGCGCGCGGCCGAGGCCCGGTCGCGGCCGCGGCGAAGCTGATCGCGCGTACGCGCCACCTCGGCCCGCGCCTCGTCGAGGCGGTCGACGGCCAGGGCCAGATCGTTCTCGCTCTCGAGCAGCTCGATCTTCGCCTCGTAGGGCAACTTCTCGAGGATCGACTGGGGCACCCGCTTCAGCCCGCAGCCAGTCAGCACGGCCAGACACCCCACCAGCCACAGCGCGCTCTTCATGGAGGAACCACCTTCGCCGCGAAAGACCCGAAGACCGTTCGCCCGGAAGCCAGCTGCGCCCCGTTCTCGAACGTCACGTGGAACTCGCCGTTCACCAGGTTCATCGCCACCGGGCCAGGGGCCTTTCCGAGCTGCAACCTGCCCACCCGCAGGCCGGGGAAGATGCGCCGGGGGTCGTCGAGCACGTTGCGGGCGACCGAGGTCCGCGAGGCTCCGTTTTCATCGAGGAACGTCAGCTCGATGTCCTGGTCGAAGGGGGGCGGGTCGCCCAGCAGCCGGTACCCGAGCTGCAGCACGAAGTCTTCGCTGGCGGCCGCCTCGGCAGAGCCCCCGTCGGCCAGCGCGTCAGACCCCCGGGGGCGCAGGCGCACGAAGTCGATGGCCAGGGAGTCACCCGAGAGCCGAATTCGGGCCTCGTCGTACGCCAGGTTCATCAGCACGCTCAGGCTGCCCTCGAGCCTGAAGCGCGCTGGCGCCTGCGTCGAAGGCGCGCCGCACGCCGAGCACAGCCCCGTCGCGGCGACGAGCCACACGCCCGTGAGGTGAGAGCCGATGCGCTTCACTTGCAGGTCTTCCACTCCGGGTCGAGGTCGACGCCGACCAGCGCGGTGGGATCCTTGAGCACGCTGCTCTCGCGCCTGGCGCCTTCGACGTCGAGGAACCGGCACCTCAAGGCCGCGATGTTGGCCCGCGCCTTGTCGAAGGTGGGGTCGGCTTCCAGCGATCGCCCGTAGGCGCCCCGGGCCGCGTTGGCGTCGCCGCCGAGCAACAACGCGTAGCCCAGCGCCGAGAGGGTCGACGCCCGCGCCTCGTCGAGCTCGAGCGCGCGGTTGAAGTTCAAGATGGCGTTGTTGAGCTGCCCCGCGCCCAGAAAGGCGAGTCCCACTGCCTCGAAGTCAGCCGCGCCCTGGGTCGTCTCGGCCTTCTTCTGCAGCTCGTCCACGGTGACCGGGCGCTCGGGCGGCGGTGCCCGCAACGGCGAGCTGGCCTCGTCGACCTTCTTGCGACAGCCGACCACCGCGGTGGAGAAGACCTCGAGGCTGTCGGCGCGCGAGAGGCACGTCTCGAAGGCCTGCTCGGCCTGCCGCTTCAGGGGCTCGACCTGCTGCCTGACGGCCGCGCGGAATTCGTCGATCTCGTTCGCCTTGAGGCCCGCAGGCACTGGCGTGGCTTCGACCGTGTCAGCGAGGTGCGCCAGTGAGTTGCCGATGCGCCACAGCGAGGCCACGGCCCACTCCGCCGAGCCCAGCGACGCGGCCTGCTGGTAGAGCCCCTGCAGCTGCTGCAGCGCTGCGATCTTGTCCTCGAGCTTGTCCGCGGGAATCGCCTTGAACTGCCGGTACAGCAGCTCGGCGAGGTACCAGATGCCCTTCGCCGCGTCGTCGCCCTGCGCGTTGGGCGAGTTGGTGACCACCGTCATCATCGCCACCAGGGGCTCGAGCTTCTCGCCAGGCGTCGAGGCGGCCACCTCGCACACCACCGCCGCCGCCACCGCGTTGGTCTTGTCGAGCTTGAGGATCTGCTCTGCGACCGCGCGGGCCCTGGCGGGCGCCTTCACCTTCTGGTGGGTCTGCATGAGCAACGTCAGCACCTCGACCTTGCGCGCGCCGGCCTGCTCGACCGTCGAGTCGAGCAGCTTGAGGGCGCCGCTGAAGTCGCCCAGCGCCATGCGCAGCCGCGCCGAGGCCAACACGCTGTCGAGCCCGGTGGCGTCACCGGCGAACTGTCGGCCCATCTGCTCGAAGTACGCCGCCGCGTCTTGAAAGCGCCCCGCCTCGGCGGCGTGGCGCCCCAGGGTGACCATCACGTCCGAGAGGAACTGGGACTTCGGGTGTTCCTTGATGAAGCGCTCGCCGATCTCCTTCTCGCGCCGCAGGTCCCGCTTGTCGCGCGAGGCCGCGAACGCCGCGTAGAGGGCCTTCTCGGCGACCTCCTGGCCCTTGTTCTCGTCGGCGATCTTGAGCAGCCCGGTCACCACGTCGCCGGTCTCTTCCGTGCTCTTCAGCGCCAGCTCGCCGAGCTGGTCCGACTTCGACTGGGTGAGGATTCTCTGCACGTCGGCCTTGAACGGCGCGGGCAGGTTGGCCGCCAGGTACGCCTTGCCGAAGTCCTCGATGCCCTTGAAGTCGTTCAGCTGTCGCAAGGAGTCGAAGGACAGCTGGCCCGCGACCACCGCGTCCTTGTTCTCCGGGTGGCTCAAGGCGAACTCCTTGAAGAGCTCGGCCGATTTCTTGTAGGCGCCGTCTTCGTACGAGGCCCGGGCGATGTTGAACTTCACCTCGAGCGCGTGCTCGTTCTTCGGGTAGCGCGCGATGAACTGGGCGCCCACCAGCTTGAGGGCCTGGCGCGCGTCGGCCACCTCGAAGGCCGTCAAGCGCTCGACCTCGCCTGGCTTCAGCGACGAGTAGTGCGACAACAGCGCACCGTACAGCGCCTCATCGTGGGACTTGGTGTCCGAGAGCGTCCTGGTCGCTGCGGCGTTGGCCAGAGCGCCGGTCGCCAGCGCAGCCACCTTCTGGTCCCTCGCAGCCCCCTTCGGATCTTTGGCAGCACTGTCTTTGGCAGCACTGTCTTTGGAAACACTGTCTTTGGAAACACTGTCTTTGGACACACTGTCTTTGGCCAGATCGAGCGTGTCCTTCGAGGCGGCAGACTTCTGCTCGGTCGCGCGCGAGTCCTTCAGGTCGAGGGCAGCGGCGAGCCCTTCGAACTGGCGCGCCGCCTCGGGGTACCGTCTGGCTGCGAACAACGCATCGGCGCGGTTCTGCATGATGATGGTGGCGAACTGTCTGGGTCGAAACAGCGCCAGGTACCGCTCATAGGCAGCCGCTGCTTCCAGGTAGAGCGCCTTGTCTTCCTTCTTCTGCGCCTGCGAATGCAGCGTGGTGCTCAGGTCGCGCGCCATCTCTTCCAGCTCGACCAGCACCTTCTTGCGTGACGCCTCGTCCTTCGTCGGGTCGGTCTTCACCTGCACCGCCGCCCGGGTCAGGAAGCTGATGTCTTCGGGCTTGGGCAGCACCTTGCCTCTGGCGGCCTTCACGGCGTCGTAGAGCTTCTCGACGCGCTCGACCTCGAGGTCGGGGTCTGGCTGAACCTCGAGCAGCTTGCGCAGCGCGGGTATCGCGAACTCGTACTGCTGCTTGATGAAGTAGCGGTTGCCCAGCTTGTCGAGGGCCAGGGCGAAGGTGGCGCGCGAGTCCGACAGCTTCTCGAAGTATTGAATGGCGCCCTTGGCGGGCCTGGCCTCGGTGTAGCTGTAGACCAGGTCGAGCAAGGCCTCGCGCTTGACGTTGAGGGCCTTCGAGGCGTCGGCGCCCGGCACCGGCCCCGACGCAGCGGCCGCCTCGAAGAACGTCACCGCCTCGGCGTGGTTGTTCTGGTTGATGCGAACCCACCCCATCTTGTACCGGGCCAGGTCGTGCACCGGCGACGGGGGCGCGTCGAGAATGGCTTTGTAGTGCTCCTCGGCCTGTTTCAGATCGCCCTTGTCGAACCACGAGTCTCCGAGGATCTGCTCGGAGTCGAGCCGCAGCGGTGAGCTGGGGTACCGCTTGATCAAGTCCGCGAGGGTCTTGAGCATGTTCTCGAACTCGCCCAGCTCGCGCTGCTCGTGCGCGAGGTAGAACGTGACCTTGTCGGCGTCTTTGAAGTCGGGGAACTCGCGCAGCACCCGGGTGTAGATCTGCATCGCCTTCTGCTTGAGCAGCTTCGTCTCGGGCGAGACCAGCGCGCCCTTCTGCCCCTCAGGCCGGGTCTCGGCCTGCAGGAAGTACACGTACCGGCTCTTCTCGACGTACAGCTCGGCGAGCCGAAACTGCAGGTCCGGCAGGTAGGGCGCGTTGCGGCTCTTGGCGATCAGCTTGTCGGTCTCGCCGATGCTGCGGTCGACCTTGAAGATGTCGCGGCGCAGCTTGTCGACCAGGTCCTGCTTCTCGCGCTGCCGGGTGACCAGGGGGTTCTCGAGCCCGACAGTCGGCGCCTGCGCCAGCACCAGCGTCGTCACGACCATCGCCAGCCCGCTCATCGCGCCGTCTCCTCGATGCAGCGGGACTTGAGCGAGAAGCGGTAGGTGCGCAGCTCGTCGTTCCAGTATTCGTCGGTGAAGCGAAAGGCGACCTGGTTCGCCTCGAGCGGCTGCTCTTCGAGGGGCGCCACCAGCTTCGAGCCCTTCTTGACGCGCTCGTACAGCTTCAGGCCGACCTCGTATTCCATGAGGCGAACCTGCTCGGCGGCGCGCAGCAGCTTGTCGGCCTCGACGCGCACCGCCTCGTCCAGGCGCTGGTGGTAGACCCGCACGGCCTCTGCCCGCGAGAGATCGTAGAGCCGGGTCACCGAGCCGAACAGGCGCTCGCCGAAGGTGCCCGCGTAGCGGCCCAGCTGCTCGCCCTCGAGCTCGAGCGACTCGAGGAACCGGCGGGCCCGCCTGGTGCCGCCCTTCGATGACGCGGCCCGCAACAGCCGCACGTCGGTGGTCAGGTCGTCACGCTCGCGCACCGCGTCCAGGGACTCGGCGTACCTGCGGGTCAGCTCTTTCGCGGCCCGCTTGGCCGGCAGGTAGTGGCACAGGTCTCGATAGATGAGCGCCTTGAGCAGGAACTTGTCGGGCAGAAACTCTTCCCGAAACGACGGAGCGTCGAGCGTCGTCAGCAGCCCCATCGCAGCGTGCACCTGACCGAGCTGGTACCGGGTCCACGCTTCTTCGAGGTACAGGGCCGCGCGGCCCGGGTCGAGAGGGGGCAGCTTGATGAGGGTGTACGCCTCGAGCGCGCCGCTGAAATCAGCCGCTTCGTACTTGAGCCTCGCGACCGCCAGCATGGCGTCGTTGCGCGCGTCGCGGGTCAGCTTCTCGTCTTTGGCCAGCTCGAGGAACTGGTCGGTCATCTCTTTGGGAAGATCTTTTCTGGCCTGCTTGAGCCGGGTCACCAGCAGCGCGTACTTCGCGCGCGAGGCCTCGGGCGACCCCTCGGGCAGCTTCGAGAAGTGGGTGTTCGCCCAGCGCTCGTTGCCCACCCGCAGGTCGACCAGGCCCTGCTGGTAGTGGGCGTAGGCCGCCACCTCGTCCGAGAGGAAGCCGAGGTCGAGCGCGCCGAACACCTGCTCGTCGATCATCACCTCGTCGTGGGGCCTTTCGGTCAGCTGCTGCAGCGCTTCGAGCGCACGGGTCAACACCGCCGGGTTGGTGCGTTCCCGAGCGATGCGCGCCAGGTACACGGCCCCGGCGTGGTGCAGCTTCAAGTCGATGAGCGAGCGCGCGAGGAAGAACTGCGCCCACGCATGGTTCTCGTCGGTCGACGGCAGGTTCTCGGTGTAGTCGAAGAGCTTCGGCGCGGCCTCTTTGGGGCGGCCGGAAAAATAGTCATTGAGCGCTTCATCGAAGAGCCTTGGGTCGAGCTTCTTTGGCGTTGGCGACGCAGCCGCCGCCGAGGCTGGGGTGGGTTGAGCTGCTGCAGTGACGCCACCGTCGGTGGGCCCAGAGGGCGCGAGCTTCTGCGTCGCGCCGGCGTCGCCAGTCACCGGGTCCGCGGGCCTGGGCGCCTGGGCAAAGGCGTGAGCCCCCACCAGCGCGACGCAGACCATGACCCAGAGGCGCATTCGAGGAGGCGCGGGTGCGAGGTTCGCCATCAGTCGTCTCCGCCGAAGTTGAGCGCGAGCGCGAAGTTGATGGTCATCACGTTGCCCAGGGTGGTCGACCCGCCGCCCGTGGGGATGACCAGGTTGTGGGTGAGGTCGAGCCGGAAGCTCACGTACTGGTTCACGAAGATTCGCCCACCACCACCCAGGTTGATGGCGGGCCTGAAGCCCGAGTTGGTGAAGCGAAAGAGGGTCGCGCCCGCCAGCAGGTGCACCTCGCCATGCACGACGAAGCGGTTGAGCAGCGCCAGCTTCCCGTACAGGGGCTTCCACAGCACGTCCGAGCCCACGAAGAACTGCACCTCTTCGATGGCGGTGGGCTGCACCCCGAAGGTGCGCTCGAGCTCGGCCCGCAGCGAAGTGCGCGCCGGCAGCCCGTAGGCGCCCCGCCCCACCTGCCACGCGAAGCGCTCGGTGAAGTGGTACACGTAGCCGAGCTGCGCGTAGACGCCGACGTAGAACGCGTCGAGGGGCAGCGTGCCCACCCACAGGTCCAGCTCATGGCGCAGCCGAAAGGGCCGGTCTTGAACCGCCGAGGTCACTCCGGGGTTCTCGAGCTCCTGGGCCGCCTGGGCGAAGCTCGCCCCGGACCCCAACATGACGATCAGCCCAGCCCCGACGGCGAGGGCGTGGACGCGTGAAGGGCGCACGGTCATTCCGTCCCGCCGAAGGTGATGGCGACACCCAGGGTGAGTGACAGCACGTTGGTCACCGCGCGCCCCGACGAGGGGCCAGCGACGACTCCCAGCAGGCGCAACAGCTCGGTGAAGCTGTCGAAGACGAAGTGGTTCACCAGGTCGAGCCGAAGGCTCACGTTCTGCCCCAGGTACGCGCGCCCGCCGCCACCGACGTTGATGGCTGGCCTCGGCGACAGCGTCTGCTCGTCGGTGAAGCCGAACGCGCTGACGCCAGCCAACAGGTGCACCTCTCCGTGCACCACGCCGAAGTTGAGGAACGACAGCTTCCCGTACAGCGGCCGGAACAGGACGTCTCCACCCGCGAAGAACGACACCCGTGAGAACTGGTTCGGCAGAACCTCGAAGTCGCGCTCGAGCTGTCGCCGCAGCTGGGTCGGCAATGGCAGGGCGAACGCGCCCCTGGCCTGAATGCCGAACAGATCGTTCACGTGGAAGGCGTAGCCCGCCTGCGCGAACACGCCCTTGGTGTACGGGTCGGTCGGCAGGAAGCCGGCCACCACGGTGAACTCATGCTGCAGTCGATACGCCCGGTTCTGCAGCGCGTTCACGCTGCTGACAGGCACTTCCATCAGCTCGCTCTGGGCCCGGCCCAGGACCGGGACCAGCAAGGCCAGCGCGAAGATCGCTCGGTGCACGTCACCCCTCCCGCGCTGCATGACGGCGAGCGCGAGTGTCGCAAGAACGGGGCGAGCCTGTCGCCGCGCTCTGCAAAAAGACATTGGAAAGTGGCCCCGAAACCGCTGGTGACCGCGCCCAGCGCGCCAGCGAGCTCGCGACTGGTGCGACCGCCATCGTCAATACCCGACCGAGTTGAACATGAAGGGGTAGGTGATCACGACGCCAGCGCCCTTCGCCGGAGGGAACCGCCAGCCCTTGAGGCTGTTGAGGATGCACTGCTCGACGGCCGCGCTCTTCATCGACGATGACCTGGTCTTCGCGAAGCCCACGGTGCCCGACACCGTGATCTGCCACTCGAGCACGATCTTGCCCGCCAGGCCGGGCTCTTTCAGCAGCGCCCGCTCGTAGCAGCTCGAGACCTCCCCCAGGTGCGAGTTGATCGCCTTGGCGACCGCGTCTTTGTCGATGGCGCCCTGCGCTGCGATGTTCCGGCTGATGGCGTGGTTGACCGAGCCGCCGACCGCGCCTTTGCCGATGTTGCCAACGCCCAGCGCGCCGATGCCCGCCCCGCCTTTGCCCCGCAGCAGCTCAGCGCCCTTGATGCCCTGGCCACCGGCGCCAGCCCCCCCCAGCCCGAACGTGCCCAGCCCGGCGTTGGCGATGGGGGCCTTGCCGATCAGCCCCGAGAGCTTGAAGTCGGTCTTCGCGGTCTTCGAGCCGGGGCCCGACCCCAGCTTGTCGACGGCGGCGAGCAGGTCCTTCATCGCGGGGCCGGCGGCGACCAGCTTCTCGACCGACTTGAGCGCCTTCTTCGTCTGTTGAGGCAGCGGCGGCGCCTGCGGCTTCGGCGGAGCCTTCTCGACCCTGGCGACCTCTTTTTTCTCTTTTTTGAGTTCCCTGTTCTTCTCTTCGAGCTTCTTCTTCTCTTCCTTCCTGGGCGGCGCGATGAGGCGCACCGCCACCGGGGGCAGGTTCCTGGCGCTGAAGTCCGCCGACTCGGGTTGGTGGGTGAAGACCGCGAAGGCCGTGAAGGCGCTGCCGAAGATCGCGAGGAACACCAGCATCAGCCACGGCAGCCCCTTGAGGGGGTTTACGAACGGGCGCGGCAACGCGGGTTGAACCCAGGCGACCAGCGTCATCTGGCTGTCACCCGCGAGCCGAATGGCGTGGCCGTTGCCGAGGGTGACGCAGCGACGCTGGCCAGGCCCCTGCTCGAGGGACTCGGGCTGCACCGGGTAGAAGTTGCCGTCTTGAGCGCGCCGCTCGACGGCCGCCGCCGGCGGAATGAAGACCCTGAAGCGGTCGCCTTTCTGCTCGGCGAACTGGAAGTCGGACCCCTCGGTGCCGAAGCCCCAGAGCGGCAGCTTCGCGCTGTCATCGTCGCGCGCGACCAGCTTCTTCCTGGGGTCTATCGACCCGTACGCGTTGGCGTACTTGCGGGTCTCGCCCCAATACAGCTCGACGAAGAGGTGCGGCTTGCCGGTGCCGTCGGCGGCCGGCGGGAGCGCGGGGCTGGGACGAGCTCGCCGCTGAGGGGAGGACGCCTTGTGTGGCTCCACGGCCTCGACGCGCCTGGCCTCGGGACGCGCGGGGGCGGGTGAGGGCGCCGCGGCTGCTCGGCCGGGAACGATCGGCGCTGGCTCGGGAAGCGGCTTCACGAGCACCGGTGATGGGGGCGGACTGGCCGGCTCGGTCGTGACCAGTACCGCTTGACCAAGGGCGACGCTCTCGGTCTGGCCTTCGGGTTCTTCTTCGACCACCAGGCGCTCGACTGGCCGCAGGTGCGGCGCCGCGCGCGCGCTCATCGGTGCGTCGGCCGCC
>VYLD01000174.1_pt1 | contig 24042 bp, 22 predicted proteins | sample 5114401 | NCBI WGS metagenome assembly VYLD01 (sample SAMN12291783, study PRJNA351875) | freshwater metagenome | isolation source: freshwater lake | place: USA: Michigan, Gull Lake | collected 2013-08-08 | reverse complement strand
CCCCCGCCAGCTCCCGCGGTGCCGCCAGCGATCCCCGACCCACCCCCAGCGCCGGGGAACCCGCCGCCGGTCAGCCCCAGCAGCCCGGCGTCAACGCCTGCGTCGCGGCGGATGACGACGGTATTGCCGCACGTACAGCCCGACACCGTGAGCACCACCAACCCGGCGCCGAGCGCCGCCCGCAACGAAGTCAGCACGATGGAAAGCTCCCGGGAAGGCGCTGGGAAACCCCGCGGGCGCCCACCAGCCGGCCTTACCTCGGGTGCCCGTGGGGTGCGAGCCCCGCCCGGGTCCCTGCCTACGCGATCGCGTCACCCTCCGTGAATCGCCATGCCCACGATGAAGGCCAGGCCGAGAATGAACGACGCGATGACGACGCCCACCGCGGTGTTCTGGTCGACCTCGAGCTCTTTGTGCACGTCGAAGGGCAGGATCTTTCGAATCACGAAGAAGCCGGCCGTGAAGACCAGCATGCCGATGATCGAGAAGACCACGGCCAGCACCATCGGTTTGACGATCATGTCCAGGTTCATCACTTCCCTCCCATAAAGCCGTCGTGCCACAGCAGGATGCCGCCCGGCGCCGAGCGGACGCTGGCCGGCACTTCTCCACGGTCTTCGTCAGGCAGGCGATCGAGCCCCATGCCGTGCGCCACCGCCCACAAGCCCACCACGATGCCTCCGAACCATTTCATTCGTCCTCCCCTGACGACGCCACCTTCAAGTACGGGAGCGTGCTGACGCCCGGGGCCGACTGGAACACCGCCTCGTTCCACCGGCGGGTCTCGAAGCTCGAACTGCGCAGCGACGTGATGAGCGGCCCCGTCAGCAACAGCATGAAGACCAGGAACGGGAAGCACAGGCCGACGCCTTTGTCCGCCGACACCTGCACCCGGTACTCGCGGGCTGTTGGCTGCGGTTGCTCGAAGCTGGGCGTCGCCCGCAAGACATACGTGCCGGGGTCGACGTCGGTGGTCTGCTTCGACTGGGACCTGCTGCCTTCGCTCCAGCTCTCACCGTCGTCGACGCCAGAGTAGTAGCTGAGCTCAGGGGTGACCGAGACCACCTCTCCGGTGGCCTCGTTGACCAGATCGACCTGCACCGACAGCCACGCGTTGTCGAGCGACGCGGCCTCGACCTCGACCTCGAGCGGCACCAGCTTGTCGATCTTGAACGGCTCGCTGAACTGCTGCGCTTCGGGGGAACCGGGCTTCGCGTCGGGCGGCACCGCGAGCGTGGCGTTCAGGAAGCGGCGGGTGTCGCCGAAGATCGAGAACGCCACGAGCAGCGCCACGAAGACCACCGACCAGATGCCCGCCCAGGTCCACTGAGAACCCAGCTTCGCCTTGTGCGGGTTCAGCTGCGCGGGGGCCAGCCCCTCGACGGGTGGCATGGCGGCCTTGACGCCGAACGCCTGCTTCACCTCATCGGCAGTGAGCATCACCCCGTGCGTGAAGGTGACCTCGCCGTCGGTTTCGTCGCTGTTGAGGCTCTCGGGAGGCTCGACGTACTCGGTGGCCTTCGCCGTCTCGCCGACGGTCACTGTCCAGTAGCACTCGCCGGCCACGTGGTCGGTCACCACGTAGACCGATTGGTAGGCCTTGAAGCCCTTGCCGTTCCAGCTGGCCTTGCGGTCACCGAGCGTCACGTCACCGGCGGCGATGGGGCTGAGGTACGTCCAGTGGCCGTTGGAGTTCATCAACCAGCGAAACCCGGCCTGCGCGTTCCAGAGCAGGTACTCTTCCCACGGGTACCGCGTGCCCTCGACGGTGGTGCTGCGAATCAAGAAGGCCAGCACCGTCCACTTCGTCTTCCTCAGCGTGCCTTCGCTGCCCAGGGCCAGCACCGGCTCGCAGGGCGGCTTCTCGAGCAGCTGCAGAAAGGAGAGCTGACCGTGCGCGACCTCCAGCAGGGCGCCGCAGTACGGGCACGCCACCCGCTTCGCCGCGTCGGGGGCCTTGAGGTCGAGGTTGCCGTTGCAGTTGGTGCAGCGCGCCTGCTTCAGGGCCTCGCGCTTCGGGGTCGGGGCCAGCTCGCTCTTGTCGAACCCCAGGGTGTCGAGGGTGACGCGCGCGCCGATGAAGGCCTCGCCATTGCTGTCGTCGGCGTAGTCGAGCGAGCAGAAGGCGCCTTTGGCTCCGGTCGCGTCGGCGTAGACGTGCTCGCGGTTGTAGTCGGGCAGCTGCCCTTCCGCCGAGACGGTGTGCGCGTTGCCGACCTCTTCCACGACGAAGATGCGATCGCGCAGCGTGAACGACGCCAGGGGGCGCAGGTCGTGCACCGACATCACGGCGCCCCCGTCGACGGGAAACATCAGGTTCCACTCGCCCTCGGACTGCGACAGCCAGGCGGTGCGCCCGTCGTCGAAGGAAAGGCACCACTCGTCCCACGTGCCGCTGGTGTGGCCCTTCTGGATGCGGCCCACGATGGTGAAGGCATCGCCCGTGTAGTGGCCGGCCAGGCCCACCTTCAACGGCGATTCGGTGTCGGCCAGCTCGGCGACCTTGCCCCGGTCCTCGAGGCGCGCCTCACCACGCAGGACGACGGTGCGGCAGTAGTCGCACACCTTGACCTTGCCGGCGCCAGGGCGGAACTCGACCGGGGCTCGACAGCTGGGGCAATCACCGACGCGCATGGGTTTCTGGCGCTTCGTAGCCCAGAAATCTGTTGAGTTGAGCCTCCCTCGCTCGGTCTATCGGTCGATCTCGTCGTTGCTCGTCGGTCATCTGCCCACGAGCACGCGCTCTCCTCGCGCCTCGACCTCGGCCGAAATCCCGTCGCGATCCAAGCTCAACTCAACCGATCTCTGGGGGGCGTGAAGCGCCCGCTTTGCCGACAGCGCCTGTCACCGCCGCCCCACGCCGCCGCGAATATTTCAGGGGAACCCGCGCGAGAGGGCGCTGTCGAGGTGGCCCATGAACGCTTCGACGCCCCAGGCCCTTCGTATCGCCCTCATTCACAACAGCCGCATCATCGAAGACCGTACCCTGCCGGTGGGGCGCAGGGTGAAGGTCTCGGTCGGCTCAGACGCGCACAGCACCTTCTGTGTCCCGATGGCCGACCTGCCTGCCTCGACGACCTTGTTTCAGGTCAGCGGCGCCCAGGCGGTGATGGTTCGCTCGCCTTTCAACGCGACCCCGCGGCCGCTCGAGCGGGACGCAAAGGGGCGCGTATCGATCGGCGACGTGACGGTGCTGTACCAGATGGTGACGCCTGCTCGCGCCGCGCCAGTCCCTGAGTTGCCCAGGGGCGCTCGCGGGCTGGTCGGTCAGCTCGATCGCGTGTTCCTGGTGACGATGGTGGCCTCGTTCGCCGCGCACCTCGCGGGGGCCGGGTACGTCATGTCGCAACCAGCGCCGGTCGACCCCGAGCTCTCGTTGGCCGAGCTCGCGCACGGTCGCTTCGCAGCCCAGTTGCTGCCGATTCCTGCCCAGCTGCGGGCGCCCCCAAAGCCGGCCGTGCCCGAGGCGGTGAAGCCCAGCGCGCCCGAGGCTCCGATCGCCGCGAAGCGACCGAGCTCGAAGAGCGCCGAAGCGCCCGGCGCGCGCCCGAGCGCTCTTGTCCCGAGCCCAGAGGCGCTCAAGCGCAGGCTGGCCGGCATGGGCATGCTCGCGGTCATCGGGTCAGCGGGCGACGGAACGGGCGGCGTCGGAGATCTGCTGAAGGAAGCCAGTGGGATCGAGGACGCTGTTCGAGGCACTGGCGGCGTGCGGGTCGGCACCGCGGCCGATGCCTTGGTCGCCACCCGCAGGGGTGCGCAGGCCGGCGACGCGGTCACCGTGGGGCCGCTGGGCAGCGACGGGGTCAAGCAGGTGGTGCTGGCCGAGAAGGCCATCGCTTCGGTGAAGGGGACCCTGAGACAAGAGGCCCTCACCGTCGAGACGGCTGACATCTCGCCCGACGCCCTCGGCGCGTGGATGCGGGGTCGCAAGGCGGCGATTCAGGCGTGCTACGAGCGCGAGCTCAAGCGGCACCAGACCCTCGCAGGGCGCCTGGTCCTGCGCTTCTCCGTCACCCCTCGCGGCCGTGTCGCCGACGTGCAGTTCACCGAGAACACCCTGGGCAGCCCCGAGGTCAGCCAGTGCATCGAGCAGGTCATGAAGGGCTGGGTGCTGCCGTTCACCCCTGAAGACGACGTGCCCGTGTCGTTCCCCTTCGTCTTCAGCCCCGCGAGCTGATCGCCTCCAACAGCGTCGTTTCGCCGCCGCGCCAGGCCTCGCATCGCGAGAGGTCTGGCGCGGTTTCGTGCTGTGGGGGCAGCCCCTCGGGAAGGCCAAAAGCTGCACTTCGTGTTGACGTGAACCGAAAGGGCGTCATAGGAGGGCGCGCCGCCTCGCGATGCCAGATGCGAGGTTCCCACGCACATCGGGTCGACGACGCCGGAGTTCACCGACGTTCGAAAAAGACCTTCGTTGTCGACATTCAGTCAGAAGGAGCCACACCGTGGCCAAGCGAGTACCGACGTACCAGCCCTCGAAGATCAAGCGAAACCGCGCCCACGGTTTCCGCAAGCGCAACGCCACCAAGGCCGGTAAGGCCGTGCTCGCGCGCCGTCGTGCCAAGGGCCGCAAGCGCCTGGTCGTTCGCGCCTACGACAAGTAAGCGTTCCCGTTGACCCTTCGTCACCCCCACGCCTTCCCCAAGTCGGTGCGGCTGCGCACCCGTCGTGAGTTCCTTGTCGTGCAAGACACTGGTCTGAAGGTGTCGGCGGACTGCGTGCTCGCGATGGTGAAGCCGAACGGGCGGGGCGATGGGGTGACGCGGCTGGGGTTGACGGTTTCCAGCAAGGTCGGGAACGCGGTGGTGCGCAACCGCGTTCGTCGTCGGTTCCGAGAGCTGTTCAGGACCCGTCGCCAGGAACTGCCGAAGGGACTCGACATGGTGCTCATCGCCAGGACCAGCGCCGCCGCGGCTGAGTGGCCGGCGTACGTGCGCGCCTTCGAGCGCATCGTGGCCGAGCTCAGGCGCAGGTTCCCTTCGTGAGTCAAAACGCCGACACGTTCGCACCGCCGCATCAGGTGAGTTGGCTCGCCCGGCTGCTGCTGCTGCCCATTCGGCTCTACAAGCTGGCGCTGTCGCCGCTGTTGCCGAAGATGTGCCGCTTTCACCCCTCGTGCAGCGTGTACGCGATGGGCGCCATCACCGTGCACGGGCCGCTGAAGGGGCTGTGGCTGGCGGCCCGGCGCATCGGGCGCTGCCACCCGTTCAACCCGGGCGGGCTCGACCCGGTGCCCCCACGGGCCGGAGTCTCGGCAGTCCGGGTGGTCGCGGACATCAACCCCGCGCTCGCGCGTCTGCTGGCCACCGAGCTTTCTGATCTTTCGACGAACGTGAAGAGCTGACTCCTATGGACAACCAGAAACGCCTCTACCTCGCCATCGGGCTCATGCTCAGCGTCACGCTGGGCTTTCAATACTTCGTCTGGGGCCCACAGCTGGAAGCCGAGCGGGCGAAGCTGATGGCGCTCGACGGCGGGCTCGCGGCCGTGGCTGACGGTGGGGCGGTGATCGCCGGCCTGACCGCCGAACCTGCGCAGCTGATGGCTGCGCCGACCGTGCTGGAAGATGGAGGGGTGGTCGTGCCAGCGCCGCTCGCCGAGGTTCCGGTGCGCACCCTCGAGCAGCTGCGGCCGTCGATGAAGATGGTCTTCACCTCCCAGGGCGCTGGGCTGACGCAGGCCGAGCTCACCGGCCCTCGCGAACGGCAGACCCAGAACCTGTCGATTCCCCAGGGGTTTCAGAGGTTGTTCGGCAAGAGCTTTCCTGCGGGCCCCCAGATGGACCTCGCGCGACCGGTGCCTGGCCAGGGGCCCCAGCTGGCCATCTCGCTCAATGGAACCTCGCGGGTCTCGCCGTCGCTGCGCTACCAGGTCACCGAAGAGACGCCCGGCAAGCTGGTGTTCACCGGCCAGGAAGGCCCGTGGCAGGTGGTCAAGACCTTCACGTGGGATCCGACCGCCAAAGGGCTCGCGGCCGACGCCAAACGTTCCGAGCGCGACCCGCGCGGCTATCAGCTGCACCTCGCCGTGCAGCTGACCAACGCCGGGGCGCAGGCGCAGGAAGGCGAGCTGGCGGTGCATGCGGTGCGCGCCATCGACCCCGCGACCGAAGAGGCGCCGAGCATGTTCGGCGGCATCGGCAACCAGGCCGAGGTGCTCTGCAAGGCCGCCGACAAGGTGGTGCGCAAGAAGCCCGACAACGACGAGCCCGGCAAAGAAGAGAAGGGGTCGATCGGCTTCATCGGCATCGACCAGCAGTACTTCCTCACCGCCGTGTGGCCCAGTGAAGGCTCGACCGAGGGCCGCTGCACGCTGCACGCGACCACCGGAGATCGCAGCGCCGAGCTGTTGGTGAAGGTCACCGTGCCCTCGGGTGGCGCCGTCACCCGCCACTTCGACGCCTACCTGGGACCGAAGGACCTCGAGAGCCTGCAGGTGGTGGCGTCGCTCGCGTCGCCTGGGCAGCCGGCGCCTGCGGTTGGAACGCCATCGACCATCGGCCTCGATCAGACGGTCGACTTCGGGTGGTGGGCGGTCATCTGCAAGGGCCTGCTGTTCTTCATGCGCTTCTTCCAAGGGGTGACCGGTAACTGGGGCGTGGCGGTCATTCTGCTGACGGTGATGGTCAAGGTCGCGCTGCTGCCGCTCACCCACAAGGCCATGGTCTCGGCAGAGTCGATGAAGAAGCTGCAGCCCGAGATGGAGAAGATGAAGGCGAAGTACCCGGACGACAAAGAGAAGCAGAACCTCGAGATGATGCGCCTCTACCAGGAGGCCAAGGTGAACCCCCTCGGTGGGTGCCTGCCCCTGCTGGTGCAGCTGCCGATCTGGGCCGCGCTCTTCACCACGCTGCGCACCAGCTACGAGCTGTACGGGGAGCCATTCTTCGGGGTGTGGGCCGATCTCACCTCGAAGGACCCGACCTACCTGCTGCCGTTCGCCCTGGGCATCACCATGATCGTCACCCAGCGCCTGCAGCCGCAGATGATGGACCAGAGCCAGGCGTTCCTGATCACCTGGGTGATGCCGATCTTCTTCACCGCGATCATGATGAACTACCCCGCGGGTCTGGCGCTCTACATCTTCACCAACAACCTGCTGTCGATCACCCAGCAGTTCGCGCTGAGGAAGTACCTCGAGCGCACCGGCCAGGCGGCGCCCCGGCCACCACCACCGCCACCGGGACCGAGAAAAAAAGTGAGTGACGCAGGCGCGACCGCCAAGGGCGCTCACCGGCCCGTCGAGGAGGGGAAATGAACGCTCCCGCCATCGCAGAAAGCGCCCCCACGTCACCGGCCTCGCCAGAACGAAAGGCGCAGGTCGAGACGCTGCTCAAGGGCATTCTCGAGCACATGGCCTACCCGGCGAGGCTCGAGCTCAAGGACATGCCCGACGGCGGAATTGGCGTCGCGGTGCACTTCGAGGGGGATCTGCCGGGGATCACGCCGAGCAAGCGGTCGTGGTTGGTCGACTGCATTCAATTCCTCGTCAACAAGTCGCTCAACCGGCCGAACCTCGAGAAGCGATGGGTCACCCTGGGTGTCGACGCGTTCCCCGAGCCGAGGGGCCAACGGCCCGAGCCCCAGGCGCAGCCGCAACCAGCCGCGGCTCAGCCCAGGCGGCTCGAGCCGGTGAAGAACCAGGCGCAGGTGAAGGGCCCGCCTCCAGGCAGGGGGCAAACCCCGGCCAGGGCGCAGGAGCCGCGTCAGCCCGCGCCGCGGAACGACGGACGGGGACAGCACGTCGACGAGCACAAGCTCGAGCCCGCGGAAGACCCCGTGGTGACGCGCGTCTTCACGGCCCTCGCCGAGAAGGCCGCGAAGTCGGGCCGGCTGTACGCCGTGATGGCGCTGTCGGTTGATGATCGCGCGCGCGCGCTGAAGGCGATCTCGAAGGTGAAGGGTGTCTCGGCAAAGGTCGAGGGTGAGGGCCACTGGCGTCGTCTGACGCTGACTCCCGAGAAGCTGGTGCCTCTGCCGACCCGTCAGCAGGTGATGCCGGACTACGACGAAGAGGAATAGTCGCGGTTGGTTCTGGTGCTGCCGGCTCACGGGTCCTTCGGGGGGGCACCCCACCTGCACGTCCTCGATTGGGAGTGACCCAACGACCAACCTGTGCCGGTCGAGCGCGCTCACCGTCTGGTCCCCTGCAGCCGCTGAGCTGGTCGCCTGCTGGCCCGACCACTTCTCGGTCTGCCCCGCCGATCGAGCGAGGTCGGGCATTGGGGACAGGCCTCGTTTCGTGGTTGGCCGGCGCCGGAAGACGCGACGGCATGAGGTGACCGGGCGTCATGGCGTCTTGGTGGGCGGGGCCGTTGGCAGCGATTGCAGCGCCTCACACCGCTCGACCCAGTCGTGAGCGCGGGCGCCGAACGGCCCCGAGACGCCCCTGGCTTCGTCGGCGAGAGCCTTCACCTGCTCGCAGCGCCCCGCGCTGAAGGCCGCCTCGATCGACAGGCGCAGCGCTTCCCGCTGAAGGGAAGCCGGCACCGCTCCCCGTCGGGCCAGCTCGAGCAAGGGGAGCGCCTCGCTGGGTCCGCCCCCCAGCGACAGCTTTCGTCCCAGCAGGTACGCGACGAAGGGCTCCTGAGGGCTGCTGGCCAGCGCCTCGCGCAGCAGAAAGATGACCACCGGCTCAGGCGTGCCCGTGAAGTATCGACCCAGCGCTTCGCGCACCGCCCCGCTGGTCTCGAGGCTGTGCAGGCGAACGTGAACCGTTCGATCCATCGAGGGCGACACCTTCAGGGCCAGCACCTGCTCGAGCAGCGCCCGCGCCAGCGAGTCGTCGTTTCGAGCGAGGGCCAGGTCCACCTGCACCATGGCGACCTCGGCCCACGACGACGGCTGGTCCTTCACGCGCGCCGCCAGCGCCTCGAGCAGCGTGCCGACCTCTTCGGTCCGGCCAAGCCGCCGCAGGGTCGCCACCCGAGCCAGCACATGGGCCGGCTCGTCAGGCTGCAGAGCCTGACAGCGCGAGATCAGCTCGAGCGCGAGCGGCCCGTCGTCGGCGCTGCGCTCGGCGATCCGCGCTGACAGCCTGGCGACCTCCCTCGCGCAGGGCCGGTCGAAGAGGCTGCCGCGCCGAAACCGGGCGAAGGCCTGGTTCACCGCCAATGGATCGAGCGGCACGGTGTCGAGGAAGGCTTCCCACCCGGTGGCGAGCGCGCCCGCGTCGGTGCCGTAGACGCGCTGGAAGTCTCCGTCGCGGTACAGGTCACGCAGCTTCTCGGGGCCGCGCGTGTCCTGCAGCCACCGCAAGAACGCCCCCGCGGTGGTGTACGCGCGTGACGCGGGCGCGCCGTAGAACCCCTGCGGCTCGAGCAACGCGCGCACGTCAGGCAACATCGACTGCTGCTTCATCGCCGCGCTCCACTCGGACAGCGACAGCTCGTCGATGGGGTTGTCAGCGGCCACCGCCAGGCCCTCGACGATGCCGACGTGGGGGTTGAGGCCGAACCAGGTGGCGGTGACGCCGAACGGTCTGGCGCCGAACGAGGCGGCCATGGCGTGCACCAGCTCGTGCTTGACCACCGGGTGCGGAAACCCCGACTCGTTCACGTGGATCTCGTGACGCCAGGGCTTCGCGAACTGGGTGTTGGCGGCCCCCACCAGCTGCTGCTTCTGCGCGGCGCTGCGGTACCACCACACGCGCACCTTGTCCGGCGGAGGTCCCCCCAGGAAGGTGCTGATCTGCGCGAAGCGAAACTCGAGGTCGCCCACGATTCGATCGAGCTCGGCCGGCGAGAGGCCGCGGGGGTGAATGAGGGTGAGGTGCGCGGTCTCGGTCCTGCCGCCCAGCCGCTCCTCGAGGGCCGCGTCGCTCATGCGAAACCCCAGCGTCGGCCCCATCGCCTCGAGCACCATCAGCGCGGCCAGGGTCGACCAGGCGACGCGGGTGACCTTTCGCGAACGGGCTCCCAGGTGCCGGGCCGCGAGCGCCATCACCAGCACCCCCAGGAGCACCGAGCCAAGACGAAACCACAGCAGCGCTGCGGGCAGCTGCAGCTCCTCGTCGTAGAGGGGGCCCGGCAGAAACCCGGCCAGGTGGTTCCATGCCGAGACCTGCGGCCCGAAGACGATGGGCCACACCGTGTGCGCGGCGCTGAGCAGGACCACCGCGAGCCACGACAGCGTGAACGCCCACCAGCGACGAAACCGCAGCCCCACGGCGACCCCGATGGCCGAGGCCAGGAACACCGAGGGGCCCACCAGCACCGGCACGAAGGCCAGGGTGTCGAAGGGGCTGCACGGGGTAAAGGCCGAGGTCACCACGCCCGCCAGCACCACCGTCGTCAGCGCGGGCACGCCCAGCACGAACATCGCGCTCGCGGTGGCCCACCACACCTGGGCCGCGGGGGCGCTGACGGCTCGCATCGCTTCATGGCGCCCACAGGCGATGCCGAAGGCTCCGCCGAAGAGCGCCGTCAGCAGGGACAGGCCGGTCGCCAGCTCGTACCCGGGCACGCGCGCCACGGGGAAGAGCAGCCAGGTCAGTTGAGCGGCGAAGAAGAGGGCCCATGCCGCGACCCAGAGGCGGTTCTTCATCACCGCCCTGACTCGAAAGAGGACTTCCTGCACCGAGCAGTCGTATAGTCGTGCACCATGCCGCCAGACCAGAAACCCGGTGTCGAGGGCCGGCAGGCCGCACGCGCGCCCATCGAACTCAAGGTCGACTACAAGAAGTTGAACTCGTTCTTCGCCGACTACACCAAGAACATCAGCAAGGGCGGCACCTTCATCAAGACCAAGAAGCCGCTGCCCATCGGTACGCGCTTCCTCTTCAAGTTGACGGTTCCGCTGCGCAACGAGCCCTTCGAGCTGCTCGGTGAGGTCGTCTGGAGCACCGACGAAGGCGACGAGCCCGGCATGGGCATCAAGTTCGTCTATTCCGCCGACACCCAGCGGCTCGACTTCGAGGGCGTGGTCGAGCAGTTGATGGCCACCAGCCTCGGCAACGATCTCGCGGGCAAGCTGCTCAACAAATCGCTCAAGTGAAGCCGTCGCTGCTGTTGCTGGCCCTGCTCGTCGCGTGTCGCGGTGAGACCCGACCTCCCGCGCCGGCCCCGGAAGCGGCCCCGCCAATCGTCGCGCCGTCGAAGGACACCCAGCCGAAGCCCGTCGTCACCGACGTCACCGCCGAAGACTACCCGATGCCTCGGCTGCCGAAGGCCACGGTCACGCTGACCGGCACCGGTGGCAAGGCGCTGAAGGTCGACAGCGAGGTGGCCTCGACCAACGACGCGCGCACCCGCGGCTTGATGTGGCGTTACGCGCTGCCCGAGGGCACCGGCATGCTGTTCATCTTTCCCCGGCAACGCCCGCTCTCATTCTGGATGCGGAACACCCTGATTCCCCTCGACATGGTCTTCATCGACGCCGACGGGGCGGTCGTGTCCATCATCGAGAACGCCGAGCCCAGGACCTTGACCGCACGCCCGGCGACGGGGCCAGCGACCTATGTGCTGGAAGTACCGGGTGGGTGGACGAAGACCAATGGCGTGAAGGCGGGCTCGAAGGTGCGCTTCGAGGGCATCTCGAACATCGTCCCCGAAGACTGAAGGCCCTCAGCTGATCATCCGTTGACGAGCACCCCGCCTCTGAGGGGCTGGTGTCGAACGGACGGCCGAGGTCAGCGGCGAAGCTGCGGGCCAGCAGTGAGAACGCGCCAGAGTGTCTGGGGTTCTTGCCGCCGAAGGCGCCACGACCACCTGGCGCACCAAGTCGACCTCCTTCGTCGTTTTCCACGTCCTCATCGGGCCGCGCGCGGTGTCGTTCTATCGGCTCGGTGACGGCGGGTTGACCCAGGTCTCTACCGGCTGGTGGACGGGGGCAGCTACGCGGGCGCTGTGCTCGCTCGACCTCGCGCGTGCTCAGCGGTTCTTCACCAACGGTGTCCCTATCGGCTGAGCGTCTTCGGTCAGTGCGCCGCCCACCGCCACCACCGCCGCCGTGCCTTCAGGGGCCGCCAGGGGCTCGCTGGCCGATGCGGTGAGCACCTCGGCGCGCGTCGCGGTCACTGCATCGACCGCCTGGGTCTCGAGGGCGGCCAGCTCGGCGTTGGTCGCCACCGCGTGCGCCAGCTTCGCCTCGTCGCTCTGCGAGGTGGCCAGCGCGTTGAGCTTTCGGGCGACCGCTGCCATCTCGGCAGCCCGCACCGTGGCGTGAGAGCTGCGCATGCCGATCAGCGCCACCCGCGCGCGCTCGAGCAGCGCCACCTGGGACTTCAGCCGCGCCAGAATGCGCTCGCGCTTGAGCTTCATCTCGTCGAGGCGCTCGAGCTCTTCGGTGAGCGACCGTGCGGCCAGCTCGAGCTGTTTCTTCGCCACCACGTCTCGCGCGCGCCTGGCCGACTCGTTCAGCTCGGCGATCTCCTTCTGCAGGTCGCGGTGCGCGTCATCATGCAGCTGCGACTCGACCCCGGCCCACTCGGCGGCGAGCTCGACGGCGTCTTTCGTCAGCGTGCCGACCGTACGCGCGAGCTCTTCGCGGGCGGGCTCCCTCGGCAGCGCCGCCAGCGACCGCCCGCAGTGGCGGTAGACGGCCAGGGCCTTGCCGAGCTGGCCGGCGAACTCCGCGTCGAGCTGCGGCAGCACCTCGTCGAAGCGCGCCTCGACGGGGTCGGCCCGCAGCGCGATGTGTGACGCCAGCGAGCCCAGGCCTGCGAAGAGCGCGATGATGGTGCCGCTCACGGCGGCGTTGAGCAGCATCGGGGTGTGCACCTCGGTGAGCCTGAGCGACAGCACCTCGGCGACCTTGAAGCCCGCCACGCTCAAGCCCGCGGTGGCCGCCGCGGTGGCGAGGTAGTGAGCGGGGCCCGGGCGCGAGGCCCCCAGGCTGCCCTCGTCGCCGCTCTCGGCGATGCGCGACTTCACCACCACCGCGCCAGCCAGGGCGCCCGCGGCCGCCACCGTCCAGCTGGTGGTCATGCCGAACAGCCAGGGCAGCGCCGGCAGCAGCACCGACGCGCCCATCAGCAGCAGCCGGTCGAGGCGATCTCCGCGCACGCAGGCCAGGCCCATCGCGGCCAGTGACAGGAAGGTGAGCGGCACCGGCACCGACAGCCGGCTGGTGACCCAGAACAGCAGGCCCGCGGCGGCCCCGGCGAACAGCGACCGGGTGACGTTGCGCTCGAAGACGTCACGCTGCTGCAGCTGCACCACGGCGACCGACGAGAGGGCTTGAGAGGACATGGTGCGCAGTTCTTGGTGGTCGAGAGCCGGTTCAGTACGTCGAGCCGAACAACCCGAAGTCGATGCGGGCCTTCTTGCGCGCCTGTTTCGAGTACGTGTTGATGGCGCCTTCGTCGTTCGCCGAGTCCAGGCCCTGCAGCAGCGAGTCCTGCTCGGCGAGATCCTTCTCGACGGACGGCGCGTTGGCGGCCCTGCCCGAGGCCCTCAGCAAGGCCCCGTTGAGACCGAGCAGACGCTTCGCTTCTGCCTTGTTGCCCTGTTTCAGAGCATCGACCGCCTGCTGGGTGTTGGCGCCGGACTGCGCCCGCGCTGCGAAGACCAGCGCCTCGCCGTCTTGCGTGTCCTGCACCTGCTGCAGGTTGCTGGTGACCGTGGCGCGCACCAGGGCCTCGGTGGTGACCGGCTGGCTGGCCAGCAGGTCGGTGTAGTTGAGGGTGAGCTGGCTGACGTCGAGGGTCGCGCCGTCGAGGGTGCCGTCGACCGACAGCTGCGCGACCACCCGCTCAGACGTGCCGGCGGCGAAGTCGGGCAGGGCGAGGGTGATGAGGTCTTCGGCGCCGTTGCTCGAGCGGGCGATGGGCGTGTACCCGAGCACCCGCGTCAAGCGGGCGCCGGCGGGCACCTTGAGGGTGAGGGTGACGTTGCGGGCCACCTGGGTGCTGGCGGCGTTCAGGTCCTTCGCGAAGATGCGCTCGAGCTGCGCGGCGTCCTGCAGGTAGGCGTAGGCGCCGGCGCCGACCTCGGCGAAGGACTCCATCAGCTGCTCGTTGAAGTCGACGCCCACCCCGATGCTCGACACCGAGACGCCCGAGCGCCGCACCTCGCGCACGATGTCGGTGAGGGCTGCGTGGTCGGTGATGCCCTCGGTGGGCTGGCCGTCGCTGATCAGCACCAGGCGGTTGACCTTGAAGTCGCTCTTCGAGGCGAGCAGCAGGTCACGGCCGGTGGTCAGCCCCGCGCCGATGTTGGTGCCGCCGTCGTCCCAGATGCCGTCGATGTACGCGAGCAGCCGGTCCTTGTTCTCGGGCGTGGCGAACACCCCGTCCATCGCCTTCACGTCGCTGCCGTAGTGCACGATGGCCAGGCGGTCGTCTGCGTGCAGCTGGGTGACGAGCTGCCGCGCGGCCTGTTTGGCCTGGTTCAACTTGAAGCCGCTCATCGAGCCCGAGCGATCGATGACCAACGCGAGGTTGACGCTCGAGCGGCGCTGCGACGGCAGCTCAGCGGCCTTCACGTCGGCGGTGATGAAGATCTCGTTCGCGCCCACCGCCACCAGCGGGTGCGACAGGCGCGTCGAGAGCGTGAGGCTTCCGTTCTTCACCGATGACGAGGGCACGCGGTTCACCACGAGCGGCGGCGCAGCCACGGTCGGCGAGGGCTGAGAGCCAGAGGGCGATGGCGATCGAGGCAGCCCGGCCACGAGGGCAATCAACGCGAGGACGCCTGCGACGGCGAGGAAGATGCCTGTCTTGTTCATGTTCAGCTCCGAGGGGAGAACCGCACCGAGAGGTCAGCAGACCGCAGCATGACCGACTGGGTCAACGAACCAGCGGTCAGGCCGATCCATTGCGAGGCGCGGGCCAGAAAGATCACCGCACCGCTTTTTTCTGAACCGTCGAAGGCATCGGCGCGCAGCCGCACCTGCGACTCAGGCCTACAGCCCTGCGTCAGGGGCGGCGCCGCGGGCGCAGAAGAACTCGGTCTTGACGGGGTTGGGGAAGTACCGCCTGGCGACCGGGTCCTGGTTGATGGCCTCGAGGGTCTGTTGATCGAGCAGCAGCGGCCGGCAGCCGAGGCGCGTGTCTCCGCGCTGGTCCAGGGCAGGGTCAGAGGACTGGCAGGTGTCGGCGATGAAAGCATCGCAGACCTTCGAACAATACCCTTTGGCCGCCTCGTCGAGCCCGGCGTCGCTGACGAAGGTGGCATCTCGCACGCAGACCAGGTCTTCGCAGTCGAGGGACCCGAAGGCGATGAAGTCGCGGGTCGCGTCCCTCGCGGAGCCCGTCCCGATCAGCTCGCGCACCTGACGCTCGGTGACGAAGCTCACGCCCGCGTCCGTTCGCCGCGGCATCGAGCACGGCGTGTTCAGGTCGGGGCGGGGTTTGCAGGCCACCACGAGCAGCGCCGCCAGCCCCAGGGTCACCCCTGCCGTGAAGTTGGACGCACGCACTGAAGACCCGTCACTTTCCACGAAAGAACCTCGCCGACCGATGTCCGAAGGCGCAGGACCGTATCACAGCACTTCCGCAGATCGAGGCTTCCCACCTGACGCGCGAAAGGTAGAGTGTGCGCGCTTCGACAAGACGCAAAGGGGCCCGACGCAGCGTTGACTCGTCGGGAGGGAATTCGCGGAGACGGAAACGGACATGGCGGTCAATCGATACCTCGCGTCGGCGATGCTGGGGCTGGCGCTGGCGTCTTCGGGACGTGCGTCGGCCCAGGGCTTTGAAGGCCTCGACCTGACGGATGATGCTCCGAAGAAAGACGACAAGAAGAAGAAGCCTGCGCCCGCGAAGGACGAGCTCGATCTGACCGCGCCGGACAAGCCCGCCGAGACGAAAAAAGAGGCCCCGCGCGCGCCGCTCAAGCCGAACGATGCTCCCGCGGTCGAGCGCGACGTGACCATCGAAGACCGCGTCAAGAGCGTGCAGCGCAAGCTGTACATCAAGCGTGGCCGGTTCGAGCTGGCACCCGCGGCGCTGATCAACGTAAACGACCCGTACTACACGCGCGTCGGGGGGCAGCTTCGGCTGGCCTTCTACCCGGCCGATACCCTGGCCATCGCCGCGCGCTTTGCGCTGATGCAGACCCTGCCCTCGGACGATGTTCGCCAGGCCAAGCGCACGCTGCAGTCGCGCATCTTCTTCTCGGTGCCGCTGTGGAACGCCATGCTGGACCTCGAGTGGAGCCCCCTCTACGGCAAGGTCTCGTTCCTCAACTCCATTCTTCACGTCGACGGCTACGTGCTGGCCGGCGGCGGCGTGGTCTTCACCGAGCGCACCGGCAGCCCCGACCCGGGGAACAACAATCAGCCGCGGCCCATCAACCCCGGCTTCGACCTGGGCGTGGGCCTGCGCTTCGTGGCCAAGGACTTCGTGTCGGTCAACCTGGGCCTGGTCAACACCACCTTCGTCGACACGCCCGTCGGCACCACCAAGGGCGCGACCCAGAACCTGATGATGATTCAGCTCGGCGTGTCCCTGTTCATTCCCTTCAAGTCCACCTACCGCGAGGCCGAGTGATGCGAGCCCTTCGCGCCTGGTGGTTGCTGCTGGTGTTGGTGGCTGCGCCGGTGTTCGCGCAGCGCTCGGAAGAAGAGGCCGGCGACGTCAGCGAGGCCGACAAGGACTCGAGCGGCCCGCTGCGTGAGCGTATTCCCCCGGTGTCGGGGCACCTGTTCCTGATGGACGGGCGGTTCGAGCTCAGCCCCGCGATTGGGCTGTCGGTCAGAGACGCCTTCTTCACCAAGGTGATGTTCGGGGCTTCGTTGACCTACCACTTCACCGAGACCCTCGCCGTGTCGCTGCGCGGTGGCTACAACCTGTCGCTGGTGTCCGGCGCGGCGCAGATCTGCGTGCCCGGTGACGCGACGGCGATTCCCCCCGTGCCCGCCGGGTGCCGCAGCCCGACCGCCGAAGAGCTGACCACCCGAATCGACCCGGCGACTGGTCAGCGAATTCCGTCCAACGTGGCCTTCGGCTTCAACACCATGGTGGCCAGCCTCGATCTGCAATGGGCGCCCATCTACGGGAAGCTGAGCCTCGCCGCCGAGCGCATCCTGGGCTTCAACCTCTACGGCCTCATCGGGCCGGCGATCGTGTTGTACGGGCCGACCAATGAGCTCGCCCCAGGCGGCAACGTGGGCCTGGGCTTCCGCTTCTTCCTCAACAAGTTCCTCACCGTGCGCATCGAGCTGCGGGACACCGTGTATTTCGAGAACGGCTTTCCCAGCGGCTCCTTGAGGAACCAGCTGATGGCCGAGCTCGGGTTCTCCATCTTCATTCCCACCGTCTTCCAGGAGCGCTGACATGACCTCCGCGCGCGCCTTCATCCCGCCTGCGTTGGCCCTGTTCGTGTGCCTTGGACTCGCGGTGCCTGCCCGGGCTCAGATGAGCTTCGAAGGGCTCGATCTGGGCGGCAAGCAGCCCAAGAAGAAGCCGCCGAAGAAGAAACCCGAAGAGAAGAAGCCCGACGTGAAGAAGCCCGAAGAGGCACAGCCCGAGGTCGAGCTGCCGCCTGAAGGGCTCGACCTGGGGAAGGCCGCTGACAAGAAGAAGGCAGGCGCGCCGGCGAAGCCCGAGCCCAGGGCGGCGCCCACCATCTCGTTCGACGCCGTCGACGTGGCCGGCAAGTCGGGTGACCGCCAGAAGATGGACGCGGCCATCAGCCAGTTCAAGAGCGACGCCTTCGAGCCGGCGGCGCTGGCCTTCTTCGACATGAGCCAGGACCCGAAGATGGCGGCCATGACGATCGAGGCCGAGTACTGGCTCGCCAAGTCCCTCTACAAGCTGGGCATGTACAACGCGGCCCTGGGCGCCTTCTCGAAGGTGCTCGGCCGGGGCTCAGAGAAGAACAAGTTCTTCAAGAGCTCGCTCGAGTGGCTGTTCTTCATCGCCCGCAAGTCGACCAACGAGACGGTGGTACTCGACGAGATCGCGAAGTACGCGAACTACGAGTTCCCCGAGCGGTTCCGCAACGAGTTCAGGTACCTGCTGGCCCGCTACAACTTCGTGTACGGCAAGGCGCTCGACGACGCCGACCGAAAGGGAGAGGCCGACCGGGCCTTCGACGAGGTGAAGCGGCTGTGCCTGCTCATCCCCAAGGGTGACCCCTTCTACCCGCGCGCGAAGTACCTCGAAGGGCTGTCGTATTTTCGCGAGAACAAGCTCGAGGCCTCGCTTGAGTCGATGAAAGAGGTGGTCAAGGTCACCCGGTCAGAGGAAGGCCGCGGAGAGACCGCCGAGGCCCGCAACCTGAAGAACCTGCGCGAGCTGGCCTTCATGCAGCTGGCGCGCACCCACTACGGCGCCCGCCAGAACCGCTACGCCATCTTCTACCTGTCGAAGATCGAGCGCGGCGGCGTGCAGTGGCTCGAGGCGCTCTTCGAGGGCAGCTGGGCCAACTACCGCATCGGCCAGTACGAGCAGGCGCTGGGCAACCTGATCACTCTCTCGAGCCCGTTCTTCAAGGACGAGTATTTCCCCGAGGCGCTCATCTTGAAGGCGGTGGTGTACTTCGAGAACTGCCGCTACCGCGAAGCGCTGTCCATCATCGAGGACTTCGAGAACATCTACGGGCCGGTGCAGGAAGAGCTCAAGACGCTGGTTGAGAAGAACATGGAAGCCACCGAGTACTTCAAGGTGCTCGATGAGGTGCGCAAGAAGAACAAGGCCGGCCAGGTGCAGAAGGGCAGCGTCGACGAGATCCTCGAGCGCATCTTGAACCTCGCGCTCACCGACAAGGACCTGAAGAAGACCGTCGACGCCATCGCCGAGCTCGAGGCCGAGATCGACTCGTTCGGCGGCAAGTCTGACGCGTTCAAGTACTCGAACCTGTCGAAGGCGCTGATCGAGTCGCTCAAGACGCAGCGCGAGGCGCTCATCACCAAGGGCGGCATCATGGCCAAGGCCAAGCTCGAGTTCGAGAACGGGCAGCTGAAGACCCTTCGCGCCAATGGTCTGCGCATCAAGTTCGAGACCACCGACAAGGAGAAGGAATTCCTGCAGGAGCTGCTCTCGCAGGGCAGCCAGAAGGAGATCGTCAAGAAGTACAGGACGACCGCCGCGGTGTCGGACGACCAGCTGTACTGGCCCTATGTCGGCGAGTACTGGCGCGACGAGCTGGGCACCTACCAGTACACGCTGACCAAGGGCTGCATCGAGCGCAGCTCTGGCTCTGAGCTGCGTGAGTAGGCGCGCGCGCCGTTTCCACGCTCGCGCGAGTGAAGCAGGGCAGGGACAGGCGCTGAACCGGCTACACTGTCAGCCATGAGCGACCAGCGCCCCGTCACCATCGCCTTCGACGTCATGGGGGCTGACCATGGAGCCCTCGAGGTGGTGCGCGGGGCCGCGCAGCTCACCCTCGACTCACCGCACATTCACGCGCTGCTGGTCGGCGATCGCTCGGTGATCGACGAGGCCCTGGCGCAGGTGCGCCACACCGCTGAACGCGTCGCGGTGCATCACGCGGCGAACTTCGTGGCCATGCACGAGAAGCCCGCGGTGGTGCTCGACAGCCGGCCCGACTGCTCGGTGGTGGTGGCGGCGCAGCTGGTGCGAGACGGTGAGGCCGACGCCATGGTGTCGGCGGGGAACACCGGCGCCGGCGTGCTGGCCTGCGCGCGGACCTTTCAGCTCATTCCCGGCGTGCGGCGGGCGGCGCTGGCGACCGTGTACCCGACGGCGGTGACCCGCGGCCAGAAGAACGACCCCTTCAGCCTGATCCTCGACGTGGGCGCCACCGTCGACGCGTCGGCCGATGACCTGGTGGCCTTTGCCGTCATGGGCGCCGCCTATGCGCGCATCATCTCGAAGAACCCGGACCCGGCGGTGGCGCTGCTGTCGAACGGCACCGAGGCCACCAAGGGCCCCGCGCGGGTGGTCGAGGCGCACCAGAAGCTCGCCGGACTCAAGGGGGTGCGCTTCATCGGCAACGTGGAAGGCGTCGACATTCCCAAAGGCACCGCCGACGTGGTGGTGTGCGACGGCTTCGTCGGTAACGTCTGCCTCAAGATGCTCGAGGGCGTCAGCGAGACGGTCGTCGAGCTCGCCCGCTATGCCTACAAAGAGAAGCTGCTCTGGCGCGCCGGGCTCGCCATGTTGTCCGGCGGCATCGAGCGCATCAAGGAGGTCACCGACTGGGAACAATACGGCGGCGCTCCGATTCTGGGGTTCGACAGGCCCTTCATCAAGGCACACGGGCGCTCCAAGGCGCGCGCCATCACCAACGCCGGCAAGGTCGCCGCGCGGGCCGTCTTGAGCGGGCTCACTACCGAGATTCAGGCCGCGCTGCCCTGAGGGAACGTCGGCGAGCCTTTGCGGGTCAGGGTCGCGGGCGTACAACCCCTCTCTCTCACCGTGACACTCACCGATCGAATTGACCCCAGGCCGCCGAAGTGGATCTACCGGTGGGACCTGGACAAGACGTACCTGCAGACCGAGTTCGACTCGTTTCGGCAGCTGGTGCGCACCGCCCTGCAGAAGGCCCATGAGAAGAAGGCCGTGCCGGGCGCCGCCGCGCTCATTCGCGAGCTGAAGGCCTCTGGCGACTCGCGCCTGTGCATCGTCTCGGGCAGCCCCACCCAGATGCGCACGGTGTTGACCGAGAAGCTCAAGCTCGACGGCGTCGAGTTCGACGAGCTGGTGCTGAAGGACAACCTGCGCAACCTGGTGCGGGGCCGCTTCAAGGCCCTGCGGGGGCAGGTCGGCTACAAGCTGCCGGTGCTCTTACGCAGCCGCGCCGCCGCGCCCGCCGAGGCCCAGGAGGTGCTCTTCGGCGATGACGCCGAGGCCGATGCCTTCATCTATTCGCTCTACGCGGACATGGTGGCCCGGCGGGTGAGCGAGCCGGTGGTGCACCAGGTGCTGCAGGCCGCCGAGGTGTACGACGACGACATCGAGCGGGTGATGGCCACCTGGCACGCGATTCCCCAGGCCGACCCGGTGCGGCGCATCTTCATCAACCTCGATCGCCTCACGCCCCCCGCGTCGTTCGCCAACTACGGCGCCCGCCTGGTGCCCATCTTCAATTATTTTCAGGCCGCGCTGGTGCTGATGGCCGACGGTCACCTGAGCGCGCCGCAGGTGCTCAAGGTGATGGTCGAGATGGTGCAGACCGCCGGGTACAACCTGCTGACCCTGTCGAATTCCCTGCAGGACCTGCTTCGGCGCGGGCTGCCCATCGCGCAGGTCGCCGAAGCGCTCGTCGAAGCCCTGCAGAGCCCAGCGGCGGTGCTGCAGGTGGTGCGGCCGGTGCCTGACATCATCGCGGCGTTCACCAAGCGGGCCGCGTCGCTCGGCGCACCCCCGGCGCCCAGCCCCGTGCGCGACATCGACTACCTCTCGCTGCTCGATCACGCGCGGCCCAGGACGCACAAGAAGCGACGCATCGAGTAGCGCAAGTACCCGTTGAGGAACGCCGTCGAGCCCGAACGTCGAGCGTCTGTGGCGCGCCAGGAAGAAGCCCGCAGGACGACTCGTCGGTGGTTCGAGGGCCAACGACGATGCCGGGCGACGGAGCTCAGCGCGTTCTTCGACGGGCCGCGGCGCCAGGCCCTGGTTCATGAAGCGCGCGATGGGCTGTTGGCGGCCGACCGTTCGCGCGCTTGCGGCCCTTCCTTGCATGGCGGGTTTCGGGTACGTCGAACAACACTCCGGCGCAGCTCTTTCGACGACACCTCGTCGGACGCCGGCACTTCGAATGACCACAGAGACCACCCCCGAGCAGGCGACTGACCGGCAGGCCCCCGCGCCCGATGACCGCGCGCGAGACGGCCACCTGGCGCCGCCCGCCCCCACCGAAGCCCCTGTTGCCCAGCAGTCTGTGACGCCTGATCGCGTCGACGCCTCAGCCCGTCGCAAGCCCGTGGGTGACGACGGCCCCGAGATCGAGGCCCACCGCCTCGACGCCGACGCCGTTCGGGTGCTGGTGCGCCTCAAGCAGAACGGCCACCAAGGCTACCTGGTCGGCGGCTGCGTGAGAGACCTGTTGGTCGGGCGCACCCCGAAGGACTTCGACATCGCGACCAGCGCCACCCCCAACCAGGTCAGGAACCTGTTCCGCAACTGCCGGCTCATCGGCCGACGTTTTCGCCTCGCGCACGTGTACTTCAAGGGCGGCAAGATCCTCGAAGTCTCGACCTTTCGCGCCAACCCGGGCGTGGTCGAAGAGCCTCAGCCCAGCGAGGCCCTCGAGGGCGAAGTGCGCGCCGAAGGCACCGAGCACATCGCCGACGCGGACCGTGAAGCCCTCGCTGCCGTCGAGGCGAACCAGCCGGTGCCTGACGCCGAGGTGACCGACAACGCCGACGAGGTGGCGGTGGTGCAGGCGGCCGAGCGACCCCGCGAGCGCGACCTGCTCATCACCGAAGACAACACCTTCGGCACCGAGCTCGAGGACGCCCTGCGGCGCGACTTCACCATCAACGGGCTGTTCTACGACCCGCTGACTGGCAAGGTCATCGATCACGTCAACGGGCTGAAGGACCTGGCCATCGAGCAGCTGCGCACCATCGGCAACCCCGAAGAGCGCGTGCGTGAAGACCCGGTGCGAATTCTGCGCGCGGTGCGCTTCGCGGGGAAGCTGGGCTTCGACATCGAGCCGCGCACCTACGCGGCGATGGAAGGCGCCGTCGAAGACCTGCCCCGTTGCTCGGCGCCTCGGCTCCTCGAGGAGACCTTCCGGCTGATTCGGGGTGGTGCGGCCTCACCGGCGCTGAAGCTGCTGATGGCGCTCGACGCGCTCAAGTACCTGCTCGCGCCCGTCGACGAGTACCTGCACGAGCAGGACGCCGAGGGCCAGGCGGAGTACTTCAAGTTCGTCAGCCAGATGGACTTGCTGGTCAACGACGGCACGGCGTTCGACGACTCGATGTTGCTCGCCTGCGTGTTGCTGCCCATCGCGCTCGATGAGCCAGACGCGCCCGAGGCTGGCGTTGGAGCGGCTGGCGCTGGGCAGGCTGCCGCTGAACAGGGAGACGCGGCACCGGCGGGTGAAAACGGCGCGACGGTCAAGGCGGAGGCGCCGAACGTTCCTGAAGCGCCTGAGCGACCGCCGTCCGTCGCGCAGGCCATCGAAGCGTTGCTGAACGAGCTGGTGCGTACGGCGCGGTTGCCGCGGCGCATCGCCGAGCGGTGTCGAATGATCCTGCTCAACCAGCGCACCCTGGCGGGACTGCGTCGCCGACGCGGCGGGCTGAACACCTTCCGCAGCCACCCGCTGTTCACCGAGTCCCTGGCGGTCTTCGAGGTGTGGGTGAAGTCGACCGGCGAGCACCAGGCTGCGCTCGACTCCTGGAAGACCGGCGCTGCGCCGGCGGTCGCTCCTGACGCCGAAGGCCCGCGCCGTCGCAAGCGCCGTCGCCGTCGTGGAGGCGGTGGCGGCGGCGGTGACCGACCCGCTGCTTCGAGCTGAGCTCGTCTCGGCTGCGTTCGTGAACCCGCTCATACACGCCGAACTCTCATGGTTGACCGGGGCGCGGCTGGCCGAGCGGCGCGATCGCGTGCTGGTCGTGCTGGCTGGCGTGGCGCCGGATCTCGATGGGCTCACCCTGTTGGCGGGCGAAGAGGCGTACGGGAAGTGGCACCACGTGGTGACGCACGGGCTGCTGTCGGCCGGCGCCTTCGCGCTGATCCTCGCAGCGTTCGCGCGGCGAAAGGCCGCGGTGCTGGCGTTGAGCTTCGCTGCCTTCCATCTGCACCTGCTGTGCGATCTGGCTGGCAGCGGGCCCGGGTGGCCGATCAGCTACCTGTGGCCCTTCAGCTCCCGGGAGCTGATGTGGAGCGGCCAGTGGGACCTGGCGAGCTGGCAGAACACCGTCATCGGCCTCGTCGCGACGCTCTCGGTGCTGGCGTGCGCCCTGCCGCTGGGGCGAACGGCGGTCGAGCTCTTCTCGCTCAAGGCCGACGCCGCCGTGGTCGCCACGGTGAGGGCCCGGCTCAAGCGCTGGCGCTGAGCCCCGTGCGCGGCCTCTTCAAGCCCCGCAAGCGGCCTCTTCAAGCCCCGCAAGCGGTCTCTTCAAGCCCCGCAAGCGGTCTCTTCAAGCCCCGCAAGCGGCCTCTTGAAGCCCCGCAAGCGGCCTCTTCAAGCCCCGCAAGCGGTCTCTTCAAGCCCCGCAAGCGGCCTCTTGAAGCCCCGCA